>Ga0209577_10001473_pt1 | contig 23283 bp, 28 predicted proteins | sample GraSoiAngelo_109_FD_185874 | JGI IMG/M metagenome (GOLD analysis project Ga0209577, IMG submission 185874) | Grasslands soil microbial communities from the Angelo Coastal Reserve, California, USA - 14_0903_12_20cm (SPAdes) (version 2) | ecosystem: Environmental > Terrestrial > Soil > Grasslands...
ACGACGAAGCTCGCCGGAAGCACCGCGGTCGCGGAGCCGTTGGACGCCGGGATCGAGGTAGTCGCGCCCGGAGTCGAGGTCTGGGCCGGTGTGGTGGCGGTCGCGCTCGGCACCGTCGGGGTCGAGCTCCGCGTCGCGCTCTTCGTCCCTGCAGCGCAGCCTGCAAGCGGCAGGACCGCTACCAGGCCCCCGAGAAGTACGGCAACCGTACGGCGGCTCATCGCGCGACGATCAGCAGCCGATAAGTGTTGTACCGAGGTGTGCAGATGCGACTACGAGGCAGAGGTGCGCCGGCAAGCCTGTTCGAGTATGACGCTCGACACCGCAAGCTGTGGATTCACGGCCAGCGCTGCCACCACGGCGCGACCGGCACGCTCGTCGCGCTGACCTCGGTCCTGGCGCTCGTAGCCGGCCACGTGCCGCAGCCGAAGCCGGACTCCGCTGCCAAGCCGCTGGTCGCGCTGGTGCTGGCCGGCGGCGCCCTGATGGCCCACGACTGGAAGGACCGCTCGATCTGGTTCCAGCGGGGCCGCGGTCCGCGCTAGCGCTCTTCGTATACCTCCATCAGCCCCCGGTAGTAGCGCTCCTCCCCCAGACGCTCGCGCGCGCGCTCGAGCGCCACCGCACCCAGCCGGGCTCGCTCGGGCGGGTCACCCCAGAGCTGCCCCAAGGCCTCGGTCCAGGCGCGTTGATCCTCCGCGCCCAACACCACCCCGTCCGGCGAAACCAGCTCCGGGAGGCCGCCGCGGTCGGACGCGAGCACCGGCACCCCCGCGGCGGACGCGTCGAGCACCGAGTATGGGCAGGCCTCCTCGCATCGCGACGGCGCCAGCACCACCCCGGCCTCCCGGCGAACCTCCGCGAGCCGCTCCGGGGTCAGGAGCCCCGTGAACCGCACGTCGCCGCCGCCGGCAAGCTGCTCCAGCCGCGGCCCGTCCGGGCCCTGGCCCGCGACCACCAACGGCACCCCCGCGGAGACCGCCGCCCGCACCGCCACGTCGAACCCCTTCTCCTCCACGAGCCGCCCCGCGACGAGCGCGTACCTCCCCTCGCCGGCCCGCGACTCCGCGACGAACCGCTGGGCCGGGACGAAGTTCCGAAGCGTCGTTGCCTTGTCTGCGGGAAGACCCAACTCGACGAGCCGGTTCCCGTGCGCCTCGCTCACCACCACGAACCGCTCGACCTTGTCGAACAGGTGCGGCTGCTGGCGGTGCAGGCCTGCCGCGTAGACAGCCGCCTCCGGCCAGGAGCCGCGACACCGCAGCCGAAGCCCGGGCAACGTGTTCTGTCCGCGGCAGCGGTAGCAGGGGGCGCCGTCGCGGTAGGCGATCGCGATCGCGCAGAACAGGCGGAAGTTGTGGAGGTGAAACACCGTCCGGGCCCCCGCCGACCGCGCAGCGGCGAGAGCCCGCCACCCGAACAGCGGATGGACGTTGTGGGCGTGGACGACGTCCGCGCGCATCCGCCGCACCGCGGCCCCGACCTCCTCAGGATCCACGCCCCCGGCCAGGAGCCCCCGCGCGGCCCGCGCTCGGCCCGCCGACGCGCTCGAGCGCTCGAGTCGCTCCACCTGGTGGCCTCGGGCGGCGAGCAACCCGAAGATGTCTTCGACCGTCCGCTCCTCTCCCCCCAGCGACCGGTAGCGGTTGTGCAGCAGCAGAACGCGCACGGTCAGTACACCGGGATCCGGCGGCTGACCGTCGTGTCGAGCCCGTGCTTGACGCCGTACGCCTGGAGATAGATGCCGTACCCGATGTCCACGGCCAGAAGCACGATCACCGTCGCGAGGGCCAACCGCCGCCGACCGCGCAGGACGTACGCCGCCGCGACGTAGAACACCGGCGCGGCAAGGAAGATGATTCGGCCCCAGTCGTACGCATACGTCATCGACGCGACGCACAGCGCGACCAGCACCAGGCCACGGCGGGCGAACCGCATGTCGCGCAAGGCAAAGGGAGCGACAAGCCACAGGGGGCCGAAGGCATACGCCAGCCGCCGCAGCTCGAGCGGCGCATTGGCGCCACTCAAAGCGGCGCGGACAATGTCCCACCGCGCCTTGAAGAACGGCCCCGAGTAGCCCGGCTCGAACTGCCTTCCCACGGCGTCGACCTGCGTCCGGATAACGACGTACGCGATGACCGGCAGCAGCGCGGTCAGGATCGTGTCGCGGAACGCCTCCCGGTCGAACAGGCGCTCGGCCCAGACGGCGTAGGCGAACGGGATCAGGAACACCGTCGACTCGCGCACGGTGACTCCGAGCAGCATCGTCAGGCCCAGCGCGACCCGCTGCCGGCGGACGATGAACAGGGTGCCGAGGATCATCACCATCACCGACACCGGATCGATGTCGCGGCCGTGCCGCGGGAGCGCGACGAGCAGGACAGGCGACAGCGCGAAGCCCACGCACAGCCCGAGCGCGAGCCACGGCTCGGTGTCGAATCGCAGGAGCAGCACGTAGAGCGCACCCGCCGCGACCCCGATCGCGACCCAAGCGATCAGCGTGAACGACGTGGCGTGCGAGAACGGCAGCGCGTGCACGAGCCAGGGGACCCCCATCCGGTAGGCATACGGGAAGTTGTGCGCGCCCCCGGGATGAGTTGCCATCCGCTCGTAGAACGGCTCGTCGCCGGTAAGCCGCGACTCGTGGCGGATCACCGCGTCGAGGAGCGCCACCAGCGCGAAGCACAGCAGGCCGACCCCCACGGCCGGCGGGATCGCCAACCGCCGGCCGGGACGGAGTCGGGGCTCCTCAGCGATCATCCAGCGGCGATTCTGCCAACGTCCCCGCCGATGGCGATCGCGCTGCTGACGACGTACCTCGCGGGGTACCGGATGCCGCTGTACGAGCGGCTCGCCGAGCGCGATGGCGTCGAGGTGCTCTGCTACGGCCGCGGCGACCGCTACGCCCCGTCGTGGTTTCGCGATCTCGACGCCCAGCTCGCGTCGGCGCCGTTTCCCGCCAAGCGGCTGCAAGGCGCTCGCCAGGCGTTCGAGGTCGCGAGGAGATATGAGGCCGTGATCGCTCCCTTCGCCGGCGGCGCGATCCTGCCCGCGGCCTACCTGGGGGCCAGAAGGCACCGGAAGCCGTTCATCCTGTGGGCCTCCGTCTGGGCACAGCCGCGCTCGCTCTCCCACGCTCTCGCCCTCCCCCTCACCCGCCACATCTACCGCCGCGCCGACGCGGTGATCGCCTACGGCGAGCACGTGCGCCGGTTCGTCGCGCAGATCCGCGGACGCGACGACGACGTCTTCATCGCGCCCCAGTCGGTGGAGCCGGAGCTGTTCGCGCGGGAGGTCTCGGGCGAGGAGATCCAGGCCTTCCGATCCCGCCACGAGCTCGGGGACGCTTCGCTCGCGATCTACGTCGGGCGCCTCGTCCCCGAGAAGGGCGTGGGCGTGCTGCTCGAAGTGTGGCCGCACATCGCCGCCCGCTGCAACGCCGTGCTCGTGCTCGTCGGCGACGGACCGCTCGCCGACGACGCCCGGCACACCAGCGGAGCGCGTCTGCTCGGTCCGCTCCCACGGGCCGAGCTCCCGGTGGCGTACGCGGCATCCGAGCTCGCGATCCTGGCCTCGATCCCGACCGCCCGCTTCCGGGAGCCGTGGGGGTTGGTGTGCAACGAGGCGATGCACCAGGGCCGGCCGGTGGTCGCGAGCGACAGCGTCGGCGCGGTCGCCGGCGGCCTCGTGCGCGACGGGGAGACGGGCCTGGTGGTACCGGCCGGCGACCATCAGGCACTGATGCGCGCGGTGGTCCGGCTGCTCTCCGACGACGCGCTCTGCGAGCGGCTCGGGGAAGCCGCCCGAGAAGCGGTGAAGCCCTACACCTACGACGCGATGGCCGAGGGGTTCGGCCGCGCCCTCGCCACCGCGATCAGGCCGTCGCCGACCGGTCCCTGAAACAGGCGGTGGCTCACCCGCAGCAGCGGGTTTACGACGAGCCTGCCGCCTCTGCCCGCGAGCGGCGCAAAGCACGAGGCCAGAGACTCCACCTCATAGCCGGCGCCGTCGAGCGCCCGCGTGAGCGTGCGCGGCCCGTAGTAGGTGCGGTGGTCCGGGTGGACGGACTCGCGGCCGGCCAGGGCGCGCAGCCCGATCTTCGGGCAGCACGCGTTCGGCACGGTCACGCACAGCCGGCCCCCGGGACGCAACAGCGCCCCGCACCCCCGCAGAAAGGCGTCCGCGTCGGGGACGTGCTCGAGCACCTCGCCCGCGATCACCAGCTCGTAGGCGCCCTGCTCCGCACCGGCAACCGCGCCGCTCACGTCCGCCTCGACGAACCGCTCGCCGGGGAAGGCGTCGCGCAGGATCGACAACCCCGCTGCGTCGACGTCGAAGCCGGTCACGTCCGCCACCCGCAGCAGGCGGGCGTGCACCAGCAGCCCGGCCTCGAGCAGCTCTCGCGTGTACGGGCTGTCCGCGCACCCCAGGTGCGCCACGCGCCCAGAACCCGATGCGCATAGCCGCTCCAGCCACGCCGCCCGGTCGAGCACGAGCGGCATCCGCAGCCGCTCGCCGCGGTGCATCTCCGCCGATACCGAAGTCACTGTCCGACTGAGAACAGCGCCTCGAGGTCGTGGCGCGAGTACGCCTCGAACGCGACCATCGTCTGGGTCCGCTTGACGCCGTCGAGGCCGGAGATCTTGTCCGTCACCAGCTGCGCGAGCTGTTCGGTCTCGCGCAGGCGGAGGATCGCGACGAAGTCCCATTCCCCGGTCACGGAGTAGGCCTCGGCGACGCCGTCGATGTCGGCGAGCTCGCCGCCGAGCGTCGCCAGCGCGGGCCGCTCGGCCTCGATCAGGACGATCGCGTGGATCACGCCGAGTGCGTGTCTCCCGGATCGAGCACGACCACGCTCGACTGCGTCGAGGATTCGACGTCGGATTTGAACGCCTGGGCGTCGGTCTCGATCGGGGGGAACGTGCCGTAGTGGCACGGGATCACGGTCTGGGCGCCGATCAGTCCGGCGGCGCGGACGCCGTCGATACGGTCCATCGTGTAGTGGCCTCCGATGCACATCAGCGCGATGTCGATCTGGTCGGGCTGGGAGATCAGCTGCAGGTCCGAGAACAGGCAGGTGTCGCCGAGGTGGTAGACGAGCTTGCCGCCGATCCCGACCAGCAGCCCGGCGGGCGTGTTGACCGTGCCCTTCGGGGTCGTCGAGGTGTGCCACGCCGGCACCAGCTTCACCCAGCCCCAGTCGAACTTGACCGTCCCGCCGAGGTTGGGGTCGAACACGTCAACCCCCTCGGAGCCGATCTCGCCGGCGAGCTCGACGATCGCGACGACGGGCGCGCCGGTGCGCTTGGCGATCGCGACGGTGTCGCCGATGTGGTCGGCGTGGCCATGGGTGAGCAGGATCGTGGTGGGGTTCACGTCATCGGCCGACACCGCCGCCTTCGGGTTGCCGGTCAGGAACGGGTCGATCAGCACGCGGTTCTCGCCGTCGGAAAGCTCGAAGCAAGCGTGGCCAAGGAAGCGCACATCCATTCTCGATCAGTCCTCCTGTTCGGTTGATTCGGTTCCGGGAGCGCCGGCGGGCCCGCCCAGCTCCCGCGCCAGCTCAAATCCCACTGCTACCCCAACCAGCATTCCCAGCCGGCTCTCCTCGGCGAGCATCGTCCGCACGCGCGCGACCCGCTCATCGAGCTCCTCGGCCGACGCCGCCTCGCGAACCGCCTGCTCGTGGCCCGCGTCGAACCAGCCGCCGTCCTGGAGCGCCAGTCCGAGGACCCGCTGCAGGGCCGGCGCGGTCCGCGTCACCACCTCCTGCGCCTCCCTGAGCCGGCCCGGTTCCGTGATCGCGGCGACGGCAGCGTCGAGCTCGGCGTCGGTGTAGGCGCGATCGGGCACGGCGTTGCGATCATACGGGCGTGGCCGTCCCGCTGACATCGCTCTCGCACGGGGCGGGCTGCGGCTGCAAGCTGCCGGCGGCGGCCATCGCGCCGCTGCTGAGACGGCTTCCGGGCGGCAGCGACCCGGACGTGCTGGTCGGCTTCGACACGAGTGACGACGCGGGCGTCTACCGGGTCCGCGACGACCTCGCGATCATCCACACGGTCGACTTCTTCACCCCGATCGTCGACGACCCGTTCGACTTCGGCCGGATCGCGGCGACCAACGCCGTCTCGGACGTCTACGCGATGGGCGGGACGCCGGTGACCGCGCTCAACCTCGTGGCCATCAGCCTCGACCAGCTGGGCGAGGAGGTACTGCTCGAGATCCTGCGCGGCGCCCAAGCGGTCGCCGACGACGCGGGCCTGGCGATCCTGGGCGGGCACTCGATCGAGGACCCCGAGCCGAAGTTCGGCTGGTCGGTGACGGGCGTGGTCGCGCCCGACGAGGTGATCACGAACGCCACCGCCCGGCCCGGCGACGCGCTGGTTCTGACCAAGCCACTCGGGTCCGGAGCGGTGTCCACGGCGATCAAGCGCGGGGGGCCCGGCGCGCCGCTCGCCGAAGCGGTCGAGGTGATGACGACGCTCAACCGCGACGCCGCCGCGGCCGCGCGCTCTGCCGGCGTCCACGCGATGACCGACGTGACCGGCTTCGGGCTGCTGGGGCACCTGCACGAAATGCTGGTTGCGAGCGGCCTCGGCGCCGAGCTTCGGGCAGGCGCCGTGCCCGCGATCACGGGCGTGCTGGAGCTCCTCTCCGACCCCGACGGTGCAGCCGTCGCCGGCGGCACCCGCCGCAACCGTGCCTACGCCGAGGCGTTCACGAGCTTCGACGACGAGGTTCCCGAGGCCCGCCGGTGGCTCACATGCGACGCGATGACCTCCGGGGGGCTGCTCGTCTCGCTCCCGCCCGAGCGCGCCGAGCTCGTGCCCGGTGCCGTGATCGGCCAGGTCCTCGACGGCCCGGCCGGCGCTATTGCGGTTCGCTGAGCGCGAGCGGCAGCCCGACAGCCATCCCGCCGAGCACGCCCACCAGGTCGGCGATCCAAGTCGCGGTGGGCACAACGAGCGGCATCAGCGCCACCGCGATCCCGATCGCCAGCGCCCCCAGCAGGTCGCCCTCGATGTCGAGCCGGCGGCGCAGCGAGATCACGTCCGGGATCGCCCACGCGACGATCAGCGCGAGCGCGCCGCCGCCTCCCCCGAGCGCGATCGGCACGCTGTAGATGGCGGCCGCGGCGGCCGTCCCACCGACCGCGCCGACCGCGTACAGCGCAATCACGGGAAGCGGGCCGTGGCGGCGCTCGAGCAGCCATCCGAAGACCGCGATCGCGCCGAGCGTGATGAACGCGTAGCCGGTGTTGCTGTAGACGAAGCTCGAGGTGATCAGCCGCCACCAGTGCGAACCGGGCTTCTCGAAGACCGCGATCTGCCCGATCGTGACCGCGCTGGTACGCCACAGCAGGCACCCCACGATCCCGGTGATGACCAGTACGATCGTCGCGTAGGGACGCGACTCCGCGCGGATCCCCGGGATCTCCCCACGGCGGAGCCGGGGCAGGGACGGGGTGGGCGGCCGGCGGCGCTTGCGCTCGGTGACCCGCCCGTCGCGGTCGATCTTCGGCGCGCGCTTACGGAGCCGGCTGCCGCAGTAAGGGCACTCGGTTATGTACGGGCTCACCTCGGATCCGCAGCTCTTGCAGACGACGAACAGTTCCGGGTTGCCCGTGCTCATCCGTGGACCGATTGTAGTCCTGCCCCGATCCTCAGATCGAGGCAGGGTTTGCTCCGAACCACGGGATCAGACGGAGGAGGCGGCGACGATCTCGCCCATCACCTCGCGCAGATCATGGTTGGCTTCGTAGACCACGACCTGCCGGACCGCCCCGTTCCCGCGTTCCAGCAAGTCCTGGACGTGCTCCAGCTCGCCCGCGGACCCGAGCTCCTCGCAGTGGGGCCGCATCCGGTCGAGCAGCCGCTGGGCCAGCGCCCGGGTCGACACCCGGCTCGAGCCGGGGAGGTCGACCAGCTCGCCCTCGAGCCCGTGTCTGGCGGCCAGCCATTTGTTCTCGTCGAGCATCTCGTAGGGGTACCGGGACAGCCGCTTGCCGGCCTCGAAGTGCTCCGAGAGCTCCTTGACCAGCCCCTGGACGAGGGCCGCCAGCCCGAGCGTGTGCTCGACCCGAGTCTGCGAGTCCATCACCCGCACCTCCACAGTGCCGAAGTTCGGGTGGGGGCGAACGTCGAACCACAGATACGTGTAGTCCTCGATCACGCGCGCGTTGACCATGAACTCGATCCGCTGGGCGTAGTCGTTCCAGTCCTTGTACGTGGGCGGGATCCCGACCCGCGGGAACGCCCGGAAGATCGGGGTCCTCGTCGATGCCATCCCGGTCGAGTCGGCCCGCCAGAAGGGAGAATTCGCCGATAGGCCGAGCAGGATGGGCATGTGCACGCGCATCCCGTTGGCGACGTGGATCGCCTTGTCGGGATCGTCGACCCCCACGTGGACGTGGACGCCGAAGATCAGCTCCTGGCGGGCAACGAACCGCAGCGCCGCGATCAGGTCCCGGTAGCGGGGCCGCGCGACGATCCGCTGGTCCTCCCACATCGCGAACGGATGCGTGCCCGCCGCCGCGATCGCGAGACCCTTCGAGGCCGCCTTCTCGATCACCTGCTTGCGCAGCGCCCGCAGCTGCACCCCGGCCCTGACCGTGTTTGCGCACGGCTCGGTCGAGATCTCGAGCACCGACTCCATCAGCTCCGGCTTGATCTCGCCGGATGGCGACGGCTCGAGCATCGACTCGATCGCGTTGACCAACTCGAGCGTCTCGCCGTCGAGGATCATCAGCTCTTCCTCGATCCCGATCGTGTACGCCGGGCCGGTGAAACGGTGGTCCACGGGGGCGCAGCCTAACGTGGGCAGGGGCCGAGTCCTGCCCGGCGTGGGTGGTGTCGCAGATTGGCGGCGAAAACCGAGCCGGACGAGGACGCAGCGAGCGACGCGTACCTGCAAGGTACGCGAGCGAGCGAGGACGACGGCCCGGCGAAGGTTTGCAGCCGACAAGCGCGGCGCCACTCGCGGCGGGTAGGACTTAGACTGGGCCCCGACTACCGGAACGAGAGCAACGGAGGGTCAAGTGGCTCTGGGATACGACGGCAAGCTGTACATCCTTGCGTTCGACCATCGCGGGTCTTTCCAGAAGAAGATGTTCGGGATCGAGGGCGACCCTACCCTGGAGCAAACCGAGACCATCTCCGACGCGAAACGGCTGATCTTCGAGGGGATGCTCGAGGCGGTCTCGCGCGGCGCCGAGGCTGGTGCCACCGGGGTGCTCGTCGACGAGCAGTTCGGCTCCGACATCCCGGGTCGCGCCAAGGAGTCCGGGCTGAAGCTCGCGATGCCGGTCGAGAAGTCCGGCCAGGACGAGTTCGACTTCGAGTACGGCGACGACTTCGGCGCCCACATCGAGAAGTTCGACCCCAACTTCTCCAAGGTCCTGGTCCGGTACAACCCGGACGCGGACCCCGAGATGAACCAGCGCCAGCTCGAGCGTCTCAAGCGGCTTGCCGATTGGCTGCACTCGAGCGGCCGGAACTTCCTGTTCGAGCTGCTCGTCCCGGCGACCGACGATCAGCTCGCCTCGGTCGACGGCGACTCCGACCGCTACGACGCCGAGCTCCGGCCCGAGCTGATGCGCCGCGCGATCGAGGCCATCCAGGACTTCGGGATCGAGGTCGACATCTGGAAGATCGAGGGAGTTGACGAGCGCTCGGACGCGGCGATGCTGGCCGAGCAGACCCGCTCGGGAGAGGGCCGCGAGGGCGTCGTGTGCGTGGTGCTCGGGCGCGGTGCTTCAACCGAGAAGGTCGAGCAGTGGCTTCAGGCCGCGGCGCCGGTCGATGGCTTCGTGGGGTTCGCGATCGGACGCTCGATCTGGTGGGACGCCCTGAGGGGCTACCTGGACAGCGGGCTGGAACGCGAGGCGGCCACCGCTCAGATCGCCGACAACTACCTGCACTTCATCGGCGTCTACGAGAAGCAGGGAGTTACGCAGTAGTGCTCGTCCTCGTAGACACGGTCGCACCGAGAGACGCGACCGGTGGATGGATCGCGAGGACGCAGGACGTGACGCGCAGCAGCGCTGCGCGAGCGTCCGAGGACGAAGTGAGCCGCCACCGGGGACGGCTCGAATGCGAGCGTCTCTACGGGGGCGACCACTAATGGCGCTGAAGATGCGACAGAGCCTCGCGGCTCTCGAGGAGCAGTTCCGGCATGACATCCAGGTCGAGCAGGTTCAGTCCGAGCACCTCCGCCGCCACGCCGCGTGGCGCACCCGCAGCCGCCGGCGCGAGAAGGAGAAGAAGCGCAGCTCGGTCCGGTTCTGGCTGCTCGTGCTGTCGCTGATCGCCACCGCGATAGCGGTGACCGTCGCGATGTTCGAGACGCTGTACTACCTGCTGGGCTAGCCCTCGCCGGGGCTAGCTGCTGTCCGTGTGGGCTAGCTGCGCCCGGGGCTAGCTGTCGTCGCCCAGGCCGCGGAGCGCCGCGTCGACTTCCTCGCGCCCGCCCTTCGGTGACCCGACCCGCTCCTGCTGGATCTCCAGATAGACCTCTTTACGGAACACCGGGATATCCCGCGGCGCCTGGATACCGATCCGCACCTTTTCGCCCATGATCGCCAGAACCGACACCTCGATGTCGTCACCGATCATGATGCTCTGGTTCGACTTCCTGGTGAGTACCAACATGGTGCAACTGCCTCCCTGCTCGCCTAGATCAACGAAACCGAACCAGCGGGGTTCGTTCGGCCGGCCGGTCCGCCCGCGGGTCCAGCATACCGGGTCGAATCGCCATTCCTCAAGCGCCTTCCCACGAACGTCGTCCGAATCGCGCGCCGGACATCCGTCCGCCCCCGTCGGAGCCTCGCCCGGACGGCTGTATTAGTCTGAGGTTCATGCCTCGTCGATCGCTCCGGCCCGAGCTCAACCGGATCCGAGCGTGGGTCCGGCAGGGCCGGACCGACGCGTGGATCGCCCACCAGCTCGAGGTCACGGTGCAGCAGATCCAGGCGTTCAAGCGCGAGCACGACCTCGACGAGGGCTCCCAGCCCGACGGCGAGGGCCCCGCACTCGACTTCGACGACGAGATCGATCTCCGGGCCGAGGACGACGCGCTGATCGCGGCCGAGCTCGAGGCGGCCGAGGCACGGCGGGAGGACGAGGCCGCGGTTGCCGAGGCCCAAGCCGGGTCCGACTCCGGGTCCGACTCCGGCGCCGGCTCCGACGAGGAGGAGGACGAGGGCGAGGGCGAGGGCGACCGGCCCAGCCGGCGGCGGCGCGGCCGGCGCGGCGGGCGGCGGCGCGGCCGTGGCAAGTCAGGCCCGCTCGAGGCCACGTTCGATCATGGCGAAGAGGGCTACGGGCTGTGGCTCGACCCCGCGGTGCAGGACGACCCGGTGTACGCCGAGTACTGGGCCGGCCACCGGCCCGTCGAGGTCACGGTCGAGGAGGACCAGATCGTGATCCGCCGTGCCGGCGAGGAGTCCGAAGACTCCGACTAGTCCTCTTCGGGGACGGTCAGCTTGGTGCGATAGTCGATCGCTTCGCGCGCATAGCGGGCGAAGGCCGCACCGGCGACCGTCGGCATGTCCCAGGCTGCCGGGTTGGCGGGCGCCGCCCGCGTGGCGAGCTCGAACGCCCAGTCGGTGCCCTGCTGGCCGTACAGCGCGGCGAGCTCATCGGTCGTGAACAGGCCGCCCAGGCGCCGTCGTAGCTCGTCGACGATCGCGTCCGTTGCCCGATCCATCGCGGCACGGTCGGCGGGGTCGGCATCGCCGAGGCGCCGCTCACCGTCGAGCCATAGACCGAAGACGTCCTCGAATCGCACCGCGTAAGGGTGCCCAATCGGGGCGTCTGACGAACGTGCGGTTCTCGGACGGGCCGGCGTCCTCAGCGGCCCGGAAGCCCGGTCACGACGTACGGCCGCTCACCCGGCATCACCATCCCCAGCTCCCGGGCGTCCGCCTGGATCGTGCCCGGATTATTGAGCGACTGCTGCTGGCGCTCGAGCTGGCGGTTCTGCCTCGCGAGGCGCTGGACAATCGTGCGCTGCTGATCGGCCTGACTGTGCACCGACAGCAGCGCGAGTCCCTGCTCCACGTACAGCCCCACCACCACCGCGAGCACCACGAGCAGCGCGATCCGCCCGAGCTTGTCCCAGCGGATCCTCCGGACGGGTCGCCGCGCCGAAGCCCGGCGCCTCCTCGGCGGCGTCCGCGTGTGCCTCCGGGGCGCTGCGGTTGCGGATCGAGCGGGCGGCATCGCCTCCGCCTTCGTTCGACGGCCCGTCGGTCCTTCCTGCTGCAAGAAAGCCTGCGGACAAACGTCACAACGGCGCCCGCCGCGCGGCGCGCTTGTGACGTTGTGCGCACCAGAGGCGACAAACGTCACACGCGCGGTCCGGGGAGATGACGGATGTGACGTTTGTCCGCCGGGGCCGGCGCGCCCCAAGCCCCGGGCGGTGCGCCCGAGCCATCCGGCGGTCCGCCGACGGGAGGCCGTCCCCCGCCCCTACCCCCCGGACCGCCTGAACGCCCCCCGCCCGGGATACGACGCATCCGCGCCGAGCGCCTCCTCGATCCGCAGCAGCTGGTTGTACTTCGCGACCCGGTCGGTCCGCGACGGCGCGCCCGTCTTGATCTGACCGCACCCGGTGGCCACCGCCAGATCGGCGATGGTCACGTCCTCGGTCTCTCCCGAGCGGTGAGAGATCACCGCCGTGTACCCGTGCTCGCGCGCCATGCGCATCGCGGCCAGGGTCTCGGTCAGCGTCCCGATCTGGTTGACCTTGATCAGAATCGAGTTCGCCACGCCGTTGTCGACCCCGCGCTTCAGCCGCTCGGTGCTGGTCACGAACACATCGTCGCCGACGAGCTGCACGCGCCCGCCGAGGCGCTGCGTCAGCATGCCCCACCCGTCCCAGTCCTCCTCGCCCATGCCGTCCTCGATCGAGACGATCGGGTACCGGCCGACGAGCTCCTCCCAGTACCCGACCAGCTCAGACGCGGTCAGCGAACGTCCCTCGTGCTCGAGCACGTATGACCCGTCGCGGTACAGCTCGGACGTCGCCGGGTCCACGGCGATCGCGACCTGGTCCCCCGGCGAGTACCCGGCGGCGCGAATCCCCTCCATAAGCAGGTCGAGCGCCTCGGCGTTGGAGCCCAGGTCGGGCGCGAACCCGCCCTCGTCGCCGACGGTCGTCGACATCCCGCGGCCGTGCAGGATCTCCTTGAGCCGGTGGAACACCTCCGAGCCCCACCGCAGGCCCTCGCCGAACGACGAGGCCCCCACGGGGACGATCATGAACTCCTGGAAGTCGACCTTGTTGTCGGCATGGGCGCCGCCGTTGAGCACGTTCATCATCGGCACCGGGAGCAGGTGGGCGGTCTCGCCGCCCAGGTAGCGCCACACCGGCAGCCGCTCCTCGGCGGCCGCGGCGTGGGCGGCGGCCAGCGACACCGCGAGGATCGCGTTGGCGCCGAGCCGCGACTTGTTGGGCGTCCCGTCGAGGGTGATCAGCGTCCGGTCGAGCGCCGCCTGGCTCGAGGCGTCCTGGCCGCGCACGGCCCCGGCGATCTCGCCGTTGACGTTGGCGACCGCCCGCGCTACGCCCTTCCCGAGCCACTCCGAGCCGCCGTCGCGAAGCTCCGTGGCCTCGAACTCGCCCGTCGAGGCGCCCGAGGGCACGGCGGCGCGGCCCCACGCGCCCGAGCGCACGCTCAGCTCCACCTCGACCGTCGGGTTGCCACGGCTGTCGAGGATCTGCCGCGCGTGGACATGCTCGATCTGACTCATCGCTGATCCGGCCCTCCTGGGGTTCAGGCGCCCGGCTCTCCCTCGGCCAGACGCACCCGGGCGTAATAGGAAAGCTGCTCCTCGGGTGCCAGATCGTTCCAGTTTCGGCCGTCGGATGCCGCCAGATCGACGCCCGCCGACACCCGGCCCCGGAAGCGATCGGACGCCGCGCGCAGCGCCAGCTCGGGGTCGACCTTCAGCTTGCGGGCGACGTTCACGGCCGCGAACAGCACGTCGCCGAGCTCGTCGAAGCGCTCGCGCTCATCGGCAGCCGCCTCCAGCTCGGACAGCTCCCCGCGCACCGCCTCCAGCGGCCCCTCGACGCCGGGGAAGTCGAACCCGCTCGAGGCGGCGCGGCGCTGTGCCTTGCGCGCGTAGAGCAACGACGGAAGGTTCTCCGGGATCTCGCCGAACACGCCCGGTTCGCGTCCGGCCTCCGCGGCCTTGATCTGGTCCCAGTTGCGCAGCACCTCGGCCGCGCTCTCGGCGGAGGCCTCGCCGAACACGTGGGGATGCCGGCGGATCAGCTTCTCGGTGCAGTGCTCGGCGACCTCGGCGAGCGACCCCGCCCCCCGCTCCTCCAGCAGCAGCGACAGGAAGTAGACCTGGAACAGCACGTCCCCCAGCTCGTCGAGCAGCTTGCGGTCGTCGCCGCGCTGCGCGGCGTCCGCCAGCTCGTAGGCCTCCTCGACCGTGTGGGGGACGATCGAGCGCTCGTTCTGCTCGCGGTCCCACGGGCACTCTGCGCGGAGCCGCCTGGTGATGGTCCCGAGGCGCTCGAGCGCCTCTCCCGTCGCCGCCGGCTCCGAGGAGCTCACCCGGTGGTCGTACTCGGGGGCGGGGTCTGGGAGGGAGCGGTCTGCTGACCGGGAGCGGTCGTCGACGTCTTCGGAGCCTTGTAGCCGGTGCAGTCGGCCATCGAGTAGCCGGAGCGGCACTTGGTCTGCTTCAACCAGTGGCTCCGAGCGGCCTTGTCGAGCGCCGTCTGGGCATTGGTCTGCTGCTGGCTGGTGAGTGTCTGGCGGATCAGCGGCGTGGCCTGGGCGAGAGTCTGCTGGGTCGGCTTGGTGATCTTGGTGACCTCGTAGACGTAGTAGCCGAACTGGCCCTTGACGGGGCCGCCGATCTTGTTCAGCGGCGCCGAGAACGCCGCGGCGTCGAGCGCCGCGTCCTGCTGGCCCTTGGTCACTCCGGCCAGCAACCCGCCTTTGTTCTTCGTCGTCGGATCGGTCGAGTACTTCTTGGCCACGGCGTTCCAGCTCTGCTTCGACTGCAGCGCCTTCTTGGCCGCGTCGGCCTGTCCTTTGGTCTTGGTCAGCACGATCCTGATGTTCCGCGTCTCCGGGCTGCCGAACTGGCTGAGATGACTCTGGTAGTACTGCTGGATCGCGGCGGGCGTGATCTGGGTCGTGTGCTTGGCGATCAGCTTCTGGAACAGCTGGTTGATGCGGAACCGGAACAGGATGTCCTGGAGCGTCTGACCGGTCTGCGAGAGGAAGTTCTGGAACTGGGCCGGGGTCTGGAACTGCTGGCTCTTGGCCTTGTTGAAGGCGTCCTGGACCTGGGCGTTGGTGACCTTGACGCCGAGCTTCGTCGCCTCGGCCTGGTACCAGTACCCCTTGATCAGGAAGTCCAGCACCTGGCTCGACAAAGAGGTGAAGAGCTGCTTGCAATCGGCGCGGAGCGTCTTGGTGGCGGTCTTCGCGAGCGACGGCACCTGCTTGCGCACCTGCGCGACGCACTTGTCGAAATTCGGCGGATCGCTCGGGACGATCACCGGCGAGCCGGGACTCTGGGCGGCCTGACTCTTCGCGGCCACGAACATCCAGTGGTTGAACGCCTGCTGGGTGATCGGGTTGCCGGCGACGTCGGCGACCGAGTCGCCTGGCACCCCGCTGCCGCAGGCGGCGACCCCTGCCCCCACCACAAAAAAGGCGCACAGCGCCGAGATGACTCTCCGGTACTTCTTCACGAGAGCGGCGGATAGTAGCGAGGACCGGGTAAGAGGAGGCGAAGAACCGGCTACGCCGCCGCGGTCTCCTCGACCGGGGCTTCGCGGGTGACCGCCAGCAGCACATCGGCGGCCCGGACCACGGCCGGGAACCGCTGCGCGGGGTCGTCCGGAACCCGCACCGACAGCTGCGACTTGCCCGATTCGTAGAGCGCCTCCGGGATCTCGGCACGCAGGCGCTTGGCGCGAACCGAGTCGAGCTCGATCGGCGTCACCGCAAGCCGGTCGCCGCGGAAGGTGACGGTGCGGGCGCCGGCCTGGCCCAGCTTGATCCGCGCCTGCTGCAGCGCGATCAGGTTGAGCAGCGGCTCTGGCGGTGGGCCGAAGCGGTCCTCGAGCTCCTCGCCCAGCAGCACCAGGTCCGCCACCTCGCGAGCTGCCGCGATCCGCCGGTGGACGTCCACCTTCGCCTGTTCGTAGGGGATGTAGTCGCTCGGCACGTAGGCGTCGACATTGACGTCGAGGCGCACGGGCTCCCAGTCCTCCTCGGGCCCGGCGCCGTTGGTCGCGCTGCCGACGGCCTCGTCGAGCATCTGCATGTAGAGCTCGAACCCGAGCGCCGCCACATGGCCCGACTGCTCGTCCCCGAGCAGGTTGCCGGCTCCGCGGATCTCTAGATCGCGCATCGCGATCTTGAAGCCGGCGCCGAGCTCGGTGTAGTCGGACAGCGCGCTCAGTCGCTGGGCCGCCTCGGGCGTCAGCGCCGCAGCGCTTGGATACAGGAGGTACGCGAACGCGCGCTCTCGAGAGCGGCCCACCCGGCCCCGGATCTGGTAGAGCTGCGCGAGCCCGAACGTCTCGGCGCGCTCGACGATCAGCGTGTTGGCCTGTGGGATGTCGATCCCCGACTCGATGATGCTGGTGCACACGAGCACGTCGGCATCGCCGCGCAGGAACGCCAGCATCCGCCGCTCGAGCGTCCGCTCGTCGAGCTGCCCGTGGGCAACCTCGAACCGCATCGACGGGCACAGCCCTCGCAGCCGCTCCGCGGTCTCGTCGATCGTCTCGACGCGGTTGTGCAGGAAGAAGGCCTGGCCGCCCCGCTCGTGCTCGCGTTCCAGCGCGCCCCGGACCAGCTCTTCGTCGTACTCGCCGACGTAGGTCTTGATAGGGCGACGGCCCTCGGGTGGGGTCTCGATGACCGAGATGTCGCGCACCCCCGCCAGCGACATCTGCAGCGTCCGCGGGATCGGGGTGGCGCTCATCGCGATCACGTCGACCTTCAGCTTGATCTGCCGCAGCAACTCCTTCTGCTTGACCCCGAAGCGCTGCTCCTCGTCCACGATCAGCAGGCCCACGTCCTTGGCGCGGACGTCCCGGCTCAGCAGCCGGTGTGTCCCGATCAGGATGTCGACCTCGCCGGCCGCAAACCGCGCCACCGACGCCCGCTGCTCGGCCACCGAGCGGAATCGCGACACGTGCTCGATCGTGACCGGATAGTCCTTCAGCCGCTCGGTGAACGTGCCGTAGTGCTGTTGCGCGAGAATCGTGGTCGGCGCCAGCACCATCACCTGCTTGCCGTCCTGCACGGACTTGAACGCGGCGCGCAGCGCGACCTCGGTCTTTCCGTACCCCACGTCGCCACAGATCAGCCGGTCCATCGGCCGCGGGGTCTCCATGTCGGTCTTGACGATCTCGATCGCGTCGCGCTGGTCCGGCGTCTCGATGTAAGGGAAGGCGTCCTCGAACTCGCGCTGCCAGTCGGTGTCCGGCGGGAACGTATGACCCTCGCGGCGGCGCCGCTCGGCGTATAGGTTGAGGAGCTCCCCCGCCAGCTCCTGCGCGGCGCGCCGGGCCCGCGCCTTCAGCGTCTCCCAGCGGGAGCCGCCGAGCTTCGACAGCGGCGGGTGCTCGCCCCCGGCGCCGACGTAGCGACTGATCTTGGCCAGCTGGTCGACGGGCACGAATACCCGGTCGGACCCGGCGTACTCGAGGTACAGGTAGTCGCGGGTGACCTCTGCCACCGTGCGGGTGTCGAAGCCGGCGAACCGCGCTACCCCGTGGTCCTCGTGGACGACGATGTCCCCGGTCCGGAGCTCGGCGAAGCTTCGGAGCACGCCACGGCGTCGTGTCTCCGGCCGGGGGATCGTGGGCCTGGCGCGGCGGAGAAGCCTGTGCTCGGGGATCACCGCCAGGTGGAACTGCGGGGCGATGAATCCGGTCTGGAGGCGGGCCGCGGCGAGCGTGATCTGCCCAGGCGTGGCGCGCTGGCGCTCGCCATCCGCACCGGCACCCGCGCCATCCGTACCTGGCTGGCCAGCCAGCCAGGCCACGTCGAGCCTGCCGAGGTTGTACGCGAACCGCTCCCCCTCTCCGCGGCGCGGGAAGGCGACGACCACTCGGTAATGCGACCGCGCCAGCTTCTCCAGCTCGGGCTCGGCCTCCTTGATCCCCCTGGCCTGCACGTCGGCCGTCTGGGCGCGGAACGAGAACTGCTGGTCCTGGTCGATGCTCGACAGGCGGATCCGCGCCCTCTCGGAGAGGGCCGCGCCGATCGTGTCCGGATCGACGTACAGGTGATGGGCGTCCTGGTCGTGGAACGCCGCGCAGACGTCCTGCCAGTGGTCGGCGAGCGCCGGCGTCACGTCCTCCTCGCCGGCGATCAGGATCGCCGCGCCCGCCGGCGCCAGCTCGAGGAATGGGTGGAAGTTCTCGACGGGCAGCAGCTCGGCGATGTCCGGGCGGTCGGCCGCATCCTCGAGCGCCGCGATCTCGGCCAGCTCCCGGTGCTCCTCGGCGAGCTCGGCCGCTGGCGCCACCTCCACGACCTCGGCGTCGCCGAGCGAGCGCTGCGTGAACGTGGAGAACCACCGCAGCGACTCGATCTCGTCCCCGAACAGATCGACCCGGACCGCGCGATCCTCGGTCGCGGGGAACACGTCAAGGAGGCCGCCGCGGATCGCGAACTGGCCCCGGTCCTCGACCTGGTCGACCCGCTCGTAGCCGGCCGCCACCAGGTCGCGAGCGGTCTCGTCGAGGTCGAGCAGATCGCCGGCCCTCAGGACGAAGCCGTGGGGGCGAAGCGCCGGGTCGGGGACCTTCTCCGACAGCGCCACCGCGCTGACCACGACCACCGGCGCCTGGCCGTCGCCGGCCGCGGCATCGACGAGCGCGTCCAGGGCCGCGATCCGCAGCCCGACGAGATGCGGCGGCGGCGCGAGATGGGACTCGTAGGTGACGCCGCGGCTCGGGTAGTAGCGAACGGTCCGGGGGTCGAGCCAGGCGCGGAGACCCGCCGCGAGGTCGCGGGCGGCGCGATCGTCGCCCGCGACGACGATCGCCGGCCTGCCCGGATCCCGGTCCAGCAGCGCCGCGATCAGGTACGGCCGGAGCGCCTGAGAGACGAATGCGCGGCCGCCGTCGCGGGCGAGCGCGGCGGTCTGCTGGTCGTCGTCGGCATGGGAGAGGAGGGCGCGGAGCATCCTCTTCTCAGTCTAGGTCGGGGCCGTCCTCTCCCAGGACGATCCGCTCGGCGGCGTCCGCCGCCCGGCCGACCACCTGCTCGACCTCCTGCCGCGGCTCGCGAAACCGGCTCAGGACGTAGGAGGCGACCAGGTCGGGATCGGTCGTATCCGGACGGCTCACGCCGATCCGGAGGCGGGCGAAGTCCGGAGATCCGACCGCCTGGCGGATCGACTTGAGGCCGTTGTGCCCGGCCAGGCCTCCGCCCACCCGCGTGCGGATCTCGCCAAACGGGAGGTCGATCTCGTCGTGGATCACCAGCAGGCGGCCGAGATCGACCTTCGCGGCGCCTCGGGCCGCACCCACCGAACGGCCGGCGTCGTTCATGTACGTCTGGGGCAGCAGCACCGCCACCCTTGGTCCGCCGGGACCCGCCCTGCCCTGGCTGAGGAGGCCTCGGTACTTGACCTTCGGCTTGCCTAGCTCCCAGCGGTCCGCGAGCAATTTCGCGACCTCGAACCCGACGTTATGCCTGGTTCCCTGGTACTCGGCGCCCGGATTTCCTAGCCCGACGATCAGCCAATCGACGGGACCGTCGCGCCGGCCTGGGAGCCGCACGGCGGGCTACTCGCCGCCGCCCTCGGCCTCGCCCCGGCCTTCTCCCTCGCCGCCACCCTCGCCCTCGGCCGGTGCGGCCTCGCCCTCGGGGACCTCCTCGCCCTCGCCCACGAGCTCGGTCTCCTCCTCGACCTCGGGCTCCTCCTCCACCTGGAGCCTCGGGGGCGTCAGGGTCACGAGCACCGTCTCAGGGTCGTCGAGCAGCTTGACCTCGGCCGGGGTCGCGAGCGACTCGAGCGTGATCGTGTCCCCGATCACGAGCTCCGACACGTCGTAGCTGAGCGAGTCCGGAATGTCGGTGGGGAGCGCCTCGATGTTCACCTCGCGGGTGACCTGCTCGAGCACGCCGCCCTCCTTGACCCCCGGCGAATCGTCGGCGCCCGTCAGCTCGACGACGACGGTCGCGCTGATCGCCTCGTCGAGGCGGACCCGGAGCAGGTCGATGTGCACCGTGTCGCCGGTCACGGGGTGGCGGGTCAGCTCCTTGAGGACCACGGGCGATGATTTCCCGTCGATCGAGAGCTCGAGCACCGCTCCGGCGTGTGCCAGCGCCAGCCGGAGATCGCGCGTGTCGACCTGGAAGGAGAGCGGCTCCTCACCGCCGCCGTAGACGACGCCGGGGACCTTTCCGGAGCGGCGCAGCCGGCGCGCGGCACGGGAGCCGGCGGGCTCGCGTGGCTCGACCGAGAGTGCGGTTGCGGCGGTGGTGGCCATGGCTCGCGCCGATGGTAGCGAGGGCCCGGAGCAGGGGCTCGGAGGGCTTGGGCCGACGGGCCTCGCGCGCTAGGCTTTCCCTTATGTCAGGCGACGCTCAGCTGATGCTGATGATCGCCGGAATGCACCTCCTGGGGTTGGTGGTCGCGGCGGCGCTGATCCTGCCCGCGTTGCGTGACCGTCCCGACATCCCGCCCGGCTCCGAGGGAGGCTCCGACGGAGGCGGCGGGCGTGGACCTTCTCACCCGCTCGCCCCGCCGACGGGCCCCGGCGGCGGGCTCCCGCTTCCCGACGCCGCCCCGGCTCGAGTGCGACTTCGCGATCACCGCACCCTCGCCGATCACCTGCCGCGCCCCGAGCGGCGTCCGGCGCGCGAGCCCGAGCGCGAACCGGTCCGGAACGGAGGCTAGTACCTCGCCGGACAGTCGTGGTTGGTGGGGATCCGGCGGCTGATCTCGAGCAGCTCGACCCGGAACCCGCTGAATACGTTCCCCGCGCGCCTGACCCGCACGCACTGGACGACCGGCAGGTTGCCGTCGGTCCGCCAGACCACCCGCGCCGTTCCCAGCGTGCCGCCGAGCGAGAAGCCGGCGGACGCGTCGAGCCTGATGACCGAGACCGGGCCGGGGTGGCGAAGCTGTCCGGCGTCGGTCGCCGCGCGGTCGCGGCACGCCGGGCTCTGCCCGCAGTCCGTGATCCGCGTGGCCATGGCGGCGGCGTCGCCCCGGGCCTCTGCCTGCAAGAGCGAGGTGATCGCCGATTGCTCGGCCCCTCCCACGGTCAGCGCCCGCGTGAGCAGGGCACTCAATACCAGGAACACGATGAGGCCGAGGGCGATCAGGACGAACATGTAGCCACGGCGCACGCGCGGCAGGGTAGTGAGCCGCGCGCCGCCTACTGCAGCTCGAGGAACCGCTCGACCGACGCCTCCTGATGCCGGAGGCGCTCGGCCAGCGTGTGGGCGTGCTCGGCCGCGGTCTCGAGGAAGTCCTCGACGCAGCGCTCGGGGTCGTCGGCCAGCGGGTACACGCGGGTCACATCCTGCTGAGCGCATGCGATCCCCATCGGCGGCTTGCCCTCCGCGAGCGTGCGAACGCCACACACCGGCGTGACCACGAGCTGCGAGTCGCGAGCGACGAGCGCCGTCGGAAGCAGCCGGTGGGCCGGGAGCCGGACCGACAGCTCGAGCGAGTGGTCGACCGCGACGTCGGGGGCGACAAGCTCTTCGAGCGGCTCGCGCCACACGTCGAGCACCACGTCCGCGCTGAGCAGCGCGTCGCGCAGCGCCGTGGCCTGCTCGACGTAAAGCCGCTCGGCCTCGTCACGATCCTCGGCCTCGGCCAGATCGAGGTCGCACGGGATCCGCAGCAGCTCGTTGGCCGCGACCGTCGCGCCGGCCCCGCGGCTGCCGCGAGTGATGTACGTCTGGAGGGTCCCGAGGTCGCGCCGGCCGTGGAAGATGACGGTGACCGCCTCGCTGACCGGTAGCCCGCCCACCCTCAGCGAGACGGCGATAGAGGAGGACTCGTCCAGCAGCGCGCGACGGAGAAGCTCGTCGGCCTGACTGTCCTGAGCGTTCGGTTCCTCTTCGAGCATGGGCTGGGGTGCTGTTTCAGTGTTAACAATTACCCGGACGCGCAGTTGCTGCCACCTCCGCGTGGAGCGCGTCGCGGCGGTCGGGCTATCCGCCAGGCGCGTCGGAGGCCGCTTCCGGGATACGCTCCGTGCGATGAGGCTCTTCTACAAGGTGTTCGCGAAGATCACCGGCGGCCTCGCGGCGCGGCTCGGGAAGGCCGTGTTCAAGTCGATGTGGTCGCGGATCGATCAGGACGAGCCCCCGAAGGCAACGCATCTCGATGCGAGCCTCTCGAAGGTGGTGGTGGGCGCCACGCTCGAGGCGGCGACGATGGCGGCCACCTCAGCGGTCGTAGAGCGCGCGACCGCGTCTACGTTCAGCTACCTGTTCGGCGTCACGCCTGAGCGCAACCCGAAGAAGCCTTCCGAATCGGACTAGGCGACGCGGTCGGCCTCCTCGACCGCCCACGGCGCGAGGCCCTCGCGGATCCAATCGGGGATCGGCGTCTTGGTCAGCGTGGCGAGGTCGACGACAACGTGTCGTAGCGTTCCCTCGACGACCATCTCCTCGCCGCGGCTGATCCGGTGGTGGGAGGTGATCGCCGTGTTGCCGAGTCGCGTCACCGAGACGCATAGCGTGAGCACGTCGTCGAACCGCGCCGGCGTGCGGAACCGCAGCTGCGCCTCCGCGACCACCAGGTCGACCCCCCGATCCATCATCACCCGGTATCCGCCGAACGCCGCCCGCCACAGCTCGGTGACGCTGGCGTCGAAGTAGGCCAGGTAGTGCGCGTTGAACACGACCCCCTGCGGATCGCACTCGGCGTACCGGACGCGCAGTTCGTGGGAGAAGGGCTCACCCACTATGCGCCGCCCGACCGCAGCACGAAGCCGTGCCGTTGAAGCTCGGAGAGCGCGTCCTCGAAGGCGGCGAAGTCGCGTTTTGTCAGGGCGTCGATCGGCCGGCCCTTGGGCCCCCTCGCCCGGACCCACCGGCGAAGAACCTTCGGGCCGGCTTGGGCGGCCGGTTCGTCGAGGAGTGAGAGCAGGATCGGCAGCTCGGAGCTGGGATCGAGCTGGCCGGAGAGCAGTGTCAGCGGATCGACGTCGAGCGTCCGGCAGAGCTCGTCCTCGTTCAGGCCAAGCAGGTCCATGAGCCGTGCGGCGCGCTCGCTGTGGCCCAGGTCCGGAGTCATCGCACCGGACGCT
>Ga0209577_10001474_pt1 | contig 23276 bp, 21 predicted proteins | sample GraSoiAngelo_109_FD_185874 | JGI IMG/M metagenome (GOLD analysis project Ga0209577, IMG submission 185874) | Grasslands soil microbial communities from the Angelo Coastal Reserve, California, USA - 14_0903_12_20cm (SPAdes) (version 2) | ecosystem: Environmental > Terrestrial > Soil > Grasslands...
CGACATGACCCGCGGTACCTGGGTCAACTTCCATCCTTACGCGTACGACAACGTCTATCTTCGCCCGAAAGATTTCGCCGGACTGACCAAGGTGAGCAACTATCCGCAGCCTTTCTGGGGCATCGAGGGCGCAACCAGCTGGATCAAGCAGATCGACTTCACCTGGTTCTTCGTCTCAGGCGCGGGCGTGAACTATAACCCGGCAGCCGGCCGCATTCCGTTGATCGGGCACGAAGATCAGGCCAATACGACGCTTACCTTCCATGTTTCGGGACGCTTGCGCATCGACAACAGCTACCTGCTCGAACACTTGCGCGAGCGGGATACGCACTTGACCGCGGTCACGAACCACATCGTGCGCAGCAAATGGAACTGGCAGTTCACGCGCGAACTCTCCGCGCGCATTATCTTGCAGTACACCGGCGTGCTCTCGAATCCGCTGCTCAGTTCTTTGTCACCGACCAAGAATTTCAATGCGGACTTCCTCATTACCTATCTCGTGCATCCGGGCACGGCGATCTATGTCGGCTACAACAGCAACCTTCAGAACCTCGATCGCCGGCTCATCCCCACGCCCACGGGCCTGCTCACCACGCCCAACGACTACATCAACGACGGCCGCCAGTTCTTCGTGAAAGCCTCGTACCTCTTTCGCTTCTAGAAACGTTCATACCCCACGACCGAGCAGTGGCGCTATGCCTTATGGAGCGGCGGGCGTCCTCGCCCGCCAGACGGCCAAACGCGCCCTCCACCGTTCGCAAGGACGGCTTACTTGTTGCGTGTTTAGCCGTCCATCTCCCTGTAACATCCGGAGGGTATCGTGCATCTGTTCTAAGTGGCCGCGTTTCCCGGTCGAAGAGAGAAGCCCGGAGTCACGCCTTTTTTCGCGGAAGGACAGGTAAAATAATCCCAATGTCCACACTCCCACTGCCGATTGCGGCTTTTGTCGCGGGACTGATCTCGTTCCTGTCCCCGTGCGTGTTGCCGCTTGTGCCCGGATACGTTTCGCTGATTTCCGGCGCCGGCGTGGAGGAACTCAAATCTAACGACGCACAACTCCTGCGCAAGGTGATGGTGAACTCGGGTGCGTTCATCCTTGGCTTTGCTATCGTTTTTGTGACTCTGGGCGCGCTGGCGACGGAAGTCGGACAGGTTCTCGCCCGCTACAAATCGGTTCTGGGGCAAGTGGCTGGAATTGTCATCATCGTTTTTGGCCTGCACCTAACCGGCCTGTTCAAGATCAAGGCGCTTTACACCGACGCGCGCCTGCACAGCGTGAAAGGCGGCAGTACGGCCTGGGGATCATTCGTCATCGGCTTCGCGTTCGCCTTCGGATGGACCCCATGCGTGGGCCCGATTCTCGCCGTCATTCTCGGCTTGGCCGCGACCCAGAATTCCGTCGTGAAGGGAGTCGCCCTGCTGGCCATCTATTCGCTGGGCCTTGCCGTCCCGTTCCTTCTGACGTCGCTCGGGATTCAGCGCTTTCTGAAGTTCTACAGCCGCTTTCGTTCGCACATGCACGCTTTGGAAGTGGCCAGCGGCGCTCTCCTGATCGTGCTCGGAGGCTTGCTCGTGCTGGGCCGCTTTGCCGTGATTGCGCGTTATTTTTCATTTCTCAATCGCTTTGCGCTTTAGTGAGGTTGAATCTGTGAAACGAAACCCCGCAGCTCTTTTCTTCGTGGCCGCCGTGGTGGCTGCCATGCTGTTCGTCGGCTTTCATGCCGCTCGCCGCGCCGGCGGAGATGCCAGCGCCGACAGTCTGGATGTTGCCGGCAAACCTGCGCCCGACTTTACGCTCCAGTCACTCGACGGAAAAAACATCCAGCTCAGCAGCTATAAGGGACAAGCGGTGCTGCTGAATTTTTGGGCGACCTGGTGCGGTCCCTGCAAAATCGAAATGCCGTGGTTCGTCGAACTGCAGAAAGAATATGGGCCCCAAGGCTTGCAGATCGTGGGCGTCGCCATGGATGACGCGAGCAAGGACGAGATCACGAAGTTCGTGAAAGAGATGGGCGTCAACTACACTATCCTGCTGGGCAAAGAGTCCGTCGGGCAGGAGTACGGTGGGGTCAACGTGCTGCCGACCACGTTCTTCATTGACCGGGACGGCAAGATCGTGGCCCGCGAATTCGGCTTACAAAGCCGTAGCTTGTTCGTTGATAACATAAAGAAAGCGCTCAGCCAGGGACACGCGGTACAGGCGCAAAAGTAACGTAGGCGCGCCGGGAAGTTCGATCTAGTATTCCGTTAATGCAAATGACAAACAAGCCGCTGGCCATCGCGCTGCTTCTGGTTACGAGTTGCGCCCTCGCGCAGTCGCCCGGCAAAAAGGCTCCTTCGGTCACCATGGCGCCGGTCGAACCTGTCACCGTGACGCGAGGCAAGGGCGGAGCCGTAAGCCTGCACTTTCGCGTCGCATCGGGCTTCCACATCAACTCCAACACGCCAAAGTCCGAGTTCTTGATCCCCACAGCGCTAAAAATGGATGCGCCCACGGACATCGTGCTTACGAAACTCACCTACCCGCAAGGCGCGGAGATGAGCTTCCCATTCGCACCCAATGAGCCTCTGAGTGTCTATAGCGGAGACTTTACGGTGTCGATGACGGTTCGGCCGCTACACACCGTGCAACCGGGCAAGTACGCCATTCATGGTGACCTCAAGTACCAGGCCTGCGACAACGCCGCCTGCTACCCTCCCAAGCATCTGCCCGTGGATTTTGAAGTAAAGGTCCTGAAAGGCGCGACTCCGGCCGGCAAGAATCCCGCCCAAAGCCCGCACGCACACAGATAGAAGTGGGTGCTCCATCCTAACCCCGTGTTCTTTGCGAGGTTAGGGTGGGGATTTCCTGCTGGCCAATTTCCATCTTCTCACTTTCCCGCGTGTTTCTTCTCTACTTTCGCCCACGCATCCTTCAACGCCACCGTACGGTTGAAAACCGGCTTGCCCGGAGTCGTCTCCGGATCGACGCAGAAGTAGCCGAGACGCTCAAACTGATAGCGTGATCCCGCGGTGAGGTTGGCCAGCGACGGCTCAAGCTTGGCACTTGTCACTACCTCGAGCGAGGCCGGGTTCAGATTTGCCGTGAAATCCTGACCGGGTTCCACTTGATCCGGATCTTCCTTGCTGAACAAGTTGTCGTAAAGCCGCACTTCCGCATCGATAGCATGCGCTGCTGAAACCCAGTGGATGGTCGACTTCACCTTGCGTCCGTCGGGCGTGTTGCCGCCGCGCGTTGCAGGGTCATACGTGCAATGCACCTCGACGACCTCGCCCTGATCGTTCTTAACCACAGTCGTGCAGGTAACCAGGTACGCATACCGCAGGCGCACTTCGCGCCCTGGGGAAAGTCGAAAATACCCTTTTGGCGGATTCTCGCGGAAATCGTCCTGCTCAATGTAGATGGTCTTCGTGAATGGGACCTTCCGCGATCCAGCGCCCGCGTCCTCCGGATTGTTGACCGCATCCATCTCCTCGACTTGGCCCGCGGGATAATTGTCGATGACCACCTTCAACGGCCGCAGAACCGCCATCACGCGGGGGGAGCGCTTGTTCAAGTCATCACGCACGTAGTGCTCCAGCATTGCCAACTCGACGATCCCGTTGGTCCGCGATACTCCTGCCGCGTTCACAAAATTGCGAATCGCTTCCGGCGTATATCCGCGCCGGCGCATGCCGGTCAGCGTAGGCATCCGCGGATCGTCCCATCCTTTCACGCGACCTTCTTCCACCAGCCGGCGAAGCTTGCGCTTGCTCATGATGGTGTAGGTCAGGCTCAGGCGGTCGAATTCAATTTGCTGCGACGGAAAGATCCCCAGTTGCTGAATGAACCAGTTGTAGAGAGGCTGGTGATCGGCAAATTCCAGCGAACACATGGAGTGCGTCACCTTCTCCATCGAATCCGATTGCCCATGCGCGTAGTCGTACATCGGGTAGATGCACCACTTGTTTCCGGTGCGATGATGTTCGGCGTGCAAGATGCGGTACATCACCGGGTCGCGCATGTTGAAATTGGGTGAAGCCATGTCGATCTTGGCGCGCAACACGCGCGAGCCGTCGGGAAATTCCCCGGCCTTCATGCGCTGGAACAGATCGAGATTCTCTTCCACCGAACGGGCTCGATACGGGCTGTTCTTCCCCGGCTCGGTCAACGTCCCGCGATACTGCCGGATCTCATCGGCCGTCAGATCGTCGACATAAGCCTTGCCATCCCTGATCAGCTTGATCGCCCATTCGTAAAGCTGGTCGAAATAATCGGAGGCGTAGTAAAGTCCATCCCAGTGGAAACCGAGCCACTGGATGTCCTGCATGATCGAGTTCACATATTCGACGTCTTCTTTTTCTGGATTCGTGTCGTCGAAACGCAGATTGGTGTGGCCATGGAACTCGTCGGCAAGGCCGAAGTCGAGACAGATGGCCTTGGCGTGACCAATATGCAGATAGCCGTTGGGCTCGGGAGGAAAGCGCGTTTGCACGCGACCCTGGTACTTGTTTGTCTTCAAGTCCTCGATGATTCTGTCCCGAATAAAATTTGACGAGCGAGGCTCGGCGGGCTCATGGGACATAGCTGAAGTGGAAGCTTTAGTCGAAGTCATTGGCATCTTATTCTATAACTTCGGCTCCTGTTCCGAATTCCAGCCAGCGCCGGCATCCTGCCGGCATCTGTTGCGCGAAAGCGCCGATGAAATTCCCGCAACCCGAGAGCCGGCGAGACGCCGGCGTACTTTCTTGCCGGAAAGTGGCACCATTCGAATTGGACAAAGTGGCTCTTGCATGTGGCCACTCGGGATGCTTGAATTTTTTATTTGAGCGACACTCCGCGTTGTCCAGAATCGAGCAAAGTATGTACCCGGATAAAAGCGCCAATTCATCTGTCGAACAAGTTCTGGCCAGGGCTCATCAAGAACTGATTTCCCTCGAACAAGAGCGCGCCCGGATTATGGAACGCATCGGTGCGATCAAGCAGACCATTGCCGGTCTGGCCAACGTCTTTGGCGAAGCACTGCTGGGGGATGAACTGCTGGATCTGATTGACCGCAGGCGCGGAGATCCCAGCTCGGGACTCACGCGTACTTGCCGGGCGACCTTGATGGAGTCAGATCTGCCCCTCACCACTCAGCGTATTCTCGAAGAAATCCAGGGCCGCCAACCCAAGCTGCTAGCCCACCATAAGTCGCCGGTCGCATCCGTAACGACGATCTTGAACCGCCTTGTCCACTACGGAGAAGCCCGGGTCACGACCACCCTATCCGGCAAGAGGGCCTGGCAATGGGCGACTGTTCCAAATAAAAACGCGACCTCAGAGGCAGCTGCCCTCGGAACCCCTGCAAAAACGTTCGATCAACCTCCAGTACGATAGGGACTTCGCGCGTCCTCATAGCTTTCCAATCGCCTGCTCGATCCGCACCAGTGTCTTCTCGCGCCCCAGCACCTCCAAGGTCTCAAACAGCGGCGGCGCATTTTTGCGTCCGCACACCGCTACGCGAATGGGCTGAAACATCTGCCCTGCTTTGATGCCGAGCTCCTGCGCGGCCGCGCGCAGCACCTGATCCAGAGGATCGTGTTTGAACTCGGTCGTCGCAAGCACGCTTCGCGCCTTCTCCAGAACTCTCTTTGCCATGGCCGCGTCGCCTTTCTGCGGCACCAGTTCCGCCGGATCATAAGGCGGGAGCTGGTTCACAAGAAGGAAATCCGCCACCGTGAGAACATCGCGCGTCAACTGGATGCGCTCGCGGACCAGCGGCGTGATCTTCAACATCTGCGCGGCATCGATCGGATACCCAGCTTGCTGAACAACCGGCAGCAGCCGCGCGCTGAGCTCTTCTATCGGCAGTGCGCGGATGTGCTCCGCATTGAGCCACACGGCCTTGGGATCGAACATCTCTTCCGGCGTAGAGGCAGGTTCCTTGAAATTAATAACCGCATTGGCGCGATTGATCCCCTCCAGGCTGAACAGTTCTTTCAGCTCCTCGAGTGACATCTGCTCGCGGTCGTTTTTCGGAGACCAACCCAGCAGGCAAAGAAAGTTGATGAAAGCTTCGGGCAGAAAGCCGGCATCGCGGTAGGTAGTCACGCTGACAATCGGTCCGTGGCGGCGCTTCGAGAGCTTGGTGCCATCCGGTGCGACCAGCAACGGCAAATGCGCGAACTGCGGAGTCTTCCCTCCGGCAGCCTCGAAGATGAGGACGTGCTTGAACGTGTTGGTGAGATGATCCTGCCCGCGAATGACGTGCGTGATCCGCAGATCAATGTCATCCGCGCAGGAGGCCAGGTGATAGGTCGGCATCCCGTCGGAACGGAGCAGTGCGAAGTCTTCGATATCCTCGGCAAGTTTGCGCTGCTCGCCGTAGACCGCATCGCCGAAGCGCACTTCCTCGCCCGTACCACGCGGGACCCGAAAACGCAGCGCGAAGGGCTCACCCGCGTTGGCGCGCCGATCGCTCTCGTCCCGCGAAAGCTCACGGACCCCGGGGTTGAAGAGCCATGTGCCCTGCGTGCCCGACTTCTCGACTTCGCCTGTATGAGCCGGCGTGAAGTCGCGGTACGCCATGCCCTTCTCAAAAATCTCCCACGCCGTTTTCTGGTGGAGCGTCAGCCTCTCCGATTGCTTGTATTCCTCGTCCCACCGAAGGTCGAGCCACTTCAGTCCCTCGAAGATCGACTGCACCGAGGCATCCGTATTGCGCTCGACGTCGGTGTCATCCAAGCGAAGCACCATGGTCCCGGCGTTCCGTCGGGCATATAACCAATTAAAGATGAAAGTGCGGGCGCTCCCCACGTGCAAAAAGCCCGTGGGCGAAGGCGCGAAGCGGACCCTTGGTCCAGAATTGGATAAGTCTTCTTTTTTGATGGGAATAGAGGAATTCGACATGGAAGATTCATGGTACGGGCTGGCCGAAAGCAGCGTCAAGCACCCGTGCCATTCCCGTTCCAAAACCGCCGCCGATTCCCAAGGTCGCTACTTTCCACACCCCCTGTACTGAAATCGTATTGAGTTTGCGGGCGTGCCTGTGAAACGATGGTCCTACTTATTTCCCAGTTGGTCGTGGTGAACGAGCCGTTGAAGCAGTTTTGCGCGCCATGAACAGCCTTGCCACAAATATGGTGCTCTTGCCGGGCATTGTGGCCCTGCTGTTGTTCCTTGTCTTCACTTACCTCTACGAGCAAAGCCGACAACCGTACTTCCGCGCCTGGCAATTCGGGTGGGGCGCATACTCATTGCATTTCGGCTTGGACGCCTGGAATGCCTTTCACGAGCAATCCGCCTGGGTCTATCTGGCTAGTTCGCTGCTGATCGTATTCATGGCGCTCTGCCTTTTCGTTTCGACGCGACTCATGCGCGAGCGCTTTCGCTTGCGCTGGTATGACGTCGCACTCGCGGTCGCGGGTGTTGCCCTCACCGTATGGAGCTTGTGGCATCACATGGTGGGCGGCGTTTTCCAAAATGACATCAAGGTGCTGCCCCACGTACGCCTCGAACTCGGCACCGCAGCGCTTCTGCTCTACTGCTCATTGCGATTTTATCTTTACGCCCACCAGCGCAGCTCGCTCGCATTCCGGATGCTAGCCTTGGCGCTCGCGCTGTGGGGCGGGCTCATGGCCGTGGGTCAGCTGGTGAGTCCTTACTCGGAAGTCCTTGGGAATGCCGGCCACATGCTTGGCCCACTGCCACAGATGCTACTCGGCATCGCGATGGTGATGGTTCTGTTTGAGAACGAGCGCAATGCCGTCCAGGAAAATGCCCTCGCATTCTCCACGTTGGGAGTCGATCCGCGGCGCCTGTTGTCGGCCGAAGATCTTGTGCCCAGCATGACGGCGGTGCTCGATCGCCTGGTAAATCCCCTGCCCACGCGACGCGCCGTGATCTGCATCGCGGAGCAGTGGCGCGGCGTTTTACCTTCGGTGCAGCGAGGCTTCTCCCCCGAGTTCGTTCAGAAGCTCGAGAAGACCGGCGCCGGGGAATATGTCTGCGAGCTTGCCTACCGGCGCGGCGGGTTCTTCACCTTCCGCGACATCTTCGACATGACTGAGCCGCTGCCGGCCCTTCCGGGCGGGCGCTTCGAGGATTTCAAGCGCGTGCTGGCAGAGGAAAACATTCGTCACCTGACAGCCGTCAGCCTGCAAACCCGCGAACACAATTTCGGCGTCATCCTGTTCCCGCATGCCCAACTGAGGGTATTCGGTTCTTCAAACCTGCGTCTGTTGATCGGACTCGCCCTGCAGATCGGCTTGACGCTCGAGAACTACGTCGTCATGCACGATGCCCAGCGCCGCACCAAGGAGTACGAACTCCTCACCCAGATCGGCCAGGCGATCAGTTCGCGCCTTGATCAAGACGAGGTGCTGCGCACCATTCAGAAGGAACTCGGACAGATCTTTGACACCAGCGAGTTCTATATAGCCTTTCAGGAAGGGGACGAGATCCGCTTCGAGTTGGAGACCGAGAAGGACAAAATATTGCCGAAGCGTTCGCGCAAAACTACCAACGGATTGACCGAACTGATTATCAGCACAGGGAAGGCGCTGTTGATCCGGTCCGACCTCGAGAAAATTCGGGAACGCCTGGGCGCTGTGCAGGTAGGCGGGGAGCCGGCAAAATGTTTTTGCGCCGCGCCCATCATGTTGGGAGGAAAGCCCGCCGGCGCCATGGTGGCGATGAGCACCGAGCGCGAGTATGTCTTCCAGCAGCGCGACCTCGAGGTTATGCAGACTGCGGCCGGCCAACTTTCGGTGGCCGTGGAAAACGCGCGCCTGTTCGCCGAGGAATTACGTCGCTCGCACCAGTTGGCGTTCCTCAACAGCATCTCTAAAACTGCCATCTCTAGCGAGGATGCAGAGCAGATGCTGGCTGACATCGTTGCCGAAATTCAGAAGGCCTTCCGCTTCGATCACATCGGCATCGGCATTCTTGATTACGTCACCAAGGAAATCGAGATCAAGGCGGAAGCGGGTTCTACCGCCCAGGCCAAGGGAAAGCGCATTCCTCTGGGAACTGGTGTCGTGGGGCGCGTCGCGCGCAGCAATGAACGGGCGTTGGTTCAAAAGGCGGACGAGGGCCACCTGCCCGGCATCCTTCCCGAGTCGCGCGCGGTGCTGTGTATCCCGATCACTTACGGCGAGTCGTTGCTGGGTGTGCTGAACGTCGAAAGCCGCGAGGAGAACGCGTTTTCTGAGCAAGACGTTCTGATCATGAGCACGCTGGCGGACTTGTTGGCGACCGCGCTCCATAACGCATTCATCTTCCAGAAACTGCAGCAGCAGTCGATCACGGATGGGCTCACCGGCATCAAGACCCGCCGCTTCTTCTGGGAGGCACTCACTTCAGAGTGGAAACGCGCTTCACGTTCCGGGCGTCCGTTCTCGGTGGTCTTGATTGATCTCGACAAGTTCAAGGAAGTGAATGACACCTTCGGACACCTCGAAGGCGATTTGGTGCTGGCTCGTGTAGGAAGACTTCTGGAACAACGCTGCCGGCAATCGAACGTCGTGGCTCGTTACGGCGGAGACGAATTTATCATTCTGATGCCGGAAACAGGGGTGGAGCAGGCCCGCTCCCTTGCAGAACGCCTTCGACTTTGGCTGGCACAGGACGCCATGCTCGCGGAGCACGCCATCACCGGAAGCTTTGGTGTGGCCAGTTTCCCGGCTCACGGATTTTCCGCGGAGGACATTATTCGGGTGGCCGACGCTGGCATGTACTCCGCAAAACATGCCGGCGGCAATCGCGTATCCATGGCCGAGGAGTTCGGGGACACCGAGCACCTTGCAGGTCAGCGGCAACAGATCTCTACCTACATCGAAGGTTTTCTGCAACGCGAGCAGAATGGGCCCGACGATCTCGAAGATCTGGTCTCGACCCTTCGCCGGTTATGCGGAGGCGAGGAAGACTGCAACGTCCAGGTGTTGAAGGAATCCATTGAGGCGCTAGCGCGCGCTTCGGAACCGCGGGAATTTCACGCTTCTGGACACGGCGATATGGTGGGCCGTTACGCGGAAATGATTGGCCGTGCCCTCGCCCTCCCGCCTGACGAATTGGTCGAGTTAGCCTACGCCGCACGAGTGCACGACGTAGGAAAGATTTTCGTGCCCGAGCGGATCGTCTCCAAGACAGGAACGCTGACCGAAGAAGAGTATACGCAGATGAAAATGCATGCCCGCATCGGCGCGGAAATCGTGGGAACCATCCCGGGCAGCGTGATGTTGCAGAAGGCAGTCGAGCATCATCACGAGGCTTTCGACGGTAGCGGCTATCCGAACGGCCTGCGCGGAGAAGAGATCCCGCTGTGGGGACGCATTCTCGCCTTGGCCGATGCGTTTGTGAACATGACGACCGAACGGTCCTTTGCCCCCGCCAAGACACCCGAGCAAGCCCTGGCCGAGATCGAGAAACTAAGCGGCACACGTTATGACGGAATGCTGGTCCGCGTGCTCCTGCGCCAATTGAGAACTGGCAAGGCACCGAGTCTGGGAGACTGAAAGCCAGTTCCCAGTTCCCAGTTCTCAGTTCTCAGTTCTCAGTTCTCAGTTCTCAGTTCTCAGTTCTCAGTTCTCAGTTCTCAGTTCTCAGTTCTCAGTTCTCAGTTCTCAGTTCTCAGTTCTCAAAGAAATACATCTCATGCTCGCCGTTTGTGCTGGCAGCGATTTCTGATTTTCTTTGCGTCCTTTGCGGCTGTTCTTCGCGACCTTCGCGGTTAAACGCTTTTTGTGTGTTGGTTGCCCGAAACCGATGGTCAGGCATCTGACGTCTGAGACCTGAGACCCGACACCTGCCTCGCTCACTTGCAAATTCTCCACTGAAACCTACAAACTACTAACCATGCCATTTCCCCTCTCTCTCGAAGGCAAAATTGCTCTCATCACCGGCGGCTCCCGCGGGATTGGCGCGGCCACAGTGCGCGCATTCGTGGCGGCTGGGGCCAAAGTCCTTTTCAATTATCAAAACTCGAAAGCAGCCGCCGACGCACTCGTCGAGGAGTGTGGCAAGGAACACTGCGCCGCCGTCGCGTGCGACCTGTCGGGCCTGGAAACCGCCAAAAATTTGGTAAACGAGACCGTAAAACGCTTCGGACGGCTCGATACCCTGATCGCCAATCACGGCATCTGGCCGCCGAAAGATGCTCCGGTCAACGAACTCACAGATACCCAGTGGCGCGGAACCGTCGCCGTGAATCTCGACAGCGTCTTCTCCCTGGTCCGTCATGCGGTCGCGCAGATGAAGAAGCAAAAGTCCTTGCAGTCCGGAAGTGGCGGCCACATCGTGCTCGTGAGTTCGACCGCAGGCCAGCGGGGCGAAGCCTTCCACGTCGACTATGCCGCTACCAAGGGCGCATTGATCAGCATGGTCAAAGGCCTCTCGACGGAGCTGGCCCCGGATGGTATCTACGTAAACTGCGTGGCACCAGGATGGGTCAACACCGATATGTCGATCCCGGCCTTGAACGATCCCAAGACGCGGGACAGTATCTTTGCGACGATCCCAATCGGGCGTGTGGGTAAGCCCGAGGAGATCGCCGCACCGATCCTCTTTTTATGTACGGAGCATGCGGGATTTATTACCGGCGAGGTCTTCAACGTAAATGGGGGCGCCGTGCTGGTAGGCTAAGGTCTGTGCCTTAAAATCGGGGCGCACGGGTCCTTCGCGATACAGCGGAAAGCCGGGCCCTCGGCGTCTAATCTTTTGAACACATGCGTCTATTCCTATTTCTTCTAATCTTGAACGTCTGTTGCGCCGCCCAAGCCACGGCACCGCCGGCTGGGTCGCCCCCCTCGCAATCCATTCCAGTCGCGCAGGAGAATGCTGCCAAGGCGCGTGCTCTGATTGATCAGGCGATCCAGGCCCTCGGCGGCCAAGCCTGGCTCAATATCCAGGACACGACCCAGCAAGGTCGAACCTACAGTTTCCATCGCAACGAAGCCACCAGTGCGGGCGTGCTGTTCTGGCGCTTCGTGAAATTCCCTGACAAGGAGCGCGTGGAAGTCACCAAGCAGCGCGACGTCGCCTACGTCTACAACGGCGATCATGGCTTCGAGATCACTTTCAAGGGCACCGCCACGATCGAAGACAAACTCCTGAACGACTACCTCCGTCGGCGCGAACACTCCCTCGAATGGGTCTTGCGCCGCTGGATCAACGAACCCGGCGTGGCCCTCTTTTACGACGGCCCTGCCGTGGCTGCTGACAAGCCCGCCGACCAGGTCAGCGTTCTGAATACCAAGAACGACAGCGTCACCCTCTACCTCGATACCACTACCCATCTACCGATCAAGAAAGTGTTCACCTGGCGCGATCCCACCGACAACCTGCGCAACACCGAGGAAGAGATCTACGACGCTTACCGTCCTACTCAGGGATTCATGACCCCCTACTCGATTACGCGCTTCTATAACGGCGAGATGTCGAACCAGCGCTTCCTGAACAGCGTCACATACAACTCGGGACTGAATGAGTCGATGTTCGACGCAAAGACGACCTACGACCCGAATACCTTGCCCCCAAGGAAGAAATAGCTGGCACGGCTGGCGCCAAGGTAGTTGGACTGTTGGCACCCTGCCATTCTTTCATCCATCTGCTATCTAGTCCGTTATCAGCTACATAGCTCGCGCATGCCGAATTCGTCGCCACTTTGGAGACACGCACTGTGGCTTTTTTGCCACAGACAGATATTGGGCGGCGCCTGTAAGCTGATGTGGGTCATACCCATTAAGCCCTCCTCTTGAAGCAGGAACAGACAATCCGGGCCTCGGTTGAATGCAAAGGTATCGGTCTGCACAGCGGAGCACCCGTCCAATTGAGGATCCTGCCTGCGCCTTCGGGCACCGGAATCGCCTTCCGTCGTATCGATCTGGACAACTTTGAAATCGAAGCGACCGGCCGGAACGTCGCACGCGTCAGCTACGCTACCAGTCTGATGAAGAAAGGTGTGCTCATCTCGACTACCGAGCACCTCCTTTCTGCATTCATTGGCACCGGCATCGACAACGCGATCGTGGAACTCGACAACCTGGAATTGCCCATCCTCGACGGCAGCGCCCGGCCCTTTGTCGACATGATTCAGAGGGCTGGCATCCGCAAACAGCGTCGGCTCCGTTCCTATATGCGGATTCGGCGCGAGATCGAATTACGCGAGGGCGAAAAGTTTATTGCCGTCTATCCGGCAGACACGTATTCGGTTTCCTACACCATTGACTTTCCCCACCGCCTGATCGGACGCGAGACCTTCCGGGTTGACCTGACGGACGGCAACTTCCTGCGGGAGATTGCTCCCGCCCGGACTTTCGGCTTTCTCCACGAAGCCGATGCGATGCGCCAGCAGGGCCTCATCCGCGGCGCCTCGACCGAGAACGCGATCGTATTGACGCCGGAGGGCTTGATGAATCCTCCACTGCGGTATGCCGATGAGTTCGTGCGCCACAAAGTGCTCGACCTGATTGGAGACCTGGCCTTGGTGGGGAAACAGATTCTCGGCAACATCGTGGCCGATCGCGCCGGCCACGCCATGCACACTGCCCTGGTGTCCCGATTACTACGTGACAAAAGCCTCTGGGAAGAAACTACTCTGGAGGAATATCGTGTCCGGCCCGAAGCCTTCGTGTTGGCGGCCGGGCGACAGTCGAGCTAGCGTCTCGATTGGCTGCTAGCGCTTCCGTACTGGATCAAGACCCGCAGGAACTCCGGAATCATTGTGAGACTCTGCGAATATACCGCTGTTTGAAAGCGATTCCCCGCTTGTCTTTGCGTCCTTCGCGATTCCTTAGCGCCCTTCGCGGTTTAAGATTTGCCCTCCTCCGTGCTCGGTGGCTGTAAGCTTTGCTGTTCCCCCTCAATCTGCAGGCTCGCAAGGGAAAGCCGAGTCTTCGCGATCGACGGTCCGTTCCTGCACCAGACGATCGAGTTCCGCCCGAGCCTGATCAATCATATTGGCCGCAAAACGTTTCGCCTGGGTTTGCCGCTCCGGCGATAGGTCCTTGACCCGGGTGGCCAGCAGCGTGGCATCTTCTTCGAGCCAACGCAGCGTACGCTCCACCCGCGCAATCTTCACATCGTAAGCAAACGTAGCCAAGACGATACTCCTGACGTTCTGAATTTCGAGCGCACCTCAACGGCTCCGCGCGATAGGGGGAATCCACTAAGCGCTTGCGGATAACTACTAGCGCCACTCGCAAGAGCTTGCCGAGCCCTTCGACTTGGGACAAGTCGCTAGCTTGATGCTGGGTTGCCCTAGCACGGCGCGACTGGCGAGGCACTTCCCTCTGCCGCCCCAAAGGCCGAGTAGATTTTGACGCTCTTCTTCGCGCTCAGCGAAAAGCTTTTAACCGCGAAGGACACTAAAGAGAATCTCTTTATCGGGATATTTGAAGCTAGGGAACCAGGTTGCAAACCGCAGATGGTCTGTAAGGCGGGAAAACTGCAGCGAGGAACAACCAGATCAGCGGATTGAGGACGAGACTTTTTCAAGCCGCTGCAGGATCCATTGCTCCATTTGTGCGCGGGAACTCTCGGGCAAATCCTGGAAACGAATGCCGGCCCGCCCTAGCCCGTCAGCCCAGGCAATTTCACCTTTCGGCTCCATGGCTACTTTGGTTCCGGGCAAGGTAAAGTGCACCTTGCTAATTATGTTTTTTGCCAGTGTTCCTTCGAAATGAATTGCCATGCCGCCCTCGCTGAGATTAGTGGCAATGGCCTTCATCTCCTCACCCTGGTTGAACTGCAGCTTCACGGGCATCTCGACTGGACACCGGAAGTAGCGCCGTTTCTCGCGGACCATGAAACTCAGGGCAGTATTGAAGCAACGCAGCGTGCCGGCGGCCGTAATGGGCTTTTGCAGCACAAAGTTAGCGCCCATTTCGAACGCCTGCTGGGTGGTGGTTTTCCCGTTCAGAATGGCAAACGAGACCGAAGTCTTATTGCTGGCGTTCTGGCGCAAGCTGCGCAGTACGTCCACGCCACCCTGGAGATCGTCACAGTCCACAATCACAGCGTCAAACTTAGCCGATGTAAGAATTTCCGCACCCGAACGAGCTGCGGCCGATACCTCTACCTCAATGGCGAGTTTCTCGAGCGTCGGACGAAGCACCCGAACAACATCGGCATCGCGACAAACGAGCAGCGACTCCAGATTCATAGCTTAGTATTCTAAAATCGGACCACAACCTCTTAAAGGCACGAAGGTAATGGTCTAGCATGGCCGGACTCCACGCTCGACATGTCCCTTCGGCTAGACCGCTTAGCTCGCTCCCACCTTTGTGCTCTTCGTGCTCCCTAAGTGCCCTTAGTGGTTAGCTTTTGATCTTTGTTGTTGCACTCAAGTAACTCGGAAAAGAAGGTGAGCGATCGCTGCGGCAAAGCTTTTCTTCGTGTACTTTGCGATTACTTCCCGTTCTTTGCGGTTAAAAGCTTGTGGGCGCGACCACTTTTGCGACCTCTGCGGTAAGCTCTTTCTTTCCAGCCCTGACTGCCAAGGGCTCAACCCGAACACCCATGCGCAAACGCGTCTATCTATCACTAGGCTCGAACATCGGCGATCGTGCCGCCAACCTCCAGTCCGCCATCGAAGAACTGAGCCGCTTCGGGAAAGTCGCTGCCGTCTCCTCGTTCTATGAGACCGAACCCGTCGAATTCACCAAGCAACCCTTGTTTCTGAATTGCGCGGTCTCTCTGGATACTGAAAAGACGCCAGGCCAGCTCTTGAGAGCGCTCCTGGAGATCGAGCGAACCATGGGCCGCCTGCGCACCCAACAGAAAGGACCCCGTAAGATCGACATCGACATCCTGCTTTTCGGCGACTCCTCTGTGAACACGGCCACTCTGACCATCCCACATCCGGCCATGCACGAGCGCCGGTTTGTACTCGAACCACTCGCCGAGATCGCTCCCGATGCTCGGCACCCGTTACTTAACAAGACGGCGCGGGAGTTGCGCGATTCTCTGCCGCTTGGACAAGCGGTCCGGCGGGTCTCGGGGAAGTAATTCGGAGGGCGACGGCTAAGGCATGATGATGCGGCTGGCGGGCTCGCCCGGAGTCGCGAGATTGGACTCTTTCTCAGGAAACTGCGCGAACAGAAAATCCACGAAAGCACGCGACTTCGGACGTCCCGAAGACCGGCCATATGCCATCCGCACCAGAAACACAAGCGTCTTCAGAACTTCCGAGTCGCGCAGACGAGAGTAGCCGGTGTGCTTCTGTTCGGCCTCGCGATACTCTTTCACCATCGTTTGCAGCTCGAAAACCACCGCCTGCTGGGCGAGGTTCTCTGCCGGCTCTTCGTAGTGGAGGCCCGAATTCACCAGCCGCTCATAGCCGCGAGCAAGCGCCGTCAAGGCAGCAATCAGATCGCGGTCGTGGAGCGCACGATCTTTGTATGCGCTTTTGGCCAGGGCATAAGTCAGCCCCATGATCAGGTGCTCGTGTTCGTAGAGAAACTGGTCTCCCAGTTCGACCTGCAGGAACAACGCCGCCGGATCCAGGTCCGTCGTCGAGCGCGGTTTTTCATGCTCCCGAGCCTGCTGCAGGTAAGGACAGTCGCTGGGACAATCCAGCGTGACCTCCCGCTGCTCCCCGCAGCATTGCGGGCAGATGCGCCCATGCACAGCCGGGCAAAAGCGCTTTTCCTTGCGAATTTCACAAATGGCGCAGCTCACGAACGAAGTCTCCTGCTTCCATTATGGCATCTCGGGACGTCTGGCTGAGGTAGGGCGGGACCGCCTGCCGGCGCTGCAAGCTGCTGGGTTGGGCCTTTGCAAGCCCGTATGACGCCAAAATCCGCGTCTTTCTTGCCCTTTTCCGATCCCATGATGCAGAAAACCGCATAAAATGCGGCTCAGACGCTGTTTTTCCACAGGAAGACTGGTATAAGATGGCGCACATCGCAGCAAATCAAGAAAGTTCCATCGAGGAGGATTCATGGCTTCAGGTATGACCAAGACCCAACTGGTGCGACACCTTGCTGAAAAGCTCGAGACCAACAACAAGACAGCTTCTGCATTTCTGGAGAATCTCGCTGACACGGCCATCAAAGAGACCAAGAAGAATGGCGTGTTCGTCGTCCCCGGCCTCGGCCGCTTGGTGAAAGCGCATCGCAAGGCCCGCGTGGGACGCAATCCACAGACCGGTGAGCCGATTCAGATCAAGGCTAAGACCGTCGTGAAGTTCCGCGTCGCCAAGGCTGCCAAGGACGCGATCGCCCCCAAGAAGTAACTTCGATTTTTCGGGATTGAAAAAGGCCGGCTGCAACGCCGGCCTTTTCACTTCACCACCGATCGCTGTTCACGCAATCATTTGCCGTATTCGTTCTTCACGACTTCTCCGCCTTTCATCACGAACTTTACTTGCTGCAGAGTCGTTACATCTTTGAGGGGATCGCCATCGACCGCGATCAAGTCGGCCCACTTGCCCGCCTCGAGCGTGCCGATCTTGCTCGACCAACCGAGCAAGTCGGCCCCGTGGATGGTTGCTGTCTGAATCGCCTGCAGCGGGCTCATCCCGAGCCGCACATAGACCGCGAACTCGTGCGCATTCAGTCCATGCGGATAAACCGCCGCATCGGTTCCGAAGGCAACCTTTACTCCCGCCGCGAACGCCTTCTTGAGGGTGTCTTGTCCGACTGCCGAAACCGTCTGCATCTTTCGGACAACGTAGTCCGGGGCATTTCGCTTGCCGAGGTTTTCGCGGTTCCAGTCCATTAAATAAAGCGTCGGAACAATGTAGTTGCCGTTCTTCTTCAGCGTGGCGATAGAGCTGTCATCCATGAGATGGCCGTGTTCGATAGAATCGACGCCCGCATCCGAGGCCCAGCTCACACCCTCGGCGCCGTGTGCATGCGCCGCTACTTTACGCCCCAGGCGATGTGCTTCTTCGACGATCGCCTTCATTTCTTCGCGCGTGTATTGCGAAGCATTGGGATCGTCGCCCTTCGACATGACGCCGCCAGTAGCGCAAATCTTGATAAGATCCGCGCCGTACTTGATGTTCTCGCGCACCTTGTGCCGTACCGCATCGACGCCGTCGGCAACGCCGAGTTCCGTCGCGTGAAATTGCGGCGCCAGCAGGTTGTCATCACAGTGCCCGCCGGTGATTCCCATGGCCGGTCCACTTACCAGCATGCGAGGGCCGGGTACGTCGCCCGCATTGATTGCATCGCGTAGCGCCACATCGCTGTAGCCGCCCGCGCCCACGTTACGAACGGTGGTGAACCCTGCCTCCAGCGTGACCCGTGCATTGCGCGCGCCAATCAGGGCTTCCCTCGGATAGGAAATCCCCAAACCCTCATACCCCAGATTGGCGGGATCGAACGTCAGGTGCGTATGCGCGTCGATCAAGCCTGGGAGGACCGTGGCGTTGGGAAGATCAATGGTCTGGGTTGCGGGGCTGAGCTTCGCGTCCGCAGCCGGCCCCACACTCACGATCTTGTCGCCTTCAATGACAATCGCCTGCCCGCTAAGCATGTTGCCGGTCTTGACGTCGAGAATATGTCCAGCCCGTACCACCACGCGGCGAGACGCTGGAGTGTTTGCGTATTGGCCGAACGCCCAGCACGTCATCAACATTACAGCAGGCAAAAAACGAGAAGCTTGCTTGTAGAACATTCTTTTCCTCATGGAAAAACGTGAGCAGCAGGATAGCGAAATCAAGGAGGAAGGGCGAGTCGGAAAAAACCAGCTCAGATGAGAGCGGCCGAAGTGCACGCTCTCTTTGCGCTGACAAACCGCGAGCAAGGACGGCGACTAACCAAGCAGACCGTGCCAACGACCAGTGGCCATCAGCCATAGGCCAGTTTTTGCTGAAGACTGACGACTGAAAGCTGATAACTCCCTCACGTCCGTTTCCGGAGTACACCGTCGAGTCCCCACGTCTGTCCCGCATCCGAGGAAAAGAAGATCAGAAAGAGGAAGAGCAGGGGAATCGTGTCCAGCTCTGCGCCAAAATAGCGCCAGAATGCCACCCCATGACCCGGCGCCCACCAGGTCGAAAGGGTCAGGTTCAACATGAACAGCGCGCCCACGATCGAGGCCACCCGCACCCACAATCCGGCAATCATGGACACCGCGATCCACAATTCCAGCACACCGACCGCATAACCGAAAAACACCGTGTGAGGCTGGACCACGTGCGCAAGAAACAGTCGGTAAAAAGAAACGGCCTCCCCTTGAATGTAGCCCTGCAGGTATTTTGGGAAGCCACTATGTGCAAAGTCCGGACTTGCGACCTTGTACTCGCCAAACAGCAGGAATAGAAATCCTGTGGCCATGCGCACGATGGCGATCGTCTTTGCCAAGCGTGGCGATTGTTCAGAGATCACGATCGGACCAGGGAACCATCCAGTCTAGAAAGCAGTATACGACGGCGGATCATTCGACCACCGCTCCCCACAAGGGCCTGCTGTCATCCGACTAGCCCGCGGAACCTGCTTCCCGCCGGTTCGGATTGCTAGCCGCCCGGCCCGTCATTGCTGACGTACTGCTCCAGCGAGTCCAGTTCCTGCGTAAGCCCGTCGATTCGCCACTCCAGCAGGTTGCGGATCGACAGAATCCCCAACAGCTTGCCATTGTTGTCGACAACCGGCAGGTGCCGGAAATGCCGCTCCACCATGGTCGCCATGGCTTCCCCCGGCCCGGTCTCCTGAGTCGCCATTTCGACCGGCGTGGTCATCAGGGTCCGCACTGGAGTGGTTTCCGGATCGAGTTTCGTCAGGGACAATTTCCGCAGCACATCGCGCTCGGTAAAGATGCCGGCAACCCGGCCTTCGCTGTCCACCACGCCGACCGCGCCCACATGATAGTCGAGCATTTTGTGAATGGCTGCCGCGACCGTCGCTTCAGCAGGAACCGCGGCCACCTCCGGATCGCAGAGTTGCAACAGATTCATAGGGACCTCCCAATAACCGAGCCGGCGTGGAAAGATTTGGGCATTATGACCCACGCGAGCGGCGTGTCAAGAGAATCCGTGCCGCAGGCGGAAAATTTGTGTGCCGTTCCCGGAAGGCTGACACCTCCAACCGCTTTTGCTGAGGACTGACGACTGAAGGCTAAGGACTATTTCTTATGCACGTCGTCCTTGAACACCTTCCCATCCTTCATCACGAACTGCACATTCCCGAGCTCTTTGATGTCCCGCAGCGGGTCACCGGGAACGGCAATGACGTCCGCATAGGCGCCAATCGCGATCACGCCGATCTGCCCGCTGCTGTCGAGCATCTCAGCTGCCCTTGTCGTGGCGCTCCGAATGGCATCCATGGGACTCATGCCGAAATCGACCATACGTGGAAATTCTTGTGCAATCGGCTGGGTCCACGGAATTCCGCCGATGTCGGTCCCAAAGACAATCTTTACACCCGCCTTCATCGCTTTTTTAAAGCTCTCTTCATGAACGGAGGCGCGCAGTCGATCGCGTTGTCCGGCAGGAGTATCGGGCGGAGCCCAGTCGGTGTAATAGACAGCAATCGTCGGGCAGTACCACGTCCCCTGTTTAACCATCTGGGCAACCTGCGCATCGCCGAGCACAAGGCCGTGTTCGATGGAATCGCATCCGCCATCGAGGGCGCGCTGCAAACCGATCCCGGTATAGGCGTGGCAAGCGACTTTCTTTCCCCAGCCGTGCGTTTCATCAACGATGGCCTTCAGTTCTTCCAGAGTCAGGGTTGGCTGCGCAACCAGCTCGCCGTTTTTGCCTACCCACGAGCGATGCGTCATGTAGACCTTGATCCAGTCCGCGCCGTTGTCGAGCTGCTCGCGAGCCGCCTTGCGTGCCTCGACCGGGCCGTCGATCAGCTGGGCTCCCTTGGGCAGCGTCAGCTCGGGCGCGTAGCCTTCCAGCGGGTATCCGCCGGTGGTCGAAATCGCGCGCGTCGAGACGAATAACCTCGGCCCCGGAATGTAGCCGCCTTCAATGGCCTCCTTGATCCCCACGTCGCCGTAGCCGGCGCCTTCAGTCTCAACATCCCGCAGCGTCGTAAAGCCCTGCTCCAAAGCCCGGCGCGCCGAAACGGTCGCGCGCGCCGCACGAAACGATGCCGGATACTTCAGGAGGTTCACATCGTATCCTCCTTCATTCGGATCCTCCCCCTGCAGGAAGATGTGCGTGTGCGAGTCGATCAGGCCGGGAAGGACTGTGGCCCTCGAAAGGTCAATCACGGTCGAACCGGAAGGAATCTTCGCGCTCGCAGCATCACTGACGCTATCAATGCGATTTCCGCGAATGACAATCACCTGGTCGCGGCGCGGGCTGTCCGACTTGCCATCGATAAGGGTGCCTGCGCGAATCACCGTGAACGTCTTCAGCTGAGGCGTTGTCTCCTGGGGTGTGGTCTCCTTCTCCTGCGCCGCCAGACACAGCGCGGCAAGCATGACAAACACCACTGCGCGCATCATTTTCATCATGAGGAAGCTCCGGAGGGGGATTGTACGACGCTGCGAAGGAAAGTTGCGAGGGCAGGAAAAAGATCTCAGGCGGGTGCCCCAGGAATATCTGCGCGGATCGTTTCTTTATGGTGAATCCGTTTCTGGTTTACTCCCCAACGTAGGCGTCGGCTTCGATTTCGACGAGCATGTTGGGATCGACCAGGCCCGTGACGCCAACCATCGTCGACGCGGGCCGGATATCACGGAAAAACTCACCATGAGCGCGCCCGATCTTTTGCCAGTCCGCAATGTTGATCACGAAGATGCGCGTGCGCACGACATCTTTCATGCGCGCTCCAGCCTTTTCCAGGGCGGACTCGATGTTTTTTAGGATCTGCACCGCCTGCGCAGACGGATCTCCGATGCCGACGATTTTCCCATCTGGGCCCGTGGCTGTCGTTCCGGCTACATGTATGTACGGTCCGATTCTAACGGCGCGCGAGTAACCCACTACAGGCTCCCACGGGGTGCCACTCGAGATATTTTTGCGCTCTACACTCAACAGAGTTTCCTCCTCGGCCGATCATTGTAGTAGAGACGCATGGCCCGAAAGTAACTTCGCCGTTAGCAGTGTCGGGCAGCGAGTGCCAATCGCACGCGTACAACTCAGTTTGTTCATGTGTGTTCTAAATAAGGGTAATCGGTTTTTTGAGTGGCTTACAAAAGTCACTTGCGTTTGAAGTTGAGCTGAGTTAATTAGTCAGCAATCAGCAAAAAGATTCGCGCCGAGCGCGGATCGCGGGGGCCCGATGAGCATGATTCCGGAGTCGCATCCGTTACGGCAGTTTTTCACCGAGATGGTCGGACGTCATTATGCGGAAGAGATTGGCATTCGTGATCCGCAATTGATCGCCTACGTCGCGCACTTGTTAACCGAGTTCTGCGACGCCGAGCAGCTCTTCAAGGTTCATGATGCCGCTAATCGCCCCATCGACGATGTGGGCGGAATGCTGCTCGAATCCGACCCGGTCTACGGTCCCGCTCCTTCCTTCGATCGCGAGCGCCAGGTCCGCAAGCACATCGGCGATTTCACCTTGTTCTTTACGGGTATGTTCCCGGAAAGCCTGAACCACTACCGCCTGCGCCGCCAGCGCATGGAAAGCTTCGTCGACTGGATGAAGGCCGGCAAGGAGAGCTATTACATCGTCTCCAAGTTCGAGCACTTCGAATACGCGAAGGTCGCACCTCTGTTCGCGAACTTGTCGCGTAATTTCGAGCAGTGCGTGTACGGACTGAATCGCGTCAAGAATGAACTGCAGGAACTCCAGCATCCGATCGTCCGCCGTACGCAGGAATTCCTGATGTAGTGCTGACCGTCCTTGACTGCTAGGATCGAGCACCAGCTACGCTCGTCGGTAGAAACTCAGACCAGCGTCGCCCTGTATCAATCTCCGGAACCGCTTCATCCCCTCGAAGTTTTCGGCTGGATCGAATTTCTTCCCGTGCTCTGCAATCACCACGGCTGCAGGTCGCAACACCGACGACTTGCTCAGAAAATCCAACGTCTCTCCATATTCTTTTTCTTTGTTATACGGTGGATCGAGGAACACGTAATTCAGAACGATGCCCTGCATCTCAAGCCGGTGAAGTCCCTTGCTGGCCTCGACCTGCATCAATTCAAAGCCGCTGGTCAGCTCTAATGAATCCAGATTTGTGCGGATCAACCTGGCCGCCCCCGCGGATGACTCGACGAAGTAGACCTTGCTGGCCCCGCGGCTGAGTGCCTCAATGCCAACCGCTCCAGTGCCTGCATAGAGGTCAGCCCAAATGGAGCCTTCGAGCGCCCCTGGATTCCCCGCCGTCAGCACATTGAAAAGGGTCTCCCGCAGGCGATCGGCGGTTGGACGGATCTCCAACCCCGGCAACGAGCGCAGCGGGCGAC
>Ga0209577_10001475_pt1 | contig 23266 bp, 18 predicted proteins | sample GraSoiAngelo_109_FD_185874 | JGI IMG/M metagenome (GOLD analysis project Ga0209577, IMG submission 185874) | Grasslands soil microbial communities from the Angelo Coastal Reserve, California, USA - 14_0903_12_20cm (SPAdes) (version 2) | ecosystem: Environmental > Terrestrial > Soil > Grasslands...
ACTTGCAGAACGCCATGCCGTCGGCCCGATAGTCTTCGGCGTACTTCGCGCGACCCGTCACCTTGGCGATCAGATCTGGCGTCGTGTAGTTGTGACCGAGCAGCTTGTAATCAGACATCAGCTCCCTGCGCTTCCGAGCGTCTTTTCACGTCGACCCAGGAGGTCGCGTCACCGAAGATGGGATTCGCGGCGAGGAGTGTACGCTACTTGACCCCGGGAAGGTTCGAGAACCATCCTGAAGCGCCATCGCTGTCAGCCGCGGTTCACCGCATCGACCGCGATCGGCTGCTTGGCGTCCGCGATCGGATCGACAGAAAGATCATGGAGCAGATCCACCAAACGCTCGTCGCCGCTCTGATATCTCCAGAAGAACGCCAGCTACCGATCACACCATCGTTCGATCCGTACGGCGAGGCCGGGCGACGCGGTCAGCTCTTCGCGTACTGCTCCTTCAGTCGGGCCTGATGCTCGATCGCATCGCCGGGAGCCGTGTCGGGCGCCGTGAAAAGCTGACGAATCTCGCATTCGCCGTCGCCGGCCACGTCGAGAAACTTCTTCGCGAGCTCGATCGCTTCCGCCTTCGAGTCCGCCTGAAGCACGGCAAAGCCGCCGATCAGCTCTTTCGATTCGATGAACGGACCATCGGTCACCGAGATTTTTCCCTGCGAGAGGCGAACACGCGCGCCCAATGCACTTGGCAGGCATCCTTCGGTGGCGAGGAGCACGCCGGCCTTCATGCTCTCTTCAATGAGCTGTCCCATTTTCGTCACGTGCTCGACAGTTGGGGGCGTGTTCCTTTCCACGGTCTTGTAGATCGACAGGAATCGCATCTGTTTTCTCCTTAAGTTAGATTGTCCCTTCATTGATTCGTCGAACGGCAGACCCCGAGATCGACACCTCGTTTGACAGCTGACAATCATTTCCGCAAACTGACCGCAGCGCGCACTGGGGCGCCTCCTGTCCGCGGCAAGGGAGTCTCCTCCCACCCATCAGGTTCGATCGCCAACTCGAACCTTCTTCCGGCCTGAAGTAAGCGGACGCCAGGCACCGAACGGAAGGAGGCGTCCCGTGAGCACCCTCGACAACCTGCGGAAGGCTGCAAAGCGCTGGCTGAAAGCGCTGCGCGACGGCGATGCGGATGCACGCGCGCGGCTCTCGCGCGCGTACCCCGATGCGCCGGAACCGATCACGCTTCGCGACGTTCAGCACGCGCTCGCGCGCGAACGCGGTCATCAAAGCTGGATCGCTCTCAAGGAGGCGCTCGCTGACGGCGCATCGCGCGAAAGCCCGCTGGACGCGCTGCTCGCCGCCGCCAGCCGGGGAGACGCGGAAGGCGTCGCCGTCATTCTCGATGAGCAGAACCAGCGGATGGATCGGACGAATTACCGCCGCGCGCCGCTGCATCTGGCGGTCGTCAAGAGACGGCCTGAAGCGATCGCCGCGTTGATCGAGCTCGGCGCTGACCTGAATCTGGAGGATGCCGTCGGCCTCACGCCCCTGGATCAGGCGGCGTTGATCGGCGAGCACGAGATGGTGCGGCTGCTCATCGACGGCGGCGCCGCAATCACGCTGCCCGCCGCGATCGTTCTCGAGCGGTCCGACGACATCGACCGCCTGATACGCGCAAATCCGGAGGTGTTGTCGCCGACGAACAACCGCCGCTGGGCGCGGCTGGTCGTCCATGCGAGCAGCCACGCGTCGCGACGCGTGATGGAGACGCTGCTTCGCACCGTCATGCGCCATCGCGCCGGGTTGACGAGAATTTTGCACTCGCTTTGCGACGAGCCGCATAACGGGCATGGCGCGCACGGCGCGCCTGCGAGGGAGCGGAGGGGGCGGAGGGCCCCGCGAGCGACCGAGCGGGGGTGTGGGGCGGAGTCCCACGTGAGATGAAGAGCGATCACTTCGATGGCCGAAGATTCGTGAACCCCACAGGCACGGCCGGCCAGCCGTTCTCGGCCGTTCCCCGGATGCTCCTCGAGCCGCGAACACCGTGGCCGCCACAGATCGATGAACCGCCGCAGCGGCCGCCGGTGCTCGATGGCGCGGCCGCCGTCGTCACTTTCATCGGTCATGCGACGTTTCTGATTCAAACGGCCGCAGGAAATATCCTGACCGACCCGATGTATTCCAAGCGCGCAGGTCCGCTGAACGTGTTCGGACCGCGGCGCGCGCGGCAGCCCGCCGTGCGGTTCGACGACTTGCCGCCCATCTCGACCGTGTTGCTGAGTCATAACCATTACGATCACTGCGATCGCCATACGCTCGGCATGCTCGCGAAGCGGTTCGATCCGATCGTCGTGACGCCTCTGGGCAACGCTGCGCTCGTGCGGTCGGCCGGCATCCGCCGAGTCGAGGAGCTCGACTGGTGGCAGGACTCGAAGAGCTCCGCGCTGCCGATCACGCTGACGCCGGCGCAGCACTTCTCCGCGCGGACTCCGCTGGATCGAAACCGTGCGCTGTGGGGTGGATTCATGCTCGCGCCGGCCGGCGCGCGCATCCTGTTCGCCGGCGACAGCGCGTATGGACCCTTCTTCCGCGACATCCGGCAGCGGCTCGGTCCAATCGACCTGGCGCTTCTCCCCATCGGCGCGTACGAGCCGCGCTGGTTCATGCGCGTCGTTCACATGAATCCGGCGGAGGCGGTGCAGGCGCACCTCGATCTCGAGGCGTCCGAGAGCGTGGGGATGCATTTCGGCACGTTCCAGTTGACGACCGAGGGCATCGACGAACCGCTGCGCGCGCTCGAGGACGCGTGCCGCGCGAACAACATTCCTCCGTCGCGGTTCCGCACGCTCGGTTTCGGGGAATCAGTGCGGCTGACATAGCATCGAAGAACTGCAGGAGACGCGCAGAGAGCGCCGAGCCGCGCAGAAACGGTCAGCGCGGATCGTGCTGGCTGACTCGGTGCGGCACCGACGTACTGCTCCGCGTCGATTTATCGATCACGCGTGTGCCGATCCGGGACACTTCAGCGGCAGCACCGCGATCAAGCGAATCCTCCTAACGCGCTTGCCATCGAAGACTTATGGCGAACCGCGAAGCTGGTCCTGGCATTGCTCTTCCGCTGTGGTGAATCGATCTGTCCAAGGCCACGCCGAGGACTCCTGAATGACGTTGCCCAAGTTCTTCCGTCTGCTCGTCGTTGCCGCGATCCTGATCGGAGCAGCCGTTCTGCTCGGATCGATCGGCTGGCCGCAGCCCGATCGGACTCGTGAATTCTGCGCCGTGATCCTCGCGGCGATTCTGACGTCGGCCTTCGCGATCCCGCGGTCGACGGCGGAGGATCGCGGGATGATGACGCCGTCCTTCGTCGTCGATTTCACCGCGCTGCTGCTCCTCGGCGGCAACGCGGCGCTGTTCGTCGCGGCGGCCGGCATCATGACGCGGTGCCTCGCCGATCCGGACCGCGCGCGTCCATTACGCAGACTGTTGGTCAACGCCGGCAGCGTCATGATCGCGATCGAAGCGGCGTCGTTGACCGTCGTCGCTCTCGGCGGCGTGGCCGGCCATTTCACATGGCCGTGGCAGGCCGTCCCGATCGCGGCGGCCCTCGTCTCGTACTGCTTCGTGAAGAGCATCTCGGCCGAAGTGATTGCGCCGCTCGTGAACAAGTCGGCGATCAATCGAGCGTGGCCGAAGGCTCTGCTCGTGAACGCTCCGAATTATTTCATCGGCGCCAGTGTCGCCGTCGGGCTGATCGAAATCCTCGACCACCGCATGTGGGAGCTGTTGCCGGTCGTCGCCGTGCCGCTCTACTGCGCCTATCGCGCGTACTGCGGCGACGTCAACCGCCTCGAGCACGAGTACCGCCGCCGTGAAGTCCTCGAATCGGTCAATCAGGGCATGTCGGTCCTCGACAGCTTGGGCCGGGTGACGCTCTGGAACGACGCTCTGGAACGGATCACAGGATGTCCGCGCGATCGAGCGCTCGGCCGTCCACTCGCCGGCGCGATCCCTTCGCTCAATCAGACTCCTCTTCCGAAAGCCGTCCAGGAGGCGTTGACGAGCAGGAGTCCTCGAACGCTCACGCATCTTGGACTGCCTTCGGCGTCGGCCGCGCGAATTCTGGAGGTGAAGATCCTTCCAGTTGCTGACGGCGTGACGCTCTTGTGGCACGACACGACGGATCGATTGCAGGCCGAACAGGCACTGAAACGAAGCGAAGAACGGCTGACGCTCGCCGCGGAAGGCGCGAACGACGGATTGTGGGAGTGGGATCTTCGAACGCAGGCGTTCTATGCATCGGGCCGCTGGAAGGCGATGATGGGCCTGCCCGCGACCGCCGGCATCGGTCGCCCCGAGGAATGGCTGGGCCGCGTTCATGCCGAAGACGTCGCTTCGCTCCGCGAGGCACTCGAAGCGCATCTCGGCGGAACCACCGATCACTTTCACCACGAGCATCGGATCCGCCACGAGGACGGCACCTACCGGCGATTCCTGTGCCGCGGCGTCGCCGCGCGAGGCGCCACACAGAAGACGGCCAGAATCGCGGGATCGCTCACCGACACGACCGAGCAGTCAACGGCTCAGGAGCAGCTGCGCAACGCCGGGTTCCGCGATCCCCTCACCGGGCTGTGCAACCGCGCGGTGTTCGTGGAGCGGCTCGGACAGCGGCTCGCCGAGTTCAAGCGCCAGAAGGGCGGCAACGGGTTCGCGGCGCTGTATCTCGATCTCGATCGCTTCAAGGTGGTCAACGACAGCCTCGGGCACATGGTGGGCGACGAATTGCTGACTGCGGTGTCGCGGCGGCTGGAGTCGTGCCTGCGCCAGGGAGACGTGCTCGCGCGGCTCGGCGGCGACGAGTTCGCCATCCTGCTGAATGCGATCGGCGACCCGCAGCAGGCGAACGCCGTGGCATTCCGGATTCAGAAGGCGCTCGGCGATCCGGTGTCGATCGGCGGTCGGGAAGTCTTCACCTCGGCCAGCATCGGGATTGCGTTCGGTCTCGCTCACTACGACAACCCGGACGAGATCATGCGCGACGCCGATACCGCGATGTACCACGCGAAGTCGCGCGGCAAGGCGCGCCACGAGCTGTTCGATGCCGACATGCACGCGCGGACGCGCGATCGGCTCGGCCTCGAAAACGACCTGCGGCACGCGATCGACAGCAACGACTTCGAGGTGCACTACCAGCCGATCGTGCTGCTGTCGTCGCGGATGTGCGTCGGATTCGAATCGCTGGTCAGATGGACGCGCAACGGCGAGTCGGTCTCGCCGGCGACGTTCATTCCGATGGCCGAAGAGCTGGGGCTCATCGAGCCGCTCGGCACGTGGGTGCTGCAGCAGGCCTGCCGGACGTTTGCCGAATGGCAGCGGCAGTATCCGGTCGACTACATCACCGTCAACGTCTCGAGCCGGCAACTGATGCAGCAGAACTTCATGCTCATCGTGGAGCAGGCGGTCCAGGCCGCGCGATTGAAGCCGTGCGACCTCCGTCTCGAAATCACGGAGACGGCCCTCATGGACAGTCCCGCGTCTGCGGCGAAGCTGTTGAACGAGCTACGCGAATTCGGCGTGAAAATTTATCTCGACGACTTCGGCACGGGCTACTCGTCGCTCAGTCACCTGCACAAGCTTCCCGTCGATGCGCTCAAGATCGATCGATCGTTCGTGAGAACCCTGGCGCTGGGGTCCGACCGTCCGGCCATCGTCGAGAGCATCCTGGCGCTGGCGCGCACGCTCAACACCAGTGTGGTCGCGGAAGGGATCGAGAGCGACGACCAGGCGCGTGAGCTGGTGCGCCTTGGATGTACGCATGCTCAGGGGTACCTGTTCTCGCGTCCGCTTTCGAGTCGCGCCGCCGAGCAGTTGCTCGCGGCGGGCCAGCCGCTTGGCCCGAAGGCAATCCAGCCACCCGACGCGATCGGTGGACGCGAGACCGACTTCTACTCGCCGTCAAGACTTGAGGCACTCGACCAAATCGCCGTCTAACGCCACGTCTTCTTCGTTCAATCCTCCGCCGCACGGACGACGTCCATCACAACGAATCAAAACCAACCGACAGGATCGCTGTCACGCGTTCTGGATCATCGCGGTGAGGAATTCATGCGAACCCGCCGGGCCGCACACCTCCAATGTCACGGGTCCGCCGTCCGGCTCCACCGTCAGTCGGAAGCGAAGGAACCGACAACATTGGCGTTCAGCGTCGATCGCCGCGGCGATTGCGTCTAGGATCGCAGAGCTTGCCTCGAATTCGAATCGATAGCCATCTGTGATCGCGACCACACTGATCGCAGCGCGGGCCAACCCCGGAAGCAGTTGAGCGGTCCGCGTATTGAGTTCACCAGGCTGCAACGTGCAAACGATTGGAAGCTCACTCATAGATGCTCCGGATCATACACACGACCTCCACGTGCGCGCGTCGCCCGACGCCACGTTCGCCGCGCTGCTGGAGCAGATGGGGCCGGCGAACGAAACACCCGACGGCAGCCGCTGCCGCTGACGATCGAACCGTGGCCGGGCGGCCGATGGTTCCGCGATCTCGCCGAGCACAACGGTCATTTCTGGGGACACGTGCAGGCGATCAAACGGCCGACGCTGCTCGAGATCACAGGGCCGCTGTTCATGTCGGCGCCGGTCGTTTCCAACGTGCAGTACCGTCTGAAGGAAGTCGACGGCGGCACGCTCATCACGTTCCGCCACTCGGCATTCGGGTTCGTGCCGGACGAGTTCAGAGCCGGACTCGCCGCCGGCTGGCTGCCGCTGCTCGAACGTGTTCGCAAGCAGGCCGAGGCCAGACGCACCACGCATTGAAGTGAAGTGAAGAGGAGAAGAGTCGCAGACGAGAATCCGTTCCTGGCGCGACGCGAGGCCTCTGTCTCCGTTTAGCCAGTCGTTCGCTGAACTTGAAAAAATCAAGCAACCTTATGAGGTCACGCCGCTTCCGGCGGCGGCGCGTATCCGCCGATCGAACCTGACAGCAGGTCGGCGAGCTCGATCGAGGTTCCGTCTTCCCACATCGGGGCGATGATCTGGATCCCCACTGGCAGTCCTGCCGTGGTATGGCCGATCGGCGCGACGGTGGCCGGCAGGCCGGCCAGCGTCGCGGACGCGCTCCAATACGGAATCGCCTGCACGTACGGCCGCGAGCCGGCGTCGGTCTCAATCACGCGCGTGTCGATCGGCTCGCGATGATCGTGAGGAAAGGCGGCCGTCACCGTCACCGGCAGCAGAAAGACGTCGTGCGTCTGGAAGTACCGCTGCCAGCGCGCGCGACACGTCAGCCTTCGCTGTGTCTCGCGCAGCCAGCGCGCGTGCGGCTCCACGGCCGCGGCGGCGAACACGTCGTTGGGATTTGCGCTCGAAGCGCTCGCGCGCTCGTTCGCGCCCGGCGCGATCCATGTCCGCCGTGAGGAGCGCGCCAACAGGAACCCGAACGTGCTCATCTGCGCGTGCGGATCGATGCCGTCGGGCCATCCCCGTTCGATCGTCGCCCCCGCTTTGCGCAACGCTGAAAGCGTCTGCTCGTAGAGCGCGCGGATATCGGATGCGAGCGGCGCGAGATCATCGTCGAAGACGTAGCCGATTCGAAACTCGCTGAGCCGTGCGTGACGCGGCGCGGGCATCTGCCACGTCCATGCCTTCGCTTCATCGGCGCTCGGCCCACCGAGCACGGGCAGCGCGAGCGCGAGATCGCGCGCGCTGCGAGCCATCGGCCCGACAACGGACAGATCCATCGGATACCCCGGAGACCCGTCCCACGGACCGGGCTGAAATCCCGCCGTGCCGATCAATTCGAGCGACGGCTTGTGACCGTATACCCCGCAGAAGTGTGCCGGGATGCGGATGGAGCCGTTGAGATCGCTGCCGATCGTGAGCGCCCCGAGGCCTGCAGCGACCGCCGCCGCGCCGCCGCCGGTCGATCCGCCGGCGGTTCGCGTTACGTCCCAGGGATTGTTCGTCGTTCCATATGCGATCGATCCGCTGAAACGTCAGCTCGAGCAGTTCGGCCGCGGAAATCTGTTTCGTGCGAACCGCGAGCGCCAGCCGATCGGCCGTCGCGAAAGCGAGACGAGGTTGTCCAATTATTCGAGCCGGACGAGGCCGCGGCGCATGGCGACCTTGATCGCCTCGGTGCGGCTGGTGACGCCGAGCTTCTCGAAGAGATGCCCGAGGTGCGTCTTGACCGTGCGCTCGCTGATCGAGAGCTCGGTGGCGATCTCCTTGTTCGCTTTGCCGTCGGCCATCAGCTTCAACGTCGCCATCTCTCTCGGCGTGAGCTGCACGCGCGTGACGCCTTCTGCGAGCTTTGCCGCCGCCGACGGCGCGAGATAGGTCTTGCCGGCGAGGACATCGTGAATGCAGTTGATCAGATCGTCGGCCGAGATGTCCTTCAGCACGTACGCCTTGGCGCCCGCCTTGAGCGCGCGCGCGATCTCGTGGTCGGTGTCGTAGGTCGTCAGCACGATGACGCGCGCGCGCGGATCGCGCTCGCGGATCTGGCGAACCGCCTCGACGCCTTCCATGACCGGCATGCGCAGATCGAGCAGCGTCACGTCGGGGTGATAGCGCTCGTACGCGGCAACGGCTTCGACACCGTTGCCGGCTTCGGCAACGACCTGCAGATCGGGCTCCTGATTGATGATGTTCGCGACGCCGGTGCGAAGCAGCGCGTGATCGTCGACGACGAGCACGCTCGCCTTGCCGGCGGCGATCGAAACGCCCGCATCAGCCAGCAACATGGACCTGCGTCGGAAGGGATGATGGTTCCCAGGCCACGACGACCTCGGTGCCGCCGCGCGGGGCGGTGACGATCGTCAGCGACGCGCCGATCCGTTCAGCGCGCTCCTGCATGCTCGTCATGCCGAAGCCGGCGGAGCTCCGGTCGCGCGCGAACCCCCGCCCGTCGTCGGCCACCGACAACCGGAGGCCGATCGAGCGCACCGTCGAGGCGCGGACGCTGATGCGGCGAGCGCGCGCGTGGCGCACGGCGTTGGTCAGCGCTTCCTGCGCGATGCCGACGATTTCGCGCTCGACCGAGTCGCCGATGCGCGGGAGCGCTTCGAGGTTGATGTCGATCGGCACGCTGGTCGTCAACTGCGCGAGATCGGCGATGCGCTTGAGCGACGTCGAGATTTCCTCGCCGTCGCCGACGTTCGGGCGCAGCGTGCCCACCGATCGCCGCGCTTCGATCATGTGCGTGCGCGCGAGGTCGACGGCCGTCTCGAGCTTCTGCGCGAACGGCAGCGAGGGCGTGCCGATCTCCCGCTGCGCCGCCTGCAGCTGCATCAGGATCGCGCCAAACCCCTGCGCGAGGTTGTCGTGGATGTCGCGCGCCAGGCGGTTGCGTTCTTCGAGAATCGCCTTGCGCCGTTCCTCGAGGCGGCTCCGCTCGACCAGCCGGCTGTGATGCAGCGCGAGCGCAGCCTGCCGGGCGATCGCCTCGATCAATTCGATGCGCCACCACTGGGCGTCCTTGCACGGCGGAATGCCGCGGCTCGACAGCTTGATCCAGCCGAGCGTGCGAGTGCCGAGCAGGAGCGGCGCGATCACCATCCCGTGGACGCCGCCCTTGCGATGAAACTCGCGGACGGCATCTGGCAGTCGAGCGTCGTCGCACTCGTACTCGATCGTCCCGGTCCAGCCCGGCGCGTAGCCGAGCAGATGTTTGCCGAGACTCTCGTGCGGAAACGCGAGCCCGTCGAGACCGCCGTGACGCCGCAGATAGAGACGGTCCGCGACGTACGCCATCCACAAATCGCACCGCTTCTCGTCGTCGTCCATCAGCCAGACGCCGCAGACATGGCTCTCGCTTTCCTCGACCATGGTCCGCGTCAGACCGCCGAAGAAGCTCTCGATGTCCGGTTCGCGCACGAGGAGATCGAGCGCCAGCTGAACTACTTCAGTCTGCATCTTCGCCAGGCACTCAGCGCGGCGATACGCGTCGTGCTCGCGAACGAGCGCGGCGCGTAACACGTCTGGATCGTTCGATGAGAGCTCTTGCGGCGGGACGTCTTTCGGTCCGCACGACGGCGTTTCTGGTTCCACGGTCCCATTATCGAGCAGTTCGACCGCGGACGCATCGTCCAAAAGTCGTAGACGCGCGTCGCCAGTACGTCCATCGTCCGCATCGCGCGCACGCCCGAGCGATCGATCCGGCACCTGCCTGATTGCGCGCGCGTCATACGAGGAACGAAAGTGAGGGTCGCCCTTGTCGATTTCCGCGAGTGCCGTTCGTCAATCCTTCAGAGGCATCGAGCGGAAAGATAACAACGGTGTAAAGAGGAGCGCATGGCGAAACGGATGATGGTGATGTTGGCCGTGACGGCGATGTTCGTCGCGGCCCTCGGGTTCGTGAAGTTCAGACAGATTCAAACCGCCATCGGGCAGGCGGCGGCGTTTCAACCGCCGCCCGAAGCGGTGACGACGATCGTTGCGGCGCAGGAGCAGTGGCCGTCGACGTTGAGTGCGATCGGCACGATTGCGGCGGTGCAGGGCGTGACGGTGAGCGCGGATCTGCCCGGAACCGTCGACAGGATCGGCTTCGATTCAGGCCGGTCGGTTCGCGAGGGCGAGGTGCTCGCGCTGCTCGACACGCGTCAGGAACAGGCGCAGCTGGCGGCCGCCGAAGCCCAGCACGAGCTCGCGCGCCTGAATTTCGAGCGGATGCAGGGGCTGCTCGACGAGCGCGTGATCTCACGCGCGGAGTTCGATCGCGCGACCGCGGACTCCCGTCAGAGCGACGCCCGCGTCGGCGAGATCCGCGCGACGATCGAGCGCAAGACCATTCGCGCGCCGTTCTCGGGACTGCTCGGCATCCGCCGCGTCAATCTCGGACAGTACCTGTCGGGCGGCGACGCGCTCGTGACGCTGCAGTCGCTCAATCCGATCTACGTCAACTTCGGCGTGCCGCAGCAGGCGATGACCGAGGTGCGGGCGGGCAGGAGCGTCCACGTCACGGCCGGAGACGTCGCCGGCGCCGGATTCACCGGGCGCATCACGGCGATCGATTCCGTCGTCGACGAGTCGACCCGCAACGTGCAGGCCCAGGCGACGCTCGCGAATCCGGACGGCAAGCTGCGGCCGGGGATGTTCGTGCAGACGGAAGTCACGCTGGCCGCGGCCAGTACGGTGATTTCGCTGCCTGCGTCGGCGATCAGCTACGCGCCGTACGGCGACTCGGTCTTCGTGGTCGCCGATCTGAAGGATCAGGGCGGCAAATCGTATCGAGGGGTGCGCCAGCAGTTCGTGAAAGTCGGCCCCTCGCGCGGCGATCAGATTTCGGTCGTGTCGGGCCTGAAGGCGGGCGACGAAGTCGTCACCTCCGGCGTCTTCAAGCTGCGCAACGGCGCGGCGGTCCTCGTCAACAACAAAATCCGGCCGGCCAACAGCCCGAAGCCGAGACCCGAGAACAGCTGATGAAGCTCACCGATATTTTCGTCAAGCGGCCGGTCCTCGCGATTGTCGTCAATCTCGTCATCCTCATCGCGGGACTGCAGTCGATCCGCTCGCTCAGCGTGCGGCAGTACCCGCGCAGCGACATCGCCGTCGTCACGGTCTCGACGGTGTACGTCGGTGCGAACGCCGATCTCGTGCGCGGATTCATCACGACGCCGCTCGAACGCGTGATCGCCAGCGCCGATGGCATCGACTACATGGAATCGTCGAGCGCGCAGGCGCTCAGCACGATCACCGTCCACCTGAAGCTGAATTACGACACCAATGCCGCGCTCACGCAGATCCAGGCGAAGGTCGCGCAGGTGCGCAACGATCTGCCGCCGGAGGCCGAGGCGCCGATCATCGATCTCCAGACGGCCGACAACCAGTTCGCGTCGATCTATCTCGGCTTCTCGTCCGACGATCTCGATCCGAATCAGATTACCGACTATCTGACGCGCGTCGTCCAGCCGAAGCTGAGCGCGATCAGCGGCGTCCAGCGCGCCGACATTCTCGGCGCGCGCACGTTCGCCATGCGGATCTGGCTGAAACCGGACCGGATGGCGGCGCTCGGCATCGCGCCCTCGGCGGTCCGCGACGCGCTGGCGCGGAACAACTATCTCTCGGCGCTCGGGCGGACGAAGGGATCGATGGTGTCGGTGAATCTCGTGGCCAACACCGACCTGCGGACCGCCGAGGAATTCCGCCAGCTGGTCGTCAAGGAGCAGGACGGCGTGATCGTGCGGCTCGGCGAAATCGCCGACGTCGTCCTCGGCGCCGAGAACTACGAACAGGACGTGCGGTTCAACGGCCAGTCCGCCACGTTCATGGGCGTGTGGGTGCTGCCTGCGGCCAACACCCTTGAAGTGATCGGCCAGGTGCGGGAGGCGATTCCGCAGATCCGGGCGCAGCTGCCGGCGGGCATGAAGGTCGGTGTTCCGTACGACTCCACCGAGTACATCAAGGATGCGATCAACGAAGTGCTCAGGACGCTGACCGAGACGCTGCTCATCGTCATCGTTGTCATCTTCCTGTTCCTCGGCTCGTTCCGATCGGTGCTCATTCCGGTCGTCGCGATTCCGGTATCGCTCGTCGGCGCGGTGTTCCTGATGCTGGTCGCCGGGTTCACCGTGAACCTGCTGACGCTCCTCGCCATCGTGCTCTCCGTCGGTCTCGTCGTCGACGACGCGATCGTGATGGTGGAGAACGTCGAGCGTCACTTGCACCAGGGCAAGCGGCCCGTGCAGGCGGCCATCGACGCAGCACGCGAGCTCGTCGGGCCGATCATCGCGATGACGATCACGCTGGCCGCCGTGTACACGCCGGTTGCGATCCAGGGTGGATTGACCGGATCGCTGTTCCGTGAGTTCGCGCTGACGCTTGCGGGGGCCGTCCTCGTCTCTGGTGTGGTCGCGCTGACGCTGTCGCCCATGATGGGGGCGAAGTTACTGCGTACCGGCGATACGGAGCGCGGCTTCGCCGGCTGGATCAACCGCCGGTTCGACAGCGTGCGGCGCGGCTACACACGCTCGCTGACGGCGACGCTTCGTTACCGGCCCGTCGTGCTCGCCGTCTGGATCATCGTCGCGCTCCTCATCGTGCCGTTCTACCTGTTCTCCCAGCAGGAGCTCGCTCCATACGAGGATCAGGGCTTCTTCTTCGGATTCGTGCAGGCGTCGGCGAACTCGACGCTCGATCAAACGAAGCTGTTCGCCGATCAGATTCACGACGTGTATCGATCGTTTCCCGAGAGCGGCAGCATCTTCCAGATCACGTTTCCCAACGGCGGCTTCGGCGGGATGACGACGAAGCCGTGGAGTCAGCGGACCAAGACGACGCAGCAGCTGCTGATGGAGTCGATGGCCCCACTGTCGAAGATCGCCGGCGTGCGCGTCGTTCCGCAGGCGCCGCCGCCGTTGCCAGGCGGCGGCAGCTTCCCGGTCGATCTCGTGATCGCGTCGGCAGCCGAGCCGAAGCGACTGAGCGAGTTGGCAGATCAGCTCGTGAAGAAGGCGTTTGCGAGCGGTCTCTTCATCTTCGCCGACGCGGATCTCAAGTTCGATCAGCCGCAGGTCGAGATCGTCTTCGACCGCGACAAGCTTCGGTCGCAGGGGGTCGATCTCAGTCAGGCCGGCCGCGATCTGTCGGCGCTGCTCGGCGCAAACTACGTCAATCGATTCAGCATCCAGGGACGCAGCTACAAGGTCATCCCACAGGTGGCGCGGGTCGAACGTCTGACGCCGGATCAGTTGTCGCAGATCTACGTCACCGGCTCCCAGGACAAGCTCGTGCCGTTGTCGACGTTCGCGACGCTGCGGACGACCACCGAGCCGCGCGAGCTGAAGAAGTTTCAGCAGCTGAACGCGGTCCGCATCCAGGGCGTCATCCCGCCGCCGGTGCCGCTCGACAAAGCGCTCACGTTCCTGGAAACGGAGGCGAAGTCGATCCTGCCGCAGGGATTCAACATCGACTACGCCGGCGAATCGCGGCAGCTCAGGACTGAAGGGAGCAAGTTCCTCGGCACGTTCCTGCTCTCGGCGGTGCTGATCTATCTCGTGCTCGCGGCGCAGTTCGAGAGCTTCCGCGATCCGTTCATCATCCTCGCCGGCTCGGTGCCTCTCGCAGTGTCCGGCGCGCTGATGTTCTCGTTCCTCGGGCTGACGACGCTCAACATCTACAGTCAGGTCGGGTTGATTACGCTCGTCGGCCTGGTGTCGAAGAACGGCATCCTCATCGTGCAGTTTGCGAATCAGCTGCAGGAGTCGGGGAAGGACAAGCTCGCGGCGGTCATCGAGGCAGCCGCGACGCGGTTGCGGCCGATTCTGATGACGACGGCCGCGACGGTCGTCGGTCATTTTCCGCTCGTGCTCGCGACCGGTCCGGGCGCCGGCGCGCGCAACAGCATCGGCATCATGCTCGTGACCGGCATGGTCATCGGCACCGTGTTCACGTTGTTCGTCGTGCCCTCGATTTACGTGCTCGTCGCGCGGACGCATACCGCGGCCATTCGCGAGACGGAGCGAGCGGTTCGAGTTCCAGAGTTCGCGGAGGCGTCATGATCAAACGTGCAACCATCGTTGCGGTCGCGGCCGTGCTGATGACCGCCGGTCCGCTTCGGAGTCAGACTGGCGGTCCGACTCCGACTCCGACTCCGACTCTAACACCGAGTCCGGCACCGACTCCGATCCCGACACCGACTCCGATCCCGACTCTGACACCGAGTCCGACGGCGGCTCTGACCCTCACGCTCGAGGACGCTGTTCGGCGGGCGATCGACCACAACCCGGAACTCTCGATCGTCCGGCTCGGCACCGAGGTCGAGGCCGCGCAGGTCGGCGCGAGCGAGAGCGCCTACGCGCCGGTGTTCTCGACGACGCTTGGCCGATCGAGCACCGTCACGCCGCCGTCGAATTTCCTGCTCGGCACGAGCGGCGTCGATACGCGCGACTGGTTTTCGTCGACCGGTGTCCGCCAGCGCGTGCCGTGGGGATCGGGAACCTGGAGCGTCTCGTGGGATGCCGCTCGAACGACGAGCAACAGCCCGCTGAACAGCTTCGATCCGAGCGTCCAGTCGGGCGTTCAGTTCGCGTTCTCCCAGCCGCTGCTGCGCGATCGGAAGATCGATGCCGCACGTCAGCAGATCGTCATCGCGAAGCGGAACCAGGAAAGCTCCGAATTCCGCTTTCGCGAATCGGTCGTCCAGACGGTGGCGTCGGTCAAGCAGGCGTATTGGACGTTGAAGGCGCTGCGGGCCAACGTCACGCTGCAGGAGAGCTCGCTCGATCTGGCGCAGAAGCTCGCCAAGGAGAACGAGGTCCGTGTTCGCGTCGGCCAGGCGCCGCCGCTCGATCTGGTGCAGGTCGAGGCCGAGGTCGCCGATCGACGCGAAGGCCTGATTCGCGCCCGCGCCGCCGCAGAGGACGGCGAAGATCGTCTGCGCCGTCTGATCATGGACCCGCACGACGCCTCCTTCTGGCAGGTCCGCATCGATCCGACCGACGAGCCGGCCGGTCGCGATCCGCTTCCCGATCTCGACGCCATCGTGGCAAAGGCGATCGACGGACGTTATGACGTGGCGCGCGCGCGAAACGACGTGGCGAACGCGGCCACGAGCGTCGAGTATTTCGGAAACCAGAAACTGCCCGACGTTCGACTCGAGACGTCGTATCGCGGCAGCGGCCTCGGCGGATCGCAGCTGCTGCGCACCGGCGTGTTCCCGGGTGTCATCACGGGGCGCGCCGACTCCGGGTTTGGCGACGTGCTCGGCCAGGTCTTCGGACGCGATTACCCGACGTGGAGCTTCGGCCTTACCGTGAGCTATCCGCTCGGGCACAGCTACGAAGAGCTGAGCGCGGTGCGCGCTGGCGTCGAGCGGCGGCAGGCAGCCGCGCGCGTCGCGAGCCTGCAGCTCGACGTCGCCGCGGCGCTGCGGCAGGCGGCGCGCCAGATTCGCAGCACGGCCGAGCGCGAGGATGCGGCGCGCGCCGGCGCTGCGCTGGCCGCCGAGCGATCGCGCGACGAGCAGCGGCGGTACGAAGCGGGACTTTCGACGAGCTTTCTCGTCACGCAGGCGCAGCGCGATCTGCTGCAGGCGCAGGTCAGCCTGCTGCAGGCGACGTTCGACTATCAATCGTCGCTCGTCAACTTCGAGGCGCTTCAGCTCGCGCCTCCGCTGACGGCCGGTGAGTCGATCGCACTCCAGGGATCGAACGTGGTGCCGCTGCCGACGCCCGCACCGCGCGGCCTCTTTCGGCCGGGCGCCGGCACTGGATTCTGACCGTGCCGACCGCTGACTGCACTGCCGCCATCGACAACTCCGTAGAGCTGCTGCGGACAATCGCCGCCGTGCTCGACATCCGGGACGTGTTTCCACAGGTATCCGAGATCGCGAACAAGGTGCTCGCGCACGATCTGCTGACGATGATGTTCCACGATCGCGGCGGGCAGATTCTGATCGAGGCAGCGTCGACCGACGAGTTCAAGGGGCTGACCCGCTTCATCAAAGCGGACGACTCGCAGCCCGACGAAGGATTCGTCATCATCGACGACTTCACGACGGCGACGCTGCCGATCGTCGAGCCGGTCGATCTGCGCGAGCGCATCGTGGCGGCCGGATTCCGATCGCTTCTGGTCGTGCTGACGCGCGCGCGCCACCAGGACATGGGGCTCGCGTTCTGGTCGAAGCACACCAGCGCGTTCTCGCGAGACGACGTGCCGGTCGCCCGGCGGATCGCGGATCACGTGGCGCTGGCCGTGTCGCACGAGCAGCTGGCCGAGGCGGCGCGTCAGGTTGCCGACGCGCAGGCGCGTGCCGAGCGGCTCGAGGCGCGCGTGCAATCGCTGACGCAGGAGCTCCACGCCAGAGCCGAGCACGCGCGCGTCGTCGGGCGGTCGGCGCAGTGGCACGACGTCCTGAAGCGCGCGACCCAGGTCGCCGAGACCGAGACGACGGTTCTGCTCAGCGGCGAATCCGGAACCGGCAAGGAAGTCGTCGCGCGATTCATTCATCGCGCGTCGCCGCGAAGGGGCGGTCCCTTCGTCGCGTTGAATTGCGCGGCGCTTCCCGAACAGCTCCTCGAGTCGGAGTTGTTCGGCTACGAACGAGGCGCGTTCACCGGCGCCCAGCAGGCCAAGCCGGGACAGATCGAGCTCGCGATGGGCGGCGTGCTGTTCCTCGACGAGGTCAGCGAGATGAGCCCGTCGGCGCAGGCGAAGTTCCTGCGCGTGCTGCAGGAGCGCGAGTTCCAGCGCCTGGGCGGCGTCCGGCTGCAGAAAGCGAACGTCCGCGTGATTGCCGCGACGAACCGCGATCTGCAGAAGGCGGTCGAGCGCGGCGACTTTCGCGAGGATCTCTATTACCGGCTGCAGGTGTTCGACATCCGCATCGCGCCGCTGCGCGAACGTCCTGCCGACATCCTCGACCTGAGCGAAGCGTTCCTCGACGAGATCGGCCGATCGTTCGGCCGGCCGCCGGCGGGCCTCACGCGCGACGCGCGCGAAGCGCTGCTGCGGCACCACTGGCCCGGCAACGTGCGTGAGCTGCGCAACGCGCTCGAGCGCGCGGCGATTCTGTGCGAGGGCGGGCTGATCAGCGCGGCACACTTGTCGCTGCAGCCGCGGCGGCAACCGCCGCCGGCGGCGACCACGACGAACCTGCCCCTCGTCGAGCGCGACACGATCGAACAGGTGATGCGCGACTGCGGCTGGAACAAATCAAAAGCGGCGAAACGTCTCGGACTGTCGCGGACGCAGCTCTACGTGCGGCTGCGCAGGTACGAGCTGGAACAACCCGCGGCGAATTGACACGACGAATCCGCCGCGCCGCGCGAAGCACATCAGGCGTGTCGAAGACTGCACCGCTGCAGCCGCGGATGGATCCGCCGCGCCATCGACGGCCAGGCCCCTGGATCGCTCCGGACCAACGCATCGATTTCGTCCGCGGTCAGCTCGTAGCCCTGGTCGCGCAGATCCACCAGCGTCTCGCGCGGCCGCTCGACGAATCGGAGCCGCAGGTCTTCGTCGGTGAGCAGCCGGCCCATCACGAGTTGAACCGTTTTCTGAGACATGTCTGCAGTCACTCGCAAGCTGCGCGCCAGCGTCCGCATGGCAGACCAGACGGAAAACCGGATCCCGGCGATCGAGTGACTGCGTAGCGCTGCGCACCATGCGCACCGATGCGCACACGCCTGGTGCGCCCCTTCGATCGCGATGCCAGACAAAAGTCACGGAACTCCCTGAATCGTCGATCGATCCTCGATCACGCCGCTGGCGCGGCGCTGTGGATCGTCATTTGCCGTTGCAGGTGACGGCCATGCCAGCCACCACCTACACGCCCACACGTCCCGCGACTTGGACCGACGCGTCGAGCCTGCCGCTGACGTTCGCGTGGACCCGCACGAAGATCGTGGTGCTCGCCATCGCGACGACGCTCGCGTTCACCTTCAGGGTGAGCGGACTGTCGACGTACGGCTTCAGCGAAGACGAGCTCAACAAAGTCACGGCCATCGAACAGTACCGGGCCGGCCATTTCAGCGCCAACGCCGAGCATCCGATGCTGATGAAGCTCGCGATGTGGGGCAGCGTCGACCTCGCCGCGGCGTGGAATCGCGTCGCGCCAGAGCCTCGCGCGATGTCGCTCGAGACGGCGCTGCGGCTGCCGAACGCGATCGCCGGCGCCGCAACGACGGTCGGGTTGTTCGGCGTCGCCGATCTGCTGTTCGGCGACGCGGTCGCTGCCGTCGTGTCGGCGCTCTGGGCATTCGACGTCAACGCGATCGCCATCAATCGCATCGGCAAGGAAGACACGCTCCTCCTGTTCTTCTTCGTGCTCGCCGTGTTCTGCTACGAGCGCGCGAAACGCGCCGGCGTCACCGACGTCGTGGCGGCGCAGCGGTGGTACACGGCGAGCGGCGCAGCGTTCGGTCTGATGCTCGCGTCGAAGTACATGCCGCACTACCTCGGCATCTACGCGCTCTTCAACGTCCTCACCGATCGCGAGCCGGGCGCCAACAAACCGGACCGCCTCCGCCACTACGGTGCGATGGCCGCCGCCTTCGCGATTGCCAACGTGGCGATCGCGTTGCCGGAGACGTGGCGCTATATCGCCGGGTATGTCCGCGGCGACATGCTCGCGCATCACGGCTACTCGTACGCCGGCGCCTTGTACGTGACCGATGTGCCGGTGTCGCCGCTCGGCGTGCCGGTGACGTTCTACGTGCGTCTGCTGGCGACGAAGGTTCCGCTCGTCGTGCTCGCGGCGGTCGTCCCGGGTGCGATCGAAATGGTGCGACGGCGCGACGAGCGCGGCTTCGTGCTGCTGCGCGTGCTGGCGGTGCTTCTGCTGGTGCCGTACTCGCTGATGGCGGCGAAGTTCCTCCGCTATTCGCTGCCGATGTTCGCGACCCTCGATCTCATCGCCGCCGTCGGCCTCGTCTCGGGCATCGGCTGGCTCCTGCGCAAGCAGTGGCTGACCGTTGCCACCAGAGTGACAGTTGCCACGGTTGGCGGCGTGGTGTTCTTCGGAGGACTGGCCGCGGCACAGCAGACCGCGGCGCCGTTTTATTCGCTGTTTCAGAACGCCATCGGCGCGGACGCCGATCCGCGCGCGGCCGCATTCCCCGAACAGACCTACGACTACGGGGTGCGCGAAGCGATTGAAGCGATCGCACCGATCGCCGAGCCGTCGGCGGTCGTGGTCACCGACGCGCCGGCCGTCGCGGCGCACTACCTCTCGAGGAGTGGTCGGCCGGACGTTGCGGTCCATTCGCTGTCCGCGCACGGAATCACCCGCGACGCGCATGAGGCGTGGGTCATCGTGCAGGACGAGCACGCGACCTTCGAGAACCAGCCGACCGTCGATCAACTGCGCGCGCGCGTGCGGCCGTCGATCGAATTCCGCATCGACGAGGCGCTCGCCGCTCAGGTGTTCCGGATTGCGAGGCGATGATGCTGCGGCAACTCGTCGTCAACGCGGACGATCTCGGGCTCACCCTCGGAGTGAACGACGGGATCTTCGACACGCACGATCTGGGCATCCTGACGAGCGCAAGTCTGTTCGCCAACGCGCCGGCCACCGTCGACGCGATTCGACGCGCGCGTTCGCGCCCGTCGCTCGGGATCGGCGTCCACCTGGCACTCGTCGACGGCGTGCCGGCGCTTCCAGCCGCCAGAGTCCCTTCGCTCGTCGGAGCTGACGGACGGTTCCGTCCGTCGTGGAAACCGTTCGTCGTCGACGCGCTGCGCGGACGGATTTCGCCGGCCGACGTCGAGCGCGAGCTGACTGCCCAAATCGAGCGCGTCGTCGGCGCCGGCATCACGCCGACGCATCTCGACGCACACAAGCACGTCCACGGGTATCCGCCCGTGTTCGCGATCGTCGCTCGCCTCGCCGTCCGGTTCCGCGTTCCGGTCGTCCGCGTGCCATACGAGCGAGCTGTGGGCCGGCAAGCCTGGCTGAACGCCGCGATGTGGCCGTGGGCCCGACGAAATGTCCGCACCGCGGCGTCGCTGGGACTCCGCACGCCGCATCTCGTCGGGCGTATTCACACGGGCGCGTTCGATTCCGATCGGCTTCGCGAGCTGCTGCGTGCGACGGGGCCGGGCGTCACGGAGCTGATGGTTCATCCCGGGTACCTCGACGAGGCGCTGAAGCGGACGGGCACGCGCCTGCTCGAATCGCGCGCGCAGGAGATCGAGCTGCTCTGCAGCATGAAAACGCGCGCGATCATCGCCGGCGAGCGCATCGAGCTGGTACGCCACGACCTCACCCATCCCGCCAGAAGGAGCTTTCGTCATGTCTCGTAATCGATCCGGCCGGCCGCAGGTGTCTGTCGTCGTGCCGCTCTTCAACGAAGCAGGAACGATCGACGAACTGCACCGTCGTCTGACCTCGGTCCTGTTCCTCATCGGACTCGAGTCGGAAGTCATCTACGTGGACGACGGCAGCAGCGACGGGACGGGAGAAGCGCTGGCCGTGCTCGCGGCGCGTTATTCGCACGTGCGCGTGATTCCGCTCGCGAAGAACTACGGGCAGACCGCCGCGCTCGCCGCCGGCTTCGATGCGGCCGCCGGTGACGTCGTCGTTGCGATGGACGGCGATCTGCAACACGCGCCGGAGGAGATTCCGAAGCTCCTCGCCAAGCTCGACGAAGGCTACGACATCGTGAGCGGCTGGCGCGAGCAGCGCGTGGACAACCTCTGGACGCGCCGCCTGCCGTCGCGGATCGCCAACTGGCTGATGGCGAAGCTCTCGGGCGTGTCGCTGCACGACTTCGGCACGACGTTCAAGGCGTATCGGGCGCCGGTGATCAAGCGCATTCGTCTGTATGGCGATCTGCATCGGTTCATTCCGGCGCTGGCGAGCTGGGCCGGCGCGCGCATCGCCGAAGTGCCGATTGCCAACATCCCGCGGCCGCAGAATCAATCGCACTACGGCCTGTCGCGGACGTGGCGCGTGGCCGCCGATCTGATCACGGTGCGATTCCTGTTGCGGTACGTCACGCGGCCGCTGCACTTCTTCGGGCCGATTGGATTCACGAGCGTCGCTGCAGGCGTGCTCGGCGGCGGGTGGGTGCTCCTGACGAAGATCGTGACGGGTGCGCCCGTGTTTCTCGCGCACGGACCGCTGCTGTTGCTGAGCGCCGTGCTCGTGCAGACGGGCGTCGTGCTCGTCGGCCTTGGCCTGCTCGCCGAGCTCCTCACGCGCATCTACATGGACGGCCGGCACCGTCGCATTTACACCGTCGCGCCGGCGGAGTCGCGTCTGCAGAAGCAGTGGATCGGACCGCGACCGGTACCGGTTCCGGCGCGATCGGGGGTACTGCAGTGAATCGGCGATACACGTTCATCGCCGCCGTTGCACTGGTGCTGGTGACGTCGTCGACTCAGGCCGCAACGACGGTCGATCGCCATCATTACAGCATCACGGCCCGGATTCGTCCGCTCGTCGTGTTCTGGATCACTCGGAGCGACGTGGGAGATGCGGTCGTCACGCGGCGACTCGGGCCCGGAGAAGCGTCGTACTCGCTGCTGATCGGATCGGATCCGGAGCGTGCGCCGCTTCACATCAACCGGTGGGGCTACATCAGAGAAGAGATCCACGGCGCGGAGAGCCGGCTGATCGGATTGATGACCGAGTCCGACGAGGACTCGATCGAACAAGCCGAAGCGAACGTGCGGAGCCAGGCGATCGGTCGCCACCCGTTCAAGGTGATCGAAGCGACTGGCGACGGCGAGCAGGCTCGTTCACGGGTGCGATCGATTGCGGCGCCCGAAGATTACACGTTTCGGCATCTTCCGGTCGTCCTCGATCTCGCCGCGCGTAATCCCGCAGAAGGTCGATCGCGTGTGGTTCGACTGCCGGCGGGCGCACGTGCGGGATTCCTCTCCGCGCTCGCCGACGCGATGCGCGACTCGTCGGCCAACCCGATCACGTACGCCTACTTCGGCCGTTTGTACGAGCTGCGCCGGACGCGAACCGAGCGCATCGGCAGCGTGCGGATCGGTCAGCGGTCGTACGGACCGTCTATCGTGGCCGACTTCGTCACGACGAGCAGCTACGACGGTGAGCGGACGCGCTTCTCGATCACGTACGGAGCCGACGGACCTCTTGCCGAGGTGCCGCTGCGCGTCGTGTATCAGCCGCGCTGGTGGATGCAGGTGGAGTTGACGATCGACGACGACGCCGCACCCGGCGCGCTGGGCAATGGAGGGCAGCCATGAACCGGACACGTATCCTGCGCCTCGCGATCGGCGTCGCGGCCGCCGCGCTCTTCGCGGAATCGCTGCGCGTGCTCGGCGTGGATCAGGTCGTGGCCGGTGTCGCTCGCGTCGGCTGGGGATTCGCGATCGTCGTGCCGCTCTCCGCCGCGCGTGATGCCGCGCGCGCGCTGGCCTGGACGAAGGCCGTGGATGGTCCAGCCTCATTGCAATTTCTGCCGGCGTTCCGCGCACGGCTCGCCGGCGAAGCGCTGAACACCCTGCTGCCGATCGGCATGCTCGTGGGCGAGCCGGTCAAGGCATCGCACGTCAGCGACCAGATTTCGTTCGCGTCCGCCGCGCGCGCGCTCGTCGTCGAGTTCGCGTTTTACACGGCATCGCTCGTGCTCCTCTTCGCTGCTGGAGTTGCAGCGTTCGCGTTCGTGAACGGCATCGCGATCGGAATCCCTGCGCTCGTGTCGGTGGTGCTGGGGACAGGGGCTGTGGCCGTGGCGATCATGCGACGCCGTTCCTTCGCATCATCACGGCCTTCCGGACACGTCGCGACGATCGTCGCGTGCGAGATTGCCTACCAGGTACTGTCGGTCGCCGAGCTGTATTACACGTTGCTGCTCATCAGTCCCGTGCGGCCGACACTCGCGTCCGCACTGGTGCTCGAGACAGTGAG
>Ga0209577_10001477_pt1 | contig 23239 bp, 29 predicted proteins | sample GraSoiAngelo_109_FD_185874 | JGI IMG/M metagenome (GOLD analysis project Ga0209577, IMG submission 185874) | Grasslands soil microbial communities from the Angelo Coastal Reserve, California, USA - 14_0903_12_20cm (SPAdes) (version 2) | ecosystem: Environmental > Terrestrial > Soil > Grasslands...
ATTCCAATGATCGCGGTTCTGGGCAACCATGATTTTGAATCGGGACACGAAGAACTGGTTTGTAAAGTTCTCGATGAGGCAGGCGTGAACGTGCTTAACGGTGAAGCCATCGAAATCGCGGGAGTTGGTTTCGCTGGAATCGCTGGGTTCGGCGGCGGTTTCGGGCGACGAATGCTGAACGCCTGGGGCGAACCGCTCATTAAACAATTCGTCCAGGAGTCAATTAGTCATGCGGTTCGCTTGGAGCAGGCCCTGGCCAAACTACAATCTGAAAAGCGCATTGCAGTGCTGCATTACTCTCCGATCCGCGCCACGCTACAGGGTGAGGATCCGGAGATTTATGCGTTTCTTGGATCGAGCCGATTGGAAGAGCCGATCAATCGATTCAAAGTGACCGCTGTTTTTCACGGCCACGCTCACAACGGCATTCTCGATGGGAAAACCTCGACCGGCATTCCGGTTTACAATGTCTCGGCGCCTGCGCTTCGAAAAACTGGAAAGCCGTACCGCATCGTGGAACTGTAGGGCGTCTGTGTCAGACGCCAAATGAGACACATGCGTTAGCCAGACAAAGACGCCGCTGCCACCACGCGCCATGCTTCTACATCGGCGCGGTTTTGAGTAGGCGAAATGCAGCGGACAGCTTTAAGTGAATCAAAAATCACTTCCGAAAACGGCGCCATGATCGAATCCGCCAATTCGCGCCGCGCTACGGCTGGCATTTTCTTATAGAGCAGACTCAAGTGCGGTTTGAGTTTGTAGTGGGACGAATCTCGCGCAGCGTTGCGAATCCTTTCATTAAGTTGCCGCAGCTCTCTATTCAGTGCGAATTGCACAAAGAGTATTTTGATGAACTTGCTGGAGTGACCGATCTCAAGCGCTTTGAGCTTGATTAGTTTGCAAGCGCGAGCGGCTTCTGAGATCGCAGTTTCGGCCGCATCTGCGCGATTCGATGCGACATGAACGGTCACGTGCGGCTCGAAAAGAGGCGCGTCGTATCGGCGCGCGAGATCGTTGATCACCCCCTGAAAGAAGCCATGTGCCGGCTCCGCCGGGATGAGCCAGTGAGCAATGACGGTTCGTCTGGACACAAACGCGCTAACTCCACTTTTGCAGTTCAACGATGTTGCCTTCCGGATCTCGCGCATAGACAACGCGAAGAACGCCGACGCTATCTACTTCTGTTGTCGCAACCCTTCCGACGGTGCCGCCGCTAGCCGCAATCACCGCCTCCAACGCCTGGTCCACATCGTCAACGGCAAATGCAATGTGCGCGAACCCGCACTGGTTCGCGACTGGCATGCCGCGTTCAGCGAGTTCGTCATAACTGAAAATCTCCAGCGTCGGGCCATCTTCACCATAGCCGGGCAGGCGCAAATGAACGCCGGTAAGATGCGCGTTTGGGACGGCGTTCACGCTATCAAGCCAGGCGCCCGACAAATCGCGCTCCGGGCCTTTGGGCTCGCATCCGAATACGTCGATGTAAAAACGAACCAGCCTTTTCCAATCTCTGGCAATCAGATTTGTGTGAACATACTTGGCTCGGATTGGCATTGTTTCCTCCTTTAGTAAAGTTCTTGAAATACTAACGCCTTATCTTGTTTATGCCGACGAATGTTCTGGGAACAGAATTGAAATGTTGTTGCCGCAGGCCGATCACGGGGTTTTATCGCGATGGCTTTTGCCGCACTGGCCCTGAAGATGTTGGTCTGCACACGGTTTGCGTGAAAGTGACCGAGGAGTTTCTCGATTTCTCTGTGCTGGATGGAAATGATCTGGTTACGCCGCGTCCGGAGTGGGGTTTCCCGGGACTGAAACCGGGCGACAAATGGTGCGTGTGCGTTACGCGCTGGAAAGACGCCATGGATCACAACCGTGCCGCCCCTGTCGATCTTGAAGCCACTCACGCCTCCGCGATCGAATTCGTCACGCTGGAAGAGCTAAAGGCGCACGCGTTGAAATAGGCTAGTGCATACGCGGTTGAATCCGAGTGAGTTTGCGGCCACGCTAAAAGCAAATTGAACCTTCCATTTAGTCTTTTCCTGGCGCTGCGGTATCTGAAACCGAAGCGGACGTTTCTCTCGATCATCACACTGATCTCCGTTCTCGGTGTGATGCTCGGCGTGACGGTGTTGATTCTTGTGATTTCGGTAATGACCGGGTTCGACCGGGAGCTGCGCCAAAAGGTGATCGATTTCGATGCGCATATTCTTGTGAGCTCCGAGGACGTTTTGCGCGACTGGCGAGCGCTCAAAACAAAGATCGACAATACGCCGGGCGTCGTTGCGACCGCTCCCTACATCCAGGGACCAGTGATCGTGGAATTTCAGAATCGGCGGCTCGCGCCGCTGATTCGCGGCGTCGACCCCGCGCAGGAAGAGAAAGTGATTCCGATGCGCAAATTCATCAAATACGGCGAGCTCGATCTGGAAGGCGACTCGACCGTGCTCGGGATTGAGCTCGCGCGAAAACTACAGGTGAGTGTCGGTGACAAGGTCACGGTCTATTCGCCGGGTAATCTTGGTCAGATTCTCGATAGCATTAAGAAACTGGAAAACGCCAAGGGCGAAGAAGAAAAAAAAGCGGTCGACGAATTGCGCGACGTGATTCTCCCGAAGGAACTGACCGTCACCGGCATTTTTGAGACCGGTCATTACCTGCACGATTCCGAGTTTCTTCTCGTTCCAGTTTACGTGGGGCAGGAGTTGTACGGCTTGGGTGACGCATTGCACGGTATCACCGTCAAGACAGATAACCCATACGGCGCCGAGCGCGTAAAACAGGCAATGCAACAATTTCTCGAACCCCCGGAGTACGCACAGACTTGGATCGACATGAATCATCAATACTTCGAAGCCGTGCGGCTCGAGCGCACGGTTATGTTTTTCCTGTTGTTCTTCATCGTGGTCGTCGCGGCCTTCGGGATCATGAGCACGCTGATCACGGTGACCGTTCAAAAGCGACGTGAGATCGGAATCATGAAAGCGCTCGGAGCGAACATCGCGCAAATCATCTGGGTTTTTCTTGGCCAGGGGACAATCGTCGGTCTCTTTGGAACGCTTACCGGCCTCGGACTCGGGATGACGCTGATTCGTTACCGCAACGAATTCAGTCACTGGCTCGCATCGACGTTGCACATCGAGATCTTCCCACGCGAAGTGTATCAATTTTCGTCCATTCCGGCGGAGGTCATCCCGCGAGACGTCGCCATCATTTGCATCAGCGCGTTCTTCATCTGTTCCTTTGCAGCATTGATCCCCGCCTATTTCGCTGCGCGCCTCGATCCGGTGAAAGCGCTGCGCTACGAGTGATCTGCAGCCACGGTTCTATGAGCCGTCCTCTTTCTAACCGCCCACAGGGCGGTGGTTACAAAGCGTCAAGAAAAATCTCCAGCGCGCGAGACGCGTAATCGTATCCTTCGGGCCACTCGCTTTGGCGCGGGCCGGCCACGTTGAGAAGGTCGATCTCATGATCACGGACGAAATCGGCAATTAACTTCGCAGCGTCCTCCGCGGAAATTTTCGCCGCATCGATGAGTTGATACGGCCGTTGTAGCTCGTGGCAGAAGCGAACCGTCTGCTCAGTGCCGCCGCCAAGTTTGCCGGGGTAAATGATAACCGTTCCATCTGAGTCTTTTACGTTCTGCAATGTCCGCTCAGTGAAACCGCCAGCATCTAACGCCTGGACTGGATATTGATCTGGTATCCTTCCGAATTCGTCGAGACGCCCCGCCGGACACCGCCCCCCACACTCGATTCCGTGCTTAAGCGCAATATCGAGCGCCGCGCGATCAACGCCTGTTTGTCCACCCGAAATTATTTTCACCTGCCTTGCGACGCATTTAGTCGCCGGTCGGAACAATGTCCGCGCGCTCGACCATCAAGATCACGGTTCGTTCATGCGCGCGTGTGCGATGGCGCACGCCTTTGGGCACGACAAAGCCCTGCCTAGGCGCAAGATCGACTGTGCGATCTTGCAAATCGATCAGGAAACGTCCGTCGAGGACGAAAAAGAATTCATCGATCTCCTTGTGCTCGTGCCAGTGATACTCGCCCTGCACGACCGCCATCCTGACGACCGAATCGTTCACCTTGCAAAGCGTCTGATTGTACCATTTGTCGGCACAGGAATCTGCCAGCTTCTGTACATCGATCAGCTCAAGGGGCCCGTGCGGAATGTTGAGATAAGTTTTGTACGGAAAATCCTGCGGCGACTTATCGGATTTCATGATTCGAAATTTTATTCTTCGCCGTCGAAGTAATCGGTTTCCTGGCCCTTCACGACGACGCGATCTTTCGCTGATGATTTATTTACCTTCCACTTCCCGCTGTCGGGATAGTAGGCCGATTCGCCAATCGGGTTGTCTGCGATCAGATAATAAACGAGGTCTTTCTCGCCAGAGTTAATCAGTTGATGCGCTTCGTCAGGCCCAAAGATGAACGCATCGCCAGCCACTACTTCGGTGGTTCCATCTTTATGACGAACACTCCCCTCGCCCGAAATAATCAAGTAAAGCTCCCATTGCGCCGAGTGTGCGTGGTAAGGAAAATTGGGCTTTCCGGGAGGCACCCGATTCCATTCCAGATCGAACGGATGACGCTTGGACAAGTCGAGCGAGTCACGATCGCGCCCAAGCGCTTCGGAAATTCCCTTGAAAGAGACGGTATATTTTCCACCAGGCGACTGCCATGCCTCTTCTTTAATCTCGTTGATGTTTACCTTTTTCATTTCAACAGGTAGCGGCGGTTCCACCCAACCGCCATTGGGCGATTGAGGTCAATCGCCCCTACCAAAATCATTCTTCGCCGTCGAAGTAATCGGTTTCAGTTCCTCTCACGATGATTTCTTCCGATTCCTCTTTCGCGACCGCCCATTTACCACTGTCGGGATAATAACAGGAATCACCGGTTGTCCCGCCGCTACGCGGATTATCAGCAATCACGTAGTAAACAAAATCTTGATCCCCGGCGTTGATAAGCTGATGGGCATCGCCCGGCTGAAAGAAAAACGCATCACCCAGGCCAACTTCAGTTCTCCCATTCTTGTCGCGCACGCTGCCCCGGCCAGAAACGACGAGGTAGAGCTCAGATTCCGCCGCATGCGCGTGATACGGACAAAGCGATTTGCCTTTCGGAATGCGCACCAGCGCAAGATCAAACGGATGCCGCTTCGATAAATACAGCGATTCCGGCTCGCGTCCGAGCGCGATCGAAATATTTTTCGAGAACCGGCCAAACTTGCCCTTTGGCGATTTCCGCTCCTGCTCCGGGATATCTTTCAGATTTACTTTCCTCATGTGACACAAGGTTCCAATCGGTTCGTCTCAATTTAACGAGAAGAAACTCGCCTTCTGGCTGCGATTGAAAAAACAGCTATACCAGCCCAGATAAGGTTCACAAAAGTGGACGGATAAGATCCATAAAAGATTGTGTTTGCAGCCAACAGAAGGCTGCCGCTGATATTGAGGAGTTGGTACGTAGCCGAGTCTCCTTCCAATTTCTTATGGGAAACCATCGCATACGCGACAAGGAGAGCCGCTGCTCCCACCCATCCGATCGCATCAAACCATACGTAATTGTTCATTCTCTATAAACCTTGCCGCAACGAATACATCATATCTTCCACTTCTTCGGCAGCTTTTGTTTCAATTCTTCAACCGGCTCAAAGAGGTCACCGCGTTTTTCGACGCGGGCGAGGACTTGGTCCGAGCGGAATCTCAGGAGATCGGCTTTCTTCTTTTTCAGGCAGTTTTCAACCTCGTTCCAAGCGACTGGCGTGGAAACAGTCGGTTCTTCTCTAGCGCGGAGCGAATAAACGCAAATAGTAGTTTTGTGTTCGTCGTTCTGGCTCCAATCAACGAACACTTTGCCTTTGCGCACCGCCTTGGACATGTTCGAGGTAACAAGATCGGCATGCTCGCGCTCCAGATACTGGGCAAGTGCCAGCGACAAGTTCTTGGTCTGATCGTAAGTGACTGCCGTATTCAGCGGCACATAAATTTGCAGGCCTTTCGAGCCGCTCGTTTTCGCGAACGATTTCAGTTTCATTTGGCCTAACAAATCGCGCAGCCACAGCCCGACCTGGCAGCATTGCACTATGTCAGCCGGCGCGCCGGGATCGAGATCGAAGACCATCATTGTCGGACGTTCGATCTTATTTTTGCGCGAGAGCGAAGTGTGCAGCTCAAGATCGGCGAGGTTCGCGGCCCACGCGAGCGTCGGCAACTCCTGGACGAGGCAATAGTTCATGAACCGATCGTTGCTTTCGCTCCAAACACGGGCCGTTTGCACCCATTTCGGGCGGTGCTCGGGGCAATTTTTCTCGTAGAAAAATTCGCCTTCAACGCCATCGGGATAGCGCTTCATGGTGAGCGGACGGTCCTTCAAATGCGGCAAAAGCACTGGGGCGACGCGGATGTAGTAATCGATCACCTGCCCTTTGGTAAAACCCACTTTCGGGTAAAGGATCTTGTCCAGATTCGATACCGAAAGCTTCCTACCTTCAACAACGAGCTGCGCCTTCTGCGACATATCGATCCACAGATTACGCAGATTTCCCCAGATTTCCGTTAATCTGTGCCAATCTGCGAAACCTGTGGTTAAGCAAAAAATCTTTCCGGAGAGAGCATCGGCTTCGGTTTACAAATGCGCGCGACACAATGCTCCCAGCTCTCGTGTCCGCTGAGAATTTCGATCTGGACCCGCAGGAAATAAATCGGCACCTTCACTTCCGCTTCAGGCAAACGCGGCATCCGCACTGAATCTTTTTCGGTGGTCACAATCATCGCCAAGTCGCGGCGGATACAACGCTTGATAAAGCTGCTCAGTTCCGCCTCAGTGTAATAGTGATGATCGATGTAGCGCTTGGAGAGATCGACACGCGCGCCGAGCTTGCTTAGTGCGTCTTCAAAACTTTCTGGCGCCGCGATTGCGCAGAGCGAGCCGATGAACGTGTCCCGCAAAGCATCAAGCGGCAGTCGCTCGCCCGTAAAAACATTCTGGAGATGGAGCGGTTTATGCGCGCATTCGATGACTTCCGCGGTCCGATTATAACGCCGGATGCGTCTCATCAGATCGAAATTAGGCTCCCCTGTGTTCTTTGTGATAAAGATATAGCTGGCGCGGCGGAGATTGCGTGGCGTTTCACGCAACGTGCCACGAGGCAGCAGGAATTCGTTTCCGAAAGGGGCTTGTCTATCTACAAGCACCATGTCCAGCCGATGTTTGAGATGCAGATACTGAAACCCATCATCGAGCAACAACGTATCGACCTGCCATTTATCGATAGCGAACCGCCCGCTTTTGACCCGGTTCTTGTCCACCAGCACGATTACGTCCTTCAAGTTGTGCGCGAGCATGTAAGGCTCGTCACCCGCGGTCAACGAGTCGAGCAGCAATGACTTGCCATCGGAGACAACCCGGGGAGGATCGGGGTCTCTGCGAAGCCAGCTCAGCCAGTTTCGCTTGCGCGGTACACTTTTGTAACCGCGGCTCAGGATAGCAACGCGCCGTCCACCCGCCTGCAGAGCGCGGGCAAACTTCTCAACAACCGGCGTCTTGCCCGTGCCACCCACAGTGAGATTGCCGATACTGATGACCAGACAGCCCAGCGTGCGCTCGCGGAAGACTCTTTTCCGATAGAGATAAAGCCGTAACTGCACCACGCGATCGTAAATGAATGACAGCGTGTAAAGAATCCCGCGCAGCCCCGACGCTCGAATGCCATGACGGCGCTCGAGAACAACGTCGATGCCAAACTCCTCTAATTTTTCAAGCCGGCGCCCCATGAAGAATAGTGATTGGTAAAAAGGGATTAGTGACCGGTGAGAATTTTCGCGCCGTGGTTGTCAGCATGCGTGATAATTATTCGCGCGGGGATCGCGCTCGTTGCGCGCAACATCGCCTGCCCGACTTTGTTCGCCGACCGAAGGGTCACGGCGGCGATTGTCGATCCACTGCCGCTAAGGAAGGCGCCAAGCGCGCCGGCTTTCTCGGCAGCCGCGACCACCCCTGGAAGAAAGGGAACCAGTTTTGTGCGAAACGGCTGGTGAAGATGATCGCCAAAAACGCCGCGCAGTTTTTCATAATCTTGTGATACGAAAGCCGCCGCAAGGCCGCACGCATTTCCACAATTCTCGACCGCGTCGGCGTGTGAAATCTTTGAAGGCAGAACGTTTCGCGCTCTCGAAGTTTGAATCTCAAGGTCAGGAACCAAGAGAACGAAATACAATCGCCGCGAGACCGCGAAGCGCTGAATGGTAGGGACGTCGCGCTGCTGTGTCCTATCGGCGCAGCGCGCTGACCCTGCCACCACAGTGAACCCGCCAAAAGTTGCCGGCGCTGCATTATCAGGGTGTCCTTCCAATTCGGCGCATGATTGGAAGATCTTCAATCGATCGAGCGGATTGCCGCTGAGCCGGTTGAGCGCAAGCAAGATGCCGAGGCGAATCGTTGCGCTGCTTCCCAAGCCACGGGACCGCGGAATTTGTTCCGCAATTAAACAGGAAAACGAAAACGCGCGGCGGCGCGCCTGGTTGAAAAATCGATCCGCTGCCTCAGAGACAATCCGCGGATGCAAATGCTGACGCGACACACCGCGGGCAACGGTCACGGTGTTATGGATGCGCAGTGCGACACCGAGACAATCAAAGCCAGGGCCGAGATTGGAAGTGCTCGCCGGAACGCGAACGGTAATTTGTTCCATAGGTGAGCCCCGCCGTATCGTGGTGCGCGCGACGATGCTCTAAGATGCGGCAGTGTACCAACGCGGGCTCAGGCGGCAACCGATCCGTTGCGCGATGCCGATTCGAAGTATGCGGTTGGAGACGACACAAGAAATGAATTTTGGTTGGATTGATCCGGCGTTACTTCGGGATTTTCAGGCAGAGGGAACGGACTCCCACCGACTCTGCACGATGGAGGATGGCTGGGTGGAACGTTTCGGACGCGACGTCCTCATCTCGTTCAAAAGAGTGCTGACCCGCGAGCGACTTCTCACAGAATTGCACTCGTGGGCGGGCTCTGTCGGATTCCAGTTCCGACGCATTTTCGCAAGGTTCGTCCCTCGAAAAAGTGAACAGCGCGAACCCCCGCGTCTCATATTTGGCGACCCCGGTGAAAATTTGCAGACAATCGCTACCGAGCGACATCTGAAGTTCGGGATCGATTTTGGGACGGGCTATTCCCCGGGCCTCTTTCTCGATCAGAGAGAAAATCGCCGCTACATCCGCCATATCGCGCCGAGACGATTGCTCAACTGCTTTGCCTACACCTGCTCGTTTTCTATCAGTGCGGCATGCAGAGGGGCAACTACCCTCAACATTGATGTTTCCAAGAAGTCTCTGGCGCGCGGACGCGAGAATTTTGCGCTGAATAATCTGCCAACCATCGACCATCGCTTCATCGCGGACGATGTGAGGGCAGTGTTGCCACGTCTGGCACGAAGAGGCGAGAAATTTGAGGCAATCATTCTCGATCCACCGACGTTTTCACGTTCGCCCGGAGCAAAAAGGTTCCAGGTCGAAGAGGATTTCGAAAAGTTGCTGATTGACGCTCTGGAATTGGCAGAGCGAGACGGCCACGTCTTGCTTTCGACCAGTTGCTCTGCATTGCGCGAGCATGCACTAGAAGTTATGGTGCGCTATTGCCTCAAAGCAACGCGCCGGGCCGCCACATTTCACCGCTCATCCCGACTGCCTGATTTTCCGCCGGGCGCGGGCGCAAGCTCGATTTGGCTCGCTTTGCGTTGACAGTCCCATGCGCGCAAGACAGGATCACAATGCGAATCATTAAACGAGATGGATCAGTCATCTGCCGAAGTAGCTGCTGAACTTCCGGAACGCGGAGTGCAATGGGTGAAAGACCGGGTCGAGGCGGTTCTCACCGAAACGGAGAGTTATGTGCGGGAAAAACCAGCAGAATCTCTTCTGTGCGCGTTTGTGGCTGGATACATTCTGAACCGCCTCCCGTTCGGCAGAGTTCTGGGTGGTCTCTTTCGACTGCTTATCTTCGCATTAAAACCAGCGATTTTGATTTATGGCGCCGCTAAGCTGTATCAGGCGGCCCAGGAAGAATAGCGATATTGCACGGCGTTTGTGTCAAACGCCTACTCCTTCATTCGGGCCTGCGCCGCAAGTGCCGGTTACATCATTCTTCCAATGTGAAACCGATTTTTAACGTCACCTGCCATTCACCGACTTTACCCTCGTCAACGTATCCTCGGGTCTCGGTCACCTCGAACCATCGCATGTTGCGAACCGTTTTTTTGGCGCACGCCAATGCATTTTGCACAGCCTCCTCGAATCCGTTCGGCGACGAACCAACTATCTCAATTTTTTTGTAAACGTGATCAGGCATGCGCTTATTATTTCCGAAAAGCGTCGCGTAAAACAATAAAAACGTGACACCATAATGCCAGGGGCGGCGCGCTGCGCCGACCGAACGCCGCGGCGGCGCCCTGGCGCACCATCAAATTTGCTTTACAACCGCATCCTGACTCCGGCAGGCTCGCGCTGTGCGAAAATCGGTTTCTGTCTGGCTATTACTCCTAGCTGCGATCTCCTGCGTACGCGGTCAGGAACAAGAAAGAAAGCTTGTCGATCGCCTGCTCAGGCCGGATATGAATCTGCACAACGATGCGCAAAATAAAAAATTCATCGCCGACAGCACCTCGATAAACAAACGAGCGAGCGTCGGAACATTTTACGTCCAAAAAAAATCGAATTCGAAGAGTTATTCAGGAACAGGACAATTCTCCACGCAGCAATTCAATTCTCAGCCTTTCCACAGCAAACGCGGCACATTTCAGACTTTGTCGCAGCAAGCAATGGGAAATTCGCGATCTGCCTACGCAAATCAAACTGCGCGCGGCGTTCGCGACGCTCCGCAATCTGACAAAAAAGTTGCCACCCGCACGTATGCAGAGAACCGCCCGTTCCTGGACGAGGGCAAGAGTCAAAAATCGCTCAACCAGCAAAATGCGCCGCTCACGATCGAGCAGGTGCGCGAATTGCTGAACAAAAACAAGTAGCGCGCTGGCCGGGTGCGCTATTTTGTCTTTGAACATGCAACCAGAAGAAGCTCTGGCATTCTTAAAACAAGGCGCGGCCCAGATCATCAGCGAGGATGAGCTGCGCAACAAGCTCGCGCTCGGCCGGCCGTTGCGGGTAAAGCTCGGAGTCGATCCGACCACCTCGGACATTCATCTCGGCCACACAGTCGTTTTACGAAAGTTGAGGCAGTTTCAAGACCTCGGCCATCAAGCCGTTCTTATTATTGGCGATTTCACGGGAATGATCGGCGATCCGAGCGGACGCTCTGTCACGCGACCGCAATTAACGCATCAGGAGGTGATCGCAAATGCGGCAACCTACCGCGAGCAGGCATTCAAAATCCTTGACCCGGCGCGCACGGAAACCGTGTGCAACGGCGACTGGTTTCGCGCCATGTCGTTCGAAGACGTCATTCGCCTGAACAGCCGTGTGACGTTGCAACAAATGTTGCAGCGCGAAGATTTCAAGGCGCGAATCGATCACCAACAATCCATCCGCGCGCACGAAATTCAGTACCCAATAATGCAGGGCTGGGACTCGGTAATGGTAAAAGCTGACGTAGAGCTCGGAGGGACAGACCAACTTTTTAACATTTTAATCGGGCGCGATTTTCAGAGAGAAGAAGGCCTGCCGCAGCAGGTCGTTTTCCTCGTCCCAATCCTCGAAGGCCTGGACGGCTCCAAAAAAATGAGCAAGAGCCTCGGCAATTTCGTCGCGGTCAACGAGCCCGCCTCAGACATGTTCGGGAAACTGATGAGCATCTCGGATGAGTTGATGGCGCGCTATTATGAATTGCTCCTCGGGCGGGTGCCACCGGCCGGCATGCCCCCGCTCGACGCGAAAAAGCAGCTCGCCTTCGAGATCGTGGAAACTTACCATTCGTCATCTGCCGCCCAAAAAACGCTCGATGAATGGAACACCCGCTTCAGCAAGCGCGACTTGGAACATGCCGATCTTCCGGCGTTTTCACCAGCCGAACGAGAGGGACTTGCCGCTGTGACCCTCGTTTCAAATGCTTACCGGGAAGTATTCAACCTGCAAAAATCGCACAGCGAAGTCTCACGATTGATCAAACAGGGAAGCGTGGAGATCAATGGAATTAAAATTCACGATCCCAAAGCAGCAATCACGCTCGAGCCGGGCCAGATCCTTCGCCTCGACCGAAAACACGCCGTGCGAATAGGCTAATCCCTACCGGGTCGGAGCCTGAGGATATAGTCGTTGCTGTCCAAGCTTCGTTTGTCAGGCTGTGGCCGTTTGGAGCACGGGCATGACGCGCGCGTGATCCAGATAGCTCGCCGCGATGCCTTCGAAATGCGCGCGGATGCTGCGCAGTTCCGCAGTCACGAAGCTGTCCACAAAATGCAAACGCCGGTCGAGCCAAGCAAACAGTCTGTTCTTGATCTCGTAGTGAACCGCCAGCGTGACCTCCGTGCAGTTTGCCCGAATCTGAGCGAAATCAACGATGCCCATGAGGGCAATATTCCCGCCCACCGACTCGAATGCATACTGGTCTGGTGAGTCGCTCTCGACCGATAAAAGGACCGTGTGCGCCTCGAAACCAAACGGGCCGCGAAAACTGAAGTCGACGGTTTTGGATGACGTTACAGTTGCACGTGTCACCATCAGAAACTGCCGTCGGTATGATTGAATGCTGGCCAGGCGAGCTTTGCACTCCGGTAACGGCTGGCTCATATGTAAGGTTTTTTGTAAGAGCATACGAATAAGATTTTCGTAGACTAATCTGAGCAATAGGGATGCCATTGCTCGGCTCGAAGCAAACCAGAGCTGATCCTGGCTGAATTGTGTTCATTTTCTTTACAATCTTGTATCAGCTCAAGACGCTAATGTTCCCTAGTGGAATCGAGCATAAGTCGCCAGTCCAGGGGGAGTTCCGTCAGGTTTTCTCCTAATCCAGCAAGCAATGGAACATTGAGAATGCGCTTGAGAATATCGGCGTTCGTTAACGCAGCTACATCGCTCGCGATTTCGGTGCTGTTCAATACAAGACCTACGCAGCGCAGTTGGTATGCGGCGACGCTGCGCACAGTAAGCGCCGCATGATTAAGACAGCCGAGCCGGTTCTGAGCGACCACCAAGACTGGCAGCTTCATCGCCACTGCCAAATCGCTAACAAAATAGCCTGGGCGAATCGGCACCAGCCAACCGCCTGTCCCTTCCACGATGACGTGTTCAACGCCGCATTGGAGAGTCTGAAATGCAACAAGGATCTGCTCTACATCGACCGGCGCCTTCTCCATTAGGCTACCCACGATCGGCGCAGCGGGCGTTTTTAACCAAACTGGATTAACGTCATCGATTGTCAGGCCGTCACTGCCCGCCGCCAGTAGCCTCTCGGCATCCCGACGATCTCCACAGCAAATCGGTTTCATCCCAGCGCAGCGCATACCCGATGCGCGCAACAGACCCAAAAGCCGCGAGGCAATATGAGTCTTTCCTACGCCGGTATCCGTCCCCGTGATAAAGAGACTCACGCGACCCGTGCCACGCGCTCGGGCGCGCTCGTCGAACGACTACCGCGAATCGCTTCCATCATGGATCGGAAAATTTTCGCGCCGTCTGCGCTTCCGAGCCGCACATCAGAGGCGCGATCAGGATGAGGCATTAAACCGAACACGTTCCGTTCGCGATTGCAGATGCCAGCGATGTTTTCGATTGAGCCATTCGGATTTGCGTCTGAAACCATCCGGCCTTGTCTATCCGTGTATCGCAAAATCACCTGTTGATTGGCGTTTAGGTCGCCCAAAGTTTGCGCGTCGGCGAAAAAACAACCTTCGCCGTGTGCCACAGGGAGATGCAGGAGGGTCCCTTTAGGGCAGCCGTGGGTGAACGGCGAATCATCCACCTCCACTCGCGTGATAACCATGTCGCACACGAACCGCAGCGAACGATTGCGCACCAGCGCGCCGGGCAAGAGACCGGCCTCACACAAGATTTGAAATCCGTTACATGTACCGAGCACGAGTTTGCCCGCGCACGCATCGCTGATCACCGCTTTCATGACCGGCGAGAAACGAGCGATCGCTCCACAACGAAGATAATCGCCGTATGCAAATCCGCCCGGTAACACGATCGCGTCGAAATCATCCAGCGACGTTTCCTTGTGCCAGACGTACTCCGCATGCAACCCATTCAAGCCATTAATACCAGCGACACAATCCTGATCGCAGTTTGAACCGGGAAACTGGATGACAGCGAATTTCATCTGGATCTAACGCGCGGCGGCGCGTTGTTCAGCGTGATAATCGTTCACGACCAGGCAGGCGTGAATGACTCCTGGAATCCAGCCGAGCAAAGTCAAAACGAGGCTGAGAAAGAAACTAGCAATGCGACCGGTCAGAAGCACCGCGAGCGGCGGCAGCACCACGCAAAAGAAATATCGCAGCGCTTTCATCACGAACTTTTCTTCTTCAGTTTTCTCTTTCTGTCTTCCTGGTTTCCTGATTCCGCTGTCTGCAGCGCATAATCTTCGATCACCGGATTCGAGAGCAGATCGCGACAAAGACGATGCAATCGCGGTTCAAGATTTCCGTTTTGTCCCTCAATATCGATCTCCATGTATTTGCCAATTCTGACGCTGCGCACCTCCGGCATTCCCAGATGTCGCATCGCATCACGAACCGCGTTGCCTTGCGGGTCGAGCACCGCCGCTTTTGGCATCACGATCACCTTTGCCTTCATCTTCGCACCATATTTGCGGCCGCACGCGCGGACAAGCGCAATCCCATAGAAACTCCGTTCATCTGTAAAGACACTCACTTCAAGATCAAAACCTCGAGCGCTCCGTCTCGGCGGAGGACGTTGACGCCGACATCGCCTTCATCGTGTCTGGTGAGCAAAAGATCAACTCGCGCATCTCTTACTTTCAGATCGCGAATGCTTACCTTGGGAAGGAAGGCCGGCAAAACCGGCTTCGAAAAAACCAGCATTTGTTCGGGAGCCGACACGCTCAAGCCGAGGCAAGCTTCGAGCAAAAGAAAGATCGCACCCGACGCCCATGACTGCGGAGCGCAGGCGACCGGATAAAGCGTCGGCGATTCACCAGGGCGCCGGGGGAAGCCGCAAAATAGTTCCGGCAGACGATGCAGATCGAAGAAAAGACTGGCGTCGAGCAAACCTGCCAGGACCATAGCTGCCGACTCCTTCAATCCGTATCGAGCAAATCCCGTGGCAATTAAGGCGTTATCGTGCGGCCAGACCGATCCATTGTGATAGGACATGGGATTGTAGCGTGCCTCGCTGCTAGCCACCGTCCGGATGCCCCAACCCGAGAAGGACGTTTCGTCTGTAAGCGTTGTCGCTACGCGGCGCGCGTGCTCCTGTGTCGCGATACCAGAGAAAAGACAGTGCCCAGCGTTCGACGTTCGCACCTGGCAAGGCTGCTTATTCCCATCCAATGCAAGTGCGTAAGTGGAAAGGTCATCACACCAAAACGCTTTCTCGAACCGGCGACAGAGCGTTTCCGCCTGTTTTGACAACTCGCGCGCACGTGCGGCGTTCCCGAGTATTTTGGCAAGCTCACTGGCTGCGGTCTTAGCCGCGTAAACATAACCCTGCACCTCGCAAAGCGCGATTGGTCCTTCAGCGGATGTGCCGTCCTTGTGGAAAATCGCGTCATAAGAATCTTTCCAGCCCTGATGGATCAGACCGTGTTTCGCTTTGCGAGCATATTCCACGAACCCGTCGCCATCTGAATCGCCATAACGATCGATCCACTCAAGTGCGCGCTCGATATTTGGCCAAATTGACTCGACGAAGGCGCGGTCGCCCGTTCGCTTATGATATGCGCCGGCGAGGATAACGAAGAGCGGCGTTGCATCGATGCTGCCGTAGTAGCGCTTAAACGGAATCTCTCCCAACGTGGCCATTTCATCCGCGCGCATCTCGTGCAGCACCTTGCCAGGCTCTGCATCCTGCTCCTGGCTGTGCGCGTCGGCCTGGGTAGCTGCCAGATACGCCAGGACGCCGCGCGCAAGAGACGGATCAAACCACAGACACTGCAGTGCGGTTATGATTCCGTCCCGGCCGAATACCGTGCTAAACCACGGAACACCAGCGTAAGGATACGGGCCATAGGACGTCTCCGTTCGCATCATATGCAGATCGGCGAGCGAACGGTTCAGCCAATCGTTGAATTGTTCGTTTCCGGTAAAAATCTGGGGCTCGCGCGCGCGCAGGCCTTCGAGCGCACTCGCCGCCTCCTCCACAACGCTTTCGTAGCAAGGACTGATCTCGTTGCGCGAATCGCCATCCACTTCGCATGCAATTGCGCACCGGTAACTGGCATCTTTACCGGATTCCAGCCGGATTTGAAACGTGGCGACGGACTCGTTCACCCGAGTAGGCGGCGGATCGAAAACGATTCGCGTCCGGCGAATGCGGTTGTCCAATCCTTCGTACGCGAGCACAAGCCCGTCCTTCGTAACCTGCGTTTCCAAGCGATGGCCACGACGTTCTCGATTCATGCCGCGCAGCTCGAAGATGTCGGCAAAATCAGCATCGAATTCGATTGCGAAAGAGACATCGACAGCTGTACGGCCGTAGTTATGGATTCGAAGCCGCTCGTGACACGTTTTCTCCCACAGAATCTTCGACCGGAACACGTGCACTGTTCCTCGTGGGACTATTATCTCGCCGTCCCGCCATGCATCAGGGTTCGTGGCGTCCACCGCCATGACCGCATTGTCTTCTCTGACGGTGGAACTGAGCAGTAGCGGGCGGTCCTTTCCGAGTTTCAACGTTAGTCGTGACAAAAACCGAGTATCCTCATAGTAAAGGCCGAGTTCACCGGTCCCGAATGTCTCGATGTCACCGAACCGGTCGAACACAGCGAAGGTATCGCCCTGTTTCAATACCCGGGTCCGAACATCGACGCGAGCGGACGATGAACGAATATAAAATTCATTCCGGACACGGATGACTTCCCTGGCCATTACGCGCGCACCTCCAAAGCCTTGTGTTGCTTCCTCTGAATCAGCCGTTCGTAAACCTTTACGTAATCGTGCGCCATTCGCGCCGCCGTAAACCGTTGGTCAAAGATTTCGCGACACCGTTTCCGGCTCAGCTCGGGTACTCGCCGAACCGCTTCAACCGCATCTTCCAAGCCTTCCACGATGAATCCTGTGTGACCTTCTTCGATCACCTCTGGTACTGCCCCACCGCGGTACGCAATCACTGGAGTGCCGCATGCCATCGCTTCAATCATCACAAGCCCGAACGGCTCTGGCCAGTCGATCGGGAAGAGCAAAGCATAAGCATTCCCTAGGAAATCTTCTTTTTCGCCTTTGCCGATCTCGCCGACAAACTCGACCAGCGAGTCGCGCAGCAATGGATTGATCACGCTCTCGAAATAATCCTTGTCCACTGGATCCACCTTGGCGGCAATTTTAAGTGGAATCTGGACCTGCCTGGCAATTTCCATTGCCCGGTCCACTCGTTTCTCAGGGGAAATCCGGCCCAGAAACGCAAGATAAATTCCCAGCTTGTCATGGAACTGGTACATGTCTGCTGGCAGACCATGGTAAACCGTGGCCTGCCAGTTCGCCCACAGCAAAGGTTCTCGCTGCGCATTCGAGATCGAGATCACCGGCATGTCTTGAAATTCCTGGTAAAGTGGAACCAGATCAGGAATATCGAGACGCCCGTGTAACGTGGTCACATGCGCGATCTGCTCGCGACGACTTAACGGAAAGTGCAGATAGTCAATGTGAAAATGGACTATGTCGAATTCGGCGGCGCGCTGGAACACATGCTCGAGCATCAGGATTTGGTGCGACAACTGATCCATGCAGTGTTTATCGAGGCGCAATGAGCGCGGGCACGCCGCCACGAGGTGCGCCTTGGTCGCCGAATCTCCGCTTGCGAAGAGCGTGACCTCGTAACCCTGGCGGACCAATTCCTCGGTGAGATGCGATACAACCCGTTCGGTCCCGCCGTAATATTTTGGCGGTACACTCTCATAAAGCGGCGCCACCTGAGCAATTCGCATAACAGATTCAACTCCTCGATACGAACTTGTTCAAAATTCTTTGACTCAGTCCACTCGGATCAAATGACAAGCGCGCACACCAAAGGCGTGCTGGTCGTCTTCGCTCAACCCTCGCGAACAACGTCGATAGGCTTTTTATCTTCGCGCAAACCAAGGAAAACGGGTGCACGCAATTTTCCGTCACGCGTCCACTCCGCGAACTTGATTTCACAGACGAACATCGGGTTGACCCAGTGCATTTTGCGCATCATCGAAGGCGTGATTCCCTGGACCCATTGGCCGTTTTCCTTTGACGGAAGATCGACGAATGGACAATCGGCGCGTTCTTCCGCCCGAAATTTCTTGTGCAACATCGACAATGATTTCGTGGTAAATCCGGTGCCCACCTTACCGGCAAATACGAGCTTTTTGTTCTCGTAGTATCCAACCAAAATTGCGCCGAAATGTTTGCGCGCGCCCTGCGGCGGCGTGTATCCGCCGACGACGAATTCCTGTTGTTCGACGCATTTGAGCTTGATCCATGCGCCGCTTCTCCGTCCGGGTTCGTAAACGAAGTTGCATCGCTTGCCGATAATCCCTTCCAAACCGCGACGCTTCACTTCTTCGAGAAGCCGTTCCGCATCGCCGCCAATCGCGCCCGAGTAGCGAATCGGATCGCCTGCCTCGGCGCAAAGCTTTTTCAGAACGTTTTTGCGCGCCTCCAACGGCAGCGAGACCAGACTTTTGCCATCGAGCTGTAGCAGATCGAATGCGTAGAAATAAACGGGCGATTTTCGTCCTTCCATTTCGCGTGCTTGCAAGAGTTGAAACGAGGAACGACCCTCCTCGTCGAGCGCAACTACTTCGCCGTCAATCACGCATTCGCGCGCCGGCAAATCCTTCACCGCCTCGACAATTTCTGGAAAACGCGCGCCTAATTCATTTTGATTTCGCGACAGCAAGGAAACTTTTGTATCCGTCTTAACTGCTATCAGCCGGATGCCGTCGAATTTGAGCTCATAAATCCAATCACCGGTCGCGGGTGGTTTCTCGACCAGCTTCGCTTTCATCGGCTCGACGAAGCGCGCTTTTGCCGAAGGCAAGTCTTGCAACGACGCGATTGTAGGGCGACCGCTTCGGTTGCCCTGCCACGGCGGGCGACGCACCTGCCCTACAATTTCATCGTTTGCTTTTTTTTTAATCGCCTCTCGAATTCGCGCCTTGAGCTTCGATGTTGGGCTCTCTTCGGTTTCGCGATTGGACTCCCACTCGGCATCACGGGCTTCAGCAATTTGTTTCATCGTGCGTCCCGTCTTGACCGACTGATCTTCAAGTTTTTTTGATGGCGCCTTTGTATCGCCTCCCGTTTTCAGGATCAGCCACTGATTTTTCGTATCATCACGACCCCGAATCCGCACGAGAGTCCATTCGCGATTCGCCTTTTGGCCGTCGAGAACGAGGTGAAGCTTGCCTTCACGTAATGATTTCACCGGCTGTTCGCCGTAAACATGGTAGTTGCCTCGGTCCCACACCATCACTGTGCCGCCGCCATATTGGCCCTCTGGGATGATGCCTTCGAAGTCTTCGTATTCGATCGGGTGATCTTCAACTTCTACGGCAAGATGTTTTTCACCTCGCTTCCAAGGAAGCCCTTTCGGGAGCGCCCACGACTTCAACACCCCTTCCATCTCCAGGCGGAAATCGTAGTGCAGACGGCGGGCGTCATGTTTTTGAATCACAAAGCGCGAAGCGCCTTTGACTTTCTTCGGCAGCGGTTTGCCTGCTGGCTCAGCAGTCTTCTTGAAGTCGCGTTTCCGTTTGTATTGCTCGAGGGCCATTTCTTCGCAACCTAACCACGGATTTGTTAGCTGCACCCGAAGTTGTAGAGGCACTCGCCGGCGAGCGCTATTCTAACACACGGCGTTTGACACAACGCCGCCACAACACCCTCTACGCTTCGCTCGGCAGCGGCTCGCCAACAAGATAGCGGACGAAGCGGCGGATGACAATGTTCTCGCCTAGCTCCGCAATTTTGGCTTTCACGAGGTCACCGATGGTTTGGTCTGGATTCTTTATGAATCCTTGCTCGAGTAGACAAACTGTGCTGAAAAATTTGTCGAGTTTTCCTTCGACAATTTTTTCCACCACATTTTCCGGTTTCCCTTTTGCCTGCGCCTTGTAAATCTCGCGCTCGGCTTCGATGAGATTACTGGGAACATCTGCGCGGCTGACATAGAGCGGATGCGCTGCGGCAATATGCAGAGTGATATCTTTGACGAATTCGCGGAAAATTTCGTTCCTTGCTACAAAATCTGTCTCGCAATTCACCTCGACAAGCACGCCGACTTTCCCCTGAAGATGAATGTAGGACGCCACGATACCTTCCTTCGTGACGCGCACGGCCTTTCTGCCAGCAGCAGCGACGCCTTTGGTGCGCAAGATCGCTTCTGCCTTCTCAAGGTCGCCGCCGCTGTCCACAAGAGCGCGCTTGCAATCCATCATCCCCGCGTTGGTCTTCTCGCGGAGCTGCTTCACCAGTTGCGGATTGATTTCAGTTGTTGCTTTCATTAGACGTTGGCCTGTTCGACGTTCGGCATCGGACGTTTTCCTCCCCTACGCCGAGACGCCGGCCATTTCGACCTGCTCGCGAATGCGCGCTTCGTTGCTGGCCGAAACAATGGCATCCACGAGCTTTTGCAGAATCACGCGAATAGCACGAATCGCATCATCGTTGCCGGCGATCGGGTAATCGATGATCTCGGGGTCCGCGTTCGTATCCACGATGGCAACGACTGGAATTCCTAGGCGCCGCGCCTCATTCACCGCGTTTTGCTCGCGAATCGTATCGATCACCACCAGCGCGTCGGGCAACTGGGACATCTCAATTATCCCGTCGAGATTGCGCCTGAGCTTCGCGGCCTCGCGATTTAATGCAGCCAACTCCTGTTTTCCCATTTTCCTGTAATCGGGTGACTGTTCGATCTCTTCAATGTATTTCAAACGCCCAATGCTTTTCCGAATGGTAGCCAGATTGGTGAGTGTCCCGCCGAGCCATCGTTGATTCACATAAAATTGTCCGCAAGCCAAAGCCGCCTCTTTTATCGCTTCCTGCGCCTGCTTCTTACAGCCGACAAATAAAATTTTGCCGCCGCGGCGTGCGACTTCCTGAAGAAATTCCGTGGCCCGCCGAAGCTGCAGGACAGTCTCATCCAAATTGATGATGTATATCTGATTGCGCTGTTCGAAGATAAAAGGCTTCATCTTCGGATTCCAACGCTTCGTCTGGTGTCCAAAATGAACACCAGCTTCCAACAATTCAGGCACTAATTCTGTTGTATCTGCCATAAAGAGAAATTCCCGAGGGCGGGAGCTTCCAGAGCGGGAACGTGAAGATGCTACACCACGCGCCCGCGCGCAACCTGAAATTCGACGCTCACGCGAAGAAGGCAAACGCCGATTTCAGTTAGCGCTAGAAATCAAATCCGACTCTCAGCCGCACGTAATATTTTTCGTGCTCGTCCCCAAAAATGTAATTGTTGTGCACGGCGAACTCTTTGTTTTCGTGACTGAAAGCCTGTCCAATTGGCAGTTGATGAAGGAACCCCAACGTAACCGACCAGCGTTTGCCTTCGTAATGAATCGTGGGCCCGACAAAGTATGCCGAGTGCTCGTGGACAGTGGCGTCGGCAAATTCATGGTGGTTCGAAAATTCGAGACCAGCAGACCAGCTCGGCACGAACCTGTAGGAAGCTCCGGTGAACCATTCGAGGACACCGTCGAGCTCATTATCGGAGTCAGTTCTTTCGAACTCTAACCCGTAATTGATGTTCAGTGCCCATACGAGCCGATCCTCGAACCAATGCTTTTCTACGATGACCTTCCATTCCAGTTCCCGTTGCTGATCTCCGATTGTCGGTTCGAAATAGAGCGCGAGACCAACTGGATGCTTGTTGGGATTCAGCAACCGGTAAATCGCTTCTAATGAAACCGAGTCGAAACGATAACTGTCGAACGGCGTCGCTGGATTGTGCCCTGCGCGGACGTCCTCTCCGCCGGTTTCGTAACCGCTGGGCAAACGCTTTCCGGGATGCGCTGGATCCTCTGCTGGGACCTCGTTGTTCGCATAGACGTACCGATGGTTTAGATAAAGCGCGAGCTGAAAATTCTCGGTTACGCCGTATTCAAGCTCATCGCGAAAATCGACAACCTCGTAGTTACCATGCTCTTTTTGCGAGCGCGAAGTCACCCACTGCTCAAATTCGGTTTCACCTTTCGTTGTAAGGTCGGTGGTGTAGGTCCATGCGAAAATGTCTGCGTGAGACCGTTCGATCGCAAAACAAAGAAGAAACGTAACCGCAAAGGCTGATCTGAATTTCATCGCGACGATGCATAACATCGGGCGAGAAAACCTGCTGCTGACGGATTGCTAATTTTTGACGCTGGATTGCAGCGCGATTGGGAGCACGCCAAAGCGACGTAGCACTACTTGGAAGTTCGCGAGCTTTTCTCGGCGTATCTCGCCAGAATCCAACAGAGATCGGAAAGCCGATTGAGGTAACGCAAAATCTCTGGGTCAAAGTTCTTCTCGCCGGCGCTGAATCCGGCGATGTATCGCTCTGCGCGACGGCACGTTGCGCGAGCAAAATCGAGAGCCGCAGAAACCGCGGTTCCGCCGGGGATCACCCAGTCTTTGGGATAAAGCGATGTGTCCTTCTCAAGGTCGAAAATGACTGCTGTGATCCGGTCCACCATCTCCGCTTTGGTAAGGTGAAAGCCATCCGTTAGGTAACGTTCCCGGTCGCTTGGCGCCGTCGCCAACTCACCCATGACAACGATCAAATCTTTTTGCGCGGCGAAGATTTCGTCCGAAAGGAATTTATCGGTTGAAACGGACCGGGCTAGACCAAGCGCAGCGGTCAGCTCATCGATACATCCATAGGCGTCAACACGCGGATCGGCTTTCGACAGGCGACGTCCGTACATCAGCGAGGTTTCGCCTTTATCGCCGGTTTTGGTTACGATCGACATCAGGCAAATTGTAGGGCGTTTCTGTGAAACGCCAATCCGTTAGATGGCGCCTGACACAGACCGTCGTACAAGCAACGCCGATCTTATCCGACCGCTGGCTGCGGCTCGGCTTCTTCCATTACAGGCGCGCCGATTGGCTCGCCTTTTTCGACCAGCTTAATCTGGCGATGCTG
>Ga0209577_10001478_pt1 | contig 23230 bp, 22 predicted proteins | sample GraSoiAngelo_109_FD_185874 | JGI IMG/M metagenome (GOLD analysis project Ga0209577, IMG submission 185874) | Grasslands soil microbial communities from the Angelo Coastal Reserve, California, USA - 14_0903_12_20cm (SPAdes) (version 2) | ecosystem: Environmental > Terrestrial > Soil > Grasslands...
GCACCGGACGCGACCGCCGGATCGGCCCGAGGCGGCTGCGCGATCGTCCCGGCGAGGTGGACCTCGTCTCGGCGGCGCGGCGCGCGCGCGAGTTCGCGGAAGCGACCTACTCCAAGTTCAAGGTCGGCGCGGCCATCGAGACCGCCGACGGCACCGTCGTCACCGGCTGCAACATCGAGAACGCCACCTATGGCCTGACGATCTGCGCCGAGCGGGTGGCGATGTTCAAGGCGCTGTCCGAAGGCCACCGCATGTTCACGCGGATCGCCATCGTCGCCGACACAGAATCGCCGACGCCGCCGTGCGGCGCGTGCCGTCAGATCCTCTGGGAGTTCGGCGGCAATCTCGAAATCTTGCTCGCCAACCTGCAGGAAGAGACGGGGACGCATCAGCTGAAGAATCTGCTGCCGCTGCCGTTCGATGCGCGACTGCTGTAGCTTGTCTGGGTTCGGAACTCGGAACCCCGAACCTCGAACCCGGTAGAATCGGTGAATGCTGCCGACGATAGCGCGCGAAGCTGATGCGGTCGTGATGATCGATCAGCGCAAGCTTCCCGCTGAAGAAGTGTACGTTCGCTGCAGGACGGCGGCGGAAGTCGCGCGCGCGATCAAGTCGATGGTCATCCGGGGCGCGCCGGCGATCGGTGTCGCGGCCGCCATGGGCATTGCGCTCGGGATCAGGAACAGCAAATCGACCGGCACGCAAAAGCTGGCGGCGGAGTTCTACAAGATCTGCGAGCTGATGGCGGCGACGCGGCCGACGGCGGTGAACCTGTTCTGGGCCATCGATCGGATGAAGCGCGAGTTCGCCGCGGCGGTCGAGGTCGGCGAGTCGGTCGATCAGATCCAGGATCGCCTCGACCAGGAGGCGCAGCTGATTCACGACGAAGACGTCGCGAGCTGTCGCGCGATGGGCGCGTTCGGCGCCGACCTGGTGCCCGCCGATGCCCGCATCCTGACGCACTGCAACGCGGGCGCGCTGGCCACGGCCGGATACGGCACGGCGCTCGGCGTCATCCGCGGCGCGGTCGAGAAAGGAAAGCGCGTCGTCGTGTTCGCCGACGAGACGCGGCCGTTCCTGCAGGGCGCGCGGCTCACGGCCTGGGAGCTGGTCCGCGACGGCATCGACACGACCGTCATCACCGACAACATGTCGGGCGCGCTCATGCGGCAGGGAAAAGTAGATCTCGTGATCGTCGGCGCCGATCGCATCGCCGCCAACGGCGATACGGCGAACAAGGTGGGAACGTACACGGTCGCCGTCCTCGCGCGCGAGCACAGAATTCCGTTCTACGTCGCGGCGCCGATGTCGACGATCGATCTCAACACCGCCGACGGCGACCACATTCCGATCGAAGAACGGAACGCGCGCGAAGTGACGCACGTCGGCGGATTGCAGCTCGCGCCCGACGGCGCGCACGTCTGGAATCCCGCGTTCGACGTCACGCCCCACCATCTCATCGCCGGCATCATCACGGAGCGCGGCATTTTCAGGCCGCCGTACGCGGAATCGCTGAAGCGAGGCTTCGAACAGGTGACGCTCGCCTGAAAGGCTCGCGCTACCAATCTTTGGCCTGTAGCGCCAGGCTTTCAGTCGAGCGACAGATGCGCATTCTCGGTATCGAGACTTCCTGCGACGAAACATCCGCCGCCGTCGTCGAAGAAACTGGCGACGCCGCGAAGCCGTGGACGATCCGCTCCAACGTCATCGCTTCGCAGGTGCCCATCCATCGCGAATGGGGGGGCGTCGTGCCGGAGCTCGCCTCTCGCCAGCACATCCGCGACATTTGCGGCGTCGTGGAGCGCGCGCTCGACGAGGCGGCGACGAGCCTCGGCGAGCTCGGCGCCATCGCGGTCACGCAGGGACCGGGACTGGTTGGCTCGCTGCTCATCGGCGTCTCCTTCGCAAAAGCGACGGCGGTGGCATCGGGGCTGCCGCTCGTCGCCGTTCACCATCTCGCCGGCCACATCGAGTCGCTCGTGCTGCAGAACGGCGAGATGCCGCTGCCAGCCGTCGTGCTCGTCGTCTCGGGCGGGCACACGAGCCTGTACCTCGTCGAGCAGCCAGGCCGCTACCGGCTGCTCAGCCGAACGCGCGACGATGCGGCAGGCGAAGCGTACGACAAGGTCGCGAAGCTGCTGGGGCTCGGGTACCCGGGCGGTCCGGTGATCGATCGTCTCGCACAGCGCGGCGACGATCGCGCGGTGCAGCTGCCAACGACGAGGTTGACGCACGCGGATCGAAACGCGCCGGAGCTCAAAGGCGATCTCGATTTCAGCTTCAGCGGCCTGAAAACGGCGGTGCTGCGATACGTGCGATCGCACCCGCCTTCAGGCGGGGGGAGCGGGTTCAGTCCTCGCGAAATCGCCGACGTTGCCGCAAGCTTTCAGCGGATCGTCGTCACAGTGCTGATCGAGCGTTTGTTCGACGCCGCGCGCAGATATGAGGCGAAGAGCGTCGGAATCGCCGGCGGCGTGTCGGCGAACAGCCGCCTGCGCGCGGAGCTGCAGGCGCGCGGCGCAGCGCGCGAGCTGCCGACGTTTCTGCCGAGCCTTCAGCTGTCGACCGACAACGCCGCCATGATCGCGGCCGCGGGACTTCGACAGTTCCGCGCAGGCGTCACGGCGCCGCTCGACATCAACGCCGATGCGTCGCTGCGACTATGACCGTTCACACAGACTACCTGTGGTTCAACACGAAGAAGCGCCAGGAGTTCGTGCGCATCACCGACGACGTCGTCACGATTGTGAAGAAGAGCGGCGTGAAAGAGGGTATGGTCCTCGTATCGGCGATGCACATCACCGCGGGCGTGTACGTGAACGACTGGGAAGACGGGTTGATTCACGACTTTCAGGTGTGGCTCGAGAAGCTCGCGCCTGCGGGACTCGACTACCGTCACCATCAGACCGGTGAAGACAACGCCGACGCGCACCTCAAGCGCACCATCATGGGACATCAGGTGATCGTGCCGATTACCGCCGGCGAGCTCGATCTCGGACCGTGGGAGCAGCTGTTCTATGCCGAGTTCGACGGCCAGCGCAGGAAGCGCGTTGTCGTGAAGGTGATGGGGGAGTGACAACATCCGTCCGCGAATACCCGGATCGGCCGATCGTCGGCGTCGGCGCAGTCATCATCGAAGGCAACCGCGTGCTGCTGGTGCGGCGCGCGAACGAGCCGCTGAAGGGCGAATGGAGCATCCCGGGCGGCGCCGTCGAAATCGGCGAGACGCTCGAGGTCGCCATCGCGCGCGAAGTGCGCGAAGAGACGGGGCTCGAGATCGACGTCGGACCGATGGTGGACGTCCTCGATCGGATCCGTTTCGATCCGGCGGGCCGTCTTATGTTTCATTACGTGCTGATCGATTTCGTCTGCCGGCCGACCGGCGGCACGCTCGCGTGCGCCACGGACGCGGCGGAGGCGATGTGGACGCCGCTGATGGACCTGCCGCAGCACGGCGTCGCCGACGCGACGATCAGCGTCATCCAGAAAGGATTCGATCGCGTGCGCTCAGGACCGTGGACGCCACGCGAAGTACACTGGCACTCCGAGTAGCACGATGATCAGGCCCGGCCAGGTCGTCGCCGTGCGGTACGTGAACAGGAGGATGAGGATCGCCGCGGCGCCGGCGATGTACAACGCCGGAACCAGCGGATAGCCGACGGCGCGATACGGTCGCTCGACGGCCGGGCGCGTCGCGCGCAGCCGGAAAATTCCGGCAATCGTCAGGATGTAGAAGATGAGCGCGGCCGAGATCACGTACTCGAGCAGGTTGTTGTACAGATTTCCGTACGTGTGCGTCGCCGCATCGTAGGTCCGCGGCAGGACCAGAAACGCTGCCCAGAGCCCCTCGAGGACCAGGCCCCACGCCGGCACCTTTGCCTTGTTCAGCTGTCCGACCGAGCGGAAGAAGAGTCCGTCCCGAGCCATCGCGTACGACGCGCGGGCGCCGGCGAGGATGAGGCCGTTGCAGCAGCCGAAGGTCGAGATCATGATCGCGACGGCCATGATCGTCGCGCCGAGGCCCGGAAAGATCGCGTCGAGCGTCGCCGTTGCGACGCGATCCGCCGGCGCGTGCTGGACCTGATCGAACGGCAGCGTCGCGAGATACGCGACGTTGGCGAGCACGTAGAGGGCGATGACGATGCCGGTCCCGAGCGCAAGCGAGAGCGGGATGTTGCGTCGTGGATCTTTTACTTCACCTGCGGTGAACGTGATGTTGTTCCATGCGTCGGCCGAGAAGAGCGATCCGGTTTGCGTCACGCAGATGGCGACGAACAACCCGTATGCCGTCATCGCATTCAGCCCCGGCACGATGTCGATGACGTTCCGAACCGTCCAGGCGTTGCCGAAGTTGTCGGCGACCGCCGTGTGATTCCAGCCGAGCAGGACGCCGACGACAATCAATCCGAGGAGCGCGCCGGTCTTCGCCGTCGTGAAGACGTTCTGGATGATCTTTCCGTATTCCAGCCCGCGCGTGTTCGTCCACGTCAACAGCGCAATGATCGACAGCGCGACGAGCTGCGTCGTCGACAGCGACAGCGCGTACCCGGTCGACACATGAACCGGCGGGATCAGGTAACGGTCGTCGGCAATCCACGGCACCAGCGCGCCAAAATAGCGGGCGAATCCGACCGACACCGCGGCGATCGTGCCGGTCTGGATGACGAGGAAGAGCGTCCAGCCGTAGAGAAAGCCCCACAGGGGCGAAAATGCTTCGCGCAGGTAGACGTACTGGCCGCCGGCGCGCGGCATCATCGCGGCGAGCTCGCCGTACGAGAGAGCGCCGACGACGGTCAGCGCGCCGGTGACGAGCCACGCCACCAGCAGCCACCCGGGGCTGCCGATGTTCCGCGCCATGTCGGCCGACACGATGAAGATGCCCGATCCGATCATCGAGCCGACGACGATCATCGTCGAGTCGTAGAGGCCGAGGTCGCGATGGAACTCGGTGTCCAGCGCCGTGGCTCGTGACTCGCTGCGCGAAGCTGGCATAAGATGCAGAAACTTATCATGAATCGCGACGACGCCTGGGCGCTCCTGACCGAGTACACGAAAAGCGACAGCCTGCTGAAACACGCGATGGCGGTCGAAGCCGCGGTGCGCGGCTACGCGCGGAAGTTCGGGGAAGACGAAGACGCCTGGGGCATCACCGCGCTGCTGCACGACTTCGACTACGAGCGCTGGCCGACGCTCGGCGATCATCCGAACAAAGGAAGCGAGATTCTCCACGAGAAGGGATATCCCGATTGGATGATCCGCGCGATTCTCTCGCACGCGCAGGAGATCACGGGTGTGTCGCGCGACAGCCTGCTGGAGAAGACGCTCTTCGCGTGCGACGAGCTCGCGGGCTTCGTCACCGCGGCGTCGCTCGTGCGGCCGACGAAAAGCGTGCTCGATCTCGAAGCCAGCTCGGTGAAAAAGCGGATGAAGGACAAGGCGTTCGCGCGCGGCGTGAAGCGCGAGGACCTGATTGCCGGCGCCGAGTCGCTCGGCATCCCGCTCGAGGAGCATATCGCCAACGTGATCGCGTTCATGCGCGAGCGCGCCGACGCGCTGGGCCTGCGCGGAACGCTCTGATCCGCGGGTGCGTATAAATCAAGTGCATGGCTGAGACGGGCAGCGTCGCCCCGGTCGTCACGCTCGACACCGTAACCGTGATGTACGGCAGGAACGCGGCGCTGCGCGACGTGACGGCCGCGTTCGCCGGCGGCGCCGTCGGACTGCTCGGCCCGAACGGCGCCGGGAAGAGCACGATGATCAAATCGCTGCTCGGTTTCGTCGCGCCCGATCGCGGACAGATGCGCGTGCTCGGTCTCGACGTCGCCCGATCGCCGCTCGAGATTCGCGCGCGCGTCGGCTACATGCCGGAGACCGACGGGCACATTCCCGGCATGAACGCGGTCTCCTTCGTGGCGTACTGCGGCGAGCTGGCCGGCCTGCCGCGCGTCGACGCGATGCAGCGCGCGCACGAGGTGCTGTTCTACGTCGGCCTCGGCGAGGCGCGATACCGCAATGTCGAAACCTACTCGACCGGCATGAAGCAGCGGATCAAGCTGGCGCAGGCGCTCGTTCACGATCCCGATCTGCTGTTCCTCGACGAGCCGACCAACGGCATGGACCCGAAAGGGCGCGACGAGATGCTCGATCTCGTCCGCGATCTGGCGCACAACAAAGGCGTCAACCTGATTCTGTCGTCGCACCTGCTGCCCGACGTCGAGTACACCTGCGACGACGTCGTCGTCATGCACAAGGGGCGCATCGCGACCGCCGGTCCCATCGATGCGCTCAAGCAGCCGCGCGGCCGCGTCTACGAGCTTCGCGTCAAGACGCCGTCTGGCGAGATCGAGCCGTTCATCGAGCTGCTGCGCGCGCGCGGACTCGAGTGCCACGCGACCGACGAGGACGTCATGCGCGTGTTCGTGCCCGGCGACGGGGGTGCGCGCGATCTGTTCGCGCTCGCGGCGGCCGAGCGCGTTCAGGTACGTCATCTGCGTCCGAGCGTGCCGACGCTGGAGGATGTCTTCGCGAATGCAGTAGGAGAACAATGAGCGCACCTCTGCGTTTTACATAAGTCACTATGCCTATACACGACCAAGGGTACCGCCGGTACGGGGGCGACAAGGCGCCGCGCGGTCAGGCGTGGATGGTCATCGCGCGCAACGGCATCCGGCACATGCTCGGCAAACGCGCGTTCCTCGGCCTGCTGCTGCTGTCGTGGTTCCCGTTCTTCGTCCGCGCGGTCCAGATTTACGCCGCCGCGAACCTGCCGCAGGCGGCGTTCCTCGCGCCGACGCCGGAGACGTTCCGCCAGTTCCTCGATCAGCAGCAGATCTTCGTCTTCTTCGTCACGGTGTACGTCGGCGCCGGACTGATCGCGAACGATCGGCGTGCGAATGCGCTGCAGATTTATCTGTCGAAGCCGCTCACGCGCTCGGAGTACGTCTTCGGCAAGCTCGCCATTCTGATGACGTTCCTGCTGATCGTCACGTGGCTGCCGGCGATCGTGCTGCTCATCGTGCAGCTGGCGTTCGCCGGCAATTTCACGTTCCTCCGCAACAACATCTTCCTGTTTCCCGCCATCACGGTCTTCGCGTTCATCCAGGTGACGCTCGTCGCCACGGCCATGCTCGCGCTGTCGTCGCTGTCGAACAGCAGCCGCTACGTGGGCATCCTCTACTCGGCGGTCATCTTCTTCACGCAGGCCATCTACGGCGTGCTGTTCGCCGTCACGCGCAGCACGTCGTTCTCGTGGATCTCGTTTCCGGCGAATCTTGCGCAGATCGGCGACGTCATCTTCCGCCTGCCGCCGGCGTCATCGCCGCGTCGGGCCTCGTCCTCGAGCGGCGCGTCCGCGGCGTGGAGATCGTCACGTGATGACGAACGCGGCCGATCCGGGGACAGGAATCGTCGTCGCCGATCATCTCTCAAAGTGGTACGGCCAGGTCATCGGGTTGAATGACGTGTCGGTGTCGGTGCCGCCCGGAATCACCGGCCTGCTCGGTCCGAACGGCGCCGGCAAGTCGACGTTCATGAAGGTGATCACCGGTCAGCTGAAACCGAGCAAAGGCACCATCACGGTGCTCGGCGAGCCGATCTGGAACAACCCGTCGCTCTACTTCCGCATCGGCTTCTGCCCTGAGCAGGACTCGTTCTACGAGCGTATGACGGGACTCGAATGGGTGACGGCGCTCGTCCGGTTGAACGGCCTCAGCGACGGCGACGCGACCGAGATGGCGCACCGCGCCCTCAAAGCGGTCGAGCTGACCGACGCCGCGAACAAGAAAATCGGCGCCTACAGCAAAGGCATGCGCCAGCGCGTGAAGATGGCACAGGCCCTCGCCCACGATCCGCATCTCCTGATCCTCGACGAGCCGCTGTCGGGGATGGACCCGATCGCGCGGCGCAAGACGATACGTATGGTGAAGGACTGGGCGCGCGCGGGGAAGAGCATCATCGTCTCGAGCCACATCCTGCACGAGATCGAGTCGATGACGTCGAACATCCTGCTCATCAACCAGGGCCGAATCCTGGCCGAGGGCAACGTTCATCAGATTCGCGATCTGATCGACGAGCATCCGCACACGGTGTACATCAGAGCGGAGCAGACGCGCGCGCTCGCCCGTGCGTTCCTGGCGCAGGACGACGTGCTGAGCCTGCGCTTCGAGGACGAAGCGGTTGTCGTCCAGACCGGGCGTCCGGATGCGTTCTACGCGCGGCTCACCGACCTCGCTGCGTCGGGCGAGCTCGGCGCCATTCATGAAGTCACGTCCCCCGACGACAATCTGCAGGCCGTCTTCAAGTACCTGGTGAAATCATGAAACCGCCGCCGCTCGTTCAGTCGTCGGTCCGCATCTTCGATCTGTCGCTGGGTCAGATGCTGTGGTCGCGCCGCTCGGTGTTTTTGGGCGTGCTGCTCGGCGGGCCGGTCCTGCTGGCGCTCGCGCTCCGCATCGTCTCCACGCTGTACGAGGCCGGCTTCCGCATCAACGGCGTCCGCGCCGCCGGCGCGTCGATTTTCGGCATGATGATCTGGCTGTTGTACCTGCGGTTCATCGTACCGATTCTGGGTGTCTTCTACGGAACGGCGCTCATCGCCGACGAGGTCGACGACAAAACGATTACGTATCTGTTCACGCGTCCGATTCCGAGACGCGCGGTGCTCTTCGGCAAGTTTCTCGCATACCTTGCCTGTACTGTGCTTCTCGTGCTGCCGTCGGTCATGCTCGTGTTCTTTCTGGTGGTCCCGACCGGCGGCGGCAGCATCGGTGCCGCGTTCCCCTCGCTGGTCGGCGATTTCGGGATGCTCATAGTCGGCCTGGCTGCTTACGGCGCCGTGTTCGCGTTTGTCGGCACTGGCGTAAAACGGCCGCTTATCGTGGGCCTCGTGTTCTCGTTCGGCTGGGAACCGACCGTGCTCCTGCTGCCGGGCTATCTCAAGCGGCTCACAGTGGCCTATTATTTACAGGCACTGGTCAAGCATGAGATGCCGCAGGATTCGGCCGTCAGCGTGCTGATGCAGGTATTCCGGGAGGTGCCGTCCGTGGCGGCCAGCCTCGTGTGTTTGGCTGCGATCGTCGCGGGTACGCTGTGGCTGTCGGGGCGGGCGGTCGAAAATCGCGAATACGTTCTGGAACAATGATTTGGGGCGTCCCGTATAAGGTCTAGAGGCCTTTTCCCATGACAACGAGAACCCGCTATTTCGTGATTGTCTCGCTGCTGGTGCTCGGAATCGGTCTCGGCACCGGGCTCGTGGCGTATTACGTCGGGTTCCCCGCCGGCGCCTTCGCGAAACATACAGGGCCCGAAGAGCTTGGATTCATCCCTCGCGACGCGACGGTCATCGCCTTTGCGAACGTTCAGGAAATCATGACCTCGGACGTGCGTCAGAGACTTCGCAGCGCGCTGCCTCTGAAGGAAGACGGCCAGCGCGAGCTTCAGGATGCGACCGGCATCAACCTCGAGAGCGACGTCGATCGCGTCGTCGCCTGTCTGCATCCCGACACGGCAACGACCAACATTCCGGGCGCCGGAATGATCCTCGCGCGCGGTCGTTTCGACGAGGCGAAAATCGAGGCGCTGATGCGCGATCACGGCGCGCATGTCGAGGACTACAGAAGCAAGCGGCTCATCGTCGGTGAGTTCCACGAAGCGCAGGGCAACAGCTTCGCGCTGTCGTTCATGGAGCCCGGGCTCGCAGTGTTCGGCAGCACGAAGTTGGTTCGCTCGGCGATCGATCTCCACCAGGCGGGCGACAACCCGCAGGCCGGTCTTCAGAGCGTTGTCGGCAACGAGGAACTGATGGACCTCGTTCACGCGCTCGACACCGGGAACAACGCGTGGGCCGTCGGCCGTTTCGACGCGCTGACATCGAAAGCGCACCTTCCCGATGATCTCTCGACTCGGCTTCCAGCCATCACCTGGTTCTCGGTGAGCACGCACATCGACGGCGGCATCAGGGGCGTCATTCGCGCCGACGCGCGCGACGAAGAGGCGGCCAATAACCTGCGCGATGTCGTGCGCGGCTTCATGGCGCTGGCGAAGATGCAGGCAGGATCGCGGCCCGAGATGCAGGCGATGATGCAGTCGCTGGAGCTTGGTGGCACCGGAAAGACCGTGGCACTGTCCTTCGACGTGCCGTCGCAGGTGTTCGATGCGATCGGCGCAATTGCGGGGCAGAAGGGCATCCGCCCGCCCGTGCATTGATTTCACCGACCTCTCACACACGTCACCGTTTGTCTCCGACAGAACCGCGCGTCTGCCGGCCTGCCCTCGCGATCTGAGCTCTCCGACGAGCGAATGAGCGGTCAAGGACACGCTTGACCGTCCCGCTCCGTGACTTCTACACTCGCCGCAGCTTGACCGAGCTCGTCTTCTTCTACGGCACGCTCATGAGCGGCTTCAGGCGTCCCGGGCGATCGCGCATCGAGACCAAGCTGCAGCCGCAGGGGCGCGGATCGATTCACGCCGCGCTCTTCGATCTCGGCATCTACCCCGCAGCAATCCCCGCCGACGATGGGCGCGTATGGGGTGAAGTGTACCGGATGCTCGACGTCGAGACGGTACTCGAAGCGCTCGACGAGCTCGAAGGATTTCGTCCAGGCGAGCCTGATGCCAGCCTCTATAGGCGAGTCGAGACAGCGGTGACGTTCGAGGACGGTCACGTCGCCACCGCCTGGGCGTACTTCTACAACGCGCCGCTCGGACGCGCGCAGCGGATCGAGTCGGGGGACTATCTTCAACATCTGAAGGTGAAATGATGATGAGGCGACCCGTCCGGCTGAAGCCGGACGCTACGTGCATCTGTGTGAGCGCCCTCGCCAACGTGTTGGTGTTTGCAAAGGTGTTGGTGTTTGCAGCTGTAGCATCCGGCTTCAGCCGGATAGGTGCTGCGCAGACTGCGTCTCCAAGCGGCGATCTCGATCCGCGCATCGTGAAGCTGGTGGCTTCGATCTCCGAAGAGCGGCTGGGAACGATTCTGAAGAAGCTCGAGAGCTTCGGGACGCGCAGCACGCTGTCGTCGGCCGATTCGCCGACGAGCGGCATCGGCGCCGCGCGGCAGTGGATCCTCGACGAGATGAAAAGCTACAGCCCGACGCTCCAGGTGAGCTTCGACACGCACCAGGTCGCGCCACAGGGACGGATCACGAGGCCGGTCGAACTGCGCAACGTGATGGCGATTCTTCCAGGCCGCAGCCCGCGTCGCGTGTACATCAGCGGTCACTACGACACCGTCGCGCGCCCCGGGGGGCAGGGCGCGACCAACGCCAGCGGACCTGCCGATCCTGACACGCCGCCGGCGCGGCCCGCCGATCCGAATGCGCCGCTCGACAATCTCGCGCCCGGCGTCAATGACGACGGAAGCGGAACGGCGTTGACGATTGAGCTCGCGCGCGTGTTCAGCCAGAGCGGCATCGATTTCGACGCGACGCTCGTGTTCATGTGTCACGCGGGCGAGGAGCAGGGGCTCGTCGGTGCGCGCCTGCACGCGCAGAAAGCGGTCGCCGAGAAGATTCCAATCGAGGCGGTGTTCAACAACGACATCGTCGGGAACGACAAGGGCGGCAACAGCATCATCGACGGCGCGTCGATACGCGTGTACTCGGAAGGGCCTGAGGATTCGCCGTCGCGCGCCCTCGCACGGTTCATTCAACGGTGGGGTGGACGCTACGTCCCGTCGCACAGGGTTCGCCCGATGGCGCGGCCCGATCGTTTCGGACGCGGCGGCGATCATTCCGCGTACACCCAGCTCGGCTACACGGCGGTCGGTTTCCGCGAGTCGCGAGAGAACTTCACGCGCCAGCACGACGTGCGCGACACCTTCGAAGGCATCTCGCTGCCGTACCTCGCGCAGAACGCGCGCGTGAACGCCGCATCGGCCGCGACGCTGGCCCTCGCGCCGCCTCCGCCGGCGGTCGTCAACGATCGCGGACAACCGATGATTTCGCGCGCGCCGTCAGGCTACGACGCGAACCTGAGATGGAGCCCATCGCCCGGCGCCGTGGCGTACCGGATTTTCTGGCGGGAAGCGTGGGGACCCGACTGGCAGCGCGACCTGCTCGTCGGCAACGTGACGAACACGATCCTGTCGAATATGCAGATCGACGACTTCGTGTTCGGCGTGGCGGCAGTCGATGCAGCGGGCCACGAGAGCTTCGTGTCGGCGTATGTGACGCCGCCGCGCGCGAATCCGCCGATTCGCTAAGCGCACGCTGCGAAATTGAGTGGTAGCGCGCACCCCTTTCGGGCTGCCGGCGACCGTTCGCAGGCCTGAAGGCCTGTGCTACCAGAGGCCGTCAGTGATTCTGCGAGGTGCGCTCAGCGCCGTTACGGCGCCCGGCGCCCGTTGACGACCGCGTCGATGAAATCGGTAATGACGCCGGCGACGCGATCGGATGGCTCGATGAACTCCACACCCGATCGATAGAGAACGCCTTCCTGCTCGACGTCGCTGATGCTGCAGTGCGTCACGCGACCTTTGACGACGATGGAACGCTCGCCGAGCGTCAGCCGGAAGTCGTGGAGAGAATCGAGTTGAAGGGGGAAGGTCGTTTCGACTTGAGCGCCGCCGCGGCTGATGTCCTTGATCGCCATCGGCTGGAAAACCATGACTTCGCCGTGGAGTTCCCCGAGGATCAGAATCCGTTCGGAGTCTCGCTTATCGGCACCTGGCATCCGGCCGGACTATAGCATAGGCACCTGAGCCGTCAGTTCATCCACACCGCCGGCTTGGCCGCGAACATTTCCGCCTCTGCCGGTTCGGCTACCTCGTCCTGCGATTCGCGCCCTTCGTACTCGGTCGTATACGTGAGAACTGGAATCGCGCGGGTCTCCTCGTCAAGCTTGAGCATCGACAGCACCTGAAAACCGTCGCCGTCGTCGATGCGGACGCACAGGATGACTAGATTGGGCTGCACCCGCTTGATCTGCGAATATGCATGCTGACTCGATTCGACGAAGACGACGTCGTACCGACCGGCGTCCAGAACCGTTTCGAGCAGCTCGAGGATCTCCGGACTGCCGTTGACGATGACCACCTTCTGAGCGGTGGCAGCGGCATTGGCCCTGCGGAGCGTGTTGGTGGTCCCAGCGTTTGGCAGCATCGGTGGTCCGTCTCCCCGGACAGCTATCTACAATTCAGGATCCATGCCACGACGGCCGCGGTCGTTTGCTCTCATTTATCGGCCAATTGCGGCTCCGCCTGTCGCTTTGGTCGTGGTTGACGCCAAAAGGTTGCAGCGCAGGAGGAGACGTAAATCCCTGCCGCAGCGGACTTTTTCGTGTTCTGTTGCAGGCGAAGTCCACAGTACGGCACTCTCAGCACCATGGCGATCACAACGGCGAAAGCGACGACGTATCACAACTTTATTGACGGCGCCTGGATGCCGTCCGTTTCCGGCGATCTCTTCGAGAATCGCAACCCGGCCGATTCCGGCGATCTCATCGGCGTCTTCCAGAAGTCGACGCGGCGCGACGTGGAGGGCGCGATCGAGGCGGCCCGCCGCGCGTACGAACATTGGCGGCTGGTTCCGGCGCCCCGCCGCGCCGAACTGCTGTTTCGCGCCGCGCAGCTGATCGCCGAACGCAAAGAGGCGCTCGCGCGCGACATGACGCGCGAAATGGGAAAGATCCTCGACGAGACGCGCGGCGACGTGCAGGAAGCGATCGACATGACGTACTTCATGGCGGGCGAAGGGCGCCGCCAGTACGGGCAGACCGTTCCGTCCGAGCTGCGCGACAAATTCGCGATGTCAGTGCGTCAGCCGCTCGGCGTGTGCGCCGTGATCACGCCGTGGAATTTCCCGATGGCGATTCCGTCGTGGAAGATCATTCCGGCGCTCGTCTGCGGCAATACCGTCGTCTTCAAGCCCGCTACGTTGACGCCGCTCTCCGCGCTGAACTTCGTCAAGATTCTGGAAGACGCCGGCATTCCGCCCGGCGTGGTCAACCTCGTGACCGGCGGCGGAGAAGAAGTCGGCAACGCGCTCCTCGCCGACGACGACGTGCGCGTCGTGTCATTCACCGGATCGACGGGTGTCGGACGGACCGTCTCCGAGACAGCGGCGCCGTCGTTCAAGAGAGTGCATCTGGAGATGGGCGGCAAGAACGTCATCATCATCATGGATGACGCCAAGCTCGATCTTGCGGTCGAAGGATGCCTGTGGGGCGGGTTTGGAACGAGCGGCCAGCGCTGCACCGCCGCGAGCCGCGTTGTCGTGCACGACGCGGTCTACGACACGTTCGTGGAGCAGTTTTCCGCGCGCGCCAGATCGCTGCGCGTCGGCGACGGAGTCGATCCGAGCACGCAGATGGGGCCAGTCGTCAGCAGGAGTCAGCTCGACACGGTGATGAAGTACGTCGACATCGGACAGAAGGAAGGCGCCAGGCTCGTCTGCGGCGGCCACGCGCTGACGAGTGGCGGCTACGGCAAGGGATTCTTCCACGAACCGACGATCTTCGCCGACGTCGCGCCGACGATGCGGATTGCGCAGGAGGAGATCTTCGGTCCGGTGGTGTCGATTATTCGCTGCCGATCGCTCGATGAGGCGGTCACCATCGGCAATACCGTGCAATACGGTCTGTCCGCTTCGATCTACACTCAGGATATCAACCGCGCGTTCTCGGCGATGCGCGATCTCTACACCGGGATCTTTTACGTCAACGCGCCGACCATCGGCGCCGAAGTGCATCTGCCCTTCGGTGGCACGAAGGCAACCGGCAACGGCCATCGCGAAGCGGGCACGGCCGCGCTCGACGTCTTCTCGGAATGGAAATCGGTGTACGTCGATTTCAGCGGACGGCTCCAGCGCGCGCAGATTGACACTGCTGATCTCTGACGCGCGGGAAGGGCAGGACGGCGGGATAGGCGGGAGACCAGGGCTTGTCCCGCCCATCATGCCTTCCTGCCCTTCCCGCCCGACAACATCACGAATGAACTGGGCGATCGCCGGTCTCGCGTATTGCGGCTTGTACGCCGCGCTCGTGTGGGCGCTCGGCGATCGTACGTCCGCGCGGCTGCTCGTCGGCAACGCCGCGCTGCTTTTGCCGCCGTTCGTCCCGCTCGCCGTCATCATTCGGCGGCGGGCGGCGTGGCGCGGCCGGCAGGCGGTCTTCTTCGGTGCCATTGCGGCGTGGGCGGCGCTGTGGCTGATCGGACAAGTGGGATGGGCCAGCGACGAAGTCCTCCGGTCGATGCCGCTGCCGTGGTTCAAGTGGCACATCATCCTGCAGCTTTCGGGCTCGGCGCTGCCGCTTATTGCCATCGTGGCCTGGCCGCATCGCGGACCGCGCAGCGAGACGGCGCTCACCGCCACGCTCGACATCGCCGTGCTCGTATCGCTCACCGGGTTTCTGTACTGGTCGTTGATCATCGCGCCGGGAATGGACGCGTCGCATGCGTCACTGGCGTTTCGGTCCCTCGCGTTCATCGGCCCGAGCGTGCGGCTGGCGTCGGTCGTCGGGCTCGTGGCGGCGGCGGCAATGGCTGGCCAAAACCCGTGGCGCGCCGTATATGCGCGTCTCGCCGCCGGCCTGATCCTCGCGTTCGCCGTGCTGATCGTCCTCTCCTTCATCACGCTGCGCGGCGACTACCAGACCGGGTCACCGGCCGACGTCGGCTGGATGCTCCCGTTCTGGTTCGCAGCATGGGCGGCGGACACGGCGCCGGCCTCGGTCGTCGAAACCCACTCGATTACGGCGTCGGTTCCCCGTCACGCGTCGCCGCTGCTCTTGTTTACCGCCATCCTCATCGTCACCGGCGTGGGCTACGGACTGCGTTATCTGATGCCGCTCGGCGATCCTGTCGATCGCATGCGCGATCTCGCGACGGCCTGCGCGCTCGTCGCCGGCATCGGCCTGGTGATGGTTCGGCTGCGCGTCGATCAACGGGCCGTCGATCGGGCGAACGATCGCGTACGTCTGCTCGCGACGGCGTGCGAGCACGCCGGCGATCTCATCCTCATCGCGCAGGGGAAGCGCATCGAGTACGCGAACGACGCGTTCTGCCGCGCGGTCGGCTACACGCGGGAGGAACTGCAGTCGCTGACGCCGGCGCAGCTCGTCGCGCCCGAGTCTCAGGCCGAGCTGCCGGCGCTGCGCGAGCGGCTGCGCGCGAAGCCGCAGGTCGTCCGCGCCACGACGTGGATTGCGCGCAAGGACGGCTCGACTTTTCAGGCGGCGTGGTCGGCGGCGCCGATGCTCGACGCCGGCGGTCGGATCGCCTACATCGTCGGCGTCATCCGCGACATGACCGACGACGTTCGCGTCCGCGAGCAGCTGGTTCGCGGCGAGCGGTTGTCGGCGATCGGCGAGCTGGTGTCGGGCGTCGCGCACGAGCTGAACAACCCGCTCCAGTCGATCATCGGCACGCTCGACGTGCTGCGGAATCACGCCGTCGATCCGACGACGCGCGCCGACATCGATCGCGCCCGCGCCGAGGGCGCGCGTGCCGGACGGATCATCCGCAATCTGCTGACGTTCGCGCGGAAGTCGGCCGACGAGCGGCTGCTCGTCGACCTGAACGAGGTCGTCGAGGCCGCCGTCCGGGTACGGGCGTACGAGCTCGAGATGGCGGCCATCAAAATCCACGAGGACTACGCGCCGAATCTTCCACTCGTCATGGCCAATCGCGAACAGATCCAGCAGTTGGTCGCGCATCTCATCATCAACGCGCATCACGCCATGGCCAGCGCCCACGGCCGCGGCATTCTTCGAGTGCGGACGTATCTCGTCGGTGAACAGGCCGCACTCGAGATCAGCGACGACGGGCCTGGCGTCGCGCCGGACGTGGCGCCGAGAATCTTCGAGCCGTTCGTGACGACCAAGCCGGAGGTGAGCGGCACCGGCTTCGGTCTCTCGTCATCGTTCGGCATCGCCAACGCGCACGGCGGCAAGCTCGAGCTCGTGCCGACCGCTGTCGGCGCATGTTTCCGCCTCACGCTTCCAGGCGCCGGATTTCCCGGTCCGGTGCAGGCCTAGCCAATTATCCAATGCGCATCGCGGTGATTCCCGGCGACGGGATTGGCATTGACGTCACGGCGGAAGCGGTCAAGGTGGTCCGCGCGGTCGGGCGCGTGTTCGGCCGCACCTTCGACCTCGAGATGCTGCCGTACGGCGCGGACTATTTCCTGCAGACCGGCATCAGCCTCCCGCCGAACGGCTACGCGATGCTGCGCGATCAGTTCGACGCCATCTACATCGGCGCGCTCGGCGATCCGCGGATCCCCGACATGCGTCACGCGCGCGACATCCTGCTGGGCACGCGCTTCGAGCTCGATCTCTACGTGAATCACCGGCCCGTGCGGCTGCTCGACGAGCGGCTGTGTCCGCTGAAGAACCGCGGGCCCGAAGACGTCGATTTCGTGGTCTTTCGCGAGAACACCGAAGGCGTGTACGTGAACGTCGGCGGCCGCTTCAAGGCGGGGACCCCCGACGAGATCGCGGTGCAGGAGGAAATCAACACGTTCAAAGGTGTGCACCGGATCGTCAAGCATGCGTTCGAGTACGCCGAGGCCAAAGGGTTGAAGAAAGTGCTGATGGCCGACAAGAGCAACGCGATGACGCAGGGACACGCGTTGTGGCAGCGTGTCTTCGCCGAGCTGTCGGCCCAGTACGGGGGCGTCGAGGCGTCCCACATGTACATCGACGCGCTCACGATGCAGATGGTGAAGAACCCCGCGCAGTTCGAGGTCATCGTCACCAACAACATGTTCGGCGACATCATCACCGACCTCGGCGCCCAGTTGCAGGGCGGGCTCGGCATGGCGGCGTCGGGCAACCTGCATCCCGGGCGGACGTCGATGTTCGAGCCGGTCCATGGCTCGGCGCCGAAGTATGCGGGCAAGAACGTTGCGAACCCCGTGGGCGCGATCCTCTCAGCCGCGCTGATGCTCGACTATCTCGGACTGAAACAGGAAGCAGCGGCGATCGAGGCCGCCGTGAAACAGTCGGTCGTCTCGAAGAACGGCACCGCGGAGATCGGCGGCACGCTCGGCACGAAAGAGACGGGCGATTACGTCGCCAGGCTCATAGAACGCAAAGAGATGAAAGACACAAAGGATGCAAAGCAGACAAAGAATTGAGCCTATGCAAATCAAGACAGTCGGCGTTCTGGGTTGTGGGCTGATGGGATCTGGGATCGCGCAAGTCTGCGCCGCTGCGGGCTACAAGACGATTGTGCGCGAGGTGGACGACGCGTTTCTGAACAAGGGCCTCGGACGGATCGGGAAGTTCCTCGACGACGGCGTCGCGAAGGGCAAGGCGACCGTCGAATCGCGCGACAAGACGATGGCCAATCTGTCCGGGACGACGACGTTCGACGCGCTGGATGGCTGCGACCTGATCGTGGAGGCGATTATCGAGAGCCTCGCCGACAAGAAACAGACCTACGCCGAGCTCGAGCACGTCGTCAGGCGCGAGACGATTCTCGTCTCGAACACGTCGTCGCTGTGCATCACCGAGCTGGCGGCGGCGACCAAGCGGCCGGATCGCTTCGGCGGACTCCATTTCTTCAATCCCGTCCCGATCATGAAGCTCGTGGAAGTGATCCGCGCGCTGACGACCAGCGACGAGACATATCGGACGCTCTACGCATTCGCCGAGTCGCTCGGGAAGACGCCGATCACCGCGCCCGATCGGCCCGGGTTCATCGTCAACCGGCTGCTGGTTCCGTATCTGCTCGATGCCGTCCGCGCGTACGAGAACGGACTAGGCACCCTCGAGGACATCGACAAGGGCATGACGCTCGGATGCGGCTATCCGATGGGGCCTTTCACGCTGCTCGACTTCGTCGGCCTCGACACGACCTACTACATCGCGAACATCATGTTCGAGGAGTTCCGCGAGCCGGCATACGCGCCGCCGCCGCTGCTGAAGCGGATGGTGCTCGCCGGCTACCACGGACGCAAAACGGGCAGGGGTTTTTACACGTACGAAGTTTGAAGTACGAAGTACGACTACTTCCGACTTCGAACTTCTTACTTCAAACTTCCGAGAGTCTTCCTGGCCTTCTCCTTGTACTCCGCATCCTCCGGCGTCCAGTCCGGATCGGGCGGCGCGTCGATGACTGCTTGCAGCTCGCGGCGCGCTTCGTCCTTCCGCCCGTCGTCGAGGAACAGTTCCGCGAGAAAGAGATGCGAGAGCGTGCTGTTCGGGTCGTACTCCAGCGACGCGCGGAGATGCTCTTCCGCAAGTTTGCGGCTGCCGCCGAAAAGTCGCGGCACCCTCGCATACCAGCGGCCGAGCGCGCGGTCGGCGGAGCCGGCCTGATACGCCGGAGCGATTCGAAGCACCGTCTCCAGCTCCTGCCTGATCGGTGATCGATACCTGATTCCCTGGCGCATGCCATACGATTCGGCGAGCTCGCCCATGTTCGCCGCCGTCCAGAAATGACCTTCGGGCCGATTCGGTTGCAGCGCTGAAGCCTTGCGTCCCGCCTCGATGCCCTGCTCGAACAGCCGCCGCCCTTCGGCTTCCGATGCGTGTCGGCCGAGCCAGTAGTCGATGCGCGACAGCTTCCACGCAGCGTCGAACTGGTTCGGATCGCGCGCGAGGTCCGCGCTCCACAGCTGCGCCGCGCGGCGCGCGCTCGCGAGGTTGGCGCGATCGGCGTAGAGCGCATCTGCAACCTGCGCGTACGCCGTCGCATCAAATGAGGAGATGTACAATAACGTGATGCAGGATCTGATCAGGCGGCTGCTGGCGGAGATGGGCGAAGATCCGGCGCGCGAAGGGCTGCTCGATACACCGAAGCGCGTGGAAAAGGCGTACAAATTCCTGACCAGTGGATACGACGCGGATATCGATCACGTACTGAACAACGCCCTGTTCACCGTCGATTATAGCGAGATGGTGATCGTCAAGGACATCGACTTCTACAGCCTCTGCGAGCACCATCTGCTGCCGTTCTTCGGCAAGTGCCACATCGCGTACATTCCGAGCGACAAGGTGATCGGGCTGAGCAAGATTCCGCGGGTCGTCGACGTCTTCGCGCGGCGCCTGCAGGTGCAGGAGCGGCTGACGAACCAGATCGCCGACACGATCCGCGACAAGATCGCGCCGCTCGGCGTGGCCGTCGTCATGGAAGCGACGCATCTCTGCATGTCGATGCGCGGCGTCGAGAAGCAGAACTCGTTCGCCGTCACCAGCGCGATGGTCGGCGCATTCCGCAACAACGCGCGGACGCGGATCGAATTCCTCGAGCTGATCAAACTGCGCAGCGCGGTGCCAGGCATCGCCGACCGCGCCGCGACGCTCGCCTGCGTCGGAGAGGAAGAGTAGGCGGGATTGACCCTCCTCATCTTCATCGCGACAGTCCGGTCAGAATCTGAACGCCACGTTGAAGCGGATGATGCGCGGCGCCAGCACCGATGCCGGTGAGCCGAACTGCGGCAGGACGTTGCGCGCGCCGTTCGGATCGCCGCCCTGCAGGAACGTCAGCGTGCCGCTGCCGGTGCGGGCATCCCAGATCGTGCTCGCGTTCGCGATGTTGTAGAAATCAACCGATCCTTCGATCGACTGCGAGCCGACTTTCATGAGCTTGCTCGCTCGCAGATCGAGCGTCGTCACCGGATCGAGCCGCAGCGCGCCGACCGGCGCGACGCTGACGTTGAACGTCCCGCCGACGGTCGGACGCGTGTTGATGAACCTCGTCAGCGCGACGCCGCTCTGCGATCGGAAATTCGCCGCCAGCTCGACGTTCTGCCACGGCAGGATGTACGAGCCCGTCAGCTTGAACTGGTGCGGACGATCGCCGGTTTGTCCCGCATTCGTACCGTACTGGTTCGTCACCACCGGACCGTTCTGATTGATTGCGCTGTTGGGATTCGGCGTCGTCAGGTTCGGCACGGAGAAATTGTTCCAGGTCGTGTGCGCAAACGTGTACCCGGCGAGCATCTGCCACCGGTTCGTGAATCGCTTGTTCGCGGTCAGCTCGAGCCCCTTGTAGCTTTGAACGCTCGTCGGGTCGTTCGTCACCACGACCAGGTTTCCGCTGCCGATTCGATCGAAGAACGAGTATGTCGTGTCGTCGGCCGTGCCCGCGACGCCGTCGGGCCCGGTGTCGGCGCGCGTCGTCAGGGCGGTCGCGTACGCGCCGCTCGCATTCAGCGTTCCCTGCTGGAATCGTTCGCGGCGGTACGAGTACACCGCGCTGACTTTCAGCGCCTGTCCCAGATCGCGATCGACTCCGACCGTGTATTCATCGGTGTACGGCCGCCGGTAATGCGGATCGACGGAAGTCGTCGTGCCCGACGTGATGACGGGTATGCCTGTCTGCTCGCCCGGCTGAAAAACCAGATCGTGGTTCGCGTCGTTCCACGTGTAGGTGGCCTGGTAGGTCGAGTTCGGGTTCAGCGCATCGAGCGGCGTTCCGGTCGTGCTGATGACGTAGTAGTACCGCGCGGCAGAAGCCTTCAAGGCGGTGCGCGCGTCGCCAGTGACATCGTACGCAACGCTCAACCGGGGGCCGGCGGTGTTCCACGTCACCACGTCGGCCCGCGACAACGTGCGCGGCACGTTCTGGAACGCCTGGAGGCCGAGCGCGGTCCATCGAGTCGCAGGACTCGACTGATCGGGCAGGTAGCCGTGCAGGTGCTCGTATCGAATGCCACCGGTGACGGTCAGTCGATCCACGGAATAGCTGTCCTGCGCGAAGAGCGCCGTCACGTCGAGCGTGGTAGCCGTCTGGAATGGCGTGGCGTACAGAGTGACGTTCTGCGCCAGGCCGGTCTGGCTGTTCCAGTTGGCCGTCAGATCGTCGAAACGCGTGGTTTCGACGCGGCCGGCCGCGTGCGTCTGATCGAACCCGAATTTGAATTCATGTCTGCCGCCAAGCGCCCGGTCGACGTAATACTGGCCGGTCGCGTTCGCCTGCAGGCGCGGGCGATGTCGAACGGTGTTGGCCGTGTAGTTGCCGGTGATGATGTTCGTCGCGTTGTCCGTCAGCGATTGTGCGCCGCCGTTCAAGTACGTCGGGAACAGGATGGTGTTGTATCCGAGTCGGGCGTCGACGAAGAAGTTCTTGCTGAGAATCGTGTTCCACAGAGCCTGGTACACATTGAAGATGTCTTCTTCGTCGCTCGTGGAGTCCTTCACGAGCGTTGTCGTGGGCGACTGCAGAAACCGATTGGGTTTGCTGTAGCGCTGCCGCGAGTAGAAGCCGGTCAGCTTGTTGTTGTCGTTCAGCTGATAGGTAACGTTCAGCAATCCTGAATCGATGTTGGTCTGATCGAGGACCGTCGCCGAGAACGCCGCCGGGACGTTCACGTGCACGCGCCAGTCGCGCAGCGACCCGAACGCGCGCAACTTGTTCGTGACGATCGGACCGCCGACGCTGAAGTTCACGTCCGAGACGAAGTCGACCTTGTTCGTCGCCGGCAGGAAACCGTATTTCAGCAGGTTGTCGTCGATGTTCGAGCTCTGCGTGCCGCTGCCTTCCCAGGCAAACGTCGTGCGCCCCGCCCACTTGTTGCCGCCGCTCTTGGTCACCATGTTGAGGAAGACGCCGCCGGTCGGAACGGTGATGTCGTGCGCGCCGGTCGACACCTGGATGTCGTCGAAGGCGTCGAAATCGTAGTAGTAGCCGGCGGCTCCGATGGCGCTCGGATCGCCGACGTTGATGCCGTTCAGGTACTGCGAATTCTGCGCGCTCGTCGTCCCGCGCGCGCTGTAGGTGCCTTGCAGCCCTCCCGACGTACCTCCCACATCGGGTCGCGTGATTGTCAGGCTCGGCACCTTGTATTCGACCAGCGCCCAGATGTCGCGTCCGCCGGGCGTACCCTGGAGCAACTGCTCGCTCAGATTGACGTTGACGTTGGCGCTCGTCGTATCGACGACCGGCGACGCGCCGCTGACCGTGACCGTCTCCGCAACGGTCGCGACCTTCAACTGCAGTTCTACGGGCGTCGTCTGGCCGACGAGCACCGCGACGTTCTCGCGTAGGACCGACTGGAATCCCTGCAGCTCGAGCTTCACGGTATAGATTCCGGGAACGAGCGACGGGAAGCGGTACACGCCGCCGGCATCCGTGATGCCGGTCATCGTGCCCGACACGAGCACCGGGCTGCTGATCGTGACGCCGACGCCTGGCGTAACCCCACCCTGCTCGTCCGTAGCGCGGACAAGGATGCTTCCGGTCTGCACCTGCGCCGAAGCGGGCGCCGCCGAGGCGACGAGCGACAGCGCCGCGAGGAACGTGATCAGACTTCTCATGCAGATCCTCCTGCGAATCGCGCAA
>Ga0209577_10001479_pt1 | contig 23221 bp, 14 predicted proteins | sample GraSoiAngelo_109_FD_185874 | JGI IMG/M metagenome (GOLD analysis project Ga0209577, IMG submission 185874) | Grasslands soil microbial communities from the Angelo Coastal Reserve, California, USA - 14_0903_12_20cm (SPAdes) (version 2) | ecosystem: Environmental > Terrestrial > Soil > Grasslands...
AGCAGCGCGTTCCGAGACTTCTATAGCCTGTTTCCCGGATTTGCCGTTGAAGCGGCCATCGAAGGGAGGGACGTACTTGACTTCGGCAGTGGCTATGGGGGTCGCACGGTCGATTACGCCCGCCTCTCGGGCGCGCGCACGGTCATCGGTGTCGAACCGTTCGAAGCTCCTGTCAAGCTCTCACGGGACTACGCCGCGTCTCTCGGCACGAGCAACGTCGATTTCCGCTTGTGCACACAAACAACCATCCCCCTCTCTGATGCCTCGATCGACGTCGTCGTGAGCTACGACGTACTGGAACATGTAGCCTCTCCGCCGGACGCGGTGCGCGAGATCCATCGGGTCCTGCGGCCTAGCGGCACGGCGTACCTAGTGTTCCCCGTGTACTTCGGCGCAGCGTCACATCATCTGGACTACGTAACCGGCCTACCCGGCATTCACTGGGTCTTCTCCGCCCGGACCCTGGTGCGCGCGGTGAACTCTATCCTCGCCGAGGAACCGCGCTTCGGCACCAACCGACAACCAACGCCGCAGCTGTCCTTCGACGCCCGCCGCGAAGTCCTACCGCTGCTGAACGGACTCAGCGGCTGGCACCTGCGGGACCTGTTCGCGTCGTTTCATGTCGCGGCGATCCGACGCCACGCACTGCTGCGTAGACGCCCGATCGCCCGCTCGATCACCGCTTTCCTCACAGGGCCGCCCGCGCCCATCATAGTACGCGATGCCCTGACCAGCAGCGTCGCATGCGTGCTGGTCAAGCGCGCGACCGGCTGAGGGCACCGTGCGCCTCAGTATACGAATCGATGCGTCCGCCAGATCGCGGTCGCCGACGGGTCGCCCTGAATCACGGATACCGAAATCCCCCAGAAAACCGCGGTGAATCCGCTTCTGCAAGGGTAGGTTTGGTCGGTACCGTCCCAGTCCGCGGTTGCGCTGCTGTAACCGGTACCGCACTGGGCCGCGTAATACCCAGAAACGGTGCCATTGACAGCAGGTCCCATCAGGTCGAAATACGGCTGCAGAGAGGCGAGAGAGGGCTGCACCAGAGCCGTGTTGGAGCCAGGCTGGAACACGTCCAGGAATAACAGCGGATAGTCGATGTAGTAGGCGCGCGCGTAAGCATCACCCGCCGCCGTCAGGTAGGTGAATGACAGCTGATCGAACGCCCGTGCTCGGGCAGCGGTCGAAATCTCCTGCGCCGTTGCCGGCCGGCCCTGACTGTTCAGCGCATACAGACCAAAGGTCGGATCGAGCGTAATCCAGCGCTGGCTGTCGGTATCGAAGACCTCTACCAACTCGTGGCAGTCGTACGAGTTGTCATTGAAGCATATGGAGAGCGGGCGGGCCTGCAAGGGGACGTTGCCGTCCGCCAGTTCGGCCAGCAGCGCAGTGGTAAAGGTGGCGCAGTCGGCCACCGCGTCGGACTCGCTGGCTGCCGCCCCGGCCAATACCGTGCCATCGTACGGCTGATTGTCGTCATCGGCCATGTCTCTTACTTGGGCGGTCAGAGCGCGCGCCACCGTTAGCATCGCGGGAGTCGTGATACTGGCATTCCCGACAACGAACGACACTGCCTGCGAGTGCGTGATGTTTCCGGAGTAGTTGGTATAGAGAGTCGCGTGTACTGTCGCGCCGATCGGAAGACCGGAAACAACGCGCTGCGGACTGAATATGGTTCCGCTGTCGTGCAAGTCCGTGCCGCCGACGGTGCTGCCGATAGTCAGGCGATAATTTCGCGCCAGCGGATCAGGTTGCCAGGATATCGGCGTATCCGCTTGAGCGGTGCTAGCCGCGGCAGGATAGGTAAACGTCGCTCCCGACACATCGACGTCAGGGCGAAACGTGACATACGTCCCGCGCGGAAATCCTGAGGTCAGCGCGGTCGACCATCCCGCAGGGATGGCTCGCACCCGCGCGTAGAGAGTTCGCGCCGCGGGAAGGTACGGCACCGCGACAGCTGTCGATTTGATGATGCCGGAGTCAAACACGTCGCTCGCGCCTGCGGACGTGCCGACCTGCAGTTGGTATGCCTGCGACCCAGGCACGACAGTCCACTGGAAGGGGTGCGAAGCGTCGACTTCCAATTGCCCGGATGTGGGATAAATGAACTGCGCCCATCCCGAAACCACGGGCGCCGGCGTGCTCAGGCCGGAATCGACAGCAGCCTGCGCATTGGCCTTAGAGTCGCCGCTGCCGCCGCATCCGGCCAGCGTCAGCAGCGTCGCAGCGATCGCAAGTCGCGAAATTCCAGCCGCCAGTTTAAAGTTTGCGCGACGCCCGATAAGCATTTGCCAGCAGACCACGATTCCCTAACTGTGAAAATATCACCCGCGTCGCGCGCACGGCAATGGTCTTTACAATTCGTTGTGAGCGAGTCTCGCTCTGCGTTGTGTGTGCGCCGCAGGCCAACCCATCCGATGCGAAGCGGCGGGCGTTGACCGGCCGACCGGTCGGTCACCGGGACTGGTTTTCACCGTGCGCGGCGCCCGACCCGATCTCGCCCTGTCGGCCGGCGCCGATGATCTGAGGGCACCGTGCGCCTCAGTATACGAATCGATGCGTCCGCCAGATCGCGGTCGCCGACGGGTCGCCCTGAATCACGGATACCGAAATCCCCCAGAAAACCGCGGTGAATCCGCTTCTGCAAGGGTAGGTTTGGTCGGTACCGTCCCAGTCCGCGGTTGCGCTGCTGTAACCGGTACCGCACTGGGCCGCGTAATACCCAGAAACGGTGCCATTGACAGCAGGTCCCATCAGGTCGAAATACGGCTGCAGAGAGGCGAGAGAGGGCTGCACCAGAGCCGTGTTGGAGCCAGGCTGGAACACGTCCAGGAATAACAGCGGATAGTCGATGTAGTAGGCGCGCGCGTAAGCATCACCCGCCGCCGTCAGGTAGGTGAATGACAGCTGATCGAACGCCCGTGCTCGGGCAGCGGTCGAAATCTCCTGCGCCGTTGCCGGCCGGCCCTGACTGTTCAGCGCATACAGACCAAAGGTCGGATCGAGCGTAATCCAGCGCTGGCTGTCGGTATCGAAAACCTCCAGCAACCCATGGCAGTCGTACGCATTGTCATTGAAGCACACGGCAAGCTCGCGGGCCTGCAGCGAGAGGTTGGCGTCCGAGAGTTCGGCCAGCAGCGCAGTGGTAAAGGTGGCGCAGTCGGCCACCGCGTCGCCCTGAGCGGCCGCCACCGCCGCCAACGGCGTGCCATCGTACGGCTGATTGTCATCGTCCGCCATGCCACGCACCTCGCCGGCCAGAGTGCGCGCCACCGTCAACATCGCGGCGGCGGTGGTGCTGCCATTTCCGACAACGAATGACACTGAGTGCGAGTGCGTGACGTTTCCGGAGTAGTGGGTGTAAAGAGTCGCGTGTACCGTCGCGCCGCTCGGAAGGCCGGAAACCACGCGCCACGGAGCGAGTACGCTGCCGGTGTCGAGCAAGTCCGTGCCGCGGGCGGTGGTACCGATGGTCAGGCGATAATTTCGCGCCAGCGAATCACGCCTCCAGGATATCGGCGTGTCCGCCTCGGCGGTGCTCCCCGCGGCAGGATAGGTAAAGGTCGCTCCCGGTACGTCGTCGTCGGAACGAAACGTGACATACGTCCCGCGGGGAAATCCCGAGGTCAGCGCGGTCGACCATCCCGCAGGGATGGCTCGCACCCGTGCGTAGAGGGTTTTCTCCTGGGGAAGATTTGGCACCACGACTGACGTCGTCGTGATGATGCCGGAGTCGAACACGTCGCTCGCGCCTGCGGACGTGCCGACCTGCAGTTGGTATGCCTGCGACCCAGGCACGACAGTCCACTGGAAGGGGTGCGAAGCGTCGACTTCCAATTGCCCGGACGTGGGATAGATGAACCGTGCCCATCCTGGAACCACGGGCGCCGGCGTGCTCAGCCCGGAATCGAACGCAGCTGCCGCATTGAGCTGAGAGCCCCCGCTACCTCCGCCCCCGCCGCTCAGCATCACGAGCGCCGCCGCGATCGCAAATCGCGACATTCCAGCCATCAGCTTAAGGCTCGTGGGTACACGATTAATTTAGCACTGCCGGCAGGCCACATTTCCAATTACGGAAAATATCATCCGCACCGCACGCCTAGCAATAGCCTTTACAATTCCTTGTGAGCCAGTCTCGCTGGGCGTTGCAGTGCGCGCCTCACGCTACCCATCCGAAAACGATGTGGAGCGGCGGGTGTTGGCCGGCAGAGTGGTCGCTCACGGCGACTGGTTTTCGCCGTGCGCTGCGCTCGGCCTGATCTCGCCCTGTCGGCCGGCGCCGATGATCAAGGCCACTACGCACAACGGCAAGAGCGCCGTCAGCGCAAGCCACGCTACCAGGTCAGGTCGCATAACCGAGGCTGCCGCGAGTGGCAGCAGCCAGCCGACATTTACGCCGGCAAAAACGACACTGACGCGCGAATGCGATCTCCAGTGACGCGCCAGGCGCTGGTAGGCATGCTGACGGTGAGCCGCGTGGACCCGTTCCCCGCGCGATGCCCGCACGCACAGGGTCATCGTCGCATCGACGATGAAGGCTCCCTGAAGGATGAGCCAGGTCCACAGGCTCAGCGAACCGTTGCGGCTGGTCGCAAGCGCCGCGAGCGCGAGCGCAAATCCCAGGAATCCGCTGCCGGCATCTCCCAGAAATATCCGCGCCGGCGCCCAGTTCCACAGCAGAAATCCGCCGGTCGCACTTGCCACGGAATATAGCAGCCATCCTTCCGCACCCGAGGGTGGGCCGGCTCCGAGCAGCAAGGCGCCCATGGATACAAACAGCGCCTGCTGGCCCGCCAGACCATCGATTCCGTCCATGAAGTTAAACAGATTGATGGCCCAGACTATGCCGATGGCTCCGGCAAGCCATGCGGCCACCTGCGGCATGGTGCTCTCGTGCGCCAACGGGATCCTGTCGCAGATCCACATCACACACAGCGCGGTCAGCAGCTGCGCGAGCAGGCGGCTGCGGACGCTCAAGCCTCCCCGATCATCGAGCAGTCCGACCACCGCAATGAAGGATCCGCCGCCAACCCAGCCCAGCGCTTCCGCCCACGGCAATCGCCCGAGGAGCGTCAGGATCAATGCAGTTGCGGTCACGACCACCACCACCGCCAGTCCGCCTCCGCGTGGCATCGCGGTCTGGTGCGAACTGCGTGCATTGGGCACATCGAGCAGCCCGTAGCGCGGAGCATACCGCCGGATCAACCCGGTGAGCAGGATTGCGGCCAACGCACATCCAAGGCCGACCAGCGTCCGGATCATGGTCGAGCGGGCGCCGACACCTCAAAGCGCATCCGCACCGAGCGCGGCAGTGGGCTGCTGGTGCGGCCCCTCAGCACGGTTGCCGGCGTACGCACGCCGAAGGTGGGCGCGTAGAGGTAGGAGCCACAATGCCAAGCGAGCGTTTCGTCAAGACTCAACAGCAGGCGAGCACCCGAAGGCGTGGCAACGGCGATGCGCCGGTCGTCGAGCGCGCGCAGCGCGCAGTGTGGGTGAAAATGCACGGCGGTCTCGGTCGCAGGGGCGCCGTTCCCGTGCACAGTATCCTCGATGTCGACAGCCTGCGCAGATACGTGCCAGCGTCGTGTGTGCAACGCACGGTAGCGTGACCTGCTGTAACCATCGTGGGTTGCGCTGACCCAGGCTTCCTGCGGCGTCTCCTCGCCGGTGAGGCTGATCACCTGCGCACAGTCAGCCACTCGAAACGACCCCCAGACCTGCGACGAATTGAGTGCATCGAGAGTCACGGTGTTGTGCGCCGCCGTGCTGCGCTCGCGCGCGCGCACCTCGTCCTCGCGATACGTCGAGACGCCGGTGTCGACCACAATACGCTCCAGGCCCACCGAGAGCTCATAGCTGAGTGTACCGGCGTGCGCATGCCCGGGCTGGTATGCGGGTCCGACGCTGCCCACGTCCAGAAGCAGGCACCAGGGACCAATCGCAATCCGCCCGTAGCCCGACGCACGCAGCAGCGTGAGTCCGGTCGGTGCCGCCCCGGGGACCGCCAGCCCAAGGCGCCGCGCGTACGCCTCGAGGGTCGCGAAGGACATCGCGCCATCCAACGCCGAGTCGTTGATCAACGGAATCCCGCCGTCGGTATGGCGAACCGTGGCATACCACGCGAGCATCTTGCTGCAGGCATCGTCCAGGTATCCCAGGTCCGGCAACGCGTAGCAATCGCGCAGATTGACTAGGTCGAGCAGGTCCTCCGTCACGATCGCGTGGTACATGGGCGAGCGTTCGACATGCCCGCCGTCAGCGAGCACCTGCTCGGGTACTTCCCGCGCCAGTATCCGGCAGCCTCGCCGCAACCACGCTTCGGTGTCCCCGCCTGAGAGACACGCTCCGGCGAACATCAGGGCCTTGGCATTGGCGAGCAGATGATTGCCCAGCAGATGAAATTCGAGGCGTGGCACGAGATATCGACACTGGTCCGCCAGACTCGTCAGCGCGCTGCCCGACAGCGGCATGCCCGCGAGCGCCGCCTTGAACGCGTTCACGAGCCGTCGCGATGTCGGATACGGATCCCATCCGGGTCTTGATCCCGGGGGATTCTCCTTCACCCAGCGCTCAATTAACATCGCTGGGAAGCCCTCTGTCGGCTGCGCGCCTGCACACAGCTGGTCAAGATAGTGTAGGTGATACAAACGCAGGTCGGTGTCGAATGCGTGTTGCCAGTCGGCCGGTTCACGCACCCGGCCCGTTTCACCGAGTAGCATGACGGATGTTGGATCGAGCCATTCGCTGCGGCACGCTGGCGCATCCCGCCAGGCATGCCGTGCTGGGCGCAGCGCTGGGGGTGCGCCGGTCACCGCCGCCGGGCGCCATAGAACGCGCCAGATGCGATTGAGAACCTGCCCGCCTCTCAGCTGGCGCGCCGTGCGCCAGGCAAGGCGCGCCCGGCGCGCGATCGTCGCCGGCCCGATCATCCCCGCGGAAACACTGGTGCCGCGGCTGCCGCCGTGCTCGATCGTGCCTGTCGGGCCGCCTCTAGTGTGGCTCGCGACACCTCGACAATTTCCGCGAACGGCATGGGGCTCGGAGATCCGCTTCGAATCGCCGCGATGAACGCGCGGATGCACGCCCGATTGCCCTTGTCCTGGCGTCCGGGCAAGCGCAGCCGCGGCCCTATTCGCGAGAAGGAGATCAACGATCGGAAGTTGTTAAGCTGCCAGGTCTGACCGCGTGCAAATACCTCGATCCGCTCCTTGGGAAATGCCCGGGCACCGTTGGCGAAGTAGTGGACCGTCCCCATCGAGCCGTCCGCGAACCCGAGGGTGATCGAAGCCGACTCGGGCGGCCTGTCGCTCGCATCGGGCGCCAGAGCCTTCGCGGTCACGGTGATGATGGGACGACCAATCAGGAATCGCAGCAGGTCAAGGAAATGACATGCTTCACCGATGAGCCGACCGCCTCCGATCGCGCGATCCTGAGTCCAGTGATCGGCCGCGATGGCTCCTGCGTTGACGGTGTAGACGACGCACCGTGGGCCCGTGACACGGGCGAGGCGCTGCTGCAGCTCGATCGCGTGCGGCGCGTAGCGGCGGTTGAATCCGACCATGAGAAGCCGCGCCGTGCCCCGGGAGGCCGCGGCCGCGGCGTAGGCCGTCTCGACCTGTGTCAATTCCGCTTCTGATAAGGCGAGCGGCTTCTCCACGAACACGTGCTTGCCGTACGCGAGCGCCGCGCACACGTAGCGCGCGTGGGTATCGTGGCGCGTAGCGATAACTACCGCGTCGATCGCGCCGTTGACCATCGCGCCCGTCGGATCGCTCGAGACCTGCTCGAATCCCGCCTTGCGGGCCGCCCAGCTCGCGAGAGGCGAACCCTGCGCGGCAAGGGTCACGAGCCGTGCGCCCGCGTCCTCCAGCGTCGGTATGAGAAAGCGCCGGGCGTAGTTTCCCGCGCCGATCACTGCCACACCCGGGTTGTCCACCGTCTTGGCAGCCGGGTCCGCGGAGCGCGGCATGAAGACAGTGGCCGGCGGCAAATTCGACGCGCTACCCTCGCCAGAGTCATACGTCAGGAGAATGCCAAGCGCGCCGGCGTCGCCGAGCAGGGCCGCGTAGGCGTCCTGGGTCCTCTCAAACGCGAATCGATGCGACACAAGCGGTTCAACGTTTAGCCGCCCGTTTGCCAGCAGGTCGAGTACCGCCTCAAAGTTGCGCTGCTCGGTCCAGCGCACAAACGGCAGCGGGTAGTCACGGCCGCGCGACTCGTAGTCCGGATCGTAGCGGCCCGGACCATAGCTGCAGGATACCTGCAGCTTGAGCTCCTTTGCGTAAAAATCGGCACGCGAGAGCCGTAGACCGGCCACGCCGACCAGAATGATCCTGCCCCGCTTGCGTGCCATGCGGGCCGCGTCGCGCACCGGAGCGTCGCTGTCGGTCGCGGCCGTCACCAGAGCGCCGTCGACGCCGCGACCCCGTGTCAGATCGAGGATCCGCTCCGGCAGGCCGCCGTCCTCGGTAACGAGCACAGCGTGCGCCCCATACTTCCTCGCCAACTCCAGGCGGTCTTCCCGCGTGTCGATCGCGATGACTGCGCATCCTGCGGCGGTGAGCAACTGCACGGTCAGTAGGCCGATGAGGCCGGTGCCGATCACGGCGAAGGTCTCGCCGATGGTCGGCTCGGCCAGTCGCACGCCCTGTAGTCCGATCGCCGCCGGAACAACGAAAGCAGCCTGCTCATCTGTAACCTGTTCCGGCACATGCGCGCACAGGTTTGCTCCCACCCTCGCCCAGCTGGCATGCGGAGCGTTGGAAACGACCCGATCGCCGGCGCGAAAGCCGTGCACGTCCGCGCCCGCTTCGACCACCGTCCCTGCGTTGGCATAACCCAGAGGCAGCGGCTCATCGAGCTTGTTAAAAGCCGCTTCGAGTACCGGACCGATTCCGTCGGTACGCAGGCGATCGAGCAGCAGGCGTACTCGCTCGGGTTGCTGCAGCGCCTTGCCGATGAGTCCTGCCCGGCCGAACTCCAGCAGCATCCGTTCCGTGCCCGCGGAGAGCAGCGAACAGCGCGTGCGGATTAGGATTTCGTGGGCGCCCGGTCTGGGCGCCGGCAGATCGAGCAATTCGATCGCTCCAGTGCGCAAATGCTGGACAACCTGGCGCACACACACCACCTCGGTCAAACCGTCTTCCCCTCTGCCGACGCCTGTCCAGTGCGTGCATGCCGCTGACGCCAGGCGGCTTGGGCGATCACAACCAGCGCGCCGAGGAGAAAGCCGAGCCCCGCGCCGATCAGGACCATGCGAGTGCGGCGCGGGTAGTGCCGCTGATCCGGAAGGCTGGGCGGATCCAGTGTCCGCACCGCGTACTCGCGGCGGCTTTCCGCCATTACCTCGCGGCGCAGTTGCAACTCCAGCAGCGCGGAGACAATCGTGCGCACGCTCTGCACCTGTTCCGTCTCGACGCGCTTTGAGAGCAGTTCCACGGCGCGGCGCGAATCACCGAGCGCCCGGTCCCGAAGTAGTTCATTCAGCTCCCCAATCATCGCCGTGGCCCACGCGCAGGCGGTTTCCGGGGTCGGTCCCCGCACCGTCAGATGTATGAAGTCAGTGCGCCGGTCTACGACCACGAGACGCACCTCGCCGAAGCGCTCTACGGCATCGTCCGGCGACGGGCCCGGAAGTCTGGGGCGCGCACTACCGGCAGACCAGCGCGACCAGACCGAGGGACCGGGGTTCGCCTTCCAGCTCTGGGTGACGGGATTCCACAGCCGAGGGAACAGGTACTCTAACACCCCGTGATCGCGCATGAAACGCAGCGCGAAGTCCCGGGAATTGAGCACCGCTACCGTTTCATCTACGCTCGTCGCCGAACCTTGCAGGAGCCCGCCGGTCATCCCCGTCAACTGGCCGAACAAACCGCTGATGCCACCGCCGAGTTGCTCGCCCTCGTCCTTGGACTGCGCCAGCACGGCATTCGACTCGAACTGTTCTTCGCGAGTCAGCGCATACACCGCGCTAGCGAGCGCCGCCACTGCGACGAACGCAGCCAGCAGCCAACGCCGCGGCCACAAAAGAGCTGCGAGCCGGCGTGCGCTAACGGAAGGCGTTGCCATGCTTACTCACCACTTCACTCTCCCGCACGGACGGGCCGGGCAGTGCCATTTGCAAAGCGCGCTGCGCTACGATCAGCACGAGCAGCGCGCCCAGCCACCATCTGTAGCCATAGGCGACGTTAAACGCGCCAACCAGGTCGCTCTGACTCAGGTAATAACAGGTCGTCACCGAACCGATGAACGCGGAAAACACGATCGGATTTCGGGCTACGCGCTTCAGCTGCGCCGACACGGCGATCCACAATCCCACCAGGAGCATGGTGATGAACGACCAGAGATATCCGCCCTGGGCATACGCCATCACGTGTGCTGCGGCGGGAGCCGCGCCCTGCACAAAAGTATCGTGCGGGAACATGAAATTCGACACGATCTGGTTGGTTGGCACCGTCGGCCCGATTCCAAAGCCTCCAAGGCCGACATCGATCCCTACGTAGGGTATCTGCTGCGGAAAGATCGCCAGATAGAACGGCACATTTGAGGCCTCCCTGAACAATATGTTGTACCCGGTGATGGGAAGATCAAGCGGGTCGCTGCCGGAGAGCAGCGCCGAAAGACCGGACAGAACCAACGTGCCCAAAACGACTGCCACGAGTAACCCGCGCAGGTGGATCATGCCAAGAACCTGCGCCGCCACCACGACCTCGATGCCGTAGATAAGAATGTTGCTTTTCGTGAGTGTGGCGGCGTAGAGGACGGTGAGTGCCAGCGACAGCGCGACGAACAGCGCCATCCACGCTCGTCCCCGTTTGCGCGCGGCGTTGCAGAAGGCAACCATCGCGAGCGCCGGAATCGCCATGTAGATGCACGCGAAGTGCAAGGTGCCGAGCACGCTAAACATCTCGGCCCGCAGTTCGATATTGAGTCTGTAGAGCCCCACCAGCTCGCGGCTCAGAGGACTGACTCCCAGATACCCCTTCATGCCAAGGTTTACGAAGCAGTAGCCGCACATCAGCGCTGCGACCAGGGTCGCGGGGAGTACGTCCACGCGCTGCTTGAGGAGGCGCGCCGCGGCAACGGCCGGCGCGCGCAGGCGCGGGTAGAACCACACCGCGGAGACAGTCGTCACGATCAGCGGGGCCCACACCATGAACCAGTAGCCCCACGACTCCGCGGGGGTAAGCCAGCGCGCATCCATGGTCGGAAACGTGAGCGCCCATAAATCCCGTATCAACGGCACCGACAGCAGCGCCGCGCCGATCGCGGTGGTCAGGACATAGAAGACGATGAAGACTCCGAGCGGCAGTCTGACGTGAGGCGGGGCACGCGACACGGCCAGATACGCGTACAGCAGCGCAACAACCGCACAGACCGCGCCCAGCAGCACTTCAGCGCTCCGCGGCAGGGACTTCGCCGCTGCGGGCGCCGCGCTCCCTGACACGTGATCCGACGCAGTCCAAACCGGTGAGTATCGCGGCCACGTGATGCCTCCAGGTATAACGGCTCAACGCGAGGTGCCGGGCATTCCGGCCGAGGGCGTCGCGCAGCGCCCTATGGCCCGCCAGCAGTTCGATCCCCTCGATCAGACGGTCGACATCGCCCGGAGGCACGAGGACCGCGACTGCGCCGTCATCGCTTGCCATCCCGGCGGGCCTGCCGGGCAGCACGACGGCCGGGCGCAGCACTTCGCCAATCTGATCCAGGTCGGAGGCCACGATACCGCGGCCCATGGCCATGTACTCGAACAGCTTGGTGGGGGACCCGAAGAAGCGGCTGCCGTCCGCGTTGCCGACATGCGGGGAGAGCAGCAGATCGGAAGCCGCAAGAAACCGGGGCGCCGCCCGCTGCGGCACCAGCCCTGCGAGGTGCACGTAGCGATCGGCATCGGGTATCGCAAGCGTGTCGCGCACGAACGGCATCTTCTGTCCGTCGCCTATCAGCAGAAACCGCAATCGCAGCGCGTCGAGCTGCTCGCGGCGCTCGAGCACCATGCGACGGATCGCCTGCGCGAGCACGTCCACACCATGCCATTGACCGAAAGTGCCGACGAAGGTCGCAACCACATCGCCCGGCCCGAAGCCGATCTCCCGACGGGTCTGCGCATTTGCTTCGGCAGAGAAGCGCCCGGGATCGAAAGTCGCGGGATCAATGCAGTTGGGGTACGTGACGATCCGTTCGGGGTCGACCCCGCGCTCCAGCAGTTCGTCTCGTAGCACATCGGAAACGGTCACTATCAGGTGCGCGTGACGGATATTGACGTCCTCAGCCAATGCCGCCGTGTCATGAAAGCGCAGCGGTCGTCCCCAGTTCTTTGCGACCCAGGCTTCCGAGCCGTTGTACTCCAGCACCAAGGGTACGCCCAGCCGCCTCGAGAGCGCGACACCCGCGTAGTTGCCGAGGGAATTGCGCTGGTAGATGAAGCGGATATCGGTGTTCGTGAGCCTCTGCCTGATGGCAGTAAAGCAGCGTCTACCGAATCGGTACTGACTGGTTTCGACCGGGACGGCGAGCATGCGCGGCGGCGGCAGCGATACGAGACGCGCGCGATCATCGACCAGCAGCCGGTCCCCCGCGGTGAACAGCAGCAGGTCGAGGCCTGCATCCATCAGCGAATTGGCCACTCCCGAAATGTGCCCGACCGAGCCGCCGGCCTTGAGACCGAACCACAAGTTGCAATTGAGATACGCGACGCGATTGCTGCTGCCGGGCACCGCAGCGCCGCGCGCTGCGCGCATGAGGCTGCGAAGCGCAATCCGGCTCGCGAGCAGGTCGAGTCCGGCACGCAGCGACTCGGCGGCCAGGGACAGGCCGTGCAACGCCGCTCGCCCGCGCGTAAACGCTCTCTGCTCCAGGCGCATGTCGATCGCCTGCAGGTGCCGGGCGCGGGTAACTGTAGCGAGCAGCTCGAGAACCGGCAGCAGCGCGGCGCTCGCTTCATCCTCGATCGCCACGGACAGGCGTTCCGCCCTGATCTGCCGCAGCCCGCGCACGAGCTTGACGAAGGAAACCTGCCGCAACTCCGCGATGTTGATGAGATGGATCCCGGCGCCGAAGTGCTGCTCCAGTCGCGTCCGAAAAGCGCGCGACAACGGGTAGTTGGACAGGATCACATGTGCGGCGACGGCGCTCATCGCTGCGGCCCGCCGCGGAACTGGCCAGTACGGCAATAGGTGATCGCCAGGACCAGGGCACAGACGAGGGCCGCGCCGCATGACTGGCTCACGCCCGCACCGATGGCGCCATAGCTGCGCGTGAGCGGGATTCCCGTGACTACGGCCGCCGCCACGCCGGCCGCCCACGCGGCAACGATTGCCCAGGGAAAGCTACGCGTCACGAGGTACTGCGACAGGATGCTGACGACCGAGTAGGCGATGACGCTCGGCAGCAGGCCCCAGAGCGCTGGCGCGGAGCCTTTAAAACCCCGGCCGAACACCAGCGGCAGGATGATGGGTGCCGTCACCGCCGCCGTCACGCACAGCGCCAGCATGCTGGCGGTCGTCACAATGGCGGTGCGCCTGACATGCGGCCACAGGTCCTCGTCCCGGCGCACGAGAAAGGGGTACAGGACCAAACCTATCGAGCCCGGGACGATCAGAAGCACGTCAACCACCTGTGATGCGATCGAATACTGACCCACTTCTATCGGTGTGCCCGCTGCAACCAACAGGCTCGCCCCGGAGCGCTGCAGAAGGTAGCCGAACACGAGCGCGAGATAGGCTCGCGAGGAAAAACCAACGCCCAACCGGACCAGCTCGGGCGAAAAACGTATCGCTCCGCGCGATTGTACGGCGATGGCCAGCGATAAGCCCAGTGCAGTGGCCGTCGCCGCAACGGCGGACGCGAACGCGAACTGCTCCACCGAGCCGCGCAAGCTTGCGCAGGCCACGATTGCCACCGAGGTTACGAGCGCGTTGACCACCTGCCAGACATTGAGCGCCGCAAAGCGCTCCGCGGCGACCAGCAGGCTCGTGGCCAGACTCCACAGCAGCGTGGCAGCACCGATCGCACAGACCGCCCATAACATGGCGCGCGGCACCGCGATGGCGACGGCCAGTTGCGCTCCCCACACGATCACGACGCAGACGCTGAGCACCGCCAGTGCAGCGGCCAGCGAGGCACTGTTCACCAGGAGCGGCCGGATCCTGGCCCGATCCCGGGCGCCTAGGAACACGTTGCTCGAGGTCAGCCCAAGACTCGACACCTGAGCGATGATCGCCGCCGCGGTGGTAACGGCGAAGTACTGTCCGCGCCCACTGGGCCCGAGTGCCCGGGCGGTGACGATGCCGGTGACAAGACCGCCGGCCAGCACGCACAGGCGCGACGCCATCGTGCCCGACACGCTGCTGGCGCGCGGCGTCTCTGCGGTCACTGCGGCGCCACGCTGGAGCGGGCCTTAGTGGCACGGATGACGAGGTACCATCCCCCGAAACCCAGCCAGCGCTCCAGCGCACTGCGCGGCACGATCGCGAGCAACTGCGCCAGCGGTGGCGGAAAGTGGCTCGCTTCGACGCAATACGCACTGATGGCTACCGTCTCGAAGCCGGCAAACAGGCGCCGCGCCTGGCGGCGCGAGTAAACTTTCACCAGTGGCAGCGCGTCGTTGCCAGCGCTCCGATATTCGATCTCAGACAGCAGACGGCGTTTGCCTTTGCGCAGCAGGCCGAGGCGCGCGATCCCGCGATACAGGATGGTCCATAACCAATAGAACCATGAATCCCGGTGATACAGGCCGATCAGCGCCGTGCCGCCCGGCCGCAGCACCCGTAGCACCTCTTGGACTGCCACCGCGGTGCCAGGCGTGTGGTGCAGCACACCGAAGGAATAGACGAGATCGAAGCTGCAGTCCGGCCACGGATTGCGTTCGGCGTCACCCAACCGGGCCTGGGTCTGCAGGCCGTGAAACGCCAGATGGCGCTGCGTGTGGCGCAGATGCTCCGCCGACAGATCGAGCGCGTGCATTTGCGCGCCTGCCGCGGCAAAGCCGAGGTGATCGCTGCCAAGCCCGACACCGATCTCCAGGACGTCGGCGCCACGCCAGTGGCCGGCATCCATCACCTCTGGCAACCACGGAGCGTAGACACCGTAGCGGTGGCTGCGCACCGATTCATACCATTCGGCCGTTTCGGGCGTCACCGGCGCCGCGGTCACCGCGCCGCACGGATCGGTGTCCCACTGCTTGCGGGCCTCGAGCTTATCCTCCAACGCTGCCACCGCTGCCGCCCTCCCGCATGAGTTCGATCGTCGTATTCAACGACAAGTCCGCGATCGGGCCCGCCGACCGGCATGCGAGCCGCACCGCGGGGACCACCACTCCATATGAAGGGGCAATCCGCCCCCGCTCCTCGCTGATCTGCCAGTCGCCCCGGCAGTCCCAGCTGATGCGGAGCTGCCGCCCCGAGTCATGACTGCACCGCGCCTTCTGTTGCGTCAGCTCGATGAGCGTCCAGCCTGCTGCCAGCTGCAGCGGAATACTCACGGAATGGTTTCCGGAGCCCCTGAACGTGTCGGCGATGCGCAGTAATGCGCCATCCCGGCGCAATTCTATGCGACGCCACGGCACCGCCGGCTCGCGCAGCCGGCCGTAACCCGTGTGACCGCCCTCGAACACCAGATAGTCGCCGTGCAGCCGCACCCGCGGCTCGAGTGGCTGCGCATCGTCGTGCAACAGCCACAGCAGATCCGGGCTCACGAAACGATTGATTTCCTCGCCGTCGATCTGCGGAGTGTTGTGCGCCGCGGTGGCACGAAAGTGATTGCGCTCCGCGAACGAGGCCGTATACACAAAACAGCCCGCATCCGACACGACGCGGACGTCTCCAAGCGTCGCCTCGAACGACAGTGCGTCGTTGTGTCCATGGCCACCGCGACCGCCGAGGCCTACCGGGCCGCAATCGATGAACACGTGCCCGGTACCCGCGCGCAACACATAGGCGCCACCTTTCGGGAACGCGTCCGCGCGGCTCGGACGCAACGGCACCCCCGTACCGGGTGTGCTTGCCGCACCGTACAGCCAGAACGCTTCATCCCAGCCGCCGTGGGTCTGGGCAGCCAGTTCCTGGTCACCCAGAAACACGGCGGTGCAGGCGACCAGGTGCCGATGGTCGTTCACCGGTCCAACACCTAGCGGCAGCGCACGCGCATCGTCCGCGTCGCCCCACAGCGGCGCACTGCCGTCTGCGCGCGTGTACGCGGCGCTGAAGCGGGCAGCGGCGGCCAGGCGCTCGCGGTAAAGCGCGCTGACCGGCAGGCCCCGGTGCGCGGCATGAATCGCCGCGAGCAGGAACAGTTCCGACACCAGACGGTGGTAGGCCGCGGAGGCTTCGAAGTCGACGCCGTCCTCGAGTATCTGCACGGCGATCTCTCGTTCGAGATCCGCGTGCGCGCTGCGCAACCAACGGTCGGCTTCGGTTCCGCCGAAGAACGCTCCGGCCAACACCAGCGCAGCGCAGTCGGCCGTGAAGTGATTACCGTTGACATCGGCACGCTCGATGTGACGCGCGACGAACTGCCCATGTTGGTACAGGCTGCAGAGAAACCGCTCCCTGAAGTCAGGATCGGCCCAGGCGCCGCTGCCGGCGAACACGCGGAACAGCCATATCCAGGTGAAAATCCGCATCGCTGGTTCCATCGCCAGCGCCCAGTTGACAGTCTGACCCACCGGATTTGCACTCAGCCACTGCTCGAAGACACCGCGGGCGCTGGCGGCGAAGCGCTCCTCGGCCGTGATGAGGTAGGCTTGTCCGACCGGCAGCAGCCACTGTAACCGCGACAGCTCCCAGGGAACCTTGACGTCGCTCGGCCGAATCGCGTTGATGATCTCGATGTCGCGGAAATAACGCGATTGCCAGCGCGCACCGCTCTTGAAATCGACGTTCCAGCAAATCTGCTGCCCGAGCGAAGTCACACCGGATCCCAACAGGTCCACTTCATGGCGCAGCGCGCGCTCGGCACGCTCGATGAGCGCCGCCGGAGTCCCGGGTCCCAGCGCCTCGAGGTCAGCAGCGTTCACGCGAGCGGTGGCAACAGGCCACGGCTGTTGCGCCAGCCGGTGCCACAGGACCACCAGCGACGGATCGCCCGTTTTCGCACACAGGGTTGCCGCGCCGAACGAGCGCACGCGGTACGGTTGGGCAAAGCGATCAAGCTCCCGGCGGATCTCGGCCGCGACGCGGCGCAGAACGTATCCGGGCGGCTTCTTCAGTAGACGAAGGGCCCGCAATCCCCATGCGCTCATGCCGCGGCCGCGGTGCGTGACCGCCCGTCGATCCAATAGCCGTACCAGGCGGTGAGGTTGAACAGCGTCCAGATGTACAGACTGTTGTCGCGCCTGCCGGCGCGGTGTTCGGCACACAGGCGGCTGATGTAGCCGCGATTGAGCCAGCCACGATCGAGCAGGCGGCTGGCGAGCAGCTCGCCCTCGACCCGCCTGCCGAAGTCGCCGCGCAGCCACTGCGTCATCGGCGCACCGAAGCCCATCTTGCGGCGGTGGATGATCTCATCCGGGATGAGTCCGCTTACGGCTTTTTTGAGCAGGTGCTTCGCCACCCCGCCGCGGATCTTATCGCGCATCGGGATGTCCATGGTGAACTCGACTAGCTCGTGATCGAGGAACGGCACGCGCGCTTCGATCGAAGTCGACATGCCGATCTTGTCCACGCGCATGAGCAACAATTCCGGCAACCGTAATTTGAATTCGTTGTAGATCATGCGGGTGAGCACATCCTGGCCGGGATGCGCCGCATCGAACGGACCGAGAAATGAGCGCACGATGTTGAACGAGTCCGGTCGCAGGTACGACTCGGGCAACAGGCCGCAGTCGACGACCCGCGACGGCGCCGAGCCGTCCGGCAGGCTCCCGGGGTTCAACAGCTGGCGCTTCAGGGTATCCCAGAACACCGTGGCGCCGGTCCAGAAGTGCTCGCGGTCGCGCGCGGCCCGGTCGACGATATCTGCGTAGATCCCGAGCGACGGTCGCAGGCGCGCCAGCGCGGCAACACCGTGGGCCGTGGCCCGCTGCAGCGTCACCGGCAGTCGCCGGAACGGCGTCCAGTACCGCCGGTGCAGCTCCAGGTAGTCCATGTAACTCTGGTACCCGCAGAACTGCTCGTCCGAGCCCTCCCCAACCTGTATGACGGTCGTGCCGTTGTCGCGGGCGAGCTTCGAGACAAAGTACAGCGGTATGCACACCCAGTCGGCGATGGGCTCGTCCTGTGAATGGATCAGCCGGTCCAGATAACCCTGCATGTCGCTTTCATCAATAAGCACCGTGTGGTGATTGGTGCCGAAGCGCCGCGCCACCAGCTCGGCGTACTCGAGTTCGTTCAGGTGCGTGTGGTCGCGAAATCCAACCGTGAAGGTGTCGACCGGTCGGTTCATGAACTGAGCCATCAGCGCGACGTTGGTCGAGGAATCGATGCCGCCCGACAGAAACACGCCGAACGGGACGTCCGAGATCATGCGCCGTTCGACCGCATCACGCAGGCGTTGCCTGATCCCGTCAACGTAGTAACTCTCGCGCTCGGCCGCATCGAGACCGCTCACGGCCGCCGCGGGAATTCCCTTGCCGGGGATCGCATCCCAGTAGCGGTGCGCCACCACTGCGCCCACCGAGTCAACCTGGAGCATGTAGCCCGCCGGTAGCTTGTAGACCCCGCGGAACATTGTCATGGGCGCCGGCGTGGTGAGAAACGACAGGTAGTGGCACAGGGCCAGCGGATCGACATCGCGCTCGAGCCACGGCAGCTCGAGCAGCGCCTTGATCTCGGATGCAAATGCGATGCAACCCGGACCCCACGCCATGTACAGGGGCTTGACGCCGATGCGATCGCGCACCAGGGTAAGCTGGCGATCGCGCACGTCCCACAGGCCGAACGCGTAGTCGCCGGCAATGCGCCGCGCGAGCTCCTCCGCTCCCCACTGCTCGTAGCCGTGCACCAGCACCTCGGTATCCGAGTGATCGGTACGGAAGCGATGCCCAGCATCAATCAGCTCGCGCCGCAGGGCGAGGTGATTGTAGATCTCGCCGTTGAAGGTGACCCACACCGAGCCATCCTCGTTGGGCATCGGCTGCGCCGCGCTGCTGCTAAGATCGATGATCGACAGGCGGCGGTGCGCGAGCACGGTGCGGCCGTCCGTCGATCGCCACAGGCCCTCCCCGTCAGGGCCGCGGTGGTGCATGGTGTCTCGCGCGCGGATGACCAGCGCGTCGCTCGGCGGCTCACCGCCACCGTACTGGACGAGTCCGAAGATTCCGCACATGAGTCAGTGCCTCGGCGGGTCCTGCGCCCAGCCGCCCGCCGGCGCGCATTCAAACAAGTGGTACCAGCCAAGAGCTGCGCCGCAGGCGTTCAACACCGCCCCGTCAGGCTGCAGGTATCGCCCGAGCAGCGGGAGGTAGCGCTGTACGAAGCCCCTCTTCAGATAACGCTGCACGGTGAATCCGCAGCGACGCAGCAGTCGCTCCACCTCGCGCCGCGAGCGGATCCTGATCGTTACAGGTTCGCCCAGCGGACTGCCTTCGGCCATATGGCTGCGCCAGTCATCGAGCGCGCTGCGCGCGCGGTGCCTGACGAGCCAGGTCGCGCACAGGTACGCGTTGAAGAAGCTGTACCTGGAGTAGACGCCCAGGAGCAGCCGTCCGCCCGGTGCGAGCAGCTCGCGGATGCGGCACAGGTAGTCCGCTTCCACCGGGATGTGATGCATCACGCCGAAGGAATACACGAAATCGAACGGTCCGCTCATCGGCACCGTCAGGAGATCGCCGCATACCAGTGTCGGCGCCGGCAGGCCTGCGAGGGCAAAATGCGCCGCGGTGAGTTCGAGGTGGCGAGGCGTGACGTCAATTCCAGTGTAGATCGCGCCACGCCGGGCGATCTCCACCGCGTCCACGCCGTTGCCGACACCGATCTCGAGCACCCGGCGGTTCATCATGCGCCCGAACGCGAATACCCGCGGGATGAACGGCGTCTCGTAGCCGTAGCGGTACGCGCGCAGATCGGAGAAATACTGTGCACTGCCGGCAGGAGCCCACGAGCGAAGGCTGCCCACAGGCACGCGGCTCCAGAGTCTGACGGCCGGATCGTGAGCTGGTGGCACTGCGCGAGAAATGCGCATTAGCCCTCGCCTGCGCCGGCCGTCAATGCGGCACTAACTGCAAACGACAGGCGGGTGGCCGCAAGCTGGTCGGCCAGCGCGATCGGCCACGCCCCCCCCTCCCGCAGCGCGCGGGCCAGCGCCACGAGCTCCTCGAGCTGTCCTTTCTGGGAGGTCTTGGCGCTCCATTGGGGTGCGTTGCGCCCCGCGATGGTCAGCGTCTTGTAGTCGTCCAGGGACAAGACCATCCCATCGCAGAACACTTCCATTCTCTCCTTCGGGTAACCCTTCGCTCCGAGCGCCGTGTAGGTCAGCGTGCACAGCGAACCGTCCGCATACCGGGCGGTGGCGACGAAATTGTCGTCGGGCCGAAACTGCCCGGCTGGCGAGCCGATGCTCAGCGCCTTGCAGTCGACCCACGTCGAGTGGGTGATCGCCTGGAAGAGATCGTAGATGTGACAGGCCTCACCAATATTGCGGCCACCGCCTTCCGGACCGTGCACCCAATGCCCGGAAGGCAAAAACCCGGCGTTCATTCGGTAATTGATCAACAGCGGCGCGCTGCGTTCCCGCACCGCCTGGCGCACAACGCCGACTGCCGGCGCAAAGCGCCGGTTGAAGCCTGTCATCAGCACCGGCGCATCCGCGCCACGGTGCGCGTAGAACTGCTCGATGCCGTCAAGTTCCGTGGGCGTGATGGCCAGTGGTTTCTCGACAAACACGTGCTTGCCGGCGTTCAGCGCTGCCAGCGCCATGCCCGCGTGCTGGTTGTGCCGAGTCGCGATCATCACGAGCTGCACCTGCGCATCGCCGAGCACCTCCTCGAGCGAGGTCGTTGCGTAGGCTGCGTGGTAGTGCGTCGCGACCGCCTTGGCATTCGCTCCCGTGCGACTGACAACCGCACGCAGCGAGAACTGGCCGCGCAGCTTGAGCAGATTCGGCAAATGCGTACCCTGCGCGAACCCCCCGGCGCCCACCAGCGCGACAGCGACCGCAGCATCGCCAGCGGCGGCTTGCGCCAGCGATATCGTTTGGCGCGCGGCTTCGCCCCGCGCTGGATACGCAAGCACCGCGATCATGCGACTATCGGTCTTCAGCGCCTCGTATGCCGCGGCGGCGCGATCGACCTCGAATACCCCGACACGCAACGGCTCGAGCCTTATCGAGCCCACGGCCAGCATGCCGAGGTACGCCTGCATGTTGCGGTTCTCTGTCCAGCGCACATAAGGCAGCGGATAGTCCTGTCCGCCCTCCTCATACAGCGGGTCGTAGCGTCCCGGTCCGTACGAGGTCGAGATCAGCAGGTCCAGTTCCTTGGCGTAGAGGTCCGCGCGCTCGATCTGCAGATTCACATCGCCGACCACGATGACCCGCGCTTTGCGCCGGCAGCAGCGCAGCGCCTCGGCCATAACCTGCGCGCTCGAACTAGAGGCGGTCACGATGACCGCGTCCGCTCCGGCCCCATCGGTTTGGCGATGCACCTGCGCCACCCAGTCGCGGGCGGCCGAATCGAGTGCCACTTCCAGTCCCAGGCCCGTTGCGATCCCGACGCGCGCCGCATTCACATCGACACCGATTACCCGGCAGCCGTTGGCGCGCAGCAGTTGCGCCGTCATCTGTCCGAGGAGCCCCAGGCCGAGAACCACGATCGATTCTCCGAGAGTCGGCTGGCAGCGCCGGACGCCCTGCAGCGCTATAGCCCCGAGCGTCACGGTGCTGGCATCTGCCAAATCCACTCCCGCGGGCACGTGCACCGCCAGGTTGACGGGCGCGCTGACGAGTTCGGCGTGGTTGGCGATTCCCACCCCGGCGCACGCGACACGGTCTCCCGGCCTGAAGCCCTCGACCTGCGTACCCACCTCGAGCACCTGGCCCGCTACCGAATAGCCGGTGGGCGAACCGGCGGCGAGTTTGCCGCTCACGCGCTCCCAAGTCCGAGCCAACCCCTGATCGCGGATCATCTCGAGTACCCGCCGGACATGCTCCGGCTGCTTGAGGGCCCGTCGATATAGAGGCAACGCCGAGGTCCGCAGGCCCGCAAGCTCGGTGCCGGCGCTGACGCAGGAATACGCCACGCGCACCAGGATTTCTTTGGGCGCGGGGGTGGGCGCGGGCACCTCTTCCACGACGATCGCCCCGCTACGTACCAGAACTTGCTTCATCAATATCCGTCAGGCCGGGGTGGCCGGACCTTCCTGGCCACACCGGTCGCCGCCTAGCAGGATGCTGAAAAAGGGCTTTGTAAGGTCAGTTTCATCGAATCTCTCGCGGCAAGTGCTTGGTGTTCGTTGCCGATGCGGCGAAAACTGGCGGAAAAACCTGCTCACTTGCAATCCGACCGCATCCGACCGGTGCGAATCGCGACATTGTGGCTGGTCTCACGACTTACCTCAGAGCGCGTGTACCGCTGCTGTCGCAATAGCCACGTTGTAGAGGATCTGCGTCACGGCCTGCCACAGCGGCAGCGCTGGTATGTGTTCGGAGTTCAGCGGCACGACCACGGTATCGCCCGGATTGATCTGCACATTTGAGCTGCGGAACCAGCGCGCGCCCTCGTTCGCGACAACGCTGCCGTCTGCATGCACGATATAGATGCGACTCTTGTCGGCGCGAACTGTCTCGCCGCCGCTCAGGGCGATATAGTCGTCGCGGGACAGTCCCGGGCGGTACAGGTGGGAGGTCACTGTTTGCACCTCGCCGATCACCGTCACCTCCTGCTGGAATTTCGGCACGATGAGCTCGTCTCCATCACGAACCATGACGTCGGACGCCGACCCGATGGGTGAGCGCAGCAGGCGCGGCAGGTTGATCACTAGCCGGCCTACGGCCCGGGATTGGCGCAGCTGGGTGAGAAGGGAGTGGCCGACGGTCAAAGCCGTGGCCGCCCCGCCTGCTCCGCCCGCCCCGGCCGCCCCGGAGGCGTTCAGAGCAACGCCCTGCAGCGCGGCGAACGCGATATCCTTCTCCATGCGCTCCCCAAGCACGTCCAGCTGCGTCTGCTCCCGATCGCGCAGCTCCTGGCGCGTAAAGACGCTTCCCTCCGGGAATGCGTACTTCGTTAGGCCGCCGGCGCGCAGCAGCACCGACTTCAACGTCTCACCCTGTTTGATGGAGTATGTACCGG
>Ga0209577_10001481_pt1 | contig 23217 bp, 19 predicted proteins | sample GraSoiAngelo_109_FD_185874 | JGI IMG/M metagenome (GOLD analysis project Ga0209577, IMG submission 185874) | Grasslands soil microbial communities from the Angelo Coastal Reserve, California, USA - 14_0903_12_20cm (SPAdes) (version 2) | ecosystem: Environmental > Terrestrial > Soil > Grasslands...
AGCACGCGCAAGCTGCTCGACCTCGTATCCCGCGAGAAGGTCGCACTCACCGTGTTCCACCACGACGGCGAGCAATGGAGAAAGTTGCGGCGTGCGCCCGAAGCGTATGAGTGATCGCCTCCGCTTGCCTGGGCGCCACGATCCCGAGGTTGGTATGAGGCCAGAGCCGGAGCACGCAGCGCCAGCCGCTGCGTGAAACAAAACGGGAAAGTCTCCAAGAAACTCAGGGCGATTCAATTCGGTGACGGGCCCATTTTTGGAGTGGGGTCACAAGGGAGGCACAGAGATACAGCAACCTCACCGGTAGCCCAAGGGCGCGGCTCTATCCAACGTACCGGAGCGTCTCGGCTTCGCCAGCCAAGCTACATCTGCCCAGTCACCGGTCATGCCTCGCCATCTGCGGCAACCCCTTAACGTGGACGTCGCAGCAAGGGGAGCAACGCGAACCTGACCGGAAGGACTAACAGAGGAGGGCACCCGTGTCGCGTATTCAACGCTTCGACCACGTCGGCATCACGGTCGGGGACCTCGACGCAGTGACGGCGTTCTTCGTCGGGCTGGGTCTCGTGGTTGAGGGCAGGATGTTCATGGAAGGCGAGTTCGTCGACACCGTCATTGGCATACCGAACTCTCGTTCCGAGATCGTCACGCTGCGGCCGCCCGACGGAGGAACCGGGCTGGAGCTGTCGAGCTTCATCCGGCCCAACCATGAACCGGGATCGCCCGACGCCATGTCCAACGAGCTGGGGCTGCGCAACGTTTGCTTCGAAGTGGACAACCTCCAGGGCGTTGTCGACCGGCTGGCTGCGGACGGCTATGGCCTGGTAGGCGGCATCGGCCAATACGAGGACATCTGGCGCATGGCGTACGTGCGCGGGCCGGAGGGAATCATCGTGGCCCTGGCCCAGCGAATCGACTGACCCCGCGCTCGGCGGCCGCTCGGCACCGCGCGACCTCAACGCTACCTTCGATCGCATCGAAGCTACGATGGGCGATCGATGGGCTCCAGGGTGGTCTCCGGCGGAGTGGTGCATACCGTCCCGATGGACTTGAGACGCGTCCTGACTGCCAACCCAAAGGTTCTAGCGGCGTGGCAGGACCTCACGCCTCTTGCCCGCAATGAATGGATCTGTTGGGTGCTCTGGCCTAAGAAGGCCGAAACGAGAAGCCAGCACATCCAGCGATTGCAATCCGAGCTGCTGGAAGGAAAGCGGCGGCCGTGTTGTTGGCTTGGCTGCATCCACCGCAAGGACAAGGAACTGAGCTCTTCGGTCCGCTGGGTGCTAAGCAGCCGCAGCAAAGCGTCGGCATGAGCGACGCATCGGCTTCCCAACAGATAGATGACATCGTCCGCAGGATGGTCGGCTGGAGGGGTGAGAGGTTGAGCCAACTGCGGGCTGTCATCAGGGGCGCCGACCCGGGCGTAATCGAAGAGGTGAAGTGGAAGAAGCCCTCCCGCCCCGAGGGGGTGCCCGTCTGGTCCCACGACGGCATCGTCTGCATAGGGGAGGCCCTCAAGAACGCCGTGAGGCTGACGTTTCCAAAAGGGGCCCAGCTGAAGGATCCGAAGGGCCTCTTCAACACGCGTCTGGACAGCAAGACGGTTCGTGCCATCGACTTTCACGAGGGTGACGCCATCAACGCGTCCGCCCTGAAGGCACTGATTGTCCAAGGCGCCCGTCTCAATCGAAGCTTGGATCGGCTCGGCAAGCCCCGCTGAGATCGTTCCGGATATCTTGCTCGGTCGAGCTTTGCGCGTTCTGCACACCGGCCACCTTGGCGACTTAGGGAGGGCGATCCCGGGATTGGCATCCAGCGAGCTCCTTGGTCAGCCGAGCGACGACGTCCGGGCGAGGTTGATTGGCAGCGGGGTCCGTCTTTTCACGCCGTTCCTGTCTCTATAGAAAGGTAAGGAGGTAGCGATGCCGAGCTGGAACGACGCGACCATCACCGAGTTTCATGCGAAGGCTGGAAAGGGAGTCGGACCCTTCGGGGATCAGCTCATATTGCTAACCACGAAAGGGGCGCGCAGCGGAAAGGAGCGCACCTCGCCGGTGATGTACCACCGCGACGGGGAGCGGTACATTGTGGTCGCATCGAAGGGCGGAGCGCCCGACCACCCCGGCTGGTACAACAACCTCATGGCGAATCCCGTGGCGAAGGTTGAGGTGGGGACGGCGACTGGCATCGACACGTTCGAGGTCAGAGCGAGCGAGGCGAAGGGCGAGGAGCGGGACCGCTTGTATGCCGAGCGCGTCGCCATCGCGCCCGGGTTCGGGGAATACGAGCGGATGACCTCCCGGAAGATTCCGGTCATCATCCTGGAGCGGACCGACTAGCGCGCGGCTAGGACAGAGGCATGGCCCGCATCTTTATCACCGGCTCGGCTGATGGACTCGGACAAGCAGCGGCCCGGCGCCTGGTAACGCTCGGTCATGAAGTCGTCCTGCACGGGCGCAACCGCGACCGGGCCCAACAGGCGTTGCGCGCCGTGCCGGGCGCTCGAACGGCGCTCGAGGGCGATCTGGCCAGCATGGATCAGACGCGCGAACTGGCTGCTCAGGCGAACGCGGCCGGACCGTTCCAGGCGGTCATCCACAACGCCGGCGTTTACCGTCCCGGTGCAAGGCGCAGCGACACGGTGGACGGTCTCGACGACGTGTTCGCCATCAACGCCCTCGCGCCCTACCTGTTGACAGCGCTCATCGGATCACCTCAGCGGCTCATCTATCTTTCGTCAGGCCTGCACAAGGGCGGCGACCCGGATCTGGGCGCCCTGCAGTCGCGCCAACTGCGCTGGAACGGATCTCAGGCGTACGCCAACTCAAAACTGTTCGATGTCGTGCTGGCCTTCGCCGTCGCCCGCCTCTGGCCGCACGTCCTCTCGAACGCGGTCGATCCTGGATGGGCTCCCACGAAGATGGGCGGCGCGTCCGCACCCGGCGACCTGGAGCAAGGCGTCGCGACCCAAGTGTGGCTGGCCATCAGCGAGGACCCTGGCGCGAAAGTGAGCGGCCGGTATTTCTATCGCAAGCGAACTCAACCCGCTCACGCGGCGGCATCGGACGTCCCCGTCCAGGACGCGTTTCTGGCTGCTTGTGAACAGTTGACCGGTGTACGGCTTCCGACAGAGGTCACGAAGTAACGATCGTGTCGGCCATCGCGCCGCATGAGTCGCCCTGACGGCTGCCGGCACAGCGGTGGGGTTGGCGCGAATAAAAGTAGATATTTCTGCTTTTATTACTGCGACGAGATGCCATGAGCACAGCAGTCGTGACCGGGGCGTCCAGAGGCTTGGGCAGGGCGCTCAGCGAAGGCCTGGCCCGCCGGGGCTGGTCTTTGATCGTCGACGGCCGCGACCCGGCCCTCCTGGAGCAGGCTCACGGTCGCCTCTGGAAGCTGATCCCGCCCGGCACCCATGTACTGGCAATTCCAGGCGACGTCGCCGATCCTGAGCATCGTCGAGCGCTCGCCGGCGCGGCGCATGCGCTGGGAGGCCTCGACTTGCTGGTCTGCAACGCCGGTGTGCTCGGTCCGAGCCCGCTGCCTGCGCTGGCCGATTTCCCCCTGGCCGCGTTGCGCGACCTTTTCGAGGTCTACCCGGTCGCCAGCCTGGGTCTGATCCAGGAAGTCCTGCCGCTGCTCCGAGCCGCGAACGACGGAGGCCGCGTGGTGCTGATCAGCTCCGACGCCGCCGTCGAAGGCTACCCGGGCTGGGGCGGCTACGGCGCAGCCAAGGCTGCCCAGGACCAGCTCGCCAAGGTCCTCGCTGTCGAGGAACCCGACCTGCGGGTCTGGGCAGTCGATCCGGGCGACATTCGCACCGACATGCACCAGGCGGCATTCCCTGGCGAGGACATCTCAGATCGACCTCCGCCCGAGGTGGTGGTGCCCCGCCTGATCGAACTGTTCGAATCGCGTCAGCCCAGCGGCCGGATCCGGGCGGCTGACCTGGCGGGGCCCGGGAAGTGATCGCCACCAATTCGAGCTTCGAGTTCACCCTGCCGCGGGCACTGGAGGCCACCGAGCCGCCGGAGCAGCGGGGCCAGGGCCGCGACGACGTACGGCTGCTCGTGTCCCAACGCTCCAGCGGGAAGATCGAGCACCGCCGCTTCAGCGACTTGCTGGCCCTGCTACGACCGAGTGACCTACTCGTCTTCAACCGCTCGGCAACCTTGAACGCTGCGCTGGAGGCTACGGCCGGCTTCCAGAGAGCTGTCCTCCACCTCGCCCGCCGGCTCAGTGATACCGAGTGGATCGCGGAGCTCCGCCATGCCGAGCCGGACAGCCTCCGCACAACCCCATGGCTGGACGCCCGCGCCGGCACCGAGATCGCGCTGAGGGGCGGCGGCCGGGCAGTCCTGGTACGGCCGGCGGTCGACTCGGAAGTCGCCCGCCTCTGGGTGCTACAGGTGACTCTTGAACTGTCAGCCGATGAGTACCTCATGCGCTGGGGACGGCCGATCGTCTACGGCCACATCACCAAATCGCGGCCACTCAGCGCCTACCAGACGGTCTTTGCCGACGTGCCTGGCAGCGCGGAGATGCCATCGGCGGCGCGGCCCTTCACGGCCGACCTGGTGACGCGCCTGCTGGTGAAGGGCGTTGACCTGGCGCCGATCGTGCTGCACTGCGGAGTCTCCTCGCTCGAGGCTCACGAACCACCGCAGCCCGAGCCTTTCGAGGTGCCGCCGGACACCGCGCAGCGCGTCAACGCCGCTATCCGGGTCGGGGGTAGGGTGATCGCCGTGGGCACCACCTGCGTACGCGCCCTCGAGAGTTCGGCAGTCGGTCCCGGGCTGGTCCTCCCCAGCTCAGGCTTGACCAACCTGGTCGTCGACGCAGCCTACACGCCGCGGGTCACCACCGGACTCCTAACGGGCTGGCACGAGCCGATGGCATCCCATTTGGCGATGGTCGAGGCCTTCGCCGGAAGAAGGCTGCTGGAAGTGTCCTACCGGGCAGCGCTCGATGCTGGTTACCTCTGGCACGAGTTCGGCGATAGCCACTTGATTCTGCCGTGAGCCAGCCTTCGGAGCCGGTCGAGCTGGCGCCGACTGAAACCGCGGGCGCCGCCGTCGGCCTCAATGCCCAGAGTGAAGGCCGGCGCGGCGTCCTCTTGGCGATCAAGCAGGCGGGCGAAGCCTCCGCCGAGCAGATTGCCCGCAGCGTCGGCGTGACCGTCAGTGCCGTCCGCCAGCACCTGGCGGCGCTCGAGGGCCAAGGCTTGGTCGCCCACCGCGACGAGCGCAGCGGCCCGGGCCGCCCCCGACGCCGCTACTGCATCACCCCTGCTGGCGAAGCGCTCTGGCCCAAGCGCTACGGGCAGCTCACCAACCAACTTCTGGACTTCGTCGGCCAGGAGAGCCTGGAGCTGGTGGACAAGGTCTTCACCCGGCGCGGCGAGGCGCGCGTCGAGCGGGCCGCCGAGCGGCTGTCGGGCCTTGGCTTCGACGCCCGCATCGAGGAGCTGACGCGAATTCTGGACGAGGACGGCTACCTGGCCGAGTGCCGGCGCGAGGCCAATGAGTCATGGCTGGTCGTCGAGCACAACTGCGCCATCCTCGATGTCGCCCGACGTTACGGCGCCGCTTGCAACAGTGAGCTGGCCTTCCTGCGCGCGGCGATGCCTGACGCGAGCATCGATCGCATCAAGCACAAGATGGCGGGCGACTTCGTCTGCGCCTACAGAATCGCGTCCAAAGCGGTCATCACTCGCTGAAATTGATCGGCAGCTCAAACGTGAATGCGACCGCTGTTGTGTGCACGCACCCCACAGCTCCAAACCGCTGGCGACTACAACGAGCACGGCGCAGGGGCTGATTTTCGTCTCCTATCACCGAGCAGCCTCGTACGTGACGATCAACACGCCTGTGCTCGTGGTGATGCTGTCGACCAGCCGCAGCGATGCTTGCGCGCCGCCGGGAAACAGCCTCCGTCCAGTGCCCAGTACGAGAGGAGCAATCATCAGCAGATACTCGTCGATCAAATCGGCGGCCATCAGCGAGCCGATCAGGACGCCGCTGCCCATGATCACGAGATTCGCGGTCGAGCTCTGCTTGAGCTCGGCCACGGCGGCCGGAATGTCGCCATGCAGCAGAGTCGAGTTCGGCCAGTCGAGCCTCGTTGCCGGGTTGCTCGAGGCGACGTACTTGTGAATGCTATTGAGCGCGTCCTTGAACGGGCCGCCCCGGGCGTTCCAGGAGGCCAGGAGCTGCTCGTAGGTGCGCCGCCCAAACAGCCACGCGCGATCCCCGCCCATCCGCTCGCCCATCTTGGCGACGGTCGCCTCGTCGCCGTACGGGATCCCCCAGCCGCCGAGCGCAAACCCATCCCGCGTGTCCTCGTCCGGGCGGCCTGGTCCCTGCATCACGCCGTCAAGCGTCACCCAATTCATCACGATTACCTTTCCCATCTCATCTCCGTTCTTCTCCCATCTCATCTCCTGTTCTTCAGTCTCGGCGCGCCACCCAGGTGCGCGACCGGTGGATTCGCAAGACCCCAGGGTTATTCCGGCTTCTCACCCCTTACACGAACGTGATCGGCCGAAATCGACACCGCCACCAAAGTCTCCGACACGTGCTCCATGCACAGCGGCCTTTCCCCGACGTCATGTCTTCAGCGGAAGATCGCGCGCGTCACGTCGGGCCGCCGTTGTGGTGCGAGAAGCTCGAAAGTTCGCTCGAAATGCACTCGGTCGTCACGGGCGGGCTCGTGTGCCATTTCGACTCGAATCCCAGGCCGGTTGAGAGGCGAGTAGTCTGGCCGTCGTGGACGGCGCGGCGCCGCTGACGGTCTACCTCGCCGATACCGACCGGGGCGCTGTGGCGCTGGTAGGGGGCAAGGGCGCAAACCTCGGCGAGCTGGCAAGGGCCGGCTTTCCAGTGCCCAATGGGTTCGTGCTGACGACCCGCGCCTACGCCTTGGCCGCGGAGGCGGCGGGCGTCGACCCCGCACGACCGGCCGAGGCGGCGGAGCGGTTACGCGCCGCGCCGATGCCCGAAGCGATCGCGAACGCCGCACGCAAGGCTTACGCCGCACTCGACGCTGGGCGCGTCGCAGTGCGGTCGTCGGCAACTGCCGAGGACCTGCCTGGCGCTTCGTTCGCGGGCCAGCAGGACACGTACCTCGACATTTCCAGCGTAGACAGCCTCCTCGACGCGATCCGCCGCTGCTGGGCGTCGCTGTGGAACGAGCGCGCGGTCGCCTACCGGCGTGCCAACGGCGTCGATGACACAAGGGTCGGCCTTGCCGTGGTCGTGCAAGAGATGGTGGATGCCTCCGCGGCGGGCGTCCTGTTCACCGCCGACCCGGTCACCGGACAGCGCCGGCACGCGGCGATCGACGCGGTCGCGGGCCTCGGAGAAAAGCTCGTCGCCGGCGCGATCGACCCCGACCACTATGCGGTCGACATCGCGAGCCGCGAGGTGGTTGAGCGACCGGCCGCCGGCCAGGGGTCGGTCCTCTCCGACCAGGAGGTGCTCACCCTGGCGGAGTTTGGGGATCGCGTCGAACGCCACTTCAATGCGCCGCAGGACATCGAGTTCGCGCTCGATCAGGAGCGGCACGTCTGGCTCGTCCAGTCGCGTCCGATCACAACGCTATATCCCCTGCCCGAGGACGCGCCAGATCCCCAGCAGGACCTTCGCGTCTACTTCTCGGGCAACGTTTTCCAGGGCTACTTCGAGCCGATCACGCCGATGGGCATCCAGTTCTTCCGCCTCCTGAGTGGCGCCCTGTCCGGCATGTTTGGATTCCCGGTCGACGATCTGGCGGCCGGCTCCCAGATCCTCAAGGAACCCGGAATGAGGCTTTACATCGACGTGACGCCAATCGTCCGGGATCCGGTCGGCCGTCGCGCATTCGTGACCCTGACATCAATGGGCGAGGCGCGAAGCTCGGCCGTTCTCGTCCAGCTCGCTTCTGATCCGCGTCTCTCGCTCGTCAGGCGCTCCCGTTTTCGTTCGGTGCGCGCGATCGCCGGAGCGATGATGCGGGCAGGCGTTCCTCACTCCGCGCTGCGAGTCGTGCGGTCACCGGAGGTGACCCGCGCACGTTATGTCCGCGAGATCGAGGAGTTCGCACGTATCGATCTGCCCGAAGACGCGACCCCGGAGCAGCGCCTCGACGCATTCGAGCGTCTGATCCTGACGGTGTCGCCGCGGATGTTCCCGCGAATGATCGGGACCATCCTGCCGGCGATGCTCTCGTTCGCCCTGGCGGTACGGCTGCTGCGCGGCAAGGCGCGGATGGAGGAGCTGCAGACCATCACTCGCGGCGCGCCGCACAACCCGACCACCGAGATGGACCTGGCGCTCTGGGCCTTGTGCACCGATGTCCGCGCCGATGCGGACTCACGGGAGGCATTGATTCGGCGCACGCCAGCCGACCTGGCGGCCGCCTATCGACGCAGCACGCTGCCCCCGCGCCTGCAGGCCGGCCTCAAGTCATTCCTCGCCCGTTACGGCTTTCGATCGATCGGCGAGATTGACATCGGCGTCGAGCGCTGGTCCGAAAACCCGGAGCACATCCTCGGCGCGCTCGTGAATTACCTGCGCCTCGGCGACGACGCGATGGCGCCTGACGCACAGTTCGCGAAGGGCCAGCGGGAGGCGGAGGCGATGATCGCCTCCCTGCTGACCAGGGTGCACGGGCCACGGCGGGCGATCCTCCGAGTGGTGCTGGGTAGGGTGCGCGCCCTCATCGGTGACCGAGAAGCGCCGAAGTTCCACATCATCCGCCTGCTCGCGACGCCCTCGCGAGAGCTACTCAAACCGGTCGGTCGCGACCTGGTCGCGCGCGGCCGGCTTTCCGACGAAGACGACATCTTCTTCCTGACCCTGCCCGAGGCGCGACGCGCCGCCGGCGGCGAGGACATGCGGGAACTGGTCGCCGCCCGAAGGGCTACTTACGACCGCGAGCGCGCGCGCCGGCGCATCCCGCGCTTGCTCCTATCCGACGGGACCGACGCGGAGGCGGCGCTGGTGTCGGTCGGCGAGGGGCTGCGAGGTTCACCCGCCTCTCCGGGAGTCGTCTCCGGGACCGCGCGCGTGATTCGCTCGCCGGCCGGAGCAAGGCTCGAGCCGGGAGAGATCCTGGTCGCGCCTTCCACCGATCCCGGCTGGACTCCTCTCTTCCTGACCGCGGGCGCCCTGGTCATGGAGATGGGCGGCATGATGTCGCACGGCGCGGTCGTGGCCCGCGAGTACGGCATCCCCGCCGTCGTCGGAGTGGCCGGTGCCACCGATCAGATCACGACCGGTCAGCGCGTTACCGTCGACGGCTCCTCGGGCACAGTCTCGCTTGAGGTGGGCCCGAAAGAGGAGGCCCGACAGGACATGACGGCCACCAAGTTAGGCGAGTCGCCCACAACCCGAGCCGCGGGCGAATCTCGTTGACGGTTAAGCCGAGCGGACGCTTGATGGATATCTGTAGCAGTTCGTGTGGTAATTCGACTGGCCTGAGGCGAGGTCTCCGTCCCCCCGACCAAATTTCTTAATTCGGATTTGTGTGGGGCGGCTTGAAATTGACATGGCGCTTACGAAGCAATAGATTCAGAAGCCACTACCAGCACAGGAGGGGAGGGGGGACGCAATCGGCTGGATAGTCACAAAGTGGAGGGTGTCGTGGCCAGATTTCGACTTCCTGTGCTCGTCTTCGCGCTTTGCCTGATCGCTGCTTTCTCGACATCGCCCGCGGCGGCCAGCGCCGGACCTGGGGTGGGGATCGTGCCCCAGGGCACTCAGACCGACACGGCCTATGCGAACAGCTTCAAAGCGGCCGGCGTAACGAACGTCGATGCGACGACCCAGAAGACGAGCTGCTTCACACCGGAGGTGCCGTATTTCGCCAACGACGGTCCCGCTGAGGGATACAGCGGCGCGTCGCCCTGCAGTGGAGCCTCCAACACGGGCGAGAATCTCGGCCCCTATCCGACCCAATCGACCAGCAATACGGGATATCCGGCGATGACACCGATGTTGGTCAAAGACCATTCGGAGTCGGACATCCGCGTCGACCCGACCGACCCAATGCATCTGATCGGCTCGAGCAAATGGTTCGTCAGCGCCGAGGGCTACAACCACCAGCTCGGTTTTTACGAGTCGTTTGACGGAGGCCAGATGTGGTCAGTCCAGGGCCACATTCCTGGCTACGAAGGGTGGACGGACAACACCGACCCGGTGGGAGCTTTCGACGGGAATGGCAACTATTACGAGTTCTTGCTGAACTACCAGTTCTATTACAACTCCGACGGCAGCCACAACTTCAGCCTCGGCACTCAGAAGGAGCCGAACCCGGGTGAGCCGGCCGAAGTCGTCTCCGTGTCGGTGCATCCGCATGGCTCGACCAAGGCCACCGACTGGATCACCACGCACAACGGCGCGCCGGACTTCGTGGCCACCTACGACAGCATCGGCAACGAGCCGGACAAGCAGTGGATCACCATCGACACCAATCCCAACAGCCCGCACTTCAACCGCATCTACGTCATGTGGGTCGACTTCCACCACATCCCCCCGGTGCCCTTCGTCTCGTTCGCCGACGCCAACCCGGACGGGACGCACACCAACTGGTCCCAGCCGATCCGTCTGCCAGAGGGACCTCACCACCCGAACGGCGACACCTACCTGCTTCCGCACGTGACGCCCGACGGCAACGTCTACACACCGCTCACCAATGAGACGGTCGCCAGCGGATTCACGGCCAACACAGTCGTTCTCGACCGGTCGACGGACGGCGGCAAAACCTGGTCGACGATCTCGACCGTGATCAGCAACGTCACCGGTCCCACGTTTTGCTGCAACAACAACACGACCTTCCGTGACGGCATCTTCGACACCTTCACCACCAGTCCGGTGAAGGTCGGCCAGAGCTACCCCCTTTACGCTTCGTGGGAGGACTTCAGCACAGGACACACCAACGTGATCCTGACCGCCTCCTACGACGGCGGATTCAGTTGGAGCGCGCCGATTCAGGTCAATGACAACGCCGCGTCCAATGTGGACGAGTTTCAGCCCAATCTCGCAACCACAGCGAATGGAAAGGTGAGCGTCGCCTTCTACGACCGCCGTCTTACATGTCCGGCCGCCAGGACAAAGGATGCCGAACAGGCAGGCCTCGCGCTCGACACTGTCAACACCAACTACTCAGGTTTGCTGCCGCCGTACGGCGCGGCCAACTACTGCATCAACTCAAGCATCCAGTTCTATAGCCCGACGTTGACGCCCATTGGCCCGACGTTGACGCCCATTGGCCACAACATCCGGATCAGCGCCAACACGTGGGATCCGCAACTCAACGCAGCGCACTACTCGAGGGCAAGCGCCGACCGCACGTTCATCGGCGACTACTTCGGCAACACCAGCGACGACGGCCTCGGAATGGAGGTGACGACCTCGGTCAGCACGTACAACGACGGCACGAACCCTGATTGCACCCCCCAAAACCAAAGCGCTTGCTTCCGTCAGCAGCAGATCGTCGCCTTGATCCCGATTCCGTAGCGCTCGACGGCTTGATTCACGGCCGGGGAGCCGACGCTCCCCGGCACTCACTCTCAGCATGCACGCGAATGCCCAGAAGATTCGGCTTCGCAGCAGCGGCGATCCGGGCGCTGGCTTTGACCGCCACGAAATCCTCTAGGTGAGGGAGGAGCTCTCGGCCCGGGTTCTAGCTTGGAATCGACGCAATGCGACACCCGCCCAGATGATCTCGACCACGCCGAACGGCCAAGCGCCCGCGAGAAATCCATACGCGCTGGAAAGCAGGCACCCGACCGCGAACGCGAGGACGAAAGCTCGATGCCGCTTCTCAGCGGCATACGTCGCCATCATGAAGGTGACGGCGATTACGCCAAACACTGTGACGCCGATTCCGCTCATCCTCGCAAGCTCCTGACTCGCTCGGGAACTGCCAAGCGGAGCCTAACCGTCAACTCAGCGAATTCTGGATGTCTTCGCCGGCGGCGGGTCCAGGCAGAACACAGATTCCTGGGAACCTCGCAACCGAGGTCACCGTCCTGCCTATCCTCAGCTGATCTGAACTCGTCCGCCAGCAATCGGCGCCTGCACAAATACTTCAAGCCTCGGGACGCACGGTCCTCATTGACGGGACCGTGAGGTCTTGACTCGGATCCGCCGGCGGCGCCCGCGGTAATGACCCTTGTTGCACGCTAGACTCCGGGCTGATGCGCTGCGGTCGCTGCGGCGAAGAGAACCCGGAACGCGCTCGATTCTGCCTTGCTTGCGGCGCCCCGCTGACAGGGGAGTCCAAGCAAGAGCGCAAGGTCATATCAGTGCTCTTCGCCGACCTGGTCGGCTTCACCGGCCGCTCCCACGATGGAGACCCGGAGGACGTGCGTGACACGCTGCATGCGTACCACGGCGCTGCGAAGGAGGCCATCGAATCATTCGGCGGCAACCTGGAAAAGTTCATCGGCGATGCGGTCATGGCGGTGTTCGGCGCGCCGATTTCTCACGGTGATGACGCCGAGCGGGCGGTCAGGGCGGGCCTGAAGGTTCTCGCCGCAGTCGAGGACCTTGGACTTCGCGCTCGGGCCGCCGTCAACACAGGTGAAGCGGTCGTGGCGGTCGGGGCTGCCGCAAGCTCGGGCCAGGCGCTGGCGATGGGCGACGTCGTCAACACCGCTTCCAGGCTGCAGTCAGCCGCGCTCCCGGGTGCGCTAGTGGTCGGTCATGAGACCTATCTGCTGACTCGCAACTCGATTCGCTACGAGAAGCTCAACTCTGTCACTGCGAAGGGCATACCAGAGCCGCTCGAGGCCTGGTGTGCAATCGGTCCGCTGGCGGCCGGACCGGAGCGTCCGAGGACGCCAATGGTGGGGCGCGAGCGGGAGATCGGCCTCCTGAGCTCCATCTGGGATCGAGCCGTCGCCGACCGGCGCCCGCACCTGGTCACGATCGTTGGCCCCCCAGGCATCGGAAAGTCGAGGCTGCAGCGCGAATTCTCCGCACTCGTCCACGGGCGAGGCGCCACCGTTGCTCGGGGTCGGTGCCTGCCGTATGGCGATCGCACGGCTTATGGAGCCTTCATGCAACTGATCCGCACCACGGCGGGAATTTACGAGACCGATTCGAAGGAAGCGGCCCGCGGCAAGCTGGCCGCCACGATCGGGGATCTGGTTCCGGGCGCAGAGGCCGAGGAGACGACCTTCCATCTCTCGATTCTGATGGGGCTGAGCGCGGGCGAGCAGTCTCTGCAGCGGGCTTACCTTTTCTTCGCAGCGCGTCGCTTCCTCGAAACGGTTGCCTCCACGCAGCCGCTGCTGGTCGTGCTTGAAGACCTGCACTGGGCCGACAACGCATTACTGGACCTGGTTGAGTACCTGGCGGCGCATCTGAAGGACACGGCGCTGGTAATCATCTGCCTGGCCCGGCCCGAATTCATCGACCAGCGACCGGGCTGGGGCAGCGGCCTTTTCGCGCACACCGTGATTGGGCTGGAGCCTCTGTCGAGCGTGGATGCCGCCGCACTCGCAGGGAACCTGCTCGCCGAGGCGGCGGGTGGGAGCGAAACCGTCAACCGGCTCGCCGAAACGGCCGAGGGCAACCCACTGTTCATCGAGGAGCTCACCGCCGCGGTCGCCGAAGGACAGGAGCTCGGTTCGGGTTTGCCCACCACCGTGCGGGCGGCCATCGCCTCTCGACTCGATGCCCTACCGAGCGCCGGCCGCGAGGTGCTCCTGGATGCGTCGGTGGTGGGGCGTACTTTCTGGCGTGGCGTCCTCAACGCTCTCGGTATCCACGCGAGCCTTGATGACGACCTGGCGATGCTTGAGGCGCGCGACTTCATCCGCCGCGTGCCGACGAGCAGGGTCGAAGGCGACGTCGAGTACCAGTTCAAGCACATCCTCATCCATGATGTCGCGTACGCGACGCTTCCTCGCTCCACCCGGCGCCAGCGTCATCGCCTGGTTGCTGAGTACATCGAATCGGTAACCAGCGAGCCGGTCAACCTGTCGGCGATCCTTGCTCACCACTGGCGAGAGGCCGGCGAACCTGGCAAGGCGATCGTGTACCTCATGCTCTCTGCGGAGCAGGCGCTCAAGGGCTGGGCTTTGAACGATGCGGTGTCGCTGTTCGACTCGGCGCTTTCGCTCGCAGTTGACGATGAGCAGCGATCTCGAATCCAGCTTGCCCGTGGCCTGGCGAGATCGAAGCTGGCGGACTATCCGGCTGCCGTCGGCGACCTGGGCGAGCTGCTGCCTCGTCTGACAGGTCGCCAGCGGATCGAAGCGCTCCTCGGCTACTCGTGGGCTTCGGAGTGGACCGAGAACACCGACGAGACGATTGCCTCGGCGGAAGAGGCTCTCGGTCTCGCACAGGCCGCGGATGATCGCGAGCTGGCGCCGGTGGCGAGGGCCATGCTCAGCCAGGGTCTCGCGATGAGGGGCGGTCCAGGCGATCTCGACAGCGCCGGCGAGATCGGGGAACAGGCGCTTCGCTCGTGGCGCGCCGGCGCCAGGCCGTGGGAGCGGCTCAACCATGAGCACATGCTGGGCGAGCAGTACTACTGGGTCGGCCGTATCGGCGACGCGCAGGCCCTGATGACCTCGGCGTCGAGGTCGGGGACCGACCCGCAGAGCATTCAGACGCGACTTCGCAGCTCGGCGTTGATGGCCCAGGTTCTTTGCTCCACCGGCCGCTACGAGGAGAGCATTCAGCTTTTCGACGAGACGATTCGGCTCGGCCAGGACCTTGGGCGGCCCATCAGGGTTGTCCGCAACTACTCGACGCAGCCCCTGCGGGAGCTCTTCGACCTCGAGGAGGCGCGCCGCCGGAGCGAGGAGTCGCTCGACGGACCGGACGAAGCGGCTGGCATTCTGATGCCTCGCGCGAACGCGAGGACGGATCTGATACATACAGCGCTCCTTGCCGACGACATTGCCACGGCCGAGAACCTCTGGCGCGTCCAGTGGGACGAGTCAGCTAACACCAGGGCGTGGACCCGGTGGTTGATGCTATGCAGCCTCGCTGCCGCGAGGGCCGAGATGGAGCTATCCATGGGCTCGGCCGAGGAGGCTGTTGATTGGGCGCGGAAGACGATCGAACTCTGCCTCCCAGTACGCCGGCTCAAATATGAGATTGCCGGCCGGACGGTGCTGGGAAGGGGGCTGGTGGAGTCGGGGAAGGGTGCTGATGGGGTGGCGGCGCTGAAGCTCGCCGTCGAGCAGGCAGACCGTCTGGGTGCGCCGCCCCTCCGCTGGCAGGCCCAGGCGGCTCTGGCCCGGGCCTTGTTCGCAACGGGCGACGACAAGGGAGCGGAGCAAGCATTCGTGGCCGCCTCGACGGTAATCCACGACGTCGCCGCCGGCCTATCGGCCGAGCGCTCCGTTCGCTTCCTGCATGCAGAGCCTATCCGCGGTGTTCTTGAGGGCTTGACGACGGCCCGCCAGTAGCGCTCCCTCTAGATCGCGGTGAACAATGTCACCGCGCCGCTCGCGATCAGGACGAAGCTCCAAGCCATGTCGAGGTTGAACCATCCGCGGCGAAGGACGCCGAGCCCGACCTTCTCATAGATGACCACCGCTACGACGCCCATCACCAGCAACATCGCCACGACATGAAGCGAAGCCGCCGCCACCGCCTGGAGAGAGATCTCGCTCAGGCTGTGGTAGGTCGCATAGACGGGCAGGCCGAGAAGCACTGGCGCAAGCATCAACCCGGCGCCGTGAGCGGACGACATCAGGAACGACCACATCGCCAGGCCGGCTGGACCGACTCGCATCCCAAAACCGCCGGGATGCGAGCGCGGTCGCGCAAGCTTGTAGAGACCGAAGCTCACAAGCACCAACGCGGCGAGCAGGCGAACGAAGAAGGGCGGCACCACCTGCTCGGTCAAGGAGACCGCGACAACGACCATGACGATCGACGCCTCGTGCCCGATCGCGATGGGCAACAAAGACTCGAGCACCGCACGTCGGCGCTTCTCCTGCAAGCCGCGCGCGACTGCGAAGAGCCAGCCCATCCCGGGATTGACACCGTGGTAGGCCCCGAGCAGCACGAGAGCTGCCCAGGGCCACAAAACGCTGGTCACGAGTAGCAGTACGAGTCGGAGGAGGCGTCACCGCCTTCCAGGTGGACCTGGTGTGTGCGCTGCTCGAACGTCGTGAAGAATCCGGCGTCGAGGCTCAGCCCGCCCTCTGGTCTGGCGTCGATGAGCGTCGCCCAGCTCTTGATCCCGTCCGGGTAGAACTGCTCATCCCAGCTCGCGTACAGCGAGTTGGTCAGGTACGCGCGCTTGCCGTCGCGGCTGACCTCCACCATCTGGGGTCCTCCGCTCAACGGACCGCTCGTCGGATGCGCAGCCTTTCGCACGATCCCTCCGAGGTGGACGCTCCCCGTCTTCTTTGGCTTGAACGGATCCCTGACGTCGAACTGGAGGAACTCGCCCGTGCCCCACGCCGAGACGTAGAGCCACTGGTCGTCGAGGGATAGGTTTATGTCGGTGACCAGCGGCGGCACCGCCTTGAAGCCTTTGAGCAGCGGCGGCAGGAGGTCGGGGTCGGCCGGCTCGGCGGGAATGTCGATCACCTTCTCGATCTTGTACGTAGAGCCGTCGAGATACCAGGTCCAGATCGACGCGCTCAGGTCTTTCAGGCTCGTCACGACGCCGACGAATCCGTAGGGCTTGCTTGGGTCATGCGCCGGCCGTAGCTCCAGCACCATCTGGAACTCCTTGCCTAGGTCGATCTCCTGGCGATGACGGCGCTTTGGCAGATCCCAGATGTGGATCTTGTGGCCGTACTCGCCTGCCAGCAGGATCTCGGGGTTGACGCCGCCTTCGACCATCTTGGGCGTGCCCCATTCGCTCGTAATCGCCGTGTCGTAGCCGAGGTGCCACCAGAAGTCGTAGGCGAGCTTCTGGGGTCCGCGGTCGATCTCCCATCGGCCCTTGACCGCGAAAGTGTCGTGGTCGATCACGAAGACTCCACCGGGCGCGTCGCCGTCCGGATTGCCGAGCGCACTCACGTAGATCCCATCGGGACCGCAGTGGATGGTGTGCGGCCGGCTGTAGCCGGCGCGGTCGGCGATCTCCTTGGCCTCGATCGTGTGGACGAGCTTCGGCTGCTTCGGATCGGGCTTGACGTCGAAGATGTAGATGCGCGACGAGCGAAGGCCCGGCACCAGTAGGTACCGGCGCTCGAGATGCGGGTGCGCGGCGTAAGGACACAGGGCGGAGCTGCACACATTCCAGCCGAAGTGGTGGAACTCATCGCCAGTGTTGGGCGCGTCGACGCGGCCGATCTGTTTGCCGAAAGTCTTTGACTTCGGGTCCAAATCGAGGGTGACGAGGCCGTCGGGCTTTTGCCTCGTGGGATCGAACGTGACCATGTAGGCCAGCGTCTCGATGGGCGCTTCCGCCGCGAGGCGAGGCGAGGGATAAAAGGTCGGATCGGGTCGGAGAAGTGTGGTGGCCATCTCGATTTCCTCCTTCAGACCTAGCCGTGACGTCTTTCCGAGAACGAGCCTACGGACCCAGCTGGTTTGATTGTGTGCCGTTCAGCACGGTTACGGTGTGTCGTTCGACACACGTTGCCGCCCCAGCCACTCCCGCAGGTCACGGATGGCAAGTCACACGTGCGAGGAAGCGCGGCGGCGAAGGCGGTCGTGGTCTAGCACCGTGATCGAACGTGCAGATTGGCGGATGTATCCGAGGTCGGAGAACCGTCGAAGCGCACGGTTCACGTTCTCGCGGCTGGCTCCGACCATGCCGGCCAATACGCGTTGGCTGAGCGATAAGTCGATGACGATGCCACCGGACGACGTTGTCCGGCCCTTCGCATCGGCCAGCTCCGCCAGCTTTGATGCGACCCGACCCGATATGTCAAGGAATGCGACGTCGCCCATGGTCGTGTCCTTCCTCTTTATGTACACGCTCAGGCTGGTGATGATTCGCAATAGCAATTTCGGTTGGGCGGTGAGGAATCGGAGCAGCGGAGCCTTTGCGATAACTAGGCACGTGGTCGGCTTCAGCGCTTGGGCATCGGCTGTCCTTTCACCCTCGTCATCGAACAGGGACAGCTCACCGAAAACCTCGCCGGTACCTGCGATTGCAAAAACCACCTGGCCACCGCCTTCACCAACCCGGCCGATCATCACCTCGCCTTCAACCACCATGTAAAGGTGTGAGCCGGGGTCGCCCTCGCGGAACAGATACGCGCCTCTGGCGAAGCTGCGCGTTCGGGTTGCACTTCGTAGTGGTTCCAGGTCGGATGGCGCCAGACCTTCGAAGATTGGCGCTTCGGCGAGCAGCTCAATCGGGTCCATACGTCGCCAATCATGCGCGGTGCGCGTCTTGATTCTGGGGCTGGTTCACGGGACCGGCGAATTCCCATCGGCGCTCACCCCGCCGGGGTCGCAGACGGGTCACCGGATCCCGGAAACGATTTTCGTACTCCTCACCAGAGTCAGGGTCACGCCCATGACAACGCCCCACCCAAGGCCGCCAATCGCCGCAGGCAAGTAGTTGAGGTAGGCGTCGTTGAGGTGCAGCGCGGAATTGACGAGTTGCACTCCAAAGCCCATCGCCGCTCCAGCAAAGATGCTGCCGATTGCCCACACCAATTTCGCCACGCGCCCGTGCACGACGAATGCTTGCCCGATACCCAGTACTCCGAGCGCGATGGTGAAAAGAATCCCGAATGGGCGTTGTGGCGGCGGGGGGCATGAGGAGCCGAATCCGAGGCTGACGTCGATGCAAATCGACATACCTGCACCGCCCACCACAAACGCGACGCCAAGGTCAAGGAACAGCCCGACGAGAGCGCCGATTGCACTCGCCAGCCACCACGGCCTGCCGCTCCGCAGCGCTATCCATGGAGCAAAGATCAGCAAGAAATAGAAAACGAGCGATGCGCCCAGGAACGACGCGACCCAGCCGGGCGACTCGTTGCCGGGGCCCGTGACGAAGGCGAGCACAAGCGCTGCCACAACGCCAAACAAAGTTGGGATGGCGACTTTTGCCAGCATGTAACACCTCCGTCAAGGGTCGGAAGCGAACGCGCTCAGGAACGGAAATTGGCCATGAGAAGTGTCCACTATGTCCTGAGATCACAGACCGGGCCCCGACCAAAATTGAGTTCACAATCGGCGGTTTCGCCGGTTGACCGGCGACCCGGATCACAGTCGTGTCACAGATTTCTCGGAGCTCCGCCCAGCGGTCGTCTGAGTCACTGAGAATCGGGCGCTACCTCATCAAGACGTTTGCGGAGCCATTCCGCTTCGGCAGCATCATCGGGATCGGGAATCTGCCCGGCTGCTGCGAACCGTGCCCTAGTCTCCTCCAGCAGCTGACCAGCTCGTGCTGCCTCGCCCTCGTCGAAGGCGAGAACGGCTGAATCGAGGAGCAGATAAGGCTCCAACGCGTCATATCCGCAGGCGCGGGCCAGACTGGCGCTAGACGAGAAGAGCTCGCGTGCTTTAGCGCCATTGCCATCATGCAGCTCAACGTACGCGACGTTGCGATGCTCGGCAGCGACCATGCGTTCCTCGCCGAGCTGCCGATTCAAATCGATGCTTTCTTTGTAGAGCTGCCTGGCCGTCCCGAAGTCGCCTTGCATGCGCGCTGCGACCGCCTCCAGATGAAGGGGCATCTGTTCCAGCCTTGGCTCCTTCTTTCGCAGCGCAAGCCCGCGACCCTCTCCGGCGAGCATTGCGACGCGTTTCAGATCGCCCTGACGCAGCGCAACGCGGGCAAGCATGCAAAGTCCGTCTATCTCACCCGACACGTCCTCGGAGGCTCTTGACGTGCGGACCAAGTCCTCGGCGATGCTTGCCGCCTCAGAAGTGGCACCCGACCTGAAGGCGGCTAGTGCGTCCTCGTAAAGGCTCATTGATCCATTCCTCCCATCAGGGAGATGAGCGTGGCAAAAAAGGCTACCAGGTGGCCTTGGCGGTGACTGTTATGAGTCAGGCAGTGGCCCAGGCAGCGAGGGATTGGGGCCTGAGCAGGCAAGCCTTTCATGCCTCGGCCGGCGGCGGGCTTCATGGCTAAACCTATGATTTCGGCAGGAGTGGGCGCGCGACCGACGACGCGATACGCCAGGAGCGGTGACTACAGCATCGCCTATCAGGTCGTGGGAGACGCTCCCCTAGATCTTGTTCTGGTAAGAGGTGCTCCGCATGGTTCGCGGGATGACCGGCGATGAGATGTTCAGCGACCGCCAAGCTCTTGCTGTGGGCGTATCGACCATGTTTATCGCGCTGCTGACCGTGGTGATCTGCGTCGCCTACTGGCGAGCTATCGGGGTTTTTTAGCCGCACGTGAGCTGCGCACGCCGCTCACGCTTCGCGGGCATCGAGCTCCAACCCCTCGTCGGCGAGCGCATAGGCGACCGCCTGCTCGAGTGTCATCGCCTGCCCGTCGGCTCGCGCGGCCGCCTCCGCGTCCGATAGAGCGGCGCCCTTCCTCCAGCCTTCCCTCGTTCCGACCACGGTTCCGAGTCCAGCGCCGCTGGTGGCTTCTTGAGCCGCCGCCGCGCCGGCGAGGCGCTCCGCCCTGAGACTCGTGCCCTTGCGACGGGCCACCTCTGCCATGGACTCGAGCACGAGCACGACCCCGGTGACATCTCGGGCGTCGGCAAAGAACTTCAGCGCCTCTCGATCAATCGAACCGGCGGTCTCGGTGTCATCGGTTTTCAACGCGATCGAGGCGCGCACGAAAAGCGCCCACCCAAGACCAAATCGATCGTCCAGGCGCCGGAAGAGGTCGATGGCCTCTTCGATCGCATTGATCGCTCGATCGTTCGACTCGAGGTAGGAGTAGATCTGGCCCAGACCCCAAAGACACCGGGCAATTCCCGCCTCATCGCCAAGCCGGCGATAGATCGCAACCGCCTCGTCCAGCAGCGCCTGCCCTTTTGGAAGATCCCTGCGCATGACGTTGGATGGAAAGGAGTCGTTGTAGAGCGCACCGGCGATGGCTCGCTCGTCGCCGGTCGCCCGGGTCAGCTCGAGGCACTCGTCGTAGAAGGCCTCGGCAGCGTCCATATCGCCCTGCCAGTACGCCACGCCACCCGCCGCCTCGAGCGCTCGCGCGCGATCCCCCGGACGATCCTGGGCGGCCGGCATGCGGAGAATGGTGTCGAGGCGCGTTCGGCCTTCACGCAGGTGTCCGCGCATCTGCCAGAAACGCCAGAAGGCGGCACCAAGGTTCAACGCCAGAACAGAATCGCCGCGAGACACCGACCAGTCGAACGCGGTTCGAACATTGTCCTGGTCCAGCTCGAGGCGGTCCAGCCATTTCTTCTGCTCGGCTCCGAACAGCTTTGGCGCCACCTCCTCCGCCAGGGACAGATAGGCTGCGGCGTGGCGGTCCTTGATCGAATCGGCCTCACCGCTCGCCGTCAGCTGTTCCGCTGCATACTCGCGGATCACCTGAAGCATGAGGAGCCTCGGCTCGTCATAGTCGGGCATCCTGCGCAGCAGGCTCTGCTCCGCGAGCTCGTCCAGGCCGTCCAGCACCTCCACGCCAAGCTCGGACGCCGGGCCGCAGACCGCCTCCGCCTGATCGAGGTTTGCGCCACGACCAAAAACCGAGAAACGGCGGAACGCGCGCCGGTGCGACTCATCGAGCAGGTCGTAGCTCCAGGCGATCGCCCCCTGCAGGGTCTGCTGGCGGCGCGGCAGGTCGCGAGAGCCCGAGCCCAGCACCGCTACGCTGCCGTCGAGACGGCTGAGCAGCGCCTGCGGGCTGAACAGCTTGACCCTTGCCGCAGCAAGCTCGATGGCCAGGGGCAAGCCGTCCACGCGCTCGCAGATACCTGCGATTGCCGGTGCGTTTTCGTTGGTGACTCGAAAGTCGTGCTTCGCGGCGACGGCGCGGTCGATGAACAGCTTGACGGCTTCGTATTGCGAGAGCGCCGCCAGTGACGGCAACATCCGCGGATCGGGTGTGCGGAGCGGCTCCAGCGCCATCTCCTGCTCTCCGTACACGCGGAGCGTGGCGCGACTGCTCACGACACATTTGGTTCCTTCGACCGCGTGCAGCAGGTCCGACACGACCGGCGCGCCGGCGGGCAGGAGCTGCTCGAAGTTGTCGAGCACCAGGAGGACGCTCTTGCCGGTCAGGTACTCGACGACCGCCTCGAACGGAAGGCGATTGCCCGCGACCGGAATGCCGATCGCCTCGGCGACGGCGGACGAGATCAGGCTCGAATCTCGGATGGCGGACAAGGGCACGAAGTACACCCCATCCGGAAAGCTCTGCACGACCTCGGCCGCGATTTGCAGGCTCAAGCGAGTCTTGCCCATCCCACCAGGACCGGTCAAAGTCAGCAGGCGAGTGCCGTGGAGCAATCGCTTGGCCTCGGTCACGTCGGGCTCGCGGCCCACGAAGCTCGTCAGCTGAGTCGGCAGGTTGTTGGGAGTGGAATCGAGGGTGCGCAGGGCTGGGAAGGTGCTGGGCGCGCCGTCGATCACAAGCTGGTAAAGGCGCTCGGGGCGCGCGAGGTCCTTGAGGCGGTGCAGGCCCAGGTCGCGCAGCGTGAGATGCGCCGGCAGGGCCGCCTCGACCAGCGAACGGGTGGCGTCGGAGACCACCACCTGGCCCCCATGCGCCGAAGCCGCCACCCGCGCAGCATGGTGTACATCGACCCCGATGTATTCCTCGCCGACCAGCGGCGCCTCTCCTGTGTGCACGCCGATCCGTACGCGAATCGGCTTTCCGTGCGGCCATTCGTGCTTCGAGAGCTCTCTCTGCGCCTGGGCGGCCGAACCGCATGCGTCGAGCGCGCTCTGGAACACACAGAAAAAAGAGTCACCCTCAGTACGCAGCTCTCGCCCGTTGCCGCTCCGAAAAGCCGCGCGAAGGATCTCGTGATGAGTCAGCTGCGCCTGCACGTACTCGTCGCCAAGCTCCTGCATCAGACGGGTCGAACCCTCGATGTCGGTGAAGAGGAACGTGACTGTTCCGGTCGGCAGGCTCAAATCGCGGACCCGGCGAGTGCCCCACCGAGAACCGGCTTCAAAGCCGCGGTCAGCTGCGCGCGATAATCCGCACCTTCGAAGTCGAGCAGGGGATGTGGCGGCAAAAGATGCTCGCTCAAGGCGCCGCCGGCCCGCACGTAGATGGCAGGGTACGGATCGTCTTTCCCGTTGGCTTCCAGCGCCACCGCGACTGCGTTGACCTCGCCGCCGTCGACAAAGTGGGCCAGCGGCTGGATGCCTTCGTCCGTGATCCCCTCGCTCGGATCGATGC
>Ga0209577_10001483_pt1 | contig 23210 bp, 28 predicted proteins | sample GraSoiAngelo_109_FD_185874 | JGI IMG/M metagenome (GOLD analysis project Ga0209577, IMG submission 185874) | Grasslands soil microbial communities from the Angelo Coastal Reserve, California, USA - 14_0903_12_20cm (SPAdes) (version 2) | ecosystem: Environmental > Terrestrial > Soil > Grasslands...
GCAGATTCGAGAACGGCATTGTTCTCATCAATCCGCAATCTGAAATCCGCATTCCGCAATCCCCAAGTCACCTATGGCTCAACTCGCGCGCGGCCTCGACGGCGTAGTAGGTGAGGATCACGTCCGCGCCCGCGCGCCGAATGCTCGTCAGCGTCTCCATCATCGCGCGCTTCTCGTCTATCCAGCCGCGCTCGGCTGCCGCCTTAATCATCGCGTACTCGCCAGAGACTTGGTAGGCGGCGAGCGGCAGGTCGAAACGCTCGCGCACCATGCGCAGGATGTCGAGGTAGGGCGTCGCGGGCTTGACCATCAGGAAGTCCGCGCCCTCGGCGTAGTCCAGCTCCGCCTCGCGCATGGCCTCGCGCGCGTTGGCCGCGTCCATCTGGTAGGCGCGGCGGTCGCCGAACGCGGGCGCGCTGTCGGCGGCCTCGCGGAACGGCCCATAGAAGGCCGACGCGTACTTCACGGCGTAAGACATGACGGCCACGTGCTCGAATCCGCCGTCGTCGAGCGCCTCGCGGATCGCGCCGACCTGCCCGTCCATCATCGCCGACGGCGCGACGATGTCCGCGCCCGCCTCGGCCTGGCTGACCGCCGTGCGCGCGAGCAACTCCAGCGACTCGTCGTTCAAGACCTCGCCCTCGCGCACCACGCCGCAGTGCCCGTGCGAAGTGTACTCGCACAGACACGTGTCGGCGATGACGACCATCTCCGGGACGGCGCGGCGCACCGCACGGATGGCCTCCTGCACGACGCCGCGGCTGGCGTAAGCGCCCGACGCCGTCTCGTCCTTCGATTCGGGAAGGCCGAAGAGGATGACTGCCGGGACTCCTGCGTCGAAGGCCGCGGCGGCCTCGCGCGCGGCCTCGTCCGTCGAGAGGTTGAAGACGCCGGGCATCGAGGAGACTTCGCGCCGCACGCCCTCGCCGGGGCACGCGAACAGCGGCAGGATCAAATCCTCGCGCGCGAGCCGCGCCTCGCGCACCAGCGCCCGCACACCCTCCCGCTGCCTCAGACGCCTCGGACGATGAACAAGATTAGACATACAAGAAACTCTCACACCCCTACAAACCTGCCGGCGTCCCTCATCATACGTTCCCCGCCCGCGCCCGCGCAAACCCGCCCCTGCATGCCACTTGACCTTGTCCCCACCCATCCCTAATAATCGCCGCCAAGACAAACATCCCCGTGGCGGGGTAGCTCAGCTGGTCAGAGCGTCGGATTCATAACCCGAAGGTCGCGTGTTCAAGCCACGCCCCCGCTACCAACCTTTCCCTTAAGCTACAGCGGTTTACAAGGCGGCGGACTGTTCTCCTGCCGCCGTTTCTGGGTTTGCCGAGATTGAAATGGCCTGCTCCCCGTAGAAAGCGACCAACTCCATCGCCCGCTTCATCTCATTGGGTGAGGCGTGCGTGTAGTCACCCGTCATGCTCTTCGACGAGTGTCCGAGAATGTCGCGCCGGACGTGTTCCGGCACTCCCATCTCGGCTGCCCTAAAAGGCCACGTGTGCCGGAGGTCGTGGAAGGTGAGGTTGGCGATCCCGCGTCCCCCGCAGGCGCTCACGAAGTCCTTCTTGATGTCGTGTGTGCATCGGAATCATCAATTTTAGAACAGAAGGGCCGGCGCGTTCTTCGACTGCATGGCCTTGGTGGCCGGCACGCGCCACATCCGAGCGCGCGCGTCAGTTCGAGTCCCGCCCGGAACGGGCGGCGGCGACCCTCTCGCTGCTGATGACGGCGTACTTACCGCCCATGTCAACGCCCGACAGGAGTGTGGTGCCGTCCGCGGCTTCCAGCGTGGTGTAAACCGCCCTGTATTTACCCGCGCTCTTCACCTCGCCGGGACGTGCCGTCGTCTGCGCGACGACCTTGCCGTCCTTGAGGACTTTCAACTCCTGAGCCTGGTCGTCGAAAGTCACCTTGTAGCTGCCCTTTTTGACGAGCGTGTCGCCGACCGTCACGTCGACTTGGAAGGTCACGTTTTTGCTCTTCGTGTCGGCCAGCGCGGTCGCGCCGAGCAGCGCGCATACTACGAGGGCGAGAGCAATCCGTTGAATATGTGTCCTCATCATGTTTCCCTTTCGTGCCCCGTGCGGGGAGTGTGTTCGTACTCCTTACCAGGCCCTGAGATGGCATCAGCCCACTTTCTTGCGCTTGAACGCTACCACCGGTCTTGAGGTTTGAAGTATGTGATCAAGCGACATTGCGGGGGGACGGATCGGCCCTTGGGAGGGACAGGCGTGACGGCGGGCGCGGCTAGTTCGCGGGCGGGTGTCGGTGTGAGCTGGGAATGCTATCGCGGTCAGGTGGAAGAACCTGTCAGGGGCGGAAACAGGGGTCTCAACACAAGAGCGCCGCACGCCAAACTTCCATCGGCACATCAATATCTCCAGAGCGATGCTCCAGACTCTGGAATCATCGTCAATTTCTGAAAGCCCCGGCTTCTGATTCCAGAAATTGTTACCCCGCGGGTGACAAGATTCGTCCCTCTGACGCTTCCAGCCTTCTACTTTCGGCCTTCAGCCTTGCCCTCTGGCTGACTGTCCGCCGGCCCACATACTCAGCATCGGAGAACTCTTTTCTGCCGGCGTAAAGAAGAAGTGCCAATAAAAGGCGAGAAGCCCGGCTATTAACCGGGCTTCGTCAGATATGATTGTTTGGTAGGGGTGCTCGGCGGGCGGCTGGCGTAGCGGCAGGCCACGCTCAGAGAAGTGTTGGCGGCGGGGTCACGGTTTAACTTCCTCCGTGCTTGCCACTGCTATAGAGAGCACACGGCGTGCCACTGATCGAAGCTCCGCGCACGCTGTACGGCGACCGCCGCGTGAGCTGATGGTAAGTTTACCTTCGGGCCGAGCGATAAAACCGGATACAATGAAGGCCATGATGACAAGTGCACGTAGGTTCCGTACTGCATTGGTCTCGGCTTCACTCGTTCTGATGGTCGCCCTCGTCGTCGCCGGCCACGGCCAGACTCCGCGCCGGGGGACTCTGAAGCACCCGATTATCGACAGCAGGATGACCGGCCAGGAAGTCTTCGACGGATTGGACCCAAAATGCCCGGACGAGATTCGGAAGAGGCAAAAGCTGGTCACGGTCAAATATTACTCGACGGACGGACGAGTCCACCAAGGTCAGTTAGTCATTGACGAGGAATTGGTGAGTGACATCAAGAAGGTGTTTGCGCTGGCGCTCCTGGAGCGGTTCCCCATCTACTCCGTAATTCCGATCTCGGATAAACGCTTTCGCAAGGAGAATCGTTGGGACGACGAGCTATCCATGGAGGCCAATAACACCTCCGCGTTCAATTACAGGGAGGTCACCGGCGGCGGTCGGCTGTCGAATCACGCCTACGGCAGGGCGGTCGACATCAACACGTTCCTGAACCCTTATATCAAGGGGGATATAATTCTCCCCCACGGGGCGACCTACGACCCGAAGGTTGAAGGAACCTTCACCGCCGAGAGTCCGGTCGTGCGCGAGTTCCTGCGGCTCGGCTGGGCCTGGGGCGGCACTTGGACGAGTCCCAGAGACTATCAGCACTTTGAAAAACCGCCGAAGAAATAAAGGCGCTTGAACGGCAAGCCACCATAACGGTGAAGGTGTCCAGACTCCCGTCGTCCGCCCCGTCCTCGACCGCGAGCGCGCGCGACACGGAACTCGAACTCCTGCGCACGGAGGTCGAGTTGCTACAGCGCCGCCTCGCCGAAGACGAGTGCGGGCTTGTAAAGGTTGACGAGCGTACTCTGACGCAGGCCGAGCGCGAGGCGCGGCGCAAGGGCGCAGCGGGCCGGGAAGACCCCTGCCGCCTTAACATTGACGCCCCCTTGCGCCTCTCGTCCCGGCGGTGAGCTGACTCTTTTGCGCGCCTCACTCGTAGCGCAGCGCGTCAATCGGGTCGAGCGCCGCGGCCTTGCGCGCCGGGTAGTAGCCGAAGAAGATTCCTACGCCTGCGGAGAAGACGACCGAGCCGAGGATGGAGGCCGTCGAGACGAGCGTCGGCCAGCCGAGCATCCAGGGGACGACGACCGAGACGAGGATGCCGAGCAGGATGCCTGCGAAGCCGCCCGTCAGGCTGAGCACGACCGACTCGATGAGAAACTGCGAGCGCACGGCTGAGGAGCGCGCGCCGATAGCCATGCGGATGCCGATCTCGCGCGTGCGCTCCGTCACCGAGACGAGCATGATGTTCATAATCCCGATGCCGCCGACGAGGAGCGAGACGCCCGCGATGCTCCCCAGAAGTATCGTCATGATGCTGTTGGTCTGGTTGGCGGCCTCGGCCACGTCCGACATGTTGCGGACGGTGAAGTCGTCGGGCACGCCCGCCGCGAGCTTGTGGCGCTGGCGCAGGAGGTCTCCGACCTGCTGCTGCGCCGTGTAGGTCGCTTCTGCCGAGACGGCGGAGACGTATGCGACGGAGACGCGCGTGCTGCCGAGGATTTTCTTCTGCACGGAGGTGTAAGGCGCGAACGCGGTGTCGTCCTGGTCGCGCCCCTGCGGGTCTTGGCCTTTGCGCGCCATCACGCCGACGACGCGGAAGGGCATGTTCGAGACGCGCACGGTCTGGCCCACGGCGTCCTGCCCCGGAAAGAGGTTGTCGGCGATGGTCTGGCCGATGACGATGACGCGCCCCGCCGTGCGCACGTCCGCGTCGGTGAAGAAGTCGCCGCTCCCGACCGCCCACTTGCGTATTTCGGGGAACTGCTCGCTCACGCCCTGGACTGAAGTGCTCCAGTTCTGGTTGCCGACGACGAGTTGCGCGCGCGCGTTGATCTGCGGGCTGACCATCGCCACGCTCGGCACCTCGCGACGGATGGCGTCGAGGTCTTCGACGGTGAGCGTGTTCGTGCCGCTGTCGCCCGTGCCGCTGCGGACGCCGCCGACGTTCTGCGCGCCCGCGCTGACGAACAGAAGGTTCGTGCCCATGCTCTCGATCTGCGCCTGCACGGACGCCTGCGCGCCCTGCCCGATGCTCACCATGATGATTACAGCCGAGACGCCGATGATGATGCCGAGCATGGTCAGGGCGGCGCGCGCCTTGTTGCGCGCCAGCGCGCGGAAGGCGATGCGGATAATCATTAAGAAGTTCATAACTGCCTTAACCTTCGTCCGAACCAAGAACACTTTCTCAGGCCGCGTCCGCTAACTCAGCCGCACCCGTCTCTTCATCGTCGTCATCAACGGCGGGGAGGTTCTTCAACTCCTCGGCGGCGTCGCGCGGCGCGGTCACCTTGTAATCCTTCTTGACACGGCCGTCCTTGAAGACGACGACGCGGTCGGCGTACTCGGCGATGTCCGTCTCGTGCGTGACGAGGACGAGCGTGATCCGGCGCTCGCGGTTGAGGCGCTGGAAAATCTCCATCACCTCGACCGAGGTGCGCGAATCCAAATTGCCCGTCGGCTCGTCGGCGAGGATGAGCGCCGGGTTGTTGACGAGCGCGCGCGCCACGGCGACTCTCTGCTGCTGGCCGCCCGAAAGCTGGTTCGGGTTGTTCTGCTCGCGCCCCGCGAGGCCGACCGAATGCAGAGCCTCGACCGAGCGCCGATGGCGCTCGGCTGCTTCAACGCCCGCGTAGAGCATCGGCAGCTCGACGTTCTCAAGCGCCGAGGTGCGCGACAGCAGGTTGAAGCCCTGGAAGACGAAGCCGAGTTTCCGGCTGCGTATGTCGGCGCGCTCGTCCTTCGAGAGTTCCGACACGTCCTGACCGTCGAGGATGTAAGTGCCGCGCGTGGGGCGGTCGAGGCAGCCGATGATGTTCATCGTCGTTGACTTGCCCGACCCGGAAGTTCCCATGATAGCGACGAACTCGCCCTCGCGGATGGTGAGCGAGACTCCGCGCAGCGCGTGAACCTCAACGTCGCCCATCGTGTAGGTCTTGTGAATCCCTTCCAACTGGATGACGGGGCGCGCTTCTTCCTCCCGCGCGAGCAGCGCGGCCCGCGCCTCGTGCCCCTGTCTGCCAACCTCTGATGTCGCTTGCATGACTGAAAACTCCCCTTGGGTTCGCCGTGACAGTGTTCGTTGCTGCGTGACAGCCGCCGATGCGTCGTTGTCGCCTCGGCGGCTGCCGTCGTTTGGCGCACGGGCGGCGATTATCTGCCGCCGCCGCCGCGAGGCGCACCGCCTCCGCCCACGCGTGGCGCTCCGCCGAATCCGGGAGGCGCGGACTGCGTGTTGCTGCTCTGCGACTTGCTCGCGGCTGTGATGTTCTGCCCCGTGATGACTACGTCGCCTTCGTGCAGGTCGCCTTCGACGACTTCGGTCGAAGCGCCGTCGGTCAAACCGATCTTGATGCGACGCGCCTGCGGCTTGCCGTCGGGGCCGAGCACCCAGACGCGCCTCGTCTGGCCCGGCAGCACCGGCGAGGTTGACGGCGCGAACTGCACGCGCGCGCCCTGCTGCGCCGAGCCATTGTTGCCCGCGCCGTTTGCGCCGGCGCTGTTCGCGTCGGCTGCGCCGCCGTCTGACTGTGCGCCGCCGCCCGCGTTCGCCTGCTGGCCCGCGCCGCGCCGGGAGCCTTGGCCGTTTCTGTTTCCCGCGCCGCCCTGCGAAGTGTTGCCGCCCAGGTCGGACGACTGCGGCGTGAATCTCAGCGCCGAGTTCGGCACTTTGAGCACGTCGTTGCGCTCGTCAATCGTGACCGTCAGGTTGGCGGTCATGCCCGGCTTCAACTTCTGCTCCGGATTGCTCACGTCAATGACGACGTTGTAGGTCACGACGTTCTGAACGTTCTGCGGGTTGAGTCGCATCTGCTGGATCGTCCCCTTGAACTCCTGCCCCGGAAAGGCGTCAACCGTGAAGCTCGCGCCCTTCGCCTGCTCGACGAGGCCGATGTCGGCCTGGTCTATGTTGGCAATGACCTGCATCTGCGTCAGGTCTTGCGCGATGGTGAAGAGCGTCGGGGCCTGGAGGCTCGCGGCCACGGTCTGACCGATGTTCACGTCGCGCGAGACGACGATGCCGTCAATCGGCGACGTGATCGTCGTGTGCTGGAGGTTGATCTGTGCGAGTTGTAAGGCAGCCGTCGTCTGCTCGACCTGCGCCTGCGCGTTCTGCACCTGCGCCGCGGCGGTCTGCACCTGACCCTGCGACTGCTGCGCCTGCGCCTGCGCCTGCTCGACCTGCGCCGAAGCCTGAGCCTGACCCGCGACGGAAGCCGACTGCGCGCTCAGCTCGGCCATCTTCAACTGCGCCTCGGCCTGGTTGTATTTGGCCTCGGCGGTCTTGTAGCTCGTCTGCGCCGTGTCGTACTCGCGCTGCGCGATGACGCCGCTCTGCAAGAGTGTCTGCTCCATCCGCAGGTAGCTCGCGGCGTCGTCCAACTGCGCCTTCAGCACGGCGACGTTGGCCTGCGCGCTCGTGACGCCGGCCTGCTGGTTCTGCGTCGTCGAGGTGGCGGCCAGAGCCTTCGCCCGCGCGTCGCTGACGCCCGCGCGCGTCACCCCGACTCCCGCGTGCGACTGCGCGACGGCGGCGCGCGCCGACTGAAGTTGCGCCTGCGCCTGCTGTAGGTTGGCGCGCGCCTGCTCGACCTGCGCCTGCGTCACCGAAGGGTCGAGCTGCGCGATGACCTGCCCCTTCTTGACCTTCGAGTTGAAGTCCGCGTACAGGGCCGAGATGGTGCCCGACGCCTGGCTGCCGACCTGCACGGTCGTCACGGCCTGAAGCGTGCCGGTCGCCGTCACGGCGTTTCGCAGGTTTCCCCTTTCGACCTTCGCGGTCATGTAAGGCGCGGCGTTGGCATTGTTGCCCCAGAAGTAGAAGCCGGCCAGCGCGGCCAGCGCGACCGCCGCGACCACGATCACGAGGCGTTTCCTGGCGTTCCAAATCAGCTTAATCCGTTGCATCGTTTTATTCCCCCGTGACGCAACCCGCGGCGCGTCAAGTTGACTTCAAAATCAAAGAAAAGCCCGTAATTCTCCCCAATTTACTAGACACCGGCGGCGTCCATTCGGTTACACGCAGCGATGACATCTTTAACTTCGCAAGGGACATGCCAGCCGCGCCCGCCCCACGCAGGCCGCGCCGCAAGGCGGCTGAAGCGCACGCGTCCGTCGGCGGGACGTGGGTGTTGTAACCGTCCGCCTGCGCGCGGTGTCTGGAAGGATAGGAGGGCGAGTGAGGGCCTCCTGAAACATGGAATCTTTGGACAAGGGGTGAAGTATGAAAAAGGTTTTAGTGGCAATCATGAGTCTCGTTCTACTGGCATCGGCGGCCATGCCGACCTGGGCGCAGACCAGCCGCGGACGCTACGTCGCGCGCCCGTCTCAGTACAGGGTGTACGACAACTCCCGGTACAGGGGTTATGACAACTCGCGTCGGGTTTATTACGACCGCCGCTCCGACGACCGCTCTTTCGTGAATCAGCATCGCGACAAGCTGACTGTGGCGGGCGGGACGGCGGTGGGTGCTGTTCTCGGCGCGCTCGTCGGCGGAGGCCGCGGCGCGGCCATCGGCGCGCTCGTGGGCGCGGGCGGCTCGGCCCTCTACACATACAAAGTGCGCGACCGCAACAACGCATGGCGCTATCGTCGCTAAGGTCGTCTGATATGACTGGAGTGTGTGTCACGGTCAGTTATAATCCGGCGCGGGCGCGCGGACCCAAAGGGCCTTCGAGTCCGCCGCCCGACACCGACGCGGAGAGGGCTTTCTGCCGGGCGATTACGAAAAGGCGGCGGACTTGGAGTTGGCGCGTCTTGCGCGCGGCGGCGACGAGTCCGCCTTCGCGGAGATCGTGCGCCGCTACAGCCCGCGCGTCTTCCGCGTCGCGGGCCGCTTCTTCCGCCGGCGCGAGCAGGCTGAGGAGGCCGCGCAGGAGGTCTTCCTGAAAGCGTTCACGCAGCTCGGCAGCTACGAGGGGCGCGGCTCTTTTGAAGGGTGGCTGACGCGCATCGCCACCAACACGTGCCTCAACCTGATCCGCGGCGCGAAGCGAAGGCCGGAGTTGACGGCCTCCGACCTGTCGGAGGACGAGGGCGCGTTGATTGAAAACTTACTGGCCGACGCGGCCATCGCGCGTCAGCGTTCAGTCGAGCGCGGGCTTGTCGCCGCCGACCTCGCGGGGCGCGTGTTGGAAACAATGTCGCCGGACGACCGACTCGTCCTCATGATGATGGACGGCGAGGACGCCTCGGTGAAAGAGGTGTCGGAGGCGACGGGCTGGTCTGAGTCGAACGTGAAGGTGAAGGCTTTCCGCGCGCGCCGTCGGATGCGCGCGGCGGTGGAGAAGCTCCTTTCGCGCGGCGGGGGATGGGCCGGCAAGATTTTTTAGGCGGGGTGGGGATGAGAGACGAACACATCAAAGACATGCTCGACCGCGCGCCGCTCGCGAGCCTCGGCGATGACGAGCTTGCGGCCATACACTCTCACGCCGAAGTCTGCGGCGAGTGCTCGCGCGCCTACGCGGCGGCGCGGGTCTCGGCGTCCCTGCTTGAGGCGCGGGCCTCCCGTGAGTTCGATCCATCGCCCTTCTTCCAGACGCGCGTTCTGGCCGCCTTACGCGAGCGGCAGTCGGCGGGCGAGGCCTGGTCGCTCGGTCGGCTCTGGAAGGCCGCCGGGCTACTCGTCTCCTCAATGGCGGCGACCGTCGCCGTGCTCGCGGCCTTGACCTTCGTCGCGCCGCAGGCGACGACACAGCAGATCGCCTCCGCCGACGGCACGTACACGGCGGAGGACGTGATCCTCGGCCAAGGTGCCGTGACCGACGGGCAGGTCTCGGACGCTCGCTACTCTTTACGGGACGGACGACGGCGCGGAGAAATGACGATGGACAGGGTTACTAAAAGCAGTTGGCAGGTGTGCGCGGCGGCGGCGGTCATCTTCCTGCTCGGCTTCGCGGCGGGCGCGCTCGCCTTGAACACCTACCGCGCCTGGCGGCACACGGAAGCGCAGCCGAATCAGCAAGACCGCTTCAGGCAGATGAGCGAGCGCCTGCAACTGAGCGCGGAGCAGGAGGCGCAGGTGCAGAAGATTTTCGACGACACGCGCTCGCAGCTCGACGCGCTACGCAAAGAGTCCGAGCCACACGTCCAGGAGATACGCCGTCAGGCGGACGAACGCCTGCGCCAGGCGCTCACGCCCGAGCAGTGGTTAAGGTTCCAACAGATGCGCGACGAGATGAGTCAACGCGGGCGGCGCGGCAGGTGAAAGGAAGGCAGATGATTCGGGTACAGAACCTCGTCAAGCGATTCGGCGACCTGACGGCGGTGGACGACATCTCCTTCGAGGTGCGCCGCGGTGAGGTCTTCGCCTTCCTCGGCCCCAACGGCGCGGGGAAGACCACGACGATCAAGATGCTCACGACGCTCCTCAAGCCGACGAGCGGGGTGCTCGAGTTGGACGGACTCGACCCGGCTGTCGAGCGGGACGAGGTGCGCAAGCGGTTCGGCGTGGTCTTTCAAGACCCCAGCCTCGACCAGGACCTGACGGCGTGGGAGAACATGGAAATCCACGGCGTGCTCTACGGCGTGCCGCGCCAGGAGCGCCGCGAGCGCGCCGAGGCCCTGCTGAAGCTGTTCGAGTTGTGGGAGCGCCGCGGCGCGCTGGTGAAGACCTTCTCTGGCGGGATGCGGCGGCGGCTGGAGATCGCGCGCGGCCTTCTGCACACGCCGAAGGTGCTGTTCCTGGACGAGCCGACGCTCGGCCTCGACCCGCAGAGCCGCAACCAGATGTGGACGCACGTCAAGCGCCTGAACGAGTCGGATCAGGTGACCGTCTTCCTCACCACGCACTACATGGACGAGGCCGACCGCGTGGCCGACCGCATCGCCGTGATAGACCACGGGCGCATCGTCGCCATCGGCTCGTCGCGCGAGTTGAAGGAGCGCACCAACACCGAGTCGCTCGAAGACGCGTTCCTCGCGCTGACCGGCACGACGATCCGAGACGAGAGCGCGAGCGCCGCCGAAGGCATGCGGCAGATCGCGCGGATGTGGAGGCGGTAGGCGATGAGGGTAATCTACATTCTCTGGCTTCGTGAGGTGAAGAAGTACCTGCGCTCCCGCACGCAGGTCGTCGCGTCCTTGGGGTCGCCGTTAATGTACCTCTGCGTGCTCGGCTTCGGGCTGGGGCCTGTGTTCCAGAAGGCTGGCGAGGGGAGCTACCTGCAATTCATGGCTCCGGGCGTGATCGGAATGACGGTGCTCTTCACATCCATGTTTTCGGGGATCGCCCTGCTGTGGGATCGCCAGTTCGGGTTCCTGAAGGAGACGCTGGTGGCCCCCGTGCCGCGCCTCTGGATCATGATGGGTCGGACGCTGGGCGGGGCCACCGTAGCCATGCTACAGGGGCTGCTGATCTTCGTCTTCTGTCTCGTCGCGGGCTTCCGCCCCGTCGGCCTTCTCGTGCTGCCGCTCGCCGTCTCCATAATGGCGCTAATCGCCGTCGTCTTCGCGGCGCTGGGCACGGTGATCGGCTCAAGCCTGAAGGACATGCAAGGCTTCCAGTTGGTCATGAACTTCCTGGTGATGCCGATCTTCTTCCTGTCGGGGGCGCTCTACCCACTGACGAATCTGCCGAAGCCGCTCGCGGTGCTGACGAGGGTTGACCCGCTCACTTACGGCGTGGACGGCGTGCGCGCGGCGCTGACCGGCGTGACGCATTTCGGCATCCCCTTGGACGTGGCCGTGCTGATAGCCGTCGCGATGGTGCTGATGAGCGCGGGCGCGTGGCGGTTCTCCAGGATCGAGATATAGAAGAGGCGGTGTTGCTAGAAATTCTTTGAGACGGGAAAGACCATTTAGCAATTTCCGTTAACCGATGAATCCGACCAAGCTCGCGACCAAGAAGGCGCGACGCCCCAGACGTTGAAGAAGACGCCGCCGCCGCGCTTCGCCGCCAACTCGCGCTCGTCCCCGCCCTCCGCGTCGCAGATGATCAGGGCCTGCCGCTCGTCCGGCGTCCCGTACTGGCGTATGAAGGCGAGCCGCTGGCCGTCCGCCGAAAGGCCGAAGTGGCTGAGGACGTGCTGCGCGATCAACTCGTCGTGCTCCAACTCGGACTCGAAAATCATACGGAGTATGACCAGCACACCGAGGACTACTTCTACACGCTCACCGCAGACGGGCGCTACACCGAGGTGCTGGCGGCGAACGTGCTGCCGCCGATCACGTTCGAAGACTTCTGGGGCGACCAGCCGCTGCCTCCCGCGAACATTCGACAGGTGTTCGCCGAAGACCACCTCTACAACATCGAGTGGCCGCGCCGCGGCACGGTCGCGGTCGTCCGCGGCTATCCGCCGTTCAACACGAAGCCGTCTTCGCCCTCGATTCCGTCAATGCGGGCGTAGAGGAGGCACTCCGGCAGCCAGAGAAGGCTTCAAGATCAAGACGCTTCGCCCGTCGCTACTGAATCCTTGCGACGCCGTTGCCGGGTTTCGGAAATTTGACGAACACCTCCGGGTCGTGGCCGGGCACGATCAAATCCGGGCGTGAGGCGATCCGCCTCATCCGTTCCTGCGCCCTGAGATTCGAGTCGGCGTCGAAGGTCTGCGCGATGGGCGCACGTCTTTGCAGGTTCTCGTAGAGGTACACGTTGTCGGAGGCGATGACGACGGTGCCGCCCGCGGTGCGGACGCCGACGTATTGCGACGCGAAGGTGTGCCGCCCGCCGGTATAGACCCTGATGCCGTCGATTATTTCGCGGTCGTCGCCGTCAACCAGGTTGACCTTGCCTTCCGTGTTGAGTCTCACGAGTGTCAACACGTCTTCCGGGTCTATACCTCCGTGCCGCCCGCCCGTCTGCCAGGCTGCGCCGGTGTAATAGGCGTACTCGTCCTTCTGTATCCAGACTTTCGCGTTGGGGAAGAGGTCAACGCCGTCGGCGTGATCCCAGTGCAGGTGGGAGATGATGATGTCGGTTACGTCTCCCGGCGACAGCCCGAGCTTCGCCAGTGCCTCGGTAGGTTTGATGAAGTCCTTAAGGCCCTGCCCTTTTACAAACCGCTCGTGATAACACCCGGCGTCCACGAGGACGGTCCTTCCGCCCGGCCCCTTAATCAGCCAGAACATCATCTGCGCGTCGGTTTTCCGCGTCTGGTCGGCACCGGCTACGAACGACGATGTCGGGTAGTCGGGGTAGATTGCGTAGCCAAGCGCATACACCTCATAGACTGTGTTGGCTGTGCTTTGCGACCGCCCTGAGAGTGACACCATCGGCAGAGTGAACAGCGAAAAGGCTGCTAGCACGAACGGCAGCGTCAAAATAGTCTTCACCTTTCTGTAAAGTATTCGACTGAAATTTTCCTTCAGCGGGGAGATGCGGCTTCAGGCGGCATCATGGCCGCAACCGGTCGAGTTTCTCCTGCTCGACCTTCGACATCCATTCTTTGTTGGCAGCGTTCAGGCTGGAATTCGCTGCTATCAGCTCGAGTGCCTGCCGAAGCGCCGCGCGTGCAGGCTCCTTTTGGCCCGCCGCGATGTAGGCGTCGGCCAGCCCGTCCTGCGCGTTGGCCGAGTCGGGGTAGGCGTAAATGACGAGGCGCATGATCCCGATGGCCTCCGGGAATCGCCCTTCGCCGATCAGCCTGTATCCGACGGCGTTGAAGACGGCCTCGTCAACGACACGCTCGCCCGGCACCTCGCGCCGATACCGGTCAACGAGCGCGGCGGCGGCCTCAAAGCCGTGCCGAACTATCAAGTCTGCGAACTCGACGCCGGACGGCGGCGGCGTCAAGGCGTCTTCATGCTTGATCGCGCCGCCGTCGGCGCGCGCCACGTCGGCCCGCAAGCGCTCAGCGCCGATGTGGTCGCCTTTAAGCTTGCCGTCAAAAAAATCTAAGACCATTCGGCAGACGTTTTGATAGCCGCGGTCCGCCGTCTCACGCGTCCGTCCAGGGTTGACCGCTTCGGTCGGGCCGATTGGCAGGCGAAACTCGAAGGCGATCATCGCGTCCGAGTCGAAGTCGAAGTGGTTCATGTTTCTGACGGTGACGAAGGAGCGGTCGCAGTAATGGAAGGCGTGCTCGGCGCTCAGGTTCAGCACGCTGGCCGGGTCGTCCCAGTCCCTGCGTATGTCGAGGAACGAGGCGCGCATCTTATGCGGCGCGTAGTCGGGCATGTCCGCCAGGATTTTCTCGTTGCCCTTAAAGCCGTAGGTCGCGTCGAGGCCGACTACAGCCGAGACGTTCTCATTGCGCATGGCGAGGATGACCGCCTCGACGCCGCCGATGCTTTTACCGAACACGCCGACTTTAGCCTCGTCCACGTTCGTCTGTCCGCGCAACACAGACCACGCGAACTCAAGGTCTTGCACGACTCGCTCCCTGTCCGCCGCCGTCCGTCCCTGCTCCGTGTCCTCGTTCGTGGGGCCGAGCAGCGGCACCGTCGCGACGACGTACCCATGACTCGCAAGATATTCTGCGAGGACGAAAACGGTAGTCGTCCCCGTACTGTCAAGACCGCCGGCGTAGAGGGCGAGCGGGAAACGTCCGCCCGCAGGTGCCGCGTCGGCATAAGCGTTCACGGGCGTCCGCAACACGTCCGACCAACGGTCGCGGTAACTGCTCGCTTCTTTCTCGCGCATCTCGACGATGGTGTTCAGTTCTGCGAACTCTTTCGGCCCGGCGGGCCTGACGTAATCTGCGAACCGCATCTGCCGGGACCGCGCGCCGAGGACAGCCGGATACCAGATGCTGATACGGATCGGACGCCCGTTCGAGTCGGGCGAGAAGGGCTTCTCGTAACCGCGCGTCACACGCCAGGTGCGCGTGCGGTCGAACTGGTAGATGGTGCGGAAGCCCACGGCATAAGGGCCAGCGGACAGGTCGCCCCAAAGCGGCGCTCGCGATTTCTGCTGCGCGCGTGCCGGACTGACGCACGCCGCGGAAAGAAGCAGGAGGCTCAACGCCGCGAGGTAAATCTTTTTCATCCCGTCTCCCCGGTCGCCTGCGAGTTGCGGTAAATACTCGGCTCGTCGTCGTAGCTGGCACATTCCAATCACTCTCCCGATTCGAGTTTCCCTTCGACCTGCCCGCCCTCTGTTATCCAGTATTCGAGTCCGCCGATCAGTTCTTTGACGCGGAAGCCCAGTGCGGCAAGCCTGAGCGCGCCTTTGGTGGACGAGTTGCAGCCCGGCCCCCAGCAGTACGTGACCATCACCTTATCTTTCGGCAGGTGCGCGGTCGTCTCGGCGTTCATCGTGCGGTGGGGGAGGCTCACGGCGCCCGTGATGTGCCGAGCCTCGTAGTCTTCGCGGCTGCGTGTGTCTATGACGATGAAATCCGCGCGCCCGCGCTCCATGTCGGTCTTCACGTCCCAAGCGTCGGTCTCCACCGCCAGCTTTGATTGAAAATGCGACCGCGCGGTTTCGGGGCTGGCCGCCGGAGTTTCCAGTACGAAGGAGAAGTTTGCGCTAGTCATGGGCAGCAATCATGCCCGACGGATTGGAGCTATACAAGAGCCAATTTGTGTCGCTATGATGGGGACGATTATGCTGGTCGTGACGCTCAACATGGTCAGGGTTGATCGCCGACGCCGTGAGCCTCTACAGCTTCAGCTCTACGGGCAAGTGCGGCGGGCGATCATATCCGGGGAACTGGCCTCGGGCGCTCGTCTTCCCTCGGCGCGTGACCTTGTCGAGCAGCTCGGCCTTTCGCGGAACACCATCGTTTACGCCTTCGAGCGGCTGGTCGCAGAAGGCTATCTGCAAAGCCGTATAGGGTCGGGTATGTTCGTGGCCCACCTCCCGGCACTCGAAAGACCACGAACCGGCAGCGGCTCTAACGCTAACGTGGCCTCAAGTGACAGAGTTCACATCGCGCGGCGTGTCGCGCCCCTGACTGAAGTTAGCGTTAATCCTGAGTATCCGACCCTGAAAGTCAGGCCTTTCCGCCCCTGCCAGCCCGCGGTCGCCGAGTTCCCGCTGAGGAGTTGGAACCGCGCGCGCTCATACGCCCTCCGACTGCAAGCAAAAGAACTCATGTGCGAAGGGGACGTGGCCGGCCTTCCGCGCCTCCGCGCCGCGCTGGCGACGTACTTGCGGGACGCGCGGGGCGTCAAATGTGGGGCCGAGCAGATCGTCATCACCGCCGGCGCGCAAGAAGCCTTGTCACTAATATCCGCGTCACTCGTCGAAACGGGAGACGCTGTCTGGATGGAAGACCCCGGCTACCTCGGCGCGAGGGCCTCGTTTCTTCGGGCGGGCGCGAAGTTAACACCTGTGTCTGTGGACGCGGAAGGGTTGACAGTCCCGCGGTTGCGCCAGACGCCCCGACTCATTTACGTCACGCCCTCGCGTCAATTCCCTCTCGGCACGACCATGTCACTGCCGCGCCGGCTGGCGCTTCTGGAGTTTGCCCGAACGAACGGCGTCTGGCTCGTCGAGGACGACTACGACTCGGAGTTTCGCTATGTTGGTCGGCCCGTGCCGAGCCTGCAAGGATTGGACGAGGGCGGGCGTGTGATCTACGTCGGGTCGTTTAGCAAAGTACTCTTCGGCTCATTGCGCTTGGGGTACGTCGTGGCGCCGCCGTCTCTGGTCGGGGCTATTCGCAAAGTGAAGGAAGTCGAATATGGCACATCGCCCGGCATCGAGCAGGCGACCGCCGCTCTTTTCATCGAGGAGGGCTACTTCGCCGCGCACGTGCGGCGGATGCGAAAGCTCTACCGCGAGCGGCGGGACAGCTTTCTTCAGGCGGCACAGAAGTACCTCTCCGGACTACTCACTTTCCCGCCGATAGACGCCGGCATGGACGCGTTGGGCTGGCTGGCGCGCGACGCCGACGACGCGGAGCTCTCGAGACGTTTAGCCGAGGCGGGGATCGATGTCCCGCCGCTGTCAGCCTACTCTCTCAAGCCTTGCCCGCCGGGCCTGCTCTTCGGGTTCACAGCCTTTACTCCGGGCCAAATTCGGTCGGCGCTACAGGCTATCAGCGACTTCGTCCAGTAGGTTAAACTGCCCTCGGACCTCTTGATTAAATGCCTGTGTCAACCAGACAATCACCGCTGATATGATTTAGTAGCCGCACGTGCCAAGCACATACGAGAGGTAAGTAAAAAGAAGAGAGGGAGCTTACTGGCTCCCTCTCTTCTTTCGTTTACTTTCTCGCATAACTGTTCACTTCACCAGTGAATCGTCCCATAGTGTCAGCCGTTTGGTTTATCGTCTGCGGTACTTGTTCGTCGGAAGAACTTTCGTCCCTACTTCAGAGCATCCATGCCGGAGCAGCCTCTCACCACATTCATCCAGTGCATCGCAGCGGCAGTGTTGTATCCGCTCAAGCAAGCGCTGCATCGTCTTGATCTGGTCGCTTAACGCTTCGAGTTCAGCCAGCTTGCGCTGTGACATCTCCTGCCAGCGTTTGCCGGGCGGCGTACCCTGGCGAAAGCCGAAGAACAGTTCACGGATTTCATCCAGCGTGAAGCCGACAGCCCGCGCACGTTGGATGACGGCGAGCCGGTAGAGCACTGCGCTGTCGTAGCGCCTCTGCCCGCTCTTGCGTTGCGCCGGGAGAAGGATGCCGAGCTTTTCGTAATAGCGAATCGCGGACGGACGCAAGCCCACTTGGCGCGCCACCTCGGAAATGGTCAGTTGAGCCATGCCCGCATTCTAAGGCATTCGACTCTCCATCTGCCACAGAGATTTCACACGATCACGCACACTGTCTGCTGTCCAATGAGTCGCCCAAAAAAAGTGCTTGACTTAAAGTCGACTTGAAGTTGTAGGGTCTCTGTGAGCCGCAAGAGAGGAGACAAATTTCGTGAGCATGAACATGAACAAGACGATAGGAGAAACCATGAAAGCATCAATCATTGCAGCCGCAATAGCGGTGGTGGCTTTGGGGGCGTTCGCATTTTCGCGTCTGGCCGACACGAACCCGGTAACGGCCCAACAGCAAAGCGCCTCGGCCCAAACAAAACGCGAGTCGCCGTTCGCGTGCGACACGATGGCGCTCACCCCGGAGCAGCGAAAGCGCCACTTCGAGGAGCTAGGCCCGACTCTGCGGTCGCTCAGGAAGTCCGTGCGCGAGCTGGCCGACGGGTACGAATTTGAATTCCCCACCGACCCGAAAACATTTCAGTTGGTGACGGAGTGGGCCATTCAGGAACGTTTGTGTTGCCCGTTCTTCGACATAGACGTGCGGCTGGAGCGAGAGGGCGGCTCCCTGTGGCTGCGTCTGACCGGCAGAGAGGGCACAAAGGACTTCATCAAAGTGGATGGCGCGGCGTGGATCAAACAGTGAAGCTGTTGTGGCAGACTCTGTCCCCACACAACTGGCGGACAGAGTCTGCCGCAAGCAGCCACGCGCGCCACACTCATGTCGTTCTGAGGGGCACTATAATTCATCGCTGCCGCTGCCGCTCGGCGTGACGAAGAAGGCAAGCGCCCGTGCAGAGCTTTGAACTTTGCTGCCCTTTCTAACTGAGTCGCCATCGCTTACTCTAAATGGAGCCGCCTCCTCCGCGCCGCTTGGCTTCGCACATTTACTCAGAAGAAGCCGCCTAATTCCAGCGCATTTATTCACCCTGTCAGAAGAATTTGTGCAAAGCTGTTGGGCGTTACAGTGCGGGCGATCAAGCTCGCAGCTTCAAGGCGAAATGGTGGCACTCGATGAACATCCTCTTATTCAGGTAGAACCGATGTGCATCGAACCTCTGCACTCTCGAATTCAGATGAAACTCTTCGCAGCCCTCCGCCCGCGCGTACTCGACCAGCCAGTCGAAGAGCTCCCCACCGTAGCCTTTCGATCTATCGCTGCTTTTAGCGACGAGGTCGTCCAAGTAGAGAAACTTGCCCCACGCTAAGCACTCTACGACTCTAAATCCGGCCACCGCTTTCGCCTCGCCGTCCGTCAGAAAGGCTAATTTGTAACCCGCGCTCCCGGACTGTCTTCTGACTCTGGCGAGGAACTCCTCGGCCTGCACGTGCGGACGCAACTCCGCCATGACGGGGTAACAGCTTTGTATTTCGTGATCCTCTTGAGCCAGAATAATTCTTCCGCGCACCTCTGCCTCCGGTTCAATGCGCCAGCGGGTTGATGGTGTCTCTCTCATCAGGTGACGCTGATGTCGTCGAGCGCCGCCGCAGACTTCAGCACCTTCCTAGCCTGCTCGCCGCCCGCGAGGCTTTCGATGACCCAGCCGACCAGATGCTGCCCCGACAAGCACTGCGCCGCGGTCGCCACGTTCCCGTCTTGGAGGCTGCGCTGCCGTCATCACCTCACGATCCAACAGTCAGGTTAGACGGAATCCGGACCGGTTCAAGAGCCACTTTCGTAAAATCAAACGAGACCACTTCGGCAGACGGTTCGCGTCAGTCAAGTGTGACAGGTGAATTGGTACACACGCGCCGCGCATAAATGGCACTTGTGGCGGTGCCGGTATAAGGTAAGGTTTTATTTGAATGGGCCGAAGCGGTGAATCCAAGAGTCCAACGACCTGGAGGGCCATAAAGTTTGGCCGCACGCTGTGCCCCGTAGAGGTCAATCTCTTCGACGAGGCGGACAGGCACGTGGCCGTCGCCCAGGTGACGTATATGCTGCTCGGCGACATCTCTGACAGGTGACGAACCGAGAAGGTCAGAATAATGAATCGAGAAACTTCGATGAGCACAGAGACCGCTAAAGAACCTGTTAATTACCCGTTCGCGCGACGGCTCGCGGGGATGGGCGTTTCGGCAATCCGTGAGATTCTGAAAGTCACGGAGCAGCCGGAGGTCATCTCGTTCGCCGGCGGCTTGCCCGCGCCGGAAGTCTTTCCCGTCGCGGCGCTCGCGCGGGCGCACGCCGAAGTCTTCGCGGAAGAAGGTGCCGAGGCTTGCCAATACAGCACGACCGAGGGCTTCGGGCCGCTGCGAGAGTGGGTCGCGAAAAGGATGGTCAAGCGCGGCATCCGGACTGCCGCGCCGGAGCGCGTGCTCGTCACGAGCGGCTCGCAGCAGGGGATTGATCTCGTCGCCAAAATCTTCCTCGATCCGGGCGACGCGGTGGTCGTCGAAAACCCATGCTACTTGGCCGCGCTGCAAGTCTTCAACGGCTTCGAGGCAAAACTCATCGCCGTCGGAAGCGACGACGACGGGATGAAAGTTGACGAAGTAGAGCAGGCGATTGAGAGCGCGGCGCAGAGGCCCAAGTTCATCTACATCGTCTCGCAGTTCCACAACCCGAAGGGCACGACGCTCTCGCACGCGCGCAGGCGACGCCTGCTTGAAGTCGCGCGGCGCTTCGGCGTGCCCATTGTCGAGGATGATCCATACGGCGAACTACGCTACCGGGGCGCGCCGCTTGCGCCGCTCGCCGCTCTGGACGAGGACGGCCTCGTGATTTATCTCAGCACCTTCTCGAAGACATTGAGTCCGGGGATGCGCGTCGGCTGGACGCACTCTTCCGCAGAAGTCTTCGGCGCACTGGTGCGCGCCAAGCAGGCGGCAGACCTGCACACGAACACGATCCAGCAGCGCGCGGCGGCAAGACTGCTCGCCTCGTTCGACTTCGACGCGCACGTCGAGCGCATCAAGACGGTTTACGGCGCGAGGCGCGACCGGATGCTCCGAGCGCTCGAAGAATATTTTCCGCCCGCGTCGCGCTGGACGCGGCCCGACGGCGGGTTATTCCTCTGGGTGGAGTTGCCCGAAGCCACACGCGCGGAGGAGTTGTTTGAGCGGGCAATTCGAGAGCGGGTCGCTTTCGTCCCCGGCGCGCCTTTCTTCGCAGGTGACGTGCGCCGAAACTTCATGCGCCTGAACTTCTCTAACTCTCCGCCGGAGCGGATCGGAGAGGGCATCAAGCGACTCGGCCAGTTGTTAAAATAAGGGCCGAGAGGTTCTCTCTAGAAGATTCTCCGATAATTTCTCATTAGCGTGATGATCGAGGTTGAGCAAATTATGAATAAATCAGCAATCAACCCGCTGCCCCCGAACTTCGCCAAGTATATCAATCTCGTTTCCGATATTGAGTCGGAACAAGCATTTGATGGAAGCGTGCGCCAATTAAACGAGCTAGACAAAAATCTGCTTAACAACCTCGCCGATAAAAGATACGCGGACGGAAAGTGGACGGTAAAAGAGATTCTTCAGCACCTTGCCGACTCGGATAGAATTATGTCTTATCAGGCATTGATGCTGGCGCGAAAAGACCCACCGTGCTGCAAGGGTTTGATGAAACTCTGCACGTTAAAAATGCGAACGCCGCAAGCCGAACAATTGATGACTTGATTGGGGAAATAAAAATTGCGCGGGCAGCGACGAAGGCTTTATTCGATGCGCTCTCCTCTCAGGGAGTCGCAGATGTAACAGTGTTCGGTCTGGAGCGGGAAGGGGCGGAGGCGCAGATCGAGGTGCGGTCGTTTGCGCCCGCCGACGCGACGCCGGAAGACCCAGTGTGCGGCAGCGGCAACGGCTGCGTGGCGGCACTCGTGCGTCGCGAAGGGCTGCTTGCCGGCGACTCCTACGTCGCCCGGCAGGGCGGTCGCCTGGGGCGCGACGGGCGCGTCGAAATTCGGTTTGACGAAGACGGCTCGATCTGGATGGGCGGTCAGGCAGTCACCTGCGTCGAAGGCTTGCTGAACACATAGTCTGGCGGCGCGTTCGGCTCATTGCGGAAGGTGTGCTGAGGGCACGAAGTCATCCAGGTCCAGGTATCTACAGTACGGCGGAACCCGCTCGCCCAGGAGGAGTCGCCTCGCGACGTGCCCGATCTGCCCGGCGGCGTACCGCACTTCGCTCGCCAACTGCGGATAGCCGCACAATTCTTCGCCGATCCGCACGAGCGACTTCCGCGTCCGCTCCGAAAGGCGGAGTCTCACTTCGCGCTTGATCTGGGGGTTATCACACTCTTCGATCAGGAGATCAAGTCCGTCTAGAAACTGCGCTGCATTCTCCGCCGTCACGCCGTCTTCGAAGACTGTGACCTGCTGCTAACACGCACCTCCCTAGCCACCCAGCGTGAGTCGCAGCGAATCTGGTAGCGGGCGCGGAAGGCTGCGCCGTCTTTGGCGCGGATGATGAGGCCGTCTACCAGTACCCCTTCGGGCCGGCACGTGAGACGCAGGTGCTCTAAGCCCCGCTCCCCCAGGGCGTCCACATCACGCTGCGGTGTAAATTGATGTTCGGCGTATTCACCCTCTTCTCCCGGAGGACACATCTGATATGTCCGTTGCTTCACCAACGCGCCAGGTTTAATATTCAGCGCTCTTCGGCCTTCTTGGTAAATTGTTGCGCCGCCGAGATGAATCTTCGTGTCTATTGCTTTTCTTGCCGTCTTTGGCGGAAGCGGCGCACTTTGGCGATGTTGCCGCAGTCGCGCATGTCGCACCACTGCCGGCTCCGGTTGCGGCTCGCGTCGAGGAACAGCCAGCCGCAGTTCTCGCCGCCGCACTGCCGCACCCTGTTAAGCTCATCAGAAGTTAAGACTTCGGCAGCAGAACGGGCCACCGGCCACAGCACGCGGTCAAGAGAATCGTCATCAATCCACTCAAGAGAGAAGCCGTCGGCCTTCGACATTAACCTCTGGTGATCTTTCGCAAACGCCAACTCTTCGTTAATCGTCCGCAGGTCAGCTTCGTCGGATCGCTTCCCGCCCAGCCTTGATTTGATAATGCGATAGATCGCCTCCCGTAACTTCACGGCTCGTTTCAGAACTGCCCCCGCGGTCTTCGGCCGGTCATCCGCCGCGCGGAGAAGCCGCCGCGCTTCCTTGTCGGCCAGAAGTCCGGCCCGCGCGCCCCACGCCACGAGGTCCGGGTAAGAGGTGAGCTTGTCGTCCCCTGAGAGATAATCGCCGCGCGCGCGCTTTGCGGGGGCTTCGCCGACGGCGCGCGCGTAAACGGTGTTCACGAAGTCTAAGCAGAGCCGCCCGCCGACTAATTTCAGATTTCCTGTGGCCCGCTTCATTGTCATACAGTCTCACATTCTAAAACGCCTGTAACCGCTAAAACTAACTTGACGGGTTACCAGATCATCAGTAACCTGTATCCACATTTTAGACAGTTACAAGAACGGTCGTCAAATTCGACTGTATTACTTCGACTGGGTGTCGGAAGAGAAGGCGGTGGTGAACGGGGCGCATAGGGTGTTTTGCCTTCGGTTACTATGGCCGGAGCTCACGCCGCCGAGGATCGATGAGTAAAGTGGAGGCTGCATGTCAGAGGTCGCAAATGTTCTCGATGAACTGAGATGGATTCACGAGGGGGACGCTTGGCACGGCGCGGCGCTGAAAGAATCTCTCTCAGGCGTGACGGCAGAACAGGCGGCGGCGCGTCCCGTCGCCGGCGCGCAC
>Ga0209577_10001484_pt1 | contig 23209 bp, 20 predicted proteins | sample GraSoiAngelo_109_FD_185874 | JGI IMG/M metagenome (GOLD analysis project Ga0209577, IMG submission 185874) | Grasslands soil microbial communities from the Angelo Coastal Reserve, California, USA - 14_0903_12_20cm (SPAdes) (version 2) | ecosystem: Environmental > Terrestrial > Soil > Grasslands...
GCCGGTGCCGATCGAGGGGCACGACGAGTTCGCGGAGCTCGGCAAGGAGTTCAACAGCATGTCCTCGCAGCTCGAGAAGCGGCTCGACGAGCTCTCGCAGGAACGCGCCAGGCTGCGCGAGGCGATCCGCCGCATCGGCCAGACGTTCGCGTCCAACCTCGACCGGCAGGCGCTGCTCGAGCTCGCGCTGAAGACCGCGATGGACGCCGCGCAGGCAGGCTGCGGCCGGGTGAGCGCGAGGCTCACGGACGACGACCCGCTGAGCGAGGCCATCCGCGAGGGCTCAATCGACGGGCTCGAGGGCGCGATCTACCACGCCGAGCGTGCCGCGCTCGACGACGGCTCGCTCGGTGAGTCGCAGGATGACGGCGGTAGCGCCGTGCTTTCGGTCGCCCTACGGCCGCTCGAGGCGGGGCACCGCATACACGGTCTCATCACGGTCGCTCGGCGAAACCAGCCGTTCTCCGAGGACGACCGAGCGCTGCTGCGCTCGCTCGCCGCCCAGGCGACGCTTGCCCTCGAGAACGTGGACTTGCATCAGCAGGTCAGCCGCCAGGCGGTGACCGACGAACTGACCGGTCTGGCGAATCACGGCAGGTTCCAGGAGCTACTGGGCGCGGAGATGGAGCGTGTCCGCCGCTACCACCACCCGATCGGCCTGATCATGCTGGACATCGACGACTTCAAGTCGATCAACGACACCCACGGCCATCAGCAGGGAGACGTGGTGCTGAAACGGGTCGCGCGCGTGGTTGCGGACAGCTCCCGCGATGCCGACGTGCCTGCCCGATACGGTGGGGAGGAGATGGCGCTGATCCTTCCTCACACCGATCTGGAGGGTGCGTACGCGATCGCCGAGCGTGTCAGGGGCGCGGTCGAGGGCCTGCGGATCCCGCGCATGGACGATCAGGGAGTCCTTCGGATCAGCGCCAGCCTCGGAGTCGCCGCGACCACCGATGGGTTTAAGGACGCCCTGATCGCCGATGCCGACGGGGCCTTGTATGAAGCCAAGCGATCGGGCAAGAACCGGACCGCGAGGGCGAAAATTCGAGCCACGCACGTGTCCGGTGCCGGGTAGCCTTTGCGCCATGGGTCTACTCGATGACGCGATCCGCGAACACTTGGAGCTGAAGAGGCGCCGCGGCGCCGATCCGAACGAAGTGGAGCGCCTCGAACAGGAGGCGCTCGGGCCGGTACGTCGCGGTCCGCAAGTTTCCGACGAGCCATTCCACGAGGAGGAGGAGCACTTCGAGGACGAGGACCACGGCGCCCTCCTGTACGACGACGAGGCCGAGAACGGGCACGCGGAGCCGGGGCAGGTTGCGCCCGGAGCGGCTTTCACCGAAGACATGCGCGAGCCGTTCCCGGAGGACGAGTCCGAGCGAGGCTGGTCCCATGAGGCAGCCGAGGCGTGGGATGAGGACGAGCCGCTCCCGGCCGACGAGCATCCGGCTCCCGCAGCCGAGGCCCCAGCCTCGTCACCCCGAGAGACTCCGCCGCCGGCGCCGGCCGAGCCTGCCGAGCCTGTCGATCATCCGGGACAGGAGACGGTCGAGTACGACGTCGAAGGCGAGGAGGGACGCGCCAAGAGCGAGGAGGACGTGCTCGAGGAGACTCCCGAGTTCCTGCAGGACACGCCCGACCACGACCGTCTGTGGTTCGAGCAGAAGCCCCCGCGGGACTTCGACTTCGACAAATAGGGCCTGTTTCACCATCTTCCGGTGTGGGTACCCGGTTGCCCGAGGCTTCTGATCCAGACCGAGGCAGGAGAAACGCGATCATTGTCGGCCCGTGTGGGACGGGTCTGCGCCCTCGTAGCAGTCCTCATTGTGGCTTCGCTCGTTCCGGCCACGGCGCGAGCGCGCCTTGCGGTGGGCGCTGACCCGCTCGCCTTCAACGGAAACAGTCAGGCCACGTCGCAGACGCCGGCAGGGTGGGACGAGCCGTCAGGCATCGCGGGATCCGACGGGCAGCTCTACGTGGCGGCCCAGAATCCGAACGCCACCCCGGACACGACTCTCGCGCAATCCTCGGATGGCACGACGTGGCACGAGGGCACCGCCTACTACAGCTACCTGCGGGGCCGCAACGAAGGACAGACCGGGGACGTCACGATGGCGGCCGACCGGGCGGGCACGGTGTTCCTCGGCCACCTCACCGGAGGGCTTCAGGCGGACATCGACTACACGCGCGACGGCGGCAAGACCTGGCACACCGCGAATGACGTCGCGACGCTCCCGACGCCGGGGGCCGCGTCGAACAGCCCCGCGCTGGTGGACCGTCCATGGATCGGCGCCTACAGCCCCGACACCAACTACAAGCACACGGTCGTGTACCTCGAGTACCACGACTTCGTGACCTCGGCGGTGTACATCGTCACCTGCACGATGTCGGGCGGCTTCCTGCAGTGTGGCGCCCCCGTCCCCGTCTCCAACGCGCAGACCGGCTGCAACTCGATTCCCGGCGGTGTGGCGGTCTCGCCCGCGGGCTCCTCGCATCCGGGCCGCGTCTACGCGGTGTGGACCACGGCCGACCCCCAGACGAACATCTCGAGCGGTTGTAACTACACCCAGCTCGCACCGTTCTACCAGCTATACGTCGCCTGGTCCGACAACCCGGCGGACTCCGGCAGTTGGCATCAGGTGCCGGTGTACATCGGTCCCCATGGCAGCAGCGAGAACTGTCCGGAGACCGCCCCGGCGAAGGGCGTGAGCACCAACACCTGCGCCGACATGTCGGAGCTCTTCACCCCGGTGGCGGTCGACAGTGCAGGAAACGCGTACGTGAGCTTCGTCGACTACATCGACACGATCGACAAGCACTACGACGTTTACCTGGAGCGCTCGACCGACGGCGGCAAGACTTGGAATGGCCACAGCGATGGGACGGGTCGGCCGATCACGGTCAGCAACGTTGGCGGAACTCACTACACCCCTAACCTCGTCGCGGGCAGCGCGGGACGGGTTGCCGTCGTCTACTACAACACCGACTATCCGGCCAAGCCGTACACGAGCGGTGACACTTGCCCGACGACCGTCCCGCCCGAGACGTCGTGCCAGGGTAAGAACCAGCCCGAACCGCCGTCGACGCAGTGGGTCGTGGATGTCGCCGAGAGCACCAACGCAGCGAGTGCTCAGCCGCAGTTCACGCAGGCTCAGGCGTCCGACGCCGGCACGGTCGTCCACTACGGAGACATCTGCAACCTCGGGATCTACTGCGACGGCTCGAGCACGGGCAATCGCAGCCTGTTCGAGAACAACACCGTGTTCACGGACCGAAGCGGGAACATCGTGGCCGCGTGGGGGGACCAGCGACTCGATCCACAGGGTCAGAAGGACGCCGCCCAATCCGACGCGCAGAGCCGTCAGGTCGCCTACGACCAGATCTTCGCCACCACTCAGCGGTCGGGGCCCTCGTTGTCCGCCTTGCCGTCCGGGACTGGCTCCGGGGGCTCTGGCGGCGGGGGGCCGGGCGGATCGGGCCCGCGCTCGAAGCGTTGCGCCCAGCCTTCAGGGCGCCTTACGGGAAGAAGGCTCGGCCCGGTCGCGCTCGGGATGACTCGGGGCCACGCCCGGCACGCTTTCGTCCGCTTCTCAACCCGCCATCGGCGGTACATGGACTTCTTCTGCCTGACACCCGGCGGGATCAGGGCCGGCTATGCGTCGCCGCGGATCCTGCGAAGGCTTCCGGCGCGGCGGCGCGCCCGTTTCCGGGGCCGCGTCGTGTTCATCTCGACCGCGAGCCCGTTCTACTCGCTGCGCGGGGTGCGGGCGGGCGCGTCGCTCGCGGCCGCCAGAAGGGTGCTGCGGCTGAGCAACCCATTCCGGGTGGGGCTCAACGACTGGTACCTGGCGCCGAACGGCGCCGTCCGCGCGGTACTGAAAGTCCGCCACGGAAGAGTGGAGGAGATCGGTATCGCGGAGAAGTCGCTCACGGCGAACCGCCGGATCGCGCTGCAGTTCCTTAAGAGCTTCTTCTGAGCGCGTCCGCGTGGTGGGGCGCCAGTCGCGGGTTTACGTCGGAGCGCCGCCAGCCGCGGCGCTCCGATCGCAGCGCCACAAGCGCTGTTCCCTAGTGGTGCCTTCGGGCGGCGTCCGCCTGCTGAGCCAGCGTGGTCAGAGTGGCGAAGAACGCCGGCGACTGCCCGCGGAACAATCCCATCGAGGTCAAGAACCGGACCACCCCCATGGCGATCCCGTTCGTCTCGGTGGGACGGACGATCGAGCAGACGGGGAACCTGCGGCTGAGGAAGTTCGTCGGCTCGGGCATGATCAGGTTGGTCTGGAAGTTCTGTCCGTCGAAGGGCTTCTTGTTGAGGTCGGGAAACACGAGGCCGTTGGTGGGGTCGGTCAACGGCGGCGCGTTCCCGGCCTTGTCGCTCCAGGTCTGGAAGTGCATTGCCTCGGTGGGCCCGATGCTGAGCACCACCCGCAGTGCCTCCGGGTCGTTGACCCGCTGGGCCACCGCGGGATACAGGCTGGTGCCGCCCTGCTCGATGGTCGCGAAGTGGAAGCCGGCCGTGTTGGCGATTGCCTGCAGGTGCTTCGCCGGCTTCAGATCGGCGTTGCTGCGAGGGATGGCCGGAAACCGACCGCGCACCAAGCCGGGCACGGCCTGCCGGAAGCTGTCTCCGAGATCCGGATTCCCGTGACGCGAGCGATACCGCGTCCACCAGCTGGTGTCGACGGTCAGCTCCATGAGATTGGTGAGACGCTTGCGGTTCGCCGAGCCTGTTGCAGCGCTGCCCGGCAGCGTGCGGAACTGCTCCAGGTTGACTGCGGCGGCCCCGCGCGATTTCAGGTACGCATTGAGGAATGTGAAGTGCGTGAACTCGTCCTCCGTGTTGTCATGGACGTACTGCGCCATGTCGGAGTCGAGTTGGGTCAGGGCCGCCGTGAACGCCTTGTTGCCGCTGCCGCCGGGCACCTCCCGATCCTGAATCCCGCACAGCTCGTTGTACTGCTGCCACAGATCGGTCTCCAGGATCTCGGCGGCGGCCAGGAACCGGAGGATGGCGGCATCGCCGTGGCTGAGGTTGCCCTTGGCGAACGCTGCCGGGGCGCTCGCCAGCACGCCGCCCCCGAGCACGCCCGCTCCGAGCACCCCAGCACCCGCGCCGGCGATGAACGAACGCCGGCTGGTCACCTGACGTGGCGATTCACTACTCATATCTCTGTCCTCCGATCTGCTCGTACGCCCTGCCCGTGCCCCGCGCTGGTCGGCGCCGGGCACAGACCGTCCACGCGTGCGGTCGCTTCCGCACCCGTCCCTGCTCGCAACTGAGTCATTGCTCGGCGACCGGCCGGAGTCGTCACTCGCGGTCGGCGGTCAAGCTCTGTGATGCTTAAGACGCCGCCGGATTGCTCGCCTTCCCGGCGACCCGGAAATTCCGCGCCCGTGTCCGTCAGGCTGCAGCTCACCGCGGGTAAACTCGACCCGCTCGGGGCCATAGCTCAGTTGGGAGAGCGCCTGCTTTGCAAGCAGGAGGTCGCCGGTTCGATTCCGGCTGGCTCCACTGACGAGAAATGCCTGCAAAGGCCTGGGTTTGAGGGTTTGAGCGCCTCCCCGCCTAGGGCCTAGGTCTTCCGGTGACGGCTTTGAGGGTGCAAATGGGGTGCAGGAGGTTGTGCGTCCCCGCTTCGCCCAGTCGACCTTGCGCGGCTGGTCCAGGCGGTTGCATCGGCTGCTGCGTGCGCGGTGGCCAGGGTGGGCGCCGGCCTGGGTTCCGCAGTGGCTGGCTTGGTGAGCGGCGCGGTGGTTCAGCCGGCGAGTGTGGCCGCTTGGGCTGCGTGAGAAAAGCGGTCCTCCGGGGAGCTGTGAGTGTCGAGTTGCCGGGCCGTTTTGATGGCGGCGCGTCCGAGCGCGTTCGCGTAGGTTGGGAACGAGAACGGGACGAGCGCGAGTTGCTCGACCGTCATGTTGGCTGCCATCGCGATCGCTGCTAGTTGAGCGAGTTCGCCGGCACGTTCTCCGACGATGTGGCAGCCGAGGATGGTGTGGTGCTGACGGTCGGCGATGAGTTTGCAAAACCCGGTGGTGCGCCCGTCGATGATCGGTCGCGGGAGCGAGTCGAACCGCTGGGTTGCGACGACGACCTCGTGGGTCTGGCGTGCCGTCGTCTCGGTGGTTCCGACGGAGGCGTATTCGGGGTCGGTGAAGCTGCCGATCGGGCTCACTTCGGCCGGTAGGGCGGTGGTGGTTCCGAGAACTGCGTTTGTGGCCGCCAGGTACGCCTCGCGAGCTGCCTCGTGCACGACCATCACGTGTCCGGTGGCGTCGCCGGCGGCGAAGATGTGGGGCGCGGTGGTGCGAAGCTGCGCGTCTACCTGAACATAGCCGCGCGAGTCGGTCTGGACGCCGGCGGCGGGAAGGTTGAGCCCGGCGGTGTCGGCGACCCAGCCGACCGCGACCACTGGGAGCGTTGCGTCGATGTGGCGCGAGGTGCCGACGTGTGAGTAGCTCAGCCTGACTCCGCTGGGAGAGGACTCGAGGCGGTCGATCGTCCCGGCGTTCTCGAGCACCTGTACCCCAGACGTGGCGAGGGCTTGGCTGACCGCGGCGGCGACATCGTCGTCCTCGCTCATGAGGATCCGCGGCGCGGCCTCGAACAGCGTGACCCGTGACCCGAAGGCGTTGAAGATCGAAGCGAGCTGCACCCCGGTCGCGCCGCCCCCGATCACAAGCAGGGACGCCGGGGCGGCCGAGAGCGTCCAGGCGTCGCTATGGGTGCACGCCAGCTCGAAACCCGGCAGGTCAAGTCGGCGCGGCATGCCGCCGGTGCAGATGATGATCTTCGCAGCGTGGAACCGTGCGTGCTCGGACTCGATCACGCACGGCTCGGTGAATCGCGCGACACCGGCGTGCTCGTGAAGCGTGACTCCCGCCTGCTGGAGATCTTCGCGCAGCAGCGAATGCGCGCGTACGTCCCCGACGACCTCGCGGACGCGGTCGAGCAGCCGCGCATAGTCGAGCGCGGGTTCGCCCATGCTGATGCCGTAGCGGGGCAGCTGCGAGGCTTCCCGCATCAACCGGGCGGCGTGCGCCAGCGCACGGACGGGCACCGGTCCGTCGTTGGCGGCCATTCCCCCAAGCTCATCGCGCGTGACCAGCGCGGTTCGAGCTCCCAGCCGCGCCGCGCGAAGTGCCGCCACGACGCCTGCCGGTCCAGCGCCGATCACCACGACATCCACGCTCGTCGCGCCCGATGACGTCATGCTGACGATTCTCGTGGTGGGATCGTCGGCGGGCGTCGCCCGTTTCGGATGATGCAGCCCTGCCGCCACGACGCGAGCTTGCAGCGGTGCGGGCGATCACTGCGGTGCCGGGACGGCGCGAGAGAATCGACGTCGAAGAGGTGCTCGATCGCCAGCCGCAGGGCATCAAGGTCGTCATCGATCTCGCAGCATGACTACTTCAACTGTGGTCCCATGGTCGGCGGTGCCGGGACGACTCAGCGAGGGCCCGCGGTGGCACGAGGAGCGCCAGGAGCTGCTATGGGTCGACATCCTCGGCGGACAAATACACCGCGGCACATTGGCCGCCGACGGCAGCCTCGACCACGTGGTGACGATCTCGCTCGACCGGCACGTCGGCGCGGTCGCGCCCGCTCTGGCATCCGGGTACGTTGTGGCTGCCGGGCCGGGATTTCTGTTCGTCGACGAGGAGGATCGGTGCGCGAGCTGGCCCAGCCAGAGGCCGGGCGAGCCGACGTGCGGATGAACGACGGAGCGTGCGACCCGGAGGGGCGGTTCTGGGCCGGGACGATGGCCTACGACGAGTCGCCCGGGGCCGGCGCGCTCTACCGCCTCGAGCTCGACGGCAGCTGTACTACCGTGCTCACCGGCCTAACGGTCGCCAACGGTATCGGGTGGAGCCCCGACGGCAACACGATGTACCTGAACGACAGCGGCACCGGCTGCCTCGGCTCGTTCCGCTTCGACGCAGCCACCGGGACGATCACCGACCGCCGCACGCTCGTAGATAGCGACCAGGCCGGCGTCGTGCCCGACGGGCTCACCGTCGATGAGGAAGGCGGGATCTGGGTGGCGTGGTGGGGCGGGGGGACCGTCAACCGCTACGCGCCGGACGGGTCGCTCCTGGCCAGCATCGGGCTGCCCGTCGAGCGACCCACCTCATGTGCCTTCGGCGGGCACGAACGGACCACGCTGTTCGTTTCCACTGCCCGCGAAGGCCTCGACGATGCTGCCCTGGCCCGGCAACCCGACTGCGGGCGAGTCTTCGCGATCTCCGGCCTCGGCGTACGCGGGCTCCCCTGCCAGCCCTACCTCGGACGAATCCCGGAAGTCGCACCCACTCACTGAGAGCCAAGCTGGCGCTATGACACACACGTCCGTCGACGTCTACCTCGTTATCGACACGTTCCTGCTGCTGCTGATCGGGATCGGTCCGAAGATCGCCCTCGTGCCGTTTGTCGAGATAACCGCACCACTGGACGGTTCAACCAAGGCGCTCATCGTCCGCAAGATGCTGACCACCGCCGCCGTCGTCGCGCTGATCCTCCTCGGGCTCGGCGAGCTCCTATCCAGGCTGCTTCACTTCTCGACCGGGTCGCTATCGATCGGCGGCGGGATCATCCTCATCATCATCGCGATCACCATGGTCCTCGGGAACGCTCGCGACCCTCTCAGCCGAAGCGGACTCAGTGGCAGTGTCTGCGATGGTCCTCGGCGTCCTCGCCGTGGTGCTCGCCCTCGACGTGGCCGTATTCCGGCTGGCCAACCGGGCCAGCGAACATCTGGACGAAAGCCGCATGCTCGTCACCGAGAAGATCTTCGGCATCCTGCTGGCCGCGCTCGCCGTCCAACTCGTCCTCGACGGGCTCGACAGCGTCGGCGTCATACACCTAACCGGTCACTGACCTTCTCACCACCACACAACCGTCCTCCGATGTCCATCACGAAAGCCTGCATGTGCAGGGATTTGGTGGACTCGACGAGACACGGGCGGACAACTTGATCTGCTTTGCAGCAGGAGGTCGCCGCCCCGATTCCGGCTGGCTCCACTAACCGAGAATCAGGGATCGCGATTTCGCGGTTGGCTGCGTGCGGCGGGCGGGGGAGTTCGCTGCTGGTGGAAGGGCCGGCCGGGATCGGCAAGTCGGCGTTGATCGCGGCAGTCCGGGACCGCGCGGTGATCGACGGAGTCGCGGTGCTGAGCGCGCGCGGTGCGGAACTCGAGCGTGGTTTCTCGTTCGGGGTGGTGTGGCAGCTGCTCGGGCCCGCACTCGCGTCGCTCTGCGCAGGGGAGCGCGAGGCTGTGCTCGCGGCGCCCCCCGCTCGCGGAGCCCGCGATGGCCCAGAGCGGCACGAGCTGGCGACGTTGCGCCCGATCCGCTCGGATCGGCCGCGGGCCGCTGCCGAGCTCCCTAGGAGCGAGCGTAGAGAACCGCCTATGCATCCACGTGAGGCGGGCGGGTAGAGCAGGGTATGGCTCAAGATCGCGTCGACCCGGGAGCGGACCTCTACCTCGTCGAGGAGCTGCTGAGCGACGAAGTACGCGCGGTCCGCGACCGGGTGCGCCACTTCTGCGACCGCGAGGTCGTTCCGATCATCAACGACTACTGGCAGCGCGAGGAGTTCCCGTTCGAGCTCGTCCCGAAGATCGCCGAGCTCGAGGTCGCGGGAGGGACTATCGAGGGCTATGGCTGCCACGGTCTCAGCCTTCTCGCCACTGCTCTCGTAAGCCTCGAGTGGGGCCGCGCTGACGGCAGTGTCGCCACGTTTTTCGGGGTCCACTCAGGACTCGCCATGGGCGCAATCCATCGCTTCGGGTCAGAGCAGCAACGAGCACACTGGCTGCCCGCGATGGCGCGGTTCGAGAAGATCGGCGCGTTTGCCCTAACGGAGCCTGAGCACGGGTCCGACGTCGTCCTGCTCGAGACGAGCGCACGCCGCGATGGCGACGAGTTCGTCCTCAACGGCCGCAAGCGCTGGATTGGCAACGGTTCGATCGCCGACGTGGTGGTCATCTGGGCGCGTGGCGACGACGGCCACGTGGGTGGATATCTCGTCGAAAAGGGCACCCCTGGTTTCCGCGCGGAGACGATGAAGGGCAAAGCCTCGCTGCGAGCGGTCTGGCAGGCTGACATCGAGCTTGAGGATGTGCGAGTGGGGGCCGAGAACCGCCTACCGGAGTGCCGTAGCTTCAGGGACCTTGCGGCGGAGCTGACGCGCGCGCGTTATAACGTCGCCTGGCGGTCGCTCGGCATCGGGATTGCCGCCTACGAGGCTGCGCTCGCCTACGCGAAGGAGCGCAAGCAGTTCGGTCGGCCGATCGCCTCCTTTCAGCTCGTCCAGGACAAGCTCAGCAAGATGCTCGCCGAGATCACGAGCATGCAGCTGCTCTGCCTGCGCGTCACGCAGCTCGTCGAGAGTGAGCGGCTAACGCCGGGCATGGCGTCGCTCGCGAAAATGCACACGGCGCAGAAGGCACGCGAGATCGTCGCCCACGCCCGCGACATCCTAGGCGGCAATGGCATCCTGCTCGAGAACCACGTCGCGCGGCATCACGCAGACATGGAGGCGACCTTTACGTTCGAGGGCACGGACAACATCCAGTCGCTGATCGTCGGGCGCGAGGCGACTGGCATCAACGCGATTGCGCCGCACTAGGTAGCCATCGGCTTTCCGCTCTTTCGCCTGCAAAGAGTGGCGCGCAGAGCCCACAACCGGCGCACCGGCGCACGAGGAGGGCTATGGTCGCAACCGGTCCAGCGGGAGAGGAGACCTCTTATGAAGTGGTCAGACAGACGTGTACCGGCGGCGGCCGGCGCGATCTTGGGATTCTTCGCCTTCGCCGTCGGGGCTGCCACGGCGGTGGGACACGGAGCCGGTGACCTTGCGACGGGCTCGGCCTTGAACCAGTTCCCGACACCGGCCGGTCCTGGATTCGCCCGCCTGAGCGTGGCGGCGCACAGCGACGCGTCGGGAGCCAACCCGCGTGGCAACGTGCACGCGAAGGGAACGACGGGACTGCCGATGGGCGAGTTCGAGGTCCAGGGGCCGGTCACGTGCCTGCGGGTCGACGGGAACAAGGCAGCCATCAAGTACCGCTTCAAGACCGCGACCGGGTCGGCTGCGCCGTTTAAGGGCGGCGGTGTGGAAGTCTTTATCGAGGACAACGGGGAGCCGCGCGGCGGCCAACCGGTCGACGCTAACGCGGCTGGCCCGCCGCAGCCGGCTGGCGTGTTCGACGCCAACGCGACCCAGTGCGACGACCCGAACACGGCGCCCTATGACACCGTGACCTCCGGCAATTACGTCGTCGTCGACCGCGCAGTCGGACCCTGAGGCCATCGTGACCGCCGGCCGGGTCGCGCGTCGACTCGCCAGCTCGACCTCGCCTTCGCGACGGCGCGTGCGCCTAGCGCCGGCGCTTCGGCGTCCGGCACCTGCGGTGCCTGGCGGAGGCGCGGACGCATCTACTCCGCGCGCGATGCCTCCTGTGTGCCCGGGCGCGCGCCGGGTGGGCGCGCTTCGGCTGCGTGGCGAGTAACACACGCCTGTCCACCAACGCCGGGTCCGTCGTGCACAGCAAGGCGGGTGGCGCCGGCCCTTCGGCCGCCGTGAGCGCGGCGGTGAACACCGCCGTGTCCGGGCTGCCGCTCGCGTCCGGGGGAGAGATCCCGTACCAATCCCCCGGCTTGGCCGGGTCGCGTTCGGGGGTCGTCCACGCATACAGCCATACCCCAGCGATCCCGCAGTCGGTGTGGCCGAGCGTCGAGATCGTGGTCGAGATGTACCCGGGACGCTCGGCCGCGGTGGCCGAGGCGAAGTACGAACCATGGGTCGTCCACCCGACCTCGGTCACGTCCAGCGGGACCGAGCCGAGGCCATTCGCGCGCATCGCGAGCCTCGCGTTGCGAACGCCGAGGAACACACGGTCGGGCGTCGACGCGTAGGGGTGGATCGCCACGCCGTCGATCTGGTTTCCGAGCCCTGGATCCGAGGCGAGCATCGCCGGCAGGAACCAGGCCGGACGGGTGAGCCCGCCAACGATCACGTGCGCTCCGGACTGCTGTGCCAGGATCGCGTTCCTCGCCGCCGCATAGAGCGTCGCGTAGGCTCCGGGGTTCGGCGTGGGTTTCCAGAAGTTCACGCTGTCGGGCTCGTTCCAGATCTCATACGTGTTCACGGGAAGTGCGGTGATGCCCGGGTTCTCGAGCCAGAAGCTTCCGTTTGGGCCGTACCGGGCGGCAACCGCCGCCGCGTAATCCGCGTAGTCGCTCACAGAGGACGGTGGCGAGTGGACCTCGCTGGGGTCTGCTCGGGCCCAGGGCGCGGAATAGTCGATGATCGGCAGCCACCTGAGGCCGTGGGCGGCAAGCGAGCCGACGATCTCGTCATCGAGCGTCCAGTTGTAGCGGTGAAGGATTCCGATCGGGGGCTGCTGCTCGGTGTCCTCCCACAGCGCGTCGCTGCGAACGACCGTCGCACCGGTCGCCGCCAACGCCGCGAGCTGTGCGTCGATCTGGGCACGCGAATACTGCTCGCTGTTGAACATCGTCCCTGTGTTGGCGCCGAACTCCTCGGCCGAATCGGACGCCGGAGCCGCGGCCATTGCCGCCGCCGTCCTCAGGACGCCCAGCACGAGTACCAACAGCGCGGCCGCGCCGAGCGCCACAGCTACGGGCAGCCACGCGCGAGTCGAACGAATGTGGTCCCGGTGACTCAACGTCACGTGTCTTCCCGGTGTTCGGGAAATCAACGCGCCGGAGTCCGCTCAGCTCGCACAAGCTGAGGAAGCGCATCCGCCTGCGGGTTGGCGGGGCTATCGCTAACCGGGACGTGGGCACCTGGCAGGTAGTCGCACCGTGCCAGCCCGGTGACGGAAGGTGTTCATCCTGAGCCACTCGTCCAACTCGGGGTCGTAGATGTTCTGGAGGCCGAACTGCAGCACCTGCCAGAACGTGCCGCGATTGCGCTGACCGACGTAGATGTCGCCGAGCGCGAGTGGGAACCGCAGGAAGCTGCCCGAGGGTAGCTGCGGGAACACGACTCCGACCCGCCAGTGATTTACGTACCGGCGCGGTCTTCCCTGCAGGATCTCCCGTCCCACGAAACGCGATCTATTCAGCGCCTGGTTCAAGATGTCCAGGTTGAAGAACCCGACCCGCGAGCAGGGATGCTGGGTCACGCCGGGCCACCTGTAGGTAAGCGTGTAGAGCGTGTTGTGATAGATCAGGTTCGTGAACCAGATCGGGTAACGAGGGCCCCCAGCGATCATCTGGCTATTGCCGTTCCTTCCCTGCCAGCTGAACGGGACGGTGACGCCCAGATCCCGGACGATCCACTCACCCCTCCCGCGGAAGTTCCGCGGGAGCTGGGGCGGCCGCGGAGTGTCCGAACCAAGCCTTTTCGCCGCACTCTCACCCGAGCGCGCCGTCGCCGCAGTGGCAGCCGTCACGGCGACCATCCCAATGAGCCCGATGACGACCGCCGAAGTGGACGCCCACCGAAAACGTGCCCAATCCATGAATCTCCTTCCGCGTAGCGCGTCGCGCCGCCCCGAGCCGGGCCACCCCGATCCGCGCCCGGGCTGACGCGACGCTACCAGCCCGCGAGGCAGCGGGCTCGCTTTTGGCGTCGGGCGAACGAACGCTCGCATTCCCGGCATCCCCGCAACGGGCGAGCGGCCACCGCTGGCGATGTCAGTAGCTCAGCTGCTCGTGCCAGTCGCTCGGGCGTCCTTCGGGGGTCAGATCGAACAGATTCCAGAGCGGCTCGAGCGTGCCGACGTGACGTGGCTCCTGGTCGCCGTCCGTCGGGGAATAGAGCAGCTCTGAGCCCCAGAAATGGCGGATTGTGTCCGGGTCGCGATGGAACACATTGAGCATTGGGCGCTGGACTTCCTCGTCGGTTTCTGCGTGGTAGTCGCGGTTGTATGTGTTGCCCTCCGAGGACAGGAGGCGTAGGCGACGCCAGCCGCGCTCCTCGGCGAATGTGAGCAGGCGCGGAAGCGGCGTCTTCGCGACGACAATCAAGTTGACGTGCTGGCGGGCGTGTTCGGCAGCACCGTCAAGCTGATCGAGCAGCGCGGTGCAGGAAGGGCACGGGCCCTCCTCTAGCGGCAGGGCTGCGGTCTTGCCGATCGCGGGTCCGGGGGAGGTGTCGCCGGGATCGCGCGGGAACATGAAGCTGTAGATCACAAGGCTGTTCTTGCCAGGCTCGAACAGCTCCGACAGTTTCACGTTGGTGGGAGTGCCGTCGGCGCCAGCGCCGTGAAAGACGTAGTCCTCCGGAACCGGTCCGCCCGGTGGCAGCGCCCGCCGTGATGCCGCCACCGCCTCCATGGCCCGGCGCAGCTCGATCTCCTGCTCCAGCAGTCGGTCGCGCGAGGCTCGGTAGGCCGCTGATTCGCCTGGGAACTCGATGGTCACGATTCTCCCGCGCATGGATGGGCCGTTCGCTTCAAACTGTCGAGATTATGGCGCTGGCTGACGACACGCTTGGGTACATGGCCGGCGAGTTCTTGGACGCGCTGGAGCTGCACGGCGAAGGGCGGAGGCTCGCGGAGATCGAGCTCGAGCGGCTTGGTCAAATCTTGCCGGAGCCAGAGGCTTGGACGGCCGTCGGCCGCGATACGGATGCGATGCTTCTGCTCCTGGCCGGCGGCGGCCTACTCTCGATCAAGCGCCGCTCATCCGGCGATCGCGAGCCAAAGTTCGCGGTCACGTGTCGTGCTCTGGATGTGACGCTGACCAGGTACGAGCGCGACGGGCAGCTCGCGTCGTGGCAATTCGAGCTTCGGAATGGCGACTCGATAGCGATCCAGGGAAGGATGGCGGCGTCCTCTCCGGAGGGAGCGACCGAACCGTATGACCGAGCCGAAGCGTTCGCACGGGCGCTTGCCGCGCGAGGCGGTTGGATGACCGTGCAGCGCATCGACCCCGAATCAGGCAGCGAGCCCGAGACGAACGACGATGAGCCGTCGGACACGGGAGCCCCGGCTGGACCCGGGCGGCGCGAGCAGGTGACAGACGTGTGGGGCAATCCCAGAACGCCCAGACGACGGCCCCGCTGAGAAGGACTACGTGCTGGACGTCGCGAGCCAGTCCACGACCTGCTGTACGTTCTGGGCGTTCTTCCCGTAGTCGGCAAGGGTGAGCGGAAAGCTGGCCTTGCTGGTGACTTCGACCGCCGTGGCGGAGGGGCCGGCCTCGTGGAGTCGGAGCACGACCCGCTCGCCCCAGCTCTTGAGTGATAGCGGAACCTTGAGGGTGATTCTGCGCTCGTCCTCGTTCGCGTCCTTCAGCGACGCGCGGGGTATCGGGTCGGCTGCGCTAAGGCACCTCTCGTAGGCATCCGCCAGAGGTAGTGGCACCTCGACTGTCTGAGTTCGCGTGACCGCCATCGCTCTCCTCTGAGTTGGCTTGCATCCGAATGCGGCGAGCAGCCGCGGCTTGCTGCTCGGCCTTCCGGTCGGCGCGAATCTGGAGTGTTCCGAGGATCGCCGACATCAAGATCCCGAACACGGCGCCGCTGATGACCGCAGCTGACAGGGACAGGACGCTGATCCCCATGATCACGCCGAACGGCACTCCCGTCGCCAGCGCGAGCTTCGCGTATAGACGCACCTCAGCCGTCCCGCACCGTGAATCGGACTGCGATCAACCCGACCATTGCGGGCAGGCATCGCCCATGCGGGGATGTCTAACACCCGTAGCCATTCCAGGTCAAGCTGAACTGGGATCGTCGCGGGTACGACCGGTGGGTCGACCACCGGCGGGTGTCCGTGTCGGCGGCAGTACATTTTCAGGTGAGCGCCGCCCCTGAGGAGAAAGATGGGGATCGCGGAGGAGACATCACCCGCAACACCAGGTAGACCGGCTCCGTGGTGGGGGCGCCGGTGGGTCGTCAATGCCTTCGCCCTGATCGTTGTCCTGCTGGCCGCGCTGCTCGTGGCGGCGTGGGCGTACGACCGCGCGCGCGGGAGCACCGTCGCCGCCGGAGTGAAGGCGGGCCCCGTGGCGCTCGGAGGCTTGTCGCCCGCGAAGGCCACAGCTCGATTGAGTGCGGCGGCGGCGTGGGGCGAGCGCCACACCGTCGTGGTGATCGCGGGTCGCGAGCGCCTGAAGGTAGTTCCGGGGAAGACCGGAGTTGCACTCGACGTGAACCAGATGGTCGATCAGGCGCTTGGGGTCAGCAGCGGCGCGAACTTCCTGTCCCGCGATCTGCGCGCATTGGCCGGCAGCAAATCGCATGCGCGCATCGCCCCCGTCCTGACGGACGGGTCGGGCGTTGCGCTCGCGCGTCTGGCGGCCCGGCTCGACAGCCGGCCGCGCAACGCGGCCGTCGATGCGACAGCCGCGGCGCTCGTCGTGACCGCTCCGCGAGCCGGCAATGCGGTCGACCCCGCGGCTCTCGGGCGCGTCCTCGGCCACGCGCTGCTCTACCACCATACCCGGGTGGCTGTGCCCACCCGCCGAGTGGCGCCGGCCGTGACCATCACGGCGCTTCGCCGGCGATACCCCGCGTTCATCACGATCGACCGCGGCGCGTTCACGTTGCGCCTGTACCAGCACCTCCACCTCGCGCGGACCTATCCGATCGCGGTCGGCATGCAGGGTCTCGAGACCCCGGCCGGGCTCTACCACATCCAGAACAAGGTGGTCGATCCCGCGTGGAGCGTGCCTAACAGCCCTTGGGCCGGCTCGCTGGCTGGGCAGGTGATCCCGCCCGGTCCCAGCGATCCGCTGAAGGCGCGCTGGATGGGCCTGTTCAACGGGGCCGGCATCCACGGCACGGACGAGACCGATTCGATCGGCCATGCCTTCTCGCACGGATGCGTGCGCATGCTTATCCCCGACGTGATCGACCTCTACAACCGGGTCCAGGTCGGCACTCCGGTCTACATCGGCGACTGACGGTCTCAGAAGCTCCCGCCACCGCCGTCCCGCGGAGCTAGAGCCCGGGATCTTGGTCAACGCGCGGACATCGGCGGACGCTTCCCGTTTGCCTGGACCTCGACGCGCGCGTATCGTCCAGGAGGTCCTATGCGGGATAGGGCTCGATCCTGGCGCCGATACGCGACCCTCGCAGCCGCGTCTGCGTTGGCGGCCGCGGGCATCGCGATCGAGGCCACCGGCGGGTCCACTCCCGCCGCGAATGCCGCCCCCGGCCCGCCGATCGGCTTCTCCGTCCCCACGGTCGTCGATCCGATCCACACGTTCGGCGAGCCCACGATCAGCTTCAACGACCCCACGGGCGAGGTCTACGCCAGCGGGCCGACGGGGACGGGCACCCAGCGCAGCGAGTGGGAGGGGTCGTTGGACGGCGGCCAGACGTTCCGCATCATCACCCCCGGCCCTCCTCCGACGGCATTCCAGGGTACGGAGGATCCACCGGGAGGCGGCGATACCGATCTGAACTTCGACCACACCGGGAAGGAGTACTTCCTGGACCTGTACGCGCTGACCTGCCTGCGGGCCGCGGAGACCTCGGACAGGGGTGCCACCGTCAGCCAGAACTTCGACGCCTGCGGGCAGACATTCGGGGCCGACCGCCAATGGCTGGCGGTGTACGACCCCCCGGCCGGCACGCCCCGGCAATCCGCTTACACCGGAGCGACGCCGCTCGTCTATGACGAGTTCAACAACCTGACCGGCCCGGGACCCAACAGCGGCGGTCAGTGGAACAAGAGCACCGACGGGCTCCGCTACAGCGACGCGACCAACGCCGATCAGACGGGCTCGAGCCAGGTCACGCCCGCCACGGAGACGCAGTACAGCCCCTTCGGGCCGGACGGCTACCCGGCGATCGATCAGCAGACGGGCAAGGTGTTCCAGGCCGCCGGGTTCCCGAACTCGGGCTCGAAGACCTACGACCTGGACCTCAACATCGGCACGCCCGACGCGAAAGGCAACCTCACCTTCCTCGACGCTCCCGCCACCCCGGGCGGCGGACCCAACTACGCGAACCTCATCCACATCGCCAGGAACCTCCCGGGCAATCCAGACACGCTGTTCTCCGTGGCCTCGATCGACTCCGCCCGCAATCTGTACGTCGTGTACGCCCTTGCCTCGTCGACACCGAGCCAGGACCAGGTGTACGTCTCGGCTTCGTCGGCCGTGTCGGGTTGGAAGACCTGGACAACGCCGGTGCAGGTCTCCGACGGCTCCATCACGACCGGCGACGCGGCCAACGTGTTCCCGTGGATCAAGGCAGGCGGCCCCGGGCGAGCCGACGCGGTCTGGTACGGGTCCAACAAGTCCGTCGACCCGTCGAGCCAGAAGGGCCAGGCGTGGAACGCCTTCATGGACCAGGTGGTGTTCCCGGTTGATTCGAGCGGCGCGATCACCGGTCAGCCGCCCTCGAAGACGCTTGTGAAGGTGAGCCCCCACCCGATGCACTACAACGACGTGTGCCTGCTCGGATCGGACTGCATCACCGCCCAGGGCAACCGCAACCTGGCCGACTTCTTCAGCATCACGATCGACCGCAGCGGCGCGGCGGAGGTGATCTACGACGACACCTCTAACGGGCTGGCGCAGTCCGGGTTCACGCCGGGCGGCAACCAGAGCGTGGACCACGCCGGCGCTCCGCTCGTCACGATCGCGCGTCAGTCATCGGGAATGGGACTCTTCGGTCAGCCGGTCGCCGGAGCATCGAACGCGCCCTCGCCGTCCGGCGGCATGGGCGACCCGTCCGGCGACGCGCGCTATCCGGTGATCGGAGGGGCCAAGGTCGCCGGCATGGACCTCCTCGGGACCTCGCTGTCACTGTCGGCCGACGAGAAGACGCTGACCGTCACGAACAAGGTCGTCGACCTGAGCAAGCCGAGCGCGACGGCGGCGGCCATCTCCGGCACCCAGCTGCTCCAGTACGTCACGCGCTGGCAGCTGGGAAGCACCCTCTACTACGCGGGCATGTCGACGTCGTCCTCGGGGAAGCCAAGCTTCTACGCCGGGAAGACCCAGAGCGTCGACCTGTGCTCGGTCAGCGCCTGCTTCCCACACGTGCTCACCTATTCCGAGGGCTCCTCGGGAGGCCACTCCGAGTCCGGGAACGTGTCCTGCCCGTCCAAGCCCTCATTCGCGAACCCCTGCACGCTCGCGATCAAGGTGGCGGTCGCCGACGTCGGCAAGCCGACCGCGGCGAGCCTGCTCGAGGAGGTCGGGACGTACGCGTTCGCCGCCTCTCACCCGCAGGGCGGGACGACGAACGCGCAGGCACTCGCGGACAACGTCCCGCTCCAGATCGACGGGACGTGCTGCTTCAACTTCCAGGCGCAGTCGGTGAGCTCGGCGTCTCTGACGAATCCGGTTGGGAGCTCTCCGACCGAGAGCTTCGGTCGGGGCGGCGGCACCCTCGCCCACGGCGGCCCGCGGTGCGCGCGGCCGACCGGCCGCCTCTCGGGCCGGCGTCTCGGGCCGTTCTTCCTCGGCATGACCCGAACGCGAGCGCGGCACACGCTGCATCGGTTCGTGGTGCAGCGCTACGGCTTCGACGACTTCTGCCTCCGAGGCGGGTGGGGGATCCGTGTGGGCTACGCCGGACGCCGGCTCGTGCGCGCGCTGCCCCGCCGCTTCCGCGGGGGGATAAGCGGCCGGGCGGTCGAGATCCTGACCGCCAATCGTCACTACGCGCTGCGCGGTGTTCGGCCCGGCACCAGGCTGACCCGGCGGGTCGCGCGGAGGCTTCGCGCGTTCAAGTACTACGCGGTGGGGCTCAACGACTGGTACCTGGTGCCTGGGCGGACGGCCTATGGAGTGCTCAAGGTCCGCTACGGGGTGATCCTCGAGGTCGGGATCGCGGACAAGCGCGCCACCCGAAGCCGCAAGGGCCCGGTCCGGTTCTTCAACAGCTTCCGGCACGGCTAGGACCGCTGGCCGCGTGCCCAGCCGGTCCGTGGGATCGGCGCTAGCCGGTCCGCCGACCCAGGAGGAACCCTGCGAGCGCCCCGACCGCGCCTCCCGTGCCGAGCAGCGTCGCGCTCCTCATCGGCTGACGCGTGGCCTTGGACTTGAGCCCCCGGCCCGAGTGCAGAACCGTAGCCTTCGCGGCCTTCTTTCCGAACGTCTTCTTGAGTGCGCTCATTCGCCTCCTCCGGATCAGCGGTACTGCTCGCTGGCTACCCGGGATCGGCGGGGCTCAGGCGCTTGCGTTCAGGACGCGTCCGCAGCGATCAGCCGCTCGACGCCGTCCAAGAGCGTCCAGTTGGCCTGGAGCGCGCGCTCGGTGGCGCCGACGAGCCGTTCCTCCTGCTCGGCACCGGCGAGCCGGCGGCTGATCAGATCGCGCGCGTACGCCGCGTGCTCGACGTCGAGTTGCTCGTGCAGCGAGAAGTATGAGGTCTCCGTGATGCCGTAGTGACGGACCAGGCCTTCCCGCTTCGTCCTGGCGATCGCCGGCTGCGCCGACTCGATCGCGTAGGTCGCACTCAGCGTCTCGAGCAGCGGCCGCCCACGATCTCCCGCCCAGGCCGCCACACACTTTCGGGTCTCCTCGGTGGGCTCGGCGTCGACTCGCCCACCGACGGCGAGAACGAAGTCGTCCCACAGGCCGATGTGGTCGCGTTCCTCAGCGGCGTGGGTGGCGAGCGCGTTCGCGTCCGGGCCGGCCTCTGGCGAGCTCGCTGCCGCCGTGGAGGCCTCAGCGAGCGCTCGCACCGCATGGCGATATTGCCCCGCGTAGAGCGCGAGGTCGGTGCGGCTCAGCCTGCCCTCCGACCAGCCGACGTAGAACGGGTGGCGCAGCACGTCGTGGCGCCTGGCGACGTCGTCGAGCCGATCCCACAGATTCATCCCGGTCCCTCCTCGTAAGCGTGGGCAGAAGCCCGCGTATTGTGCCCGCTCGACGGCTGCCGCCGCGGAGGCCGACCCTCCTCGATCCGCGCGCGGCTCCGCTCTAGTGACCCGCGACGACCAGCGGCTCCGGCTCGGCCGATCCTCGCTCGATCAGCCCGGCCAGCTTCTCGGCCGTGTCGGTGTCGGGCACCGGGGAGTAGAGAATCAGCCGCTGGTCGGGAGCGTCCGTCGGATGGAAGACGGCGTGTTCGAACAGCAGCGTCCCGGCGTCGGGGTGGCGGATCTCCTTGCGGCCATGCCCGGCGGTGGCGACCTCGTGGCGCTTCCACATCTTGCAGAACTCCGAGCTGGACTGGCGGAGCGCCTGGATCAGCTCCTCGAACGACGGGTCGCCGAGGTGCCGCGCGCTGTCGGCCCTGAACTTCGCCACGGCCAGCCTCGAGCCCTGCTCCCAGTCGGCCAGCAATTCACGGCGCGACGGATCCATGAACAGCTGCCAGAGGTGGTTGCGGGCGGCCTTCGGGATCCGGCCGAATTCCCCGAACAGGGCGCACGCCGCCGGGTTCCACGCCAGGTAGTCCCAGCGCCGGCCGATCACGTACGCCGGATTGGGGCCGAGGCTCTCGACGAGCCTCCGGATCGTCGGCGACGCTCGCTCGGCCGGCGGCTTGCACCGCGGCGCCTCCTCCCCGCGGCCGAGCAGGATCAGGTGGTTGCGCTCGGCGGGGGACAGGCGCAGCGCTTTGGCGAGCGCCTCGAGCACCTCGAGCGATGCCCGGACGTCGCGGCCCTGCTCGAGCCACGTGTACCAGGTGGAACCGACCCCGGCGAGCTGTGAGACCTCCTCGCGGCGAAGCCCCGGGGTTCGCCGGCGCCCACCGCCGCGCAGGCCGACGTCCTCGGGCTTGATGCTCTCGCGCCTGCGGCGCAGGAAATCGGCGAGCTCCGCGCGTCGCCGCTCGCCGTTTCTCACGTTTGGCTGGCCCGCGCCGTTGTATGTGGGTGGAACCGCTACTACCAGGATAAACCCCTCTCTTGTACCTGGATAGGAATTGTCGCACAGTGTTCGGCGTGAACGCAATACCCGTTTCCAAGATCCGCCGCCCGCCCTCGACGAACGCGCTCTTGTTCGTCGTCTGTCTGGCCCAGTTCATGGTCATCCTCGACGTCGCGGTGGTGAACATCGCGCTGCCGTCGATGCGGAGCAGCCTCCATTTCTCCACCACGGGCCTGCAATGGGTGGTGAACGCGTACACGCTCACGTTCGCCGGCTTCCTGCTGCTGGGAGGGAGGTGCGCGGACCTGCTCGGTCGTCGCCGCGTGTTCGTCGCTGGGACGGCGCTGTTCGCCCTCTCCTCGCTGGGGTGCGCGGTCGCAAGCTCGCGCGGGCTGCTGATCTCGGTACGCGCGCTGCAGGGTCTGGGTGGGGCGATCGTCTCGCCGGCGACGCTCTCGATCATCACGTCGTCGCTCCCCGAGGGCCGCGAGCGCAATCGCGGCGTGGGCATGTGGGGCGCCGTGGGAGGCCTGGGAGCCTCCTCTGGCGCGCTGCTCGGCGGGGTGCTGACCCAGGCGCTCGGCTGGCCCGCGATCTTCGCGATCAACGTGCCGCTCGGCGTGCTGGTGATGGTGCTGACGCTCCGCGTGATCCCGGCTGACGCCCGGACCGAGGGTCCTCGCCACTTCGACGTCACCGGGGCGCTGCTCGTGACCGCGGCACTGGTCAGCCTGACCTACGGGATCGTGCGCACGGACGTCCTCGGCTGGGGCTCGACGGGCGTGCTCGTGCCGATCGGCCTCGCGCTCGTGCTGCTGGCGGCTTTCGCGTACGTCGAGGGCCGACTCGCCCGGGCGCCGCTGGTCCCGCTGTCGATCTTCCGGCTCTCGCAGCTGCGGACCGCCAACGCGATCGTGGTGCTCATGTACTTCGCGCTGTTCTCGATGTTCTTCTTCGTCACGCTGTACCTCCAGCAGGTCCTGGGCGACGACGCCCTGCAGGCCGGGTTGTCGTTCCTCCCGATGACTCTGTCGGTGTTCACCGGGTCCTCGTTGGCGCCGAAGCTCGTGGCCCGGTTCGGGGTTCGCCGGGTGGTGACGGGCGGAATGCTGCTCGCCACCGCCGGGCTCGTGCTGTTCACCGGATTCAGCCCCGGCGGGAGCTACTTCGCACTCGTGCTGCCCGGCAGCGTGCTCTCCGGGCTGGGAATGGGACTGTCGCTCGTATCCTCGACGATCGCCGCGACCCAGGGCGTCCCGGGTTCCCAGAGCGGCCTGGCCTCCGGCCTCCTGAACACCTCACGGCTGTTCGGTGGGGCGCTGGGCCTCGCCGTGCTCAGCACGGTCGCGGCGTCGGCCTCGCATGTGAGGGTGGGCGTCGGGCCCGCGCAGGCGCTGACCAACGGCTTCACCATCGCGTTCACCGCGGGCGCGGCGATCACGTTG
>Ga0209577_10001485_pt1 | contig 23203 bp, 20 predicted proteins | sample GraSoiAngelo_109_FD_185874 | JGI IMG/M metagenome (GOLD analysis project Ga0209577, IMG submission 185874) | Grasslands soil microbial communities from the Angelo Coastal Reserve, California, USA - 14_0903_12_20cm (SPAdes) (version 2) | ecosystem: Environmental > Terrestrial > Soil > Grasslands...
CTGTGTGGCAGGAACACGTCAAGTCAGCGATTTGAATTACTGGAATTCGCAAGAGAAGCCGGAGCTGGCGCGTCCGGGAGACGTTTGCCACATCACTGTGGATCTATGGGCGACGAGCAACGTGTTTCTCACTGGTCACAAGCTGCGGTTGGGGGTTTCCAGCAGCACTTTCCCGCGCTTCGATCGGAACCTGAATACCGGCCAGGAGTAGGCGCGCGGAACGCGAATGGTCAAAGCGACGAACGTGATTTACCACGACAAGGCACATCCTTCGGCTGTAATGGTGCCGATCGTTGCCGAAGGGAAAGTCACGGGTTGCACGTGTGCGAGCTTCGGTCCTTAGCGGTGCCGAGAAGCCAGTCGAAGAGAGGAATGAATACGTTGTAGCGTCCGCTAGGGCGCTTATGATGGATCAAGTGATGTTCGCGCCCAAAGCGCAACCAGGAAGGAAGCCATCCGCCGAGGTGGATCGGCCAGTGAACCTCTTCCACGACGATAACGTACACGGTGAAGGCCACAAAGATTCCCGGGCTGATTCTCAATCTAAGCAGCACATCCGAGAGAAAGGTAATGGCCAAGCCGTTGACCACAAAAGCGGCGAGAAACCCACGGCGGCGTGCCGCCAAGATTCAAGTGTTCGACTTCGAGAGGCGTTCCGACGGAGGCATGGTGCAATTGGTGGAGCCGGCCCAGAAAGTTGCTTGGCAAATGCAGTAGGACCGGTGATAGAAGTACTGAAAAGCTGCATCCCAACGTCGGCCAACGCTTGCTTGATCGATCAGGATATCGCAAGCGGCACGAAGAGCGGCTACACGTTTGTTTGGACAGGTGACGGCAACACGCCTTCGGTTGGTTACACCATCATGGGAACCCCTGTCACGGTGGGCGGCACGGGTCAGCGCATGTTCTGCTCCGACCAGTCAAGTGTGATCCGCTTTGATCCCACAGGCGCTGGCTGCACCAACGCAAGCGCTCCGCTTGAGTAAAACTGCTCCGCGACTCGGTAGGGGCGACAACACCTAATCCAGCCGCCGCGTCCCCTCGTAGCCACATCTCAAGGCCAATTTGGAGAAATCGCATCCACCATTCCGCCCGTCCAATACAGATAAAAGCCTTCGTCGCAGGGCTTCATTACATCACCATATTTTTTTTTCGCGTGGTTGCCCCAGTGGGGTTTCCTGCCGTCGGCGTCAGAGAAACCGTACTCGTCGGATAGGCCCCATGAGCTGAACACCCGCCCCGACTTGTTTGCAATTTGGGGATCCGCGGCCAGTGCGGTCACGGCCCGCCCGGAATAGAGCGGCGTCTCGGACTCCTCAAAATCGGGATCCTTCTTCGCAGCCTCCCGCCAATTGGCTTCAGTTACGCCGAAGCGCTCCAGCATCACTTCGGACCGCAGAAAACCTGGCGTAAGCGCAAGCACTGTCACATTCTTGCGACGCAGCTCACGAGCCATGGCAAACGCCAGGCGGATCACGTTCGTCTTCACCAGATCGTAGAATAAATTTCCCCGGTACTGGAACGAATCGCCATCAGTCACTTCCACGATCAGGCCCCCGCTCGATTTTTTCGCAGATTCGATGAGCAGGGGAGTGGCAAAATGGGACGTAATGATGTGCGTGTAAATAGCGCCTTCCATCATCTGGAAGCCTTTTGGCAGGTCGAGCTGCCAGAAGGGCTTTCCAAACTCCAGGAGCGGGTCTCCACCCCAGATGTTATTGACTACGATGTCGAGCTTTCCCTGCTCCTTCTCGATCCGGGCGATGAGCCTCTGGACAGCCCCGCGGTTGCCATGGTCGACGAAGGCCGGGATGCCCATCCCCCCGCGCGCCGTCACCCTCTCCGCCGTTTCTTCAACCGTCTCCAGTCTCATGGGAGCGCCTCGTGCCGAATTTCTAGTTGCCCGCGAACTGCGCCCCGTGCAGTACACCGTCGCGCCGGTTTCTCCTAGGGCTACGGCGATTCCTCGGCCAGCGCCCCGGCTGGCACCGGCCACTAGGGCGACTCTTCCGCGCAGGTCAGGTGGAGTGTAGGAAGGGGACATGGGTGCCTCCATACGAGATTGTCCAATCCTAAACTAATTTGTCCGCGTCGCAATGGACCGGAAGGGCCATGGCAGCCAATGTCGCGCAACCGGGGATTTATGCACCGGTAGAAGGGAAAGAGAATCCACCTGGAGGCATGGCCACCTGGAAGTGATCCACTTGTTTGGATAACGCTAGTACTCCATCGGAAGCGCGTTTTCACGAAAGCGTGAGGTGGGGCGAGGTGCTCTGCGCGCGCGTTCGATAGAGCCGTTGAAGGAAGCCGCTGGCGTTTGCGGCTGATGCGGTTGGGCTAGCTCCTATGGAATTTCCATCATGTGCAAAGGAGTTCATCTAGCCAAGAGTAACTCAATCGAGATTGGAGTCCAACCATGGAGCATGACGCGTGGAGTATTGCACGCGAAGCGTCCGCCGCGCAAGCGGCTTCGTTCAGCTTCGTTCTAACGCACTTACCGACCATGTCGGACGATCAGACTATTAAGAGTTGGCAGTCGGAAGCGCGCCATGTGTATGGAAAGGCCTCTGAAGGTCTTGAACGGGCGAAGCAGACCTATGAAATCGGCCTGAGTTGACTAACGATCTCGGCTAACCAGGCTTCTAGGAGTGACCGCTGGTCGGGCGTCATCTCGGTAAAGGCAAGGCCCATCCCGAATCTCGGGTCGCAGTAGACGACCTTGGCCTTGGTCTGGAAGACGCCCTGATCCCTAAGAATCCGCAACCCGACCAGGGTCCCCTCGGGGAAAGGATTTAGGGCGTCCACATAGCAGCCCCCAAGGCCCAGTTCCGAGGTGCGCGCTGAGAGTAGCGCCCCGGAATGCAGCTCGGTCACCTCGGCAGAGGCTACGAGCGGACAACGCCGAACGGAACGCTGCTTAGCCGGTTGCAAGGGCTTGTTCCTTTGGATCATCGAGCATCACTTACTCATGGCAATCTCGCACCAGAAAGCCTGTTTAAATCAGCTAATGTCGAAGGGCGCTCTATTCCTTCAGCCATATTCAGTCCAAAGCTACCATGACAGTGGCTCCAGTTGTGCAACCGGGATAGCAGGCGTTCGCGCACCGTAACGGCCAATCCCTGATAAGCTCACAAATCAAATGGTCTCCAGAGGTTCTCCTAGTCGATGCAATCAGGACAATCGATGAGCTGGCAGCTATTTCGGCGGCGCCGTGCTCAGCCGTCCTCGGTCAGGCGGGTTCCTGATAAAGGCCGATGACGTTCCCTGACGGGTCGCGGAATCTCGCAGTAATCTCCGGCGCATCCGCGCCGATCGGTTGCACGCTCTCGCCACCGTTGGCGACAATCACGTCCAGGGTCGCGGCCACGCTGTCTACCATGATGTAAAATAGAAGGCCGGGTTTTACGGCGGGTAAGCGACCGAGCACCCAGGTGCCACTCACTTCGCCGGTCGTGTCATCGAAGGCAGTGCTACCATCGCCGCGTTTCCGGATGGTCCAGCCGAAGACCCGTTTGTAGAAGTCGGCCGAGCGCGCAATGTCAGTCGAGGGAAGTTCCACATAGCAGATCTTGCCATTCGCAAGCGTTGTAGGCATCAATATACCTTCAGGGCGTTGCCATCCTAGCGCGCCCTGGCGTTCAAATCAATTCTTCGGCTTCAGCTGCTTCAGCTGGGCCGTACAGAATTAGTTCAAATCCATAAGGTTTGGCACAAGAGAACCCTGGGACGTGCTGGACGCAGAGCGGGACGGCGGCTACACTGTTTGTATTCCACCAGTTTTGAATCGATTGCGCGCGAGTTTGTGCGAGGAATGAACGGGGATGCTTCGCTTCTACACGGCAGGTGAATCGCACGGACAGGCGCTGCTGGCGTTTATCTCCGGGCTGCCCGCACAACTGCCCGTTGACATGAAGTTTATCAATCATGAGTTGCGCCGCCGGCAGCTCGGCTATGGACGCGGCGGGCGACAGAAGATCGAAAAGGACACTGCGGAAATTTTTGCCGGAGTGCGCCACGGGAAGACCATCGGGGCGCCGATTGCGTTGCGGATCGAGAATCGCGATTGGGCCAACTGGGAGAAAATCCTGCCGGTGGGAGCCGCGGAAGAAGATCCTGGCACGCGAAAGCTGGTCGCACCACGCCCCGGCCATGCCGATCTTGCTGGATCGCAGAAATTCAACTACCACGATGCGCGTTATATTCTGGAGCGAGCTTCCGCCCGCGAAACTGCTGCGCGCGTGGCGGCGGGTGCGTTTGCAAAACTGCTGCTGCGCGAATTCGACACGGAGATCGCTAGTCACACGATTCAGGTGGGGCACGTGCGTCTGGAAAAACCAGCTACTTGGAAAAAGATTCAAGCTGTGAGCGCAGACCTGGATTCTCCTTTGCGATGTATCGATGCTGCGGTGCAGGAAAAAATGAAAGCGGAGGTTGACGCGGTCCTGAAGGCGGGAGACACCGTGGGCGGGATTTTTGAAATTGTCGCGCACCATGTTCCCGTGGGGCTGGGCAGTCATGCGCAATGGGACGAGAAGCTGGATGGGCGGCTGGCGCAGGCGCTAATGAGCGTGCAAGCGGTGAAGGCAGTGGAGATCGGCGGAGGCGTGACGGGCGCGGGCTCGTTCGGAAGCGAAGTGCAGGATGAGATTTTCTACGAAAAATCGGAACGGCGGTTCCGGCGCTCGACCAACCGCGCGGGAGGACTGGAGGGTGGCATCACCAACGGCGAGGACGTGGTGGTGCGGGGGTACTTGAAACCGATTTCGACTTTGCGACAGCCGCTGCACACGACGGACATGGTTACGAAAGAGCCGGTGAAGGCTGCTTACGAGCGATCCGATTGGTGCGTGGTGCCGGCCGGAGCGGTGGCCGGAGAAGCCATGGTTGCGCTTGTGCTGGCGGATGCTTTTCTGCAAAAATTTGGGGGAGACTCGCTCGCAGAGATGCGACGGAATTTCGACAATTATGCCCAACAAATCGACGCGTTCTGACGCACCGGCCCCGACGGCCACCGAGACGCCGCAAACGCCGTCTCCGGCACACAAGATCTATCCGATCGTAAAGTACGGCCATGCCATCCTGGAGAAGCCGGGCGCGCCGGTGAAAGAATTCGACGCGGAATTAGAACAGCTCGCCGAAGACATGTTTGCCTCGATGTATGCGGCACAGGGCGTGGGACTGGCGGCGCCGCAAATCGGATTGAGCCTGCGGATCGCGGTGGTGGACGTGACGGGAGGGAAGAATCCCGAGGCGAAGATTGTGCTGGCGAATCCGGAGATCGTTCACGCAGAGGGGGAAGTTCGGGAGGAAGAGGGATGCCTCTCGATACCGGGATTTCGAGGATACGTGCTGCGGCCGCAGTTTGTGACCATCAAGGCGCAGAACGCAAAGGGCGAGGCGTTTGAAATTCGTGGGGAAAACTTGCTGGCGCGAGCTTTCTGCCATGAGATCGATCACCTGAACGGGATTCTATTTTTGCAGCACCTCAGCATGCTGAAGCGCGACCTGATCAAACGGAAAATCAAAAAGCTCAGGAAACAGGGCGAGTGGTAAGTGCCGGAGCGGATGCGAATCGTTTTCTGCGGCACGCCCCCCTTTGCGGTTCCCACGCTCAAACATCTTCTCGCACAATCTGACTTTGAAATCGTTGGCGTGATTACGCAGCCGGACCGGCCGCGGGGGCGCGGGCAGGAAGTCTCCTTTTCGGCGGTCAAGGAAGCCTCGCTGGCCGCGAATCTTCCGGTGTATCAGCCGGATAAAATTCGAGCGCTCGAAGCCGAGAAGCCCCTGCGCGAGCTGGCTCCCGATTGCGTGGTGATCATCGCCTACGGACAAATTATCCCGGCAAGATTGCTGTCGATTCCTAAACTGGGCTGGATCAATTTGCACGCTTCCCTGCTCCCCAAGTACCGAGGCGCGGCACCGATCAACTGGGCCATCGTGAATGGCGAGAGGCGAACCGGCCTGACGACGATGCGGATCGATGCAGGGATGGACACTGGGGAGATGTTGCTGCAGCGCGAAATCGAGATCGTGGCAAAACAAACTGCACCGGAACTCGCGGTGAGCATGTCCGAGTCCGGCGCACCGCTCATGGCGGAGACTTTGCGCGGTTTGGCCGCTGGAATTATCGCTCCGATACCTCAGAACCACGCGGAAGCCAGCTACGCGCCGATGCTGAAGAAAGAAGACGGACGCATCGATTGGAAGCGTCCGGCCATAGAGATTTACAACCGGATGCGCGGATTTGCGCCGTGGCCGGGGGCTCACACCACGTTTCGCGGGCAAAGCTGCCACGTCTGGGGCGAACCGGTGTCTAAAGAGCGGGCGGTCGGCTTGCCGAGCGGCGCGGGCGGCGGTGCGCCCGGAATTTTGTTCGGCGAAAAGAATGAATTGTTCGTGTGGTGCGGCGACGCAACCGTTTTGTGCGTCAGCGTCGTCCAAGTGGAGGGGCGCAGGCCCGTGAAGGCGACTGATTTTGCAAACGGCGTGCGATTGAAAAGCGGTGAACGTTTTGGCGACAGCTGATTGCATGACGCAGACCACTAAGAGATACTTAAGATTTGCCGTTTGCACTTGAAACTGAACCGTCTTTGACTAACCGTGGTAACGGGAGCTCACCTTACATGAAGATCTCTGAATCCTCAGCAAAACGTGGAAATGCGCGTTTCCGCGGGAAGAAATTGCTGCGCGCAGCAGCGTGCTGGATGCTCGTGGCGCAGCTTGTGGGAGTGCCCTATGCGCGGGCTGCTGGCGGCAAATCCGGCCCCACGCCAGCGCCAGTCAGCACGGCGAGTGACCCTGTCTTGAAAGCAATGCAAAACGAGATCACGCGAGCGACCGCGGAGCTTGGCAAAGCTGAACAGCCGCCTTACTACCTGAGCTATACGGTGTACGACCAAGATTTTATCGTTCTGGTGGGCGCTTACGGCAGTTTGCTGACCGACACCATTGCCGAAAGGCGCTTCGCGGACGTGACCATGCGCGTGGGCGTACCGGAGCTGGACAATACGCACGGACAGAGCCGGCCTAGCGGAGTGAATTCCGGCAGCCTACCGCTGGTAAATGACCAGGACGCCATTGCGCGCGTCTTGTGGGAGCTGACGGATCGTGAGTACAAGCGCGCTGTACCGTCGTTGCTGAACGTGCGCACCAACGCGGCAGTTCGCGCCGAGGAAGAAGACAAGTCGCCGGACTTCTCGAAGGAGAAGCCGCAGACGCACATCGGTGAGGTCGAGGCGGCTGCGCCATTCGACCGCGCGGCATGGGAAGGTGAAATCAAGAGACTATCGGGCGTGTTCCGGAAATACCCCGAAGTGTACTTCGCGACGGTGATGATGCAAGCGCAGCGTTCGAATTCGCGGATGGTTTCAAGCGAGGGGAGCGCGATTGTGTCGCCGAGCGCTTCTATTCGCTTGATCATGGAAGCGCAGACGCGCGCCGAGGACGGCATGGATTTGCTGCGCGTCGAGACATTCCAGGCGCCTGCGGCGAGCGGGTTGCCGAGCGAAGCGGAGCTCATAGGCAAGATCCAGAAAATGGCGGCGGACTTGAGCGCATTGCGCAAGGCACCGGTGGCGGAGCCCTACGATGGACCGGCAGTGTTGAGCGGGCGCGCGGCGGCGGTGTTTTTCCATGAAGTGTTGGGGCACAGACTGGAAGGACACCGACAGCGCGATGAAGAGGAAGGACAGACGTTCACGAAGAAGATTGGGCAGGAAGTGCTGCCGAAATTCCTGAGCGTGATCGATGACCCGACGACGCGCGAGATGGCGGGGGTGAAGCTGGCCGGCGCGTATGACTTTGACAATGAGGGCGAACCGTCGCAGAGAGTGGAAGTGATCAAAGACGGGGTGCTGAAGAATTTTTTGATGTCGCGGATGCCCATCAAGAATTTTGATCAATCGAATGGGCATGGGCGAAACCAGCCTGGGAGGATGCCCACGGGACGCCAAGGGAACTTGATCGTCACATCGGCACAAACGGTGCCTGAAGCGGAAATGCGGCAGAAGCTGATTGATGAAGTGAAGAAGCAGGGTAAGCCCTACGGCCTGTATTTCGACGATATTCAGGGAGGGTTTACGCTGACGACGCGGGCGTTGCCGCAGGCGTTCCAGGTGCTGCCGGTGCTTGTTTACAAGGTATACGCTGACGGGCGTCCGGATGAATTGGTGCGCGGGGTGGACATCGTCGGTACGCCGCTGGCGGCGCTGACGCGGATATTGACCACCGGAGACCAGCCACGCGTATTTAACGGCGTGTGTGGCGCCGAAAGTGGGCAGGTGCCGGTCGCGGCGGTGGCTCCGTCGATGCTCTTTTCCGAAATGGAGGTGCAGAAGCGGGCGCATGAGCATGAGCGCCCACCATTGCTGCCACCACCGGGATTTGAAGATGCTGGTGTTGCCAAAGATGCACAGGCGAAGCCGGAGGTGAAGCCATGAAAATTCTTCACCTACCGACCACTTTTCGTGGGCACAAACAATGGATGGGAATGGCGATTGCGGCTTTGCTGACGCTAAAGGCCACGCCGAGCCGAGCAACGTCCGAGGGATCGAAACCGGCACCGGACGCGGCCATGGTCGCGGCCCACGCGGCGGCGAAGGGCGACGGATTGCTCGAGGCGTTGCTTACGGAACTGGACCGGTCCAAGGCGCAGCTCAAAATGGATCAGGTGCAGGCGCCGTATTACGTTGAGTACCGTGTGAACGAAGTCGAGGATATTGGTGCGGAGGCTGCTTACGGGGCACTGCGGGAAAACCAGCACGTTCACGTTCGCGTTCTGCGAGTGGTAGTGCGTATCGGCGATTACAAGCAAGACAGCTATTTCGGCAGGGGCCAAGGCGAATCCAGCATTTTGCCGCTGGACAACGATCCGATTGCGCTGCGCCACCAGATCTGGCTGGCAACAGACGACGCTTATAAGGCCGCGGGGCAGGCACTGGCCGAGAAACAGGCGGCCATGAAGCAGTTCAGTGCGGACCCGAATCCCGTGGACGACTTTGCTAAGGCGCCACAAATGATTGCCGTCGAGCCGACGGCGTCGCTGAAAATCGACGAAGCGAAGTGGAAGAAGACGCTGGAGGAAGTGACGGGTTTGTACAAAGAGTATCCCGACGTTCAGTCGGTGACGGCGTCGGCAAGATTCTCGGCGATCAACGAATACCTGGTGAACTCCGAGGGCACGGTCACGCGGTGCGGAAGAACAACGTACAGCTTGCAATTGAACAGCTCGGCGCAAGCAGCCGACGGAATGCGGCTGAGCCGGAGCCCAGCGTTCATGGTGGCGCGGCCGGAAGAATTGCCGACGCGCGACGCGCTGATGGGCGAAGCCAAGAAGATGCTGGAAACCGTGGTGGCGTTGCGGCAAGCGCCAATTGTTGAGGAGGAATATCGCGGGCCGGTGTTGTTCGCCGCGGATGCGGCGGATGATATTGTGGCGTCGTTGATCGGACAGAACGTCCTGGGGCAAAAACCGCAGCTTGGGAAACCAAATCGAACTACGGGGGCATTCGCGACAAGCTACAAGACGCGCGTACTGCCGAATTTTCTGTCGGTTGTGGACGATCCGACGCTGACAGATTTTCAGGGAAAGAGCCTGGTAGGAAGTTACGCGGTGGACAGCGAAGGCGTGAAAGCGCAGGCCGTCAATACGATTGAGAACGGGATGCTGGCGAATTATCTGATAGGCCGGCAACCCATCCGCGACTTTTCTGCCTCGAATGGCCACGGACGCGCCGCGCCGGGGTCTTTTCCCGGGCCCAGCCTGGGGGTGCTGCTGGTGAAGAGCTCCGAAGTGCAATCGGCTGAGGAGCTGAAGAAGAAAGTCATGCAGATGGTAACCGATCAGGGCAAGGAGTACGGCTATCGAGTGGAGACGCTCGGGCCGGGCAATTCGCCGCGGCTGCTCTATCGCCTGTACGCGAAAGATGGGCATGAAGAGTTGGTGCGAGGCGCGGTTTTCAGTGAACTGGATATTCGCGCGCTGCGAAGCGATTTGATCGCCGTGGGCAATGATCCGCTGGTGAGCAACCGGGCCGGCGGTGCGCCGACGACGATCATCAGCCCGTCGCTGCTTTTCGATGAGCTGGAAGTAAAGCGAGCGGATACCAGCAAGGACAAGCTGCCCGATTATCCGCCGCCACCGCTGAAAAAGTGAGCATAGCTCGTAAGCCCGAGCCTGGACTCTGGGCCGCAATGCCCGTGAAAGCGACACGAGAGACTGGCTCTCAAGGTCACAAGCTGCACGGTTCTCAAGCAACTGCACACTCCCCACGCAGGTCCCAATAACATGGAGACTGGAGGGACTGTGCCAAGAATCATGATACGAGGGTTCGTGGATGTGGCTCTTGCGATTGCTTGGGTAGCGGTTCCGGGCTTGAGAGCACAAGACCAGAAGGAATTGCTCGCTGCCCCGCTGCCCGCACAAATCTTCACTGCCAGACGGAAATATTCCTGTGTCAAGTAGACCGGTGAAAGATCCCCAATTCCGGCTGGCCATCCTGGACCTCAAGACGCACGTATTGTTGTGGACCTTTACCGAGCACGTGCAATCTGCGCAGTTGGGGAACCGCGATAAAAACTTTGATCAGGCGATAACGGCCCTTGTGAACAACATAAGGAATGTGGCTGGCCAACCCGCGCCACCGGCTAGTGGCACTTCAAAGTAAGCCACCCCGCGGAGGAGATGGTGCTGATTCGCGAGGCGACGAACAGGGGAAATCCACGCGCAGGAAACCATTGACGAATTGACGCTGAGATTCGAGACTCTTTGGTATGACTTTGCGCGAGAGACTGGAATGGCTGAGCCGGATGACGCTGCTGGTGTTTATTCTGGCGTCGGCGGCGTTTCTGAGCGCGATCACGGCAATGCGCATCGCGATTCACGGGCGCGAAGTGACGATGCCAAATCTCGTGGGTAAAAATGTCTCCGAAGCGAGCCAGATGCTGCAGTCGCGCGGACTGGTGCTGCGCGTTGCGGACCGGATTTACAGCGACCAGCCCATTAACGTCGTGGTCCGGCAGACACCGACGTCAGGCTTGCTGATGAAAGTGTCACAGCAGGCGCACGTGGTGCTGAGCCTGGGGCAACGGCAATTGCAGATTCCGCTGCTCGAAGGCAATTCTCTGCGTGCTTCGCGAATCGAACTGCTGCGGACGGGATTGCAGGTCGGCGAAGTTTCTGCCGTCACGATGTCGGACCAGCCCGTGGATGCCGTGGTGATTCAGAATCCGAAGCCCGGCGCGGGAGCGGCGACGCCGCGAGTGGACGTGCTGGTTTCGCAAGGCGCGCGTGAGGCGGCCTATGTGATGCCGCACCTGACCGGGCTGAAAGAGACGGACGCGCAGCACCGGCTAGACGTGGCGCAGATGCGCCGCAAGGTCAATTATGTGACGGCGCCGCAATGGCCGCACAGCGCGGTGATTGACCAATCGCCGATGAGTGGGTCGCGGATTGCAGCTTCCTCCACAATCGAATTAACCGTCGCGAATTGAAAGAGCCTGCCCGTCGGGTCACTCTGCTCGCAAGCTTTTCCTGCGAACGGCAGGACTGCTCAGAGACTACAACCGGTCGCGTCTCGAAGAAATCCAAGGATGACTTTTCAGGTTGGAAAAATGGAGGGACGTCACTAGGATAGCTGCGGGTTCGTTGGACCCGAAAGGGTCAAGAGGGAGAGAAATGAGATGAGGAAAAGTCGCAGCGTGCATCCATTCCCGATTAGTTCTCCGCGGCTCGCCCTGGTCGCGCTCACTTTGCTGGCGTTGTTTTCCTTGGCGAGAGCGGCGAGCGGGCAGACGGCGAATGAACCGGCGCTGCCATACGCGCCGAGCCTGGATTTGAGTTCGATGGATAAGTCCATCGACCCTTGCGTGAACTTTTACCAATACGCATGCGGAGGATGGCGGAAGAGGAATCCCATCCCCGCGGACCAGACTTCGTGGAGTGTTTACGGGAAGCTCTACCAGGACAATCTCGCGTTTCTGCGCGGAATCCTGGAACAGGCGGCGAACAACGCAAATCAGCGCGATACGGTGTCGCAAAAGATCGGAGACTTTTACGCCGCCTGCATCGACGAAGCGGGAATCGAGAAGCGCGGGCTAGGTCCCATCGAGCCGGAACTAGAGGCGATTGCGCGGTTGAACTCCTTGCGCGAGCTGGCGCCGCTGGTGGCCCGGCTGCAGCTGGCGACGGGCGGCTACAGGTCCATCCTCTTTCGGGGCGGATCGGACCAGGATTCGGACGATTCCGAGCAGGTGATTGCATCGCTGGATCAAGGCGGGCTGGGCCTGCCGGACCGCGACTACTATACGAAGGAGGATATGAAATCGAAAGAGACGCGCGAGCGGTACGTGCAGCACGTACAGAAGATATTCGAGCTGCTGGGCGACAACAAGGAGACAGCGAAAAAGAATGCAGCGACGCTAATGCGCATGGAAACGACGCTGGCAAAGGCTTCGATGACACGCGTGGAGCGGCGCGACCCGTACAAGCTGAAAAACAAAATGAACATTCCCGGTCTAGAGGGACTTGCGCCGAATTTCGAATGGAAGACGTACTACGGTGTTTTGCAGTACCCCAAGGTCGAAATTCTGAACGTGGGAGATCCGGCGTTCTTCAAGCAGTTGAACGCGACGCTTGCGAGCGAGCCGCTCGCAAATTGGAAGACCTATTTACGTTTTCACGTGGCGGACAGTTCCGCGCAGTATCTCTCCGCGAATTTTGTGCAGGAGAATTTTGAGTTTTACCGGAAGTATCTGCGCGGGGCAAAAGAGAAGCAGCCGCAGTGGAAACGCTGCGTGCAGTACACCGACTACATGCTGGGTGAAGCGCTGGGGCAGGCATACGCGCGCAAAGTGTTTTCGCCAGAGCTAAAGCAGAGCACGCTGGATATGGTGCGGCGCATCGAAGACGCCATGGCAAAGCGAATTCAGCAACTGGATTGGATGAGCCCGGAGACCAAGCAGCAGGCGCTGGTGAAGCTACAGGGGATCCGCAACAAGATTGGCTATCCGGACCAATGGCGGGACTACAGTCCGGTGAAGATTGTACGCTCGGAATTCCTGGGAAATGTGCAGCGAGCCACGGAGTTTGAGAACCGGCGGCAAATTGCGAAGATCGGCAGGCCGGTGGATCACGGCGAATGGCTGATTTCGCCCGCGACGGTGGACGCTTACTACAATCCGCAGATGAACGACATCAACTTCCCTGCCGGAGTGCTGCAGCCGCCTCTGTACGATGCGAAGGTGGATGACGCGCCGAATTACGGCGACACGGGCGGAACGATCGGGCACGAGTTGACCCATGGCTTCGACGATGAAGGCAGCCAGTTCGACGCCAGGGGCAATTTGAAGAACTGGTGGAAGGAAGAGGACCGCAAGAAGTTCGACGAGCGCACAAAGTGCGTGAGTGACCAGTATTCACAATATGTGGTGGTGGATGAGGTCCGCATCAACGGCGAACTGACCAAGGGCGAAGACGTTGCCGACCTGGGCGGAGAGATCCTGGCCTACATGGCGTGGGACACGGCCATCGCCGGCAAGAATTTGCAGCCGGTGGACGGTCTGACGCCGGAGCAGAGGTTTTTCATCGGCTTTGCGCAATGGGATTGCGCGAATGAGCGCCCGGAAGATATGAGAGTGCGGGCGCAGACCGATCCGCATTCGCCGCCGGGATTCCGCATCAACGGAGTGGTGGTGAACATGCCGGAATTCGCGAAGGCATTTTCATGCCACGCGGGGCAACCGATGGTGAAACCAGCGGAGAAGATTTGCAGAGTGTGGTAGCGCTTCTGCCAGGGCCGAAGAGCGCCTAGTCCCAGAAAGAAGGGGGGACGTGGCGATGATCGTGGCTACGACGATGGCGACGAAACGGAGGATTGCGCTGGCTTAAATCTTGGCGAGAAGCTCTACTTCGACGATTCTTTCTTGTGCAGAGCGGTGCACACGGTTAGAGCGGTGTTGGGATCGACGGCGTTGTCGCCCTCTTCGACAAATTGGATGATGCCCTGCTTGTCGATGATAATGTTAGCGCGCAGAGCCCACTCATAGGTCTCGTTTTGGACGTCATAACCTTTCAGGATGCCGTAGGACTTGAGCATCTTGCGGTTCATGTCGCTGAGGAGCGGGAAGGTAATGCCGATCTGCTTGGCGAAGGCGGCGTTGGCAGCGGGACTATCCAAACTAACTCCGAAAACCTCCGTGTCCGAGGTGTCAATCTTACCGGAGGCGATTCCAGCCTGGACCGCCTGAAGTTGCTTCGTTCAACCGCCGGTGAAGGCCAAGACGTAAACGGCGAGAAAGACGTTTTTCTTGCCACGGTAGTCACTGAGCTTTACGGTTTTCCACTGATCGCTGAGAAGATTAAAATCGGGGGCCGCGTCGCCGACTTTGAGTGTCATCTTGGCGTGCGACTTCGCGACCTGTGGAGCAGCAGGGGCAGCCGCCAGCGCGGCCGCAGCCAGGAGCCCGAGAGCGATCGACTGTTTCATCGAGAATATCCCCTCTCATCGGTGATACGAGTGGCAGCAGGAGCTTACATCTTGCCATTTATGCAATACTATCGGAATGCCGAAAATATTCCGTCATCCTTGCACAAGGGAGGGGGGAACAGCTGGACGAAACAAGCGGGCGTCAAGGTCCGCACGACGACTGATTACTTTTCGCGTTGAATAATGCTCACCGCAAAATCACCGGTGTCGCGCTCTTTTTCGGCTTTGATGTAGCAGCGGACGTCGTGGCCTTCATTGAGCACCTTCCAGGCGATGTCGCCGATGAGGCCGGAGAGCGAGACAAAGAGAAATTTGTGTTTGTCCATTTTGAAAGGGTGCAAGTCCCAAATGCTAGCTTGCGCATGATGGCATTGTAGTGGGAAAAAACGGCAAGCGATTTTTACGGCGAGCTAAAAAATGTCAAGGGGTTTGAGTTCGAAGGCAACCCTTTGTGCAGCGGGGCGGCATCACAGAGAAGGGGTAGTCTGGCGGAATTGGCCGAATGGGCAAAGTAGTTGTTCAGCCTGGCCTTTCGTTCAGGTTATACTTGAGGGTTCCAAGCCGCTGGGAGTCCAAAGGAATGTCGTGGGCTCTCATAGACGCTGGCGTGGGACCCCCGATTGGTGAGAGAGGTGAAGATTGCGCCGTACTTCATTCCTGGCGACCGCAGAGAGGTCGACTCTATTCGTGATGACCGGACTGCTTCTGCTGAGCGCCACGCGGTGCGATGCACAAATCTTCCATAAGAAGAAAAAGGTCAATAAGTCGACCAGTGCGGAGAATACCGCGGAGCCCGACAAGATTCTGTATGACAAGGCGATGGATGACGTCAAGCACGGGCGGCATGAAGTCGGCCGGCTAAACCTGCAGACGCTCATCAACACCTATCCGGACAGCGACTATCTTGCCAAGGCCAAGCTGGCCATCGCCGATTCGTTTTACAAAGAGGGCGGAACGGCGAATCTGACGCAAGCCGTACAGGCTTACAAGGATTTCGACATTTTCTTCCCCATGCTGCCTGAAGCGGCGTACGCGCAGTTGCAGGTGGCCATGACGCACTACAAGCAGATGGAGAAACCGGACCGCGACCGCACGCACGCCCGCGCGGCTGAAGACGAGTTCCAAACGTTCCTGTCAAAATATTCGAATGATCCACTGGCGCCGAAGGCCGAACAGCATCTGCGCGAAGTGCAGGAACTGCTGGCGGAAGCCGACTTCCGCATTGGTTATTACTACTACGTGAAGGAAGACAAGAAAGCCGCGGAATCGAGGCTGAGAGCGATCGTAAATCGGTACCCCCTTTACAGCAAATCCGACCGAGCGCTGTGGATGCTTGGGAACATCTGGGAATCCACCGAGAAGAAGGAGATTGCAGCTCCCTATTATGCGAGGATCGTCCGCAATTACCCGCTGTCACCTTTGGTTCCCGATGCGAAGAGCCGGCTGAAGGCACTTGGAGCGCCGGTGCCGCAGCCCGATCCCCAGGCCGTAGCCTGGATGACGGCAGAACAGAATGCGCCGCGGCAGCGTGAAGTGTTCATCAAGAAGCCGCTGGCACTGATTCATACCGGCCCGGTGCAGGAGTTGCGGGCGGCGGCCACAAACGGAAAGCCGACGATGACTCCGGAGTCCGAGAGCGAAGCGGGAATTGATGTTTTGACGGGCGGGAGTCAGTCGCGAATCGGCGGCGGCCCAGGCACAGGAATCGTCGCGACCGTGAGGCCCGGAAGCAGCAGTGCGACAACTGACGGCGCGGAGAGTGTGGCCCCGACGACAGAGGGAAGCGAAGCAAATCCTACGACGCAACCGGATCCAAACGCGCCAGCAGCGGCGGAGAATTCCGCGGGTGGTACGACGGCGACGGGAACTGCCGATACCGCGTCCAAAACCAATGCAACGCCAGCCGCTGCGGGTCAGACTTCCGATACCGCCAAGACGGACGGCTCGACGGCTCCAGACGGAAATGGAACCAACGGGGACAGCAAAAAAGAATCGAGCAGCAAGAAAAAGAAAGGTCTAAGAAAAATCATTCCCTGGTGAGTTTTTGCGGCAGGCCGAAGATCAGGGGTAAAGAGGGGGCAGCCAGACTGGACCGCACCCGGTGTGCCTTTTAGCTCCTTTGGGCCGTTGGCAGGGGCCAAAACCCTGGTATTCACTTCCGACACACACCTGCCCTGTTGAGATTGACGCGTACCTCATCGGGTGCTCCAATACTCTAGAGTAGGTCATTCGGCATGGCCGCGCGCTGAGTGTGGCACAAGCGGGTAGTGTATCGTCGGAGGACGTCTGGTGGCCAAGATTCTGGTTGCGGACGACAACAGCAACATCCAAAAGATGGTGGGGCTCGCCCTAAAAGATCAGGGCATCGACGTCGTTGCCGTTGGCAATGGCGAGGCGGCCGTACGTAAGATTTCGGATATTCACCCGGACCTGGTTCTCGCCGACGTATTCATGCCGGTTCGAAACGGCTATGAAGTTTGCGAGTACGTAAAGACGAATCCCTCGTTAGCGCATATCCCGGTCATTCTGCTAGTCGGCGCATTTGATCCGCTGGATGAGCAAGAAGCCCAGCGAGTGGGAGCGGACGGGGTGTTGAAGAAGCCGTTTGTTCCACCAGATCCTCTGATTTCGATGGTTAAGTCCGCTTTGCAGCGCGCCGGAGTGGCTCAAGGAAACGCCAGCGCGACTAAAGCTCCGGAACCAGTAGTTATGAAAGCCTCGGACCTCCTCACGCCAAGCGGTGCGGCCGTGCCGACGGTGAGCGGTATCCCTCTGGAGACGGCTTCACCCGAAGCGCCGATTGCATCCTTGGATCAAGAAAGTTTTGTGGATGAAGCACCGGGGCGTCCTGAACCTTTGCGAATTGATAGCGGTTCGCAAGCGGTAGCTTTCGGAAGCCTCCTCGAAACACCTGTGGATGAGAGCGAGGAAGATATCGGTTTTCCACCGCCGGCGCATCCGGAATTGGCGACGGAGCGCGATTGGCGCGATCCGGATTTGGAGGAAACGGACGAGGAAGTGGAAGAAGAAAAACCCGCTGCGCCATGGCGGCGCGAGGAAGCGGATAGTTATGCCGATGCCGGATCCACGAGCGGGGCGAAGGACTGGCGCTCTGGCAGTTTCGAGCAGATTCTAGCAAGGAAGGCTCAGGGAGAGTCATGGGAAGCGGCAGACGAAAAACCGGAACTCGTTGAGGCGGCGCCCTCAGCGAGTAACCTTGTGACGGAAACTCCCTCTGTCCCAGCCAGCATCCCGGAAGCAACAGCGCTCATGGGAGCGATTTCTACTACCCCATTTGCGGCCGACGCATGGGCAACTGCAGCTTCGCCTGCTTCGCAGGAAAAAGGTTCGACGGACACTGCCACGGAGGTGGAAGAAGTAGCGCACGTGAAAGAACGCGAGCTATCTTCCGCAGAAGCGCTCGTTGCCGCCGCACCTGAAGCAACGCCTGTCGAACCGGAGACGAAGGCATCTGAGGAGTCGTGGTTTTCTGTTCCATCCAACCCATGGAACGCCGAGATGGAAAAAGCGAACCGACTTGCTTCGGCGTGGGATGCTGCGGTGCCAGTGGCCGCTCCTCCGGCATCGAGCAACGGAGCGGAAAAAACCACTGGTGCGATGAGCGAGACGACTCAGAAGGTGATCGAGGAAGCGGCCTTGCCCGCAGCCGCGGTCGAGGCCATCCGCGAGGAGGCGGCTCTCGTTGCCGAGGACGCGACGCTTACGGCGGAGGATCAAGCTTCTAGTGAAAGCTCCTACGCGCGACACAAGGCCGCAGAAACCGCTGCGTCCAAGAACGACATGGACGACCTCGTCGCCAAAGTGCTCGCGAGAATGAGTCCTGAGGTTCTGCAGGCGGTTACCCGGGAAATCCTCAAACCCGTCGTGGAAGCGATGGTCAAGCAAGAGATGAATTCGAAGAAGTCTTAGCTCCCTGCCCCGTCGCTTCGAAGATCCACGCTTGCTTTGTATTCATCCGAATTGAACGTGCTTCGCAAGGCTGCGCCCGGCCGAATTGACGCAGCCGCTTTTCCCCTCGTATAGTCGAAGATTACTCTTAACGATTCGAACTGACAGAAAAAGGCGGGCCAAGGCCCACCCCTACACGGAGAATGCGCACCGGATGGCTCGCGAGATAGCAAAGGGGTACGAACCGCAGCAGATCGAACCACGGTGGGCAGACTTTTGGGTGAAGGAAGCGCTGTTCAAGGCGGATGCGAATGCGCCCGAGCCGGTGTTTTCGATCGTCATTCCGCCCCCGAACGTCACTGGCTCGCTGCACATCGGGCACATGCTGGACCACACGGAGATTGACATCCTCACGCGCTGGCACAGGATGCGGGGATACAACACCCTCTATTTGCCGGGAACTGACCACGCGGGAATCTCGACGCAGCGAGTGGTGGTGAGGCAGCTCGCGGCACAAGGCATCAATTACCGGGAGCTGGGACGCGAAGAATTCGAGAAGCGCGTGTGGAAATGGAAAGAAGAGAGCGGCGGAACGATTCAGCGGCAGATGCGAGAAATTGGGGATAGCTGCGACTGGTCGCGTGAAAAATTCACGTTGTCGCCGGAACTGTCGCCCGCGGTGCGAGAAGCCTTTGTGCGGCTTTACGAAGAGGGTCTAATTTACAGGGAGAACCGGTTGTTGAACTGGTGTCCCGTGTGCCTGACGGTGCTAAGCGATCTGGAAGTGGTGCACGAGGAGCGCCAGGGACACTTGTGGCACATCAGGTATCCGGTGGTGGGAACGAACGAGTTCCTCGTTGTGGCCACCACGCGGCCCGAAACCATGCTCGGCGACGCGGCCGTGGCGGTAAACCCGGAAGACGAGCGGTTTATGCACCTGGTTGGCAAAAAAACGCTGCTGCCTTTGATGAATCGGGAGATTCCGATCATCGCGGACGCAATGGTGGACCGCGAATTTGGAACGGGAGCTGTGAAAATCACGCCCGCGCATGATGCAAACGATTTCGAAGTGGGGCGGCGTCACAAGTTGGCGGAAATCGACGTGATGACCGAGGACGGCAAAATGAGCGCAGCGGCGGGTCCTTACGAGGGGATGGATCGCTTTGAGGCGCGGCAAAGGATTGTTGAGGATTTGAAGACGCTGGGTCTGCTTGAAAAGATCACCGAGCACACCAACGCCATCGGTTTGTGTGAGCGGAGCAAGACCATTGTCGAGCCGCGGGCTTCTACGCAATGGTTCTGCGCAATGAAGGAGCTGGCCAAGCCGGCGATTCGGGCGGTTCAAGAGTACCAGCCGGGAAAAGACGGCGCGATCCGGATGGTGCCTGACAACCGGCGGGAAGAATATCTGAACTGGCTGAGCAATATTCGCGACTGGACGCTGTCACGGCAACTCTGGTGGGGGCACCGGATTCCGGCGTGGTATTGCAAGGAGAATAAGCACGTTACGGTCGCGCGCGAAGCGCCGGCGAAGTGCGCGACGTGCGGGTCGACAAACCTTGAACAAGACCCGGACGTTCTGGACACGTGGTTCAGTTCGGGACTGTGGCCGTTTTCGACGCTGGGCTGGCCCGCGCACACGCCGGATTACAAAACGTACTATCCGACGAGCCTGCTGATCACGGGATACGACATCCTGTTTTTCTGGGTGGCGAGGATGATCATGATGGGAATTCACTTTACGGGCAAAGTTCCCTTCCGTGCCGTTTATCTGCATTCCCTGGTGCGTACCGGAAGCGGCGAGAAAATGTCCAAGTCCAAAGGGACAGGGCTCGATCCTGTGGCACTCAATCAGCAGTACGGAACAGATGCGATGCGATTCTGCCTGGCGTCAATGGCTGCTCCGGGCACGGACATCGTGCTGTCCGAGGACAAACTGACAAGCGCGCGAAACTTCGCGAACAAAATCTGGAATGCGGCGCGGTTTTTGTTCATGAGTCTGGACAAGTTTGAAGAGAGCGGGACGAAATTGGAAGAACTGGCGGCCCGGGAGGTGCGCACAAAGGCACCATACGCCTATCGTGGCAGCGTTCCGCTGGTAGAAGCGTGGATGTTCGCGCGCCTGGCGGCAACCGTGGAATTGGTGAATGAGGCGCTAGCGAACTGCCGGTTTCACGAGGCCGCTCAAGGCGTGTACCAGTTTTTCTGGGGCGACTTCTGCGACTGGTACATCGAGTGGGTGAAGCCGGAACTGCAGAGCGCCGACCGCGAGCGCGCGACCGTGGCGTGGAAGAATCTGTTCGCGGCGTTCGATGCGGCGTTGCGGCTGTTGCACCCGTTCATGCCCTTCCTGACAGAAGAGCTCTGGCACCAGTTGCCGCAAAAGACAGGAGCGAAATCGATCGCGCTGGACCAATTTCCAAAAGCGCATGACTATTGGAAGAACGCAAAAGCGGCGCGGGATGTTGACGTAATCCAGGAAGTGGTCACGGCGCTTCGCAACATTCGTGGCGAGCTAAAACTCGATCCGAAGAAGAGAGTGACGGCGGACTTCTCCACGAGCGACGCCCGTGTGGGCGAATTGATTCAGGCGAATCGTGGGGCGATTGAGCGGTTCGCGGTTTTGTCGGAGCTTCGCATCGTTCCGCGCCAGCAGTTCGATGCGAAAAGCGGGGCGGTGCGCTCCACGGCTACGTTTGACATGCGCATCGCGTATTCCGACACCGCGGATGTGGCAGGGGAGAAGACGCGGCTGAAGAAGGAGATCGAGGGTTTGCAGAAAGCCATCGCGTCGAAGGAACGGCAGCTCGGGAATGAGGCGTTTCGGAGTCGCGCGCCGGAAAACATCATTAAGGAGCTGGAAGCCAAGCTCTCCCAGCAGCGCGCCGAACTTCACAAATTGCAAGATCGCCTTTCGCAGCTGGAAAACATTTCCTAGTTCTTCGGGGTCTTATGGATTGGAATTCTGGCTACATTGCTGACATTTTACGGCGCGCGCTAGAGGAAGATATCGGCTCGGGGGACGCGACTACCACGGCCACAATACCACCGCGAGCATCGGCTTGGGCCCACATTCTGGCCAGGCAGACCCTTGTTTGCGCGGGATTGCCGATTGCCGAAAAAATCTTTCGTGCACTAGATCCGGAAATCCGGATCACTTGCGCGCACAACGATGGGTCGTTTGTAGAACCTGGTGCGCAAATCGTGCAGCTTAAGGGAAATGCCCGCGCAATCCTCACCGGCGAACGAACCACGCTGAATTTTCTGGCGCATCTTTGCGGCATCGCCACGCTGACGCGGCGCTTCGTGGAACAACTGGCAGGCACGAGAACCCGGATTAGGGATACGAGGAAAACGACACCTGGTTTGCGTGCGCTGGAAAAGTATGCAGTGAAGACGGGCGGCGGCACCAACCACCGCTTCGGCCTTTATGACGCCATTCTTCTAAAAGAGAATCACATCGCGCTGGCCGGGGGAATGAGGGAAGCGCTGGACAAAGCGCATACTTTTGTGTCGCCAAAGGTGCCGCCGCCGAGGGCAGCGAGCGCTTACGACGCGGCCGGGTTGGACCCGGAGGTGGTGGGCCCGGGGCCGTTGCTTGTGCAGATTGAGGTTCGCGATCAGAAAGAATTGCTTGAAGCCCTCGGGGCCGGGGCGGAGGCTCTGCTGCTGGATAACATGACAGTGGAACGCGCGGCGGAATGCGTGAAGATCGCGCGAGGGATTCGCGCCGACTGTGTGATCGAAATTTCCGGAGGCATCACGCTCGACAACGCGCGTGCTTACGCGGAAACCGGCGCCGACTTTCTTTCGTCCGGGATGCTTACGCACTCGGCGCCTGCCGCGAACCTCAGCCTGCTTGTGGACAGCATCGAGGAAACGTAAGCTTAGGCGGCGCGAAGGGGCGCGGCGAGATCCCGATGACTCAAGAATTCTTGCCGGGCACAACCGACCGGCGGCTGGCAGGGTTGCTTACGTTGCTGGCGGAAAATGCCACCATCGTGATCAGCGGGGCGCGAATCGCGAAAGAGATTGGCGTTTCGCGATCGACGGTATGGCGGTGGGTGGAGCGGCTGCGCGGGTTGGGCGTGAAAGTGAAAGGCCAGCTGGCCAGCGGATACTTCCTGGAGCAAGTGCCCGATATCCTGACTCCGGACATGTTGAAGCAGCGGCTGAGAGGCAGCCTCTTTGGAAAGCGCATCTTTCATTTTTTTAAGACGGATTCGACGAATCGTGTAGCGCTGGAATTGGGACACGCAGGCGAGCCGGAAGGCGCCGTCGTGCTGGCGGAAGAGCAGACCGCAGGACGGGGCCGGTCGGGACGCAAATGGCATTCCGAACGCGCGGCGGGCATTTACGCGACATTGCTTCTTCGGCCAAAACTGGCGCCGGTACAGGCTCCGCTGCTGACTATGATGGCGGGACTCTCCGCGCATTCCGCGGTGCAGGCCCTTACGGGGCTGGCAGTGGACCTGAAGTGGCCGAACGACCTGCTCATCCTAGGGAAAAAACTGGGCGGGATCCTGACGGAGATGCACGCGGAACCGGGTCAAATTCGATTCGTGATCGTGGGGATCGGGCTGAACGTAAATCAGGAGAGGTTTCCCGGTGAGTTGGCCAACATAGCAACTTCCCTGCACGCGGAAACGGGAAAACCGCAATCGCGCATGGAGCTACTGGTCCGGTTGCTGCGTGAATTCGAGAGCGATTACAATCGTTTCCTGCGGGAAGGCGTGGCCAGCGTGGTTGCGCGCTTCGAATCGATATCGACTTACGCCAGAGGCAAGCGCGTACGCGTAACAAATGGA
>Ga0209577_10001487_pt1 | contig 23181 bp, 18 predicted proteins | sample GraSoiAngelo_109_FD_185874 | JGI IMG/M metagenome (GOLD analysis project Ga0209577, IMG submission 185874) | Grasslands soil microbial communities from the Angelo Coastal Reserve, California, USA - 14_0903_12_20cm (SPAdes) (version 2) | ecosystem: Environmental > Terrestrial > Soil > Grasslands...
CCGCCCACTCGCGTGGCCAGGTAGCGGTTGATCCCGTCCTTGAACTCGTACGCCAGCACGATCTGCTCATCGGCATCCAGCTTGTCCGCGTTCGCGATGTCGGCGGGATCCACCAGCACCGCGCCACCCGAGCGCAAGGCCGCGAGTGCGCGCTCGAACAGCGCGTCGACCTCCTCGTGAAAACCGGCGAAGTGGCGCATCACGCCGATGCGCGCGCCCTTGAGGCCCGCCGCGTCGAGGAATCGGCTGTAGTCCGGCGGCGGCCGCTCGCGCAGCGGCGCGGTGGCCGGATCATCCGGATCGTAGCCGGCGAGCACGGTCAGCAGCGCCGCAGCATCCGCCACGGTCCGCGCCATGGGACCCGCCGTGTCCTGACTGGCCGCAATGGGGATGATGCCGGAGCGCGAGATGAGACCCACAGTCGGCTTGATGCCGACCAAACCGTTGACGCTCGCCGGGCAGGTGATCGAGCCGTCGGTCTCGGTACCGACGGCCACGAGCGCCAGGTCGGCCGCAATGGCCGTGCCGGAGCCCGAGCTCGACCCACAGGGGTTACGGTCGAGGACGTAGGGATTCTTCGTCTGCCCGCCGCGCCCGCTCCACCCGGAAGAGGAGCGTTTGGATCGGTAGTTGGCCCACTCGCTCAGGTTGGTCTTGCCGAGGATCAACGCGCCGGCGGCGCGCAGCCGGCGCACGATGAAGGCATCGCGCGCCGGCTTCGAGTCGAGGAGTGCGAGCGAGCCCGCCGTGGTCGACATCCGGTCCGCCGTGTCGATGTTGTCCTTGAGCAGAACCGGGACGCCATAGAGCGGTCCGCGGGGCCCGCCGGCCGAATCGAGCTGCGCCGCGATCGCCGCCGCGTCTGGATTGATCTCCAGCACGGAGTGCAGCGAGGGCCCGTGCGCGTCGAGCGCTGCGATGCGGGCGGCGTAGTGTCCCTCGATGCTGCGCACACGGGTCCTATGGGTTGCGAGCTCAGCCTGAAGGCGGGCGACTGTGAGCTCGCGCGCGTCGGATCCGATATCCCGGGCCGCCAGCGCTCCGCAGTACAGAGCCAACAGCAGCGTTCCCGCGCGCACGCATCGCGCAGCGGCCCGATCGACCCCAAGAACTACCCCCATCTCTGCTCCTCCTTCTGGCCCTGATAAGGATCCCGGGCGATGTTGCCGAGCGACAACAAAACGTAAGCCGCCTCGCCGCGTGGGATCTTACACACCCGGCGCGAGCTTGCCTCCCACACCCTGCCTGCTCCGTTCCCGACCCCTTGTCACACCCTTAGTCACACCCCGCAGTCTTGGCAGGGGAATGTGGGTGAAAACCCGTTGTCGGCACGCAACGGAACCTTCCGCTCGACTCGAGCCCGCTGCTAACATTGCCACGCTGTTGGATCCCCGCCCGGCTGGACTCCGAGGCGGGACGATCGCGAGAACCAGCACCAGGACCGACGCGGCATCTTCGCTTCAGGGAGGACACATGACTCGTTACCCCGTCGCGCGCACGATCAAGAGCGCGCTCGCGGTGAGCGCGATCACCGCCGCCAGCGGCGCCGTGGCTGTGTATGCCCAGGTGCCCCCTCCCACCCAACCCTCCTCGGGCCAGAAGCTCGAGGAGATCGTCGTCACGGGCAGCCTGATCAAGCGAAGCGACTTCGACACACCGAGTCCGGTGCAGGTCGTGACCGCCGAGGATCTGGAGCAGTCCGGTTACACCAGCGTCTCCGAAGTACTGCGCAATATAGCCTCGAACGGACAGGGCACACTTTCGCAGTCGTTCGGCCTCGCATTCGCGGGCGGCGGCGCGGGCGTCGCCCTGCGCGGCCTCACCGTCGGCGGGACGCTGACGCTCATCGACGGCGCGCGCATGATTCCGTATCCGCTCTCGGACGACAGCCAGCGCAACTTCGTCGACGTCAGCTCCATCCCCTTCAACGTCGTTGAACGCATCGACGTGCTGAAGGACGGTGCCTCGGCCGCATACGGCTCGGATGCCGTGGCGGGGGTAGTCAACGTGGTGCTCAAGAAGTCGTTCACCGGCTTCCAGGTGTCGGTCGAGGGCGGCGCTCCCGAGCACACCGGTGGCGTGACCGAGCACTTGGGCGCGCTCGGCGGCGTCGGGGATCTCATCTCCGACGGCTACAACGCGTACCTCGCGATCGAATACCGCCACCAGGACAACATCCTGCTCCCGAAACGCAGTGGCTTCTGGACGAATGAGAACTTCCTGCCGTACGGCGGCTTCGATACCCGCTATGGCTCCCCGAACAGTTCTCCGGCCACCTCGTTATTTCCTCAGATCCTCGGCGGCTACGTCATCAATCCTGCGACCGCCGTGCTCGACGCCAGCACGCATTTCCTGAACACCAGCGCCTGCGCCAACTACGCGGCCTATCAGGCGGGCGCGTGCATTTACAACCCGCCCTTCCAGGTTCAGCCGCAGACGGGCAACGTGAACGTGCTCGGACGCTTCACGAAGAACCTCTTCGGGGAGTGGCAGGGTATCGCGACGGCATCGATGTTCCGCAGCGAGTCCGAGCAGGTCGGCTCACTCAACAACAACTCCTACCCGTTCCTGAACGGTCTCAACACGACGACGCTCGTCGCATACGGGCCGAACGCGAATCCCACCAGCGTGACGACGGGCCCGATCCTGTTGCCGGTCGGCCATCCGAACAACCCCTTCAACGCGCCTGCGCCGTTCGTGGCCGACTTCCCGCAGCTGGGGATGGCGCAAACACAGTTCGTGACCAACACGTACCGGCTGTTCGGTGAGATCAAGGGCAAGGCCGGTGGCTTCGACGTCGATGGTTCGCTCGGCTTTATGTACGCGGACCTCACGCAGAAGTTTTTCGGCAGCATCAGTCCGGCGGCGCTCCTGAATGCCGCGAACAGCAACTTCAACTTTGCGACGGCGACCCCGGCCCAGCTTGAGGCGGCCGTTGCCCCGGAGATGGAAACCAAGGACACGAACACCATGCAGCTCGCAGACGTGCACGGCACGCGCGAGCTCGCGTCGCTGCCGGGCGGCCCGTTGTCCATGGCAGTCGGGGTGGGCTTCTATCACCTCTACAAGAACTCCCCCTCTGCACCGGGCATCACGAACGGCCTGCAGTTCGGCAACGGGGCGTACGCCATCGGCGGTCAGACCAATGATAACGCCTACCTCGAGCTGGCTGCGCCGGCCTGGAGGGGCCTGGAGATCAACGGCGCGGTTCGTTACGACCACTACAACCAGTACGGCAGCTCGACCACGCCGAAGTTCGGCCTCAAGTACACACCCTTCAGGATGCTGACGCTGCGCGGCACCTTCGGTAAGGGCTTCCGTGCGCCGAACTCGGCTGAATCGGGCAAGTCGGCGGCGCTGTTCGGCGGCGCGCCGTTCAACGACGCCACGCTGTGTCCGAATCCGGGGACCCCGAATTCGCCGGGCAATTTCCCCAGCCAGTGCAACCTCGGGCTCGTGGGCCTGCAGGTCTCTAGTCCGAATCTGCAGCCGGAGAAGTCCACCAACTGGACCGGCGGGGTGATCTTTACGCCCTTTGCAAATACCAAGATCTCGTTCGACTACTGGGATATCAAGGTCAACCAGGATATCCAGTCGGGCGTCAGCGTGTTCCTCATAGGCCTGAACGGGGGAATCCCGGCGTCGGATTTCCCCATCATTCGTGGGCCGCAGCAGACCCTGCCGTTCGTCAACGCCATGGGTCAGACGGTCAACATGCAGACCCCAGTCGGTCCGGTCCTCTACCAGGCGTTCCCGTACTTCAACCTGACCCAGACGCACGTCAACGGAATCGATCTCGATGCCGCAAGTCATTTCGACATCGGCACCCTCGGCAAGCTCACGACGTCGTTGAATGCAACGTACATGTTCCACTACATCTTCGCCCTGGCGGGCGGCATTAACGCGGACCTGGCCGGCACGCACGGTCCGGAAATCATCTCGGGTGACACGGGCAGTCCGAAGGAGCGGGCCACGGCGTCGCTCGCGTGGGATCGCGGTCCGGTGAACGTGACGGCCTCGGTGAACTTCGTGGGACGTTTCAACGTCACGGATCCATCACTCCCCATATTCGGCATAGACAACTGCCCTGGGGCGATTGCGTTCGGCGGCCTGGGCGGTCCCCAGGCTACGCGGTTCGCGAGTCCTGCGGCCGTGCCGGCAAGCCTTCTGGGCTACTGCGACGTCAAGGCGTTCACCGACGTGGATCTGTACCTGCGGTACGCGTTCTCGAAAAACCTGACCGTGCACGGCGCGATCCTCAACGCGTTCGCGACGAGCCCGCCGGTCGACCTGCAGACCTACGGCGCGTCAGGTAATGACCCGTACAACCCCGCCATGCATCAGGCAGGCGCAATCGGCCGGTTCTTCAACCTCGGCATGAGCTACTCGTTTTGACCGACGCCTGATCATCGCCGTTGATTCTTAATCGGCGCCTCCGGGGGCCGATTTTTTTGTGGACGTCGAATGGTCCGTGCGGTGCTTGGGGCGCTTGTGCTTTGAGAGGATCGGCCGCTGGATCGGCGCACCGTAAGCGCGGTTGGGTGAGCGCGGCTGCGGGGCGTAGGAGCTCGGCTTGGCGTGGCCCTCCGGAACCGCCTTCTTCTTACCGTCCGGGGCGGGTGGCGCCGTGCATACGGCTCGGCTCACGTAGGCCGCTCGGCTCGCGTAGGCGCCTGAGAGACCTGGCGCGGCCGCGCCGAATCCCGTAGTCGAGGTGAGCAGTGCCGCGGTCCACACCGCGAGCGACGTCATCGCGCACACCGAACGCGCGGCTCTCATTCCTCTTCCGCGCGCGGCTTCCACGCCTGCGCGAGCTCCTGCTGCTTGCGCGGCGGCACCGGATCGTAGTGGCTGAGCTCCATCGTGTAGGCGCCCTGCCCGCCGGTGAGGGCCTTGAGGCGCGACTGGTACTCGGACACCTCGGCGAGCGGCACGAGGGCCTGGAGCGTGGCCCGCTGCCCGGGGAGGGAGTTGTTGCCGTTGATGCGAGCTCGCTTGGTGGCGAGGTCGCCCGTGATGTCGCCGATCGCGCTCGCAGGAGCGGTGATCTCGAGGCGCATGATGGGCTCGAGCACGATCGGCGAGGCCTTCTGGAGCGCATCGAGAAAGGCCTTGCGGCCCGCGGACACGAAGGCGACCTCCTTCGAGTCCACCGGATGATGCTTGCCGTCGTACACCGTCACGCGCACATCCTGGATCGGAAATCCGGCGAGCGCGCCTTCGGTGAGCACCTGCCGCACGCCCTTCTCGACCGCGGGGATGTACTGCCCGGGAATTGCGCCGCCCACCACGTCGTCCACGAACTCGAAGCCCGCGCCGCGCGCGAGCGCCTCGATGCGCAGGTACACCTCGCCGAACTGCCCCGCGCCGCCCGTCTGCTTCTTGTGGCGGCAGTGCCCTTCGGCGGGCCGGGTGACGGTCTCGCGATACGGGATGCTCGGCGGGTGAGTCTTCACCTGCACGCCGTAGCGCTCGCTCATGCGCTCGAGCAGCACCCGCACGTGAAATTCGCCCATGCCGTAGAGGACGGTCTCGTTGACCGCGGCGTGATGCTCGATGCGCACGCACGGATCCTCGGCGGTGAGCTTGTGGAGCGTGTCGGCGAGCCGCTGCTCATCGCCCCGCCGCTCCGGCTGGATGGCGACCCCGAGCATCGCGGGCGGGAAGGGCACCGGCTTCAGGTGGTACTGGTCCTCGTCGTGCGAGTCGTGCAGCACCGCATCCAGGTGCAGCTCGTCCACCTTGGCGATCGCGCAGATGTCCCCGGGCACCGCCTCGCCGATCTCGGTGGTCTCCTTGCCTAGGAGGCGATAGAGGTGCGCGATCTTGATGGGCTTGCGCGCGTCGCCGATCAACAGCTGACTTCCCTGACGCACCGTGCCCTGGTGCACGCGCAGCACCCCGAGCTTGCCGACGTAGGGGTCGATGCTCACCTTGAACACGTGCGCGATCACGTGCCTGGCGGGATCCGGCGTCACCGCCACCCGCACCGCGGCCTCGCCCGCTCCTTTCAGAAACGGCGGCGCGTTGCCCTCGGCGGGATTGGGCATGAGCCGCTCGAACACCTGCAACAGCTCCGGCATTCCGGCGCCGCTCTCGGCGGAAGCGAAGCACACCGGCACCAGGTGCCCCTCGCGCAGCGCCTGCTCGAAGGGATCGTGCAGCTGCTCGGGGGAGAGCTCCTCGCCCTGCTCGAGGTAGAGCGCCATGAGCTTCTCGTCGAGCTCGACTACCTGATCGATGATCTGCGTGTGCGCCGCGGCGACCGAGGAGAAATCCGTCGCGCGCCCCTGGTTCTGGAAGAAGCAGTCGACCACGCTGTCGCCGCCGCCGGAGGGCAGGTTGAGCGGCAGGCACTCCGGCCCGAAGGCCTCCCGAAGCTGCGCCAGCACGTCCGCGCAGCGGGCGTCGCGACTGTCAATTTTGTTCACGATGACGAGGCGGCACAGCTCGCGATCGCGCGCGAACTCCATGAGGCGCTGGGTGAGGGTGTCGACTCCGCTCACCGCGCTCACGACGATCGCCACCGCCTCCACCGCCTCGAGCACCGACAGCGTCTTGCCGAGAAAGTCGGGATAACCCGGCGTGTCGATCAGGTTGACGTGGATGCCGTGGCAGTCGAAGCTGCAGATCGTGGTGTCGAGCGAGTGCTGCAGCCGCTTTTCCTGAGGATCGAAATCCGACACCGTGGTGCCGCGCGCCAGGCTTCCTCTGGCGCGGGTCGCGCCCGCCTGCAGCAGCAGTGTCTCCACCAGTGAGGTCTTGCCCGCGCCGGCCTGTCCGACCAGGGCGATGTTACGGATGCCCGAAGTTGTGTTCCCCATGGACAGCGCTCTCCGCCAGGTCGGTCCGGCGCGGCACGAGCATCACCGGCTGTCTGAGAGACTACTCCGCAACGGCCGCTCGTGGCTACCGGCCGCGGTTTACGCATCGCGGGCGATGTATGAGAATGCCCGCTCCACGGTACGCCGGGGTTCAGCGCCAATGGCCTTGAGGACGATCCGAGCGCGGCGTGCCCTCGTGTCCGAGCGCCGCGCGTTGCGGCCGTCGGCGCTCGCCGGACGCCGATGATCACTCGGGGCATCGTGCTCGCGGGCGGCTCCGGCACGCGCTTGCATCCGGTAACGCGGGCGGTGTCTAAGCAACTTCTGCCGCTCTACGACAAGCCGCTGGTCTACTATCCGCTCGCCACGCTCATGCTGGCGGGCATTCGCGAGGCGCTCCTGATCAGCACGCCGGACGACCGGCCGCTCTTTCAGCGGCTGCTCGGCGACGGCGCACAGTGGGGCATTCGCGTGCAGTATGCGGTGCAGCGCGAGCCGCGCGGCATCGCCGAAGCGCTCCTGATCGGCGCCGACTTCATCGGCGCCGATCCCGTGTGCCTGATCCTCGGCGACAATCTCTTCTACGGCCACGGACTGCCGGAGCAGCTGCGCGCCGCCGCCGCCCGCGGCGCCGAGGCTACGGTGTTCGCCTACCACGTGCGCGATCCCGAGCGCTACGGGGTGGTGGAGTTCGATGCCGGCGGGCGCGTGATCGATTTGGCGGAGAAGCCCGCAGCGCCGCGCTCGCCCTACGCGGTCACGGGCCTTTACTTCTACGACGCGCGCTGCGTCGAGTTCGCTCGGCAGCTCGAGCCCTCCGCCCGCGGGGAGCTGGAGATCACCGACGTCAACCGCGCCTATCTCGCCCGGGGGACGCTGCGGGTCGAGCTGCTCGGCCGCGGCATCGCCTGGCTCGATACCGGCACACATGCCTCGCTCCTCGCGGCCGCCAACTTCGTCGAGACCATCGAGACGCGGCAGGGATTGAAGATCTGCTGCCCGGAGGAAATCGCCTACCGCCAGGGGTTCATCGATCGCACGCAGCTCGCCCGACTGGCCGAGGCGCTGCGGCGGACCGCTTACGGCGACTACCTCGACCGGGTGATGAACGAGCGGGTGTTGTGATGCGCGTGAGCGCGCTCGCGCTTCCCGGAGTGCTGCTCCTCGAGCACGAGGTGTTCGAGGATGCGCGCGGCTCGTTCTACGAGAGCTGGAACGAGCGCGACTTCGCAGCCGCCGGCATCACCTCGAGCTTCGTGCAGCAAAACGTCAGCGAGTCGCGCGCTTACGTGCTGCGCGGCCTGCACTACCAGATCCGGAACGCCCAGGGGAAGCTCCTGCGGGTGCTCGCCGGGGAGATCTTCGACGTGGTAGTCGATCTGCGTCGTGCGTCGCCTTCGTTCGGACGGAGCCTCGCGCTCACGCTCGATGCGGCGAGGGCGCGGTCGCTGTGGGTGCCGCCCGGCTTCGCGCACGGCTTCCTCTCGCTCGCGCCGGGCACCCGCGTGCAATACCAGGTCACGGATTTCTGGTCACGCGAGGCGGAGCGTTCGCTCGCCTGGAACGATCCGGCGCTCGGCATCGAGTGGCCGCTGCCGCCCGGCGTCCGTCCGCGCCTGTCCGCCAAGGATGCCGCCGCGCCGCCGCTGGCCGAGGTGGAGACCTTTCCTTGAGAGTCCTGCTGACGGGCGCAGGCGGTCAGCTCGGGCGCGCCCTGCGCGTCAAGGCCCCGGCCGTCGCCGTGCCGCGGGCGCTCGGGCACGCCGAGCTCGACATCGCCGACGCGGACGCGCTCGAGCGGGCGTTCCGTGAGTTTGCGCCGGAGGCCGTGATCAACGCCGCGGCCTTCACGCGCGTCGACGCGGCCGAGGAGGCGCCGGAGGCGGCCGCGCGCGCCAATGCACAGGGGCCCGAGCGGCTGGCCTCGGCCTGCGCCCGCCACGGCGCCTGGCTCACGCACGTCTCCACGGATTACGTGTTCGACGGACGCCAGGGCCATCCCTACGGCCGCGACGCGCAGCCGAATCCGCTCAGCGTCTACGGCCGCACCAAGCTCGAGGGCGAGCGCGCGGTCCTGCGGGTGCTGCCGGGCGCGAGCACCGTGGTGCGCGCCTCCTGGCTCTACAGCGCCGCCGGCGGCTTCCTCGGCCGGATGCTCGCCCTGATGCGAAGCCGCGCCGAGCTCTCCGTGGTCAGCGACCAGGTCTCCTCTCCGACCGCCGCGAGCGGACTCGCCGCGGTGCTGTGGGCGCTCTCGAGCCGCCGTGTGCCGGGGCTTTGGCACTGGTGCGACTCGGGGTGCGCGAGCTGGTACGACTTCGCGGTGGCGATCGCGGAAGAAGCCGTGCGGCACGGGCTCCTTCCGGGGGCTCCCGGGATCCTCGCCATCGCTACCGCCGAGTACCCGACGGTGGCGGTCCGACCGGCGTACAGCCTGCTCGACAAGCGCCCCACCGAGCAGCTGCTCGGAATGCGCGCTCCACACTGGCGCACGGCGCTACGCGAGACGCTCGTCAACCCCGACCCGCGCGAGGCGCCCGCAGCGTCGAGCGCACGCGGCGGAGGCGCGGCGTGAGGCGGCTCCTGGTCACCGGCGGCGCGGGCTTCATCGGCGCGAACTTCTGCCACTACTGGGTCGGGCAGCACCCCGACGACCGCGTGGTCGTGCTCGATGCGCTCACCTACGCCGGCAACCCGGAGAGCATCGCCTCGCTCACCGAGGCCGGCAGGGTGCGCTTCGTGCGCGGCGACATCGCCGCGCGGGCGCAGGTGGCCTCACTCATTGCCGAGGAGCACATCGACACCATCGTCAACTTTGCCGCCGAGTCGCACGTCGACCGCTCGATCGAGGATGCCACGGTCTTCCTCCGCACCAACGTCCTCGGCACGCAGGCGCTCCTCGAGGCGGCGCGCGACGGCTGGGGCGCGGGCGCCGCCGAGCGCGGCTGTCGCTTCCACCACGTCTCGACCGACGAGGTCTACGGCTCGCTCGATCCGGGGGAGGCGGCCTTCACCGAGGCCTCGCCGTACGCCCCGAGCTCTCCCTACGCGGCCAGCAAGGCGGCTGCGGATCATCTGACGCGGGCCTTCGGGCGCACCTATGGTCTGCCCTACACGATCAGCAACTGCTCGAACAACTACGGGCCCTATCAGTTCCCGGAGAAGCTGCTGCCCTTGTGCGTGCTGAACATTCTCGAGGGGCGGCCGCTGCCGATCTACGGCGACGGCCTGCAGATCCGCGACTGGCTGCACGTCGCCGACCACTGCCGCGCCATCGACCTCATCCTGCAGGCGTCCCCGGCTGGCGAGACCTGGAATGTCGGCGGCGCTGCGCAGGAGCCCAACATCGCGGTCGTCGGCGCCATGTGCGACGTGCTGGACGAGGCGTTCGCGGCGCAGCCGCAGCTGAAGAAACGCTTTGCGCGCAGCCCGCTGGCGCAAGGGCGCTCCGCGCGCACCCTCATCACACACGTGCGCGATCGGCCAGGCCACGACCGCCGCTACGCGGTGGACGCGCGCAAGATTCGCGAGCGGCTCGGGTTCGTCGCGAGCATGAGCCTGTCCGCGGGCCTCAGGCAGACGGTGCACTGGTATCTCGAGCACGAGAGCTGGTGGCGTGCGGTCGTCAGCGGCGAGTACCGCGAGTGGTACGCGCGGCAGTACGAGCCGTAGCGCGGCCCAATCCGCCCACCGAGGGACCCCGGGGATGTGGTGTTTCAGCGCGTGAAGGCGTCCGTCAGAGTCGCCCGCCAGTAGCGCAGGTGGACGAGCGCACGCTTGCGGATACGCACGATGAACTTCAGCCGCTCGATGAGCCACATGACTGCGGGGGCCACCGCGCGCGGAAGCCCGTCGCGAAACACATGGCCGCTGGAGAGCGTGCGGTAGCGGCGCAGCTGCGGGTACAGGCGCTCGACGCTGCGCAGCTCCTCGTGGGGATCGACTCCCATCTCGGCGAGCTTGCGATAGAAGGCGCTCGGGCGGCCGCCTCCGGTGCGCGTGTGATCCATGCCGATCGCGTCCACGACGTGGATCGGCTCGCGCCCTCCGATCAGGCCCGACCAGGCGAGGTCCGTCCCCCAGGTGCTGCGCGTCATGCCGAAGGTCGGCAGCAGCGCCTCGAGCGCCGCAGCCGAGAAGCACGGCGCCATCACCTCGACGCCGCTCACGCGGCGCAGCACGCACACGGGATTCCGTACCAGCGCATTGAGCGTCGTCTGCGTGAACCAGCGCAGTGCCGGCTGCGCCAGGTACGTGCGGTAGTGCTCGCAGAGCGTGAAGAAGCGCGAGACGTCGCCGGGGCGCAGGTAAACGTCGTCATCGAGCAGCAGCAGGTAGCGATAGGTCCAGGGCTCCGGGCGTTGCCGCCAGAATTCCAGGAAGCCGTCGAACTTGTTGAATCCGCCGTGGGAGTAATACTCAGCAAGCCGCTCCGGCCGGGGTGGCACGTACCAGCTGACGCAGCAGTCCCAGTTGCGCTCGCCGTCCTCGGCGATCAGCCGGCCGTGAAGCGACTCGTCCCCCGCCCGGACGAACACCAGGTAAGGCCTCGGAGGCATGCGGGGAGTCTAACCGAGGCGTACCATCGAGCGCTGACATCGCGGGCCACGCCGGCGTCCCGCGTGACGGGGATATCGAATGAGCGAATCAACTCCCGATGAGGCGCGCCGCCGCCGCAGCGCACAGAAGATTCAGCGCCAGCTCGATGAGGCGCTCGCGGCGAGCTTCCCGGCGAGCGACCCCGTCGCCATCGTGACCTCGCATGAGGAAGAGGACTGGGGTATCGAGCCGCTCGCGCCCGCGCCGCCGGGCAAGCCCGCGCCGCGGCAGGATCGCTGAGGGACTTCAGGGCGCGGTCAGCTCGAGCGCCGAGCCGGCCTGATTCACCGTGGTGAGCACGATCGGCCGCCGCCAGACGCGCTGCAGGTAGTCCAGCACCTTGCGGCTGCGCTCGAGATCGAGCCCGCGAGCGTCGGTGGCGCTGTCGTGTGTGAGCTCGAGGGTGCCGTCGTTGCGCACGTGGGAGGCGGTGACGATCGGCGCGCCGAAGTTGTACTTGGGCGCGAGGATGGCCTCGTGCAGCGCGGTGAGATCGGGCTCGAGTACCTTCACCTGGCCGTCGCTGCGGGCGCTGAAGCGGAAGAGGCCGAGCTCGTCGGCGAGCTCGCGGGTGAGGTGGTTGCGCACGAAGCCGAAGTCGTCGTCCTGCTGCATGATGGCGCGCGCCGCGGGCAGGCCCTGCTTCTCGACGATCTTCTCCCACATGGCAAAGCCGAGGTGATAGGGGTTGATGCTGAGCGCCACCTGCTGTTCGGCGGCGACCGGCCGCACCACGTCCGAGTGGCACTTGATGGCATCGAGGTACGCCTGCTGCGGGATGAAATCCGCCTCGCGCAGAAGCCGTGCATGCCAGTAGGAGGCCCAGCCCTCGTTCATGATCTGGCTGGCGAACACGGGGTAGAAGTAGAACGACTCCTCGCGCACCGCGAGGAAGATGTCGCGCTCCCAGCTCTCCATCTCGGGCGCATAGTTGGCCACGAACCACAGCAGGTCGCGCTCCGGATGCGGCGGAACCGGCGCGCGCTTCTTCACCTCGACGAAGCTCGCGGCGCTCACCGGCTCGAGCGCCGCGAAACGCTTGGCGAAGTCGCCGTCGAGGTGCGTCCGCGGATCCGCGAGGTACTCGGGATAGCGCGGGCGGCGCAGCGGCTGGTCGACGTCGATGTGCTGCTCGAGGGCGAGCGCGGCGTCGAGCGCCGCCTCGACGCGCTGCGCGCCGTGGGTCTCGATGGCCTGCTGGATCTGGCGCGCGTGATTGGCGGCGTGCTCGACGATGTGCTCGCTCACCTGCTCCTGGCAGCGGCGGAACAGCAGGTTGTTGCGCGCAAAGTCCGCGTGCCCGAGCACGTGCGCGGTCACCAGGATGTTCTCCGCGAGCCCGTTGCTCTCGGCGAGATAGGCGTGGCCGGGGTTGCCGGGAAAGACCACCTCGAAGAGCCGCGAGTGCCCCATGTGGCGCTGGATCAGCTGGTAGATATAGCGCACCCCGAACGACCAGTGCGGCATGCGCACCGGCAGCCCGTAGACGGCGATCTCCATCATGAAGCTGTCGGGCACCGCCTCGAAGTCCACCGGGTGGAACGCGAGACCGGAGCGCGCGGCCAGCTCCTCGATGCGGCGGACGTAACTCTGCCAGGCGTCGCTCATGAGCTATTCAGGCGCGCTGCTCTCGGCGGTGAAGAAGTGCCGCACCGCGCCCCAGACGTCCTCGAAGTCGTTGAGCGCGTAGCTGCCGGCCGCACAGCCGGCGGACTGGAGCTCCGCGAAGAGCTTGCCGGTCTCGGTGGCCAGCTGCCGCGAGAGCCCCGAGGAGACCTCCACGTAGCCGGTGAAGCAGGCGTCGGCGGCGATCAGACCCAGCGCGCCGCGCGCGTCCGCGGCGTCGCTCACCGAGTTGTCACCGTCGGAGGCGTAGAAGAGATAGAGGTTGCAGCGTCCGGGGTTGTAGCGGCCGTCGATGATCTCGCGCACCTTGGCGAGCCCGGATGAGGCCACCGTGCCGCCCGTGCCCGACACCTGGAAGAAGTCCGGCTCGTTGAATTCCCACGCCTCGGTGGTGTGCGCCACGAACACCGTCTCGAGCGAGCGATACTCGCGCCGCAGTCCCTGGACCACCCAGAAGAAGAAGGTCTTGGCGAGCTTGCGATCGCGGTCGGACATGCTGCCCGAGACGTCCAGCATGAAGAACACCACCGCGTGCACTGCTGGTTGGCGGCGCCTCGCGAGCTGGCGGTAGCGCAGATCCTCGTCGATGAAGGTGGGCGTCGCCCCGGGCGCCCCGCGCCGCTTCACCAGCTCCTTGAAGGAGCGGCGCCGGTCGAGCCGCGAGCGCGCGCCGTGACGGTCCCACCCCTCGCGCGTCCAGTCGGTCTCCTCCGACGGACCCACGCGCGCCTTGAGGTTCGGCAGCTTCATCGCCTCCCACAGCCAGTCGACGATGTCGTCGACCTTGAACTCGAGCAGCAGCTGCACCTCGCCCTCGTCGCGCCCCCCGGGCCCCTTCTCGCCCTGCCCCTGCTCGCGCCCGGGCGCGGAGAACACGTCTCCGGGCTTGGCCTTGCCCTGCCCGGCGCCTTGGGCTTCCTCGGGGCGGCGCAGGCGGAAGTGATAGTGCTCGAGCATGCGCACCGGCACGCGCACGGTGCGGGCGCCGCCGTTGATGACGTCGCCGCCGGCGATGATCTCGGGGAGGTTGGCGCGCACCGCCTCGCGGACCTTCTCGTCGTGGCGCAGCCAGTCGCGCGCGCCGCGCGAGAACAGCTCGTACCACTTCGCCGCGCCTGCCGTCTCGCCCTTGCCGCCGTCCTGACCCATGCTCTTCTCGTACACCTTTTCGGCGCGCGCCGCCACTCCCGGGATTACCTGGGGAGAGTCCTCAGGTTTACTCCTGGGCAAGTAAAGTAGTTACATAACTGAGCGCTTCCTTGGCGCTATGCTCGTCGTAGCCGTATTCGGTGACGAGCCGCTGCTGCACGACCGAGATCTTCTGGCGCGCATCATCGTCCGGGCGCGCGGTGGAGGTCACGAGCCGCAGCACATCGCGGCGCTCCTCGAACAGGTACTGCTCGATGGCCTCGCGCATGCGCGCGTGGCTCGCGAGCTTGAACTTCTCGCCCGCCTTGAAGGCCACCATGGCCTTGCGGACCACTTCCTGACGGAAGGACATCTTGCCCGAATCCGACACCTTGATCTTCTCCTCGACCGAGCGCAGGAAGCGCTCGTCCGCCGGGCGGGTCTCGTTGGTGATCGGATCGGTGACCTGGCGATGATCGAGCGAGGCCTCGACCTCGTCGAGGTACTTCTCGAGCAGCTGCTGCGCCTCCTCCTCGAAGGAGGCGAACATGGCGCGGTGCACGTCTTCCTTCACCCAGCGGTTGTAGAACTCCTTGCGGGCGGTCACCAGGTGATCGATCCAGGCCTTCTTCTGCTTGGCGTCCATGCGCGCATCGCTCTCGATCGAGTCCTTGAGCGCGAGCAGCAGCTCCATGCTGGTGAGACTGTGGGTGTTGCCGCGGGTGATGGCGTTGGAGATGGCGTTCACGACGAAGCGCGGGCTCACCCCGGTCATCCCCTCTTCGGGCGTCTCGGCGTGCAGCCGCGTACCCTCGGTCTCGGGCATCCCCTCGACCGCCTCGCCCGCGTACAGGCGCAGCTTCTTCGGCAGGTCGAGTCCCTCGCGCTCGGGCTTGGTGAGGCGGGTCAGGATGCCGAAGACCGCGGCCAGATTGAGCACGTGCGGATCGAGGTGCACGTTGCGGAACGCCGGCGCGCCGGAGACCAGCTTCTGGTAGATGCGCGACTCGTCGCGGTAGGAGAGCGCGTACGGGATCTTGATGATCACCATGCGATCGAGCAGCGCCTCGTTCTCTTTCTCCTGCAGAAACTTGTGGAACTCCGCGAGGTTGGTGTGCGCGAGGATCGTCTCGTCGAGGTGGATCAGCGGGAAGCGCGATACCTTGACGTTCTTCTCCTGCGTCAGCGTGAGCAGCAGGTACAGGAACTCGCGCTTGACCTTCAGGATCTCGATCATCTCGAGCAGGCCGCGGCTGGCCGCGTACACCGCCCCCGACCACGACCAGGCGCGCGGATCGCCCTCGTCGCCGATCTGCGCGACCTTGGCGAGATCCACCGAGCCGACGAGGTCCGCGATGTCGGCGGTCGTGGGATCGTGCGGCGCATAGGTGCCGATGCCGGTGCGCGAGGCCTCGGTGAGGAATACCCGCTCGACCGGAACCCGGACGAAGTCGCCTTCGTAATCGCGCTCGACGAAGTCGCGCGCCCAGGGCGAGAGCTCGCCGCTGATGAGGACGCCGTAGCGCTCGCGGAACTCGGCCCTGAGGCTGGTCGGAATGAGGTTCAGCGGGTTCTCGCGCAGCGGCGAGCCGCGGATGGCGTAGAGCGCGCCCTCCTCGGTGCGGCTGTATTCCTCCAGCCCCCGCTTGATGAGGATCGCCAGCGTCGACTTGCCGCCCGAGGGCGGCCCGAGCAGCAACAGCAGCCGCCGGCCGACGTCGGAGCCGGCGGCCGCGGCCTTGAAGTAGTCGACCACGCGGGACAGCGATTCGTCGATGCCGAAGAGCTCGCGCTTGAAGAGCTCCCGCGCGCGCGCGCTCTCGGGGGCGTCGGGCTGTGCCGCGCGCCCGTGCCAGCGCAGCATGTCCCAGATGTATTCGTGACTGCTGCGGGCGAGAGCCGCGGCGTTGCCCGGCAGGATGTTGCTCAGAAACTCGCCGAAGGTGCCTTCCCAGCGCTGCGCGCGGTGCAGGCGGCTGAAGGAGCTCAGGGTGTCGATGAAGTCGGCGGTAGTGCCGCTGGAAGTCTGCTCAGCAGAGCTCTCTCGCATCGTCCTTCCCTCCCGTTGGGCTCGTGGTGCTCGAGCACGATGCCGGCGATACCGGCGACGCCGGCGTGGTGCTTACGCTAGTCCCAACGCCTCGCACAATAAGTGACGGCTTTCAGATCCTGACGCATGCATTACGTTAAGACGGTCACAGCCGCGGATTGTTCACCTAAGGACACGCTCGCGCCAGTGGCACGGGGCCGGGCGGTCCGCGCGCTGGCACTCGGGTGGGGGACTGCCAATGTGGGACGATCGAGCGCACCGGGCCGGTGCGCCCGGCGCTCGGCGCGCGGTGCGTGGGGGCACGCACGCCGAGGGCCTCGCGGTCTCGCGTTTCGCGGTCTGAAGCCTTGCAGCGGCCGACGAAAGCGGCAGTCGCTCCGGACCCAAGCTCTCGTTCGTTATTGTGAACTGACGCATTGCGCGTCCCGTAACGCAACATATGCTGGCACAGCGAGTTTTCCGCGCCTGCGCGCGCCGCGATGTCGCGGCCGGCTCGCGCCATGGAAAGGCTCGCATGAGTCTGTCGGCCGTCTTTGTTTGGAGACACGCACGTGGCCAGCGCACCATCGACTGCATCCCGCAGTCCCGAAACCTCGACCCGCGCCGCCGGGGGCGCATCGGCGTCACTGCCGGTGGTCGATGTCACCGTTGTAACCAGCCGCGATGACTTCCTGCTCGAGCTCGGCCAGGCGCTCGGCGGGCAGGCCGGGGTGCGCCCGGTCGAATCCCCGGACGAGGCCCTGCAGAGCATGGCCGGCAGCAAGCGAGCCCAGATGCTGGTGATCGACGCGCGCGCGGTCGAGAACGTGCGCGCCGCCGTGGACGCCGCCGAGGTCAGGGTGCCCCGCGCCGTGATCCTGGTATTCGCGGAAGCCGCCGCCGAGAAACAGCTCGCCGCAGCCCTCAAGGGCACGAGCGTCTTCGCGGTGCTGCCGGCGGAAATCGAGGCGCGCAAGACTCACGCAGTGCTCGAGGCCGCGATGGCCCAGGCGGCGCAGGGCAAGGCCGCTGCGGCACCTCGCGCCGGCACCGCGGACGTGCCCCTCACCATCGGCGCCTTCCGGCCCTGGGGCGCGGCGTCAACCGACGATGAGGAAGGCGCGCAAAAACCGCGCCTGGTGTTGATTGGCGCCGCAGTGGCCGCAACCGCATTGGTGGGAGGCGCATTCTGGTATTTCATGCCCGGGAGCGGCTTCTCGACGCGGGGCGCTGCGCCCGCAGCGGCGACACACGCGGCGCCGCCCGCCGCTGCCGCCGCTGCCGCGACGGAGAGCCCGGGCGGGGTGTCCGCGGCGGCCTCGGAGGCCCTCCTCGTGCAGGGCAAGGTGGACGATCTCCTGGAAAAGGCGCGTCTCGCCATGCACGAGCGGCGTTACACCGAGCCCGCCGGCGACAATGCCCTGCTTTATTACCGCTCGGCCATCGCGCAGGACCCGCATAACGGCGAGGCGCTCGATGGGCTGAGCCGCGTGGCCGGCGTGCTCGCCGGCCGGGTCGAGGACGCGATCAGCAGCGGCCATCTCGATGAAGCCGCGCTCACGCTGGCCAGTTTCAAATCGGCTGCCCCGAACGACCTGCGCAGCGGGCCGCTCGAGCAGCGTCTGTCTTCCGCGCAGATGTCCAAGGCCTTGACGGACGGCAACTTCGAGCGCGCGGCCGCGTTGCTCCGCCAGGCCCAGCAGTCCGGGAGCTTCGCCCCGGACCAGATTACCCGATGGCGCAGCGACCTCGCCCGGCGCCAGGAGGAGGCCCGCGTGCAGCGCCTCGCCGGCCTCATCGCGGATCGCATCCGCGACGGCAAGCTCACCGACGCCGAGGACAGCGCCAAGATCTACCTGCAGCAGCTCGAGTCGAGCGCGCCTTCGAGCGCCAGCACACAGCGCGCCGTGCACGATCTGAGCGCCGCGTATCTCAAGAAGGCGCGCGATGCGGCAATCGCCGGGAACAGCACCGAGCAGGAACGCTGGCTCAACGAGGCACGCGGCCTCGGCATGAAGCCGGCCGATGTCGGCGCCTTGCAGCGCGAGTTGGCGGGTGCGCGGCAGAAGGCCGTGCAGGCCGATGCCGAGCGCGCGCTGCGGCTCGCGCGCGCTGCGCTGCGCGAGGGGCGGCTGACCGATCCCGGGGAGGGGAGCGCCGCCTCGTACCTCTCCCAGCTGCAATCGAGTGATCCTGCCAACGCCGCGCTCCCGGATCTCGGCCGTGAGCTCGCCGCCCGGCTCCTCGAGCGCGCCCGCGCCGCGGTGCTCGCCGGCAAGTCCGCCGACGCCGATCTCGCCCAGGCGAAGCGCTGGGGCGCGGATCCGAAGGACGTGCAGGCGGTGCAGCAGCTCGGCGCGCCGGTCGCCAAGGCGACCGTCGACACCGCATCGCTCGCTTCGAGTCTCAAGCGCCTGCGGGCCTCGCCGCCCGACTACCCACCGAGCGCGCTCACCCAGCGCATCACCGGCAACGTGACGCTGGAATTCACCGTGAGCACCAGCGGCGAGCCGCGCGACGTGCACGTCGTCGAGGCGACGCCTCCCGGGATCTTCGACCAGGCGGCCATCAATGCCGTGAAGCACTGGCGTTACGCGCCGCTGCTCGTCAACGGCGCCGCGGTGGAGGTGCCGGTGAGGACGCGAATGCGCTTCGAGCTGCCGAACTGATCGAATATGAGGAGAGCCGAGGAATGACCCGCGCAGCAGGCACAACACGCCGCCGCCAACTCGTCACCGCCGCCGGCCTCGGCACGGTGCTCACCGTGGTCATGGGCGCGGTACTGGTCATGGGATTCCGGCTCGCGACGAACATGCGCGCCGGCATCGGCGCGCTGCAGGCCGCGAGCACCCTGCAGACCTATCCGGAGGAGATCTCCCGCCAGCTGAGCACGCTGCGCGACCGCCTCGAGGTGCGCGCCTATTCGGGCCAGGCGCTCGCCGACCTCCAGGGAACGGTCAGCCACTTCGACCAGAAGCTGAACCAGCTCGCCGGCTCGCACGCCGCCGACTCGCCGCAGCTCGGCCGGGCGCTGCTGCTGTGGCATCAGTACGCCCCGGTGCTCGATCCGGTCGTCTCCTTCACCGGGCAGCCGTACGTGGACTCCGACACCGCCGGCAGCTCGCTCTCGCGCGAGGGACGCGCGCACTACGCCGCGGTCAAGCGCGCGCAGCTGTTCGCGAGCGACAGCGCGGGACCCTTGCAGGCCCAGCTCGCGGCGCTCAGCGCGACGCTGCAGCGCAGCTCCTCGGATGCGGCCGCGCGGCTGCGAACCCTGCTCCTCGCGGGCGTGCTCGCGGCGCTGTCGCTGGCCGGGGCGGCCGGCTACTTCCAGCTGACGCGCTCGAAGCACGAGCGCGCCGCGCTCGAAGCCCAGGAGCAGACGCGCGACATCCTGAAGACGGTGCGCGAGGGACTGTTCCTGCTCGATTCGGACCATCGCATCGGCACGGTGTGGTCGGACGCGCTGACACGCATGTTCAGTCGTCAGGACTTTGCGGGCCTCTCCTTCGAGCGGCTGCTGAAGGATCTCGTGCCGCCGGCCACCCTCACCACCGCCACCAAGTACATCAAGCTCCTGTGGGGCGACCGCGCCCACGAGAACCTGATGAAGAGCATCAATCCCCTCGGTCAGCTCGAAGTGAAGATAGACAACGGGCACGGCGGCCGGGAGACCCGCTACCTGCAGTTCGACTTCCACCGCGTCATGGGGCAGGACGGCGTCAAGCACGTGCTGTGCGCCGTCGGTGACATCACCTCCAGCGTGCTGCTGGCGCGCGAGCTCGAGGAGTCGCAGGAGAACGCCAGCGCGCAGGTCGACATGATGCTGGGACTCCTGCACGTCGACCCGCTGCAGCTGGTGTCGTTCCTCGACACCGCCGACAGCAGCCTGAAGCTCGTCAACACCATCCTCAAGGAGCCGGCGCGCAACGACGCCGAGTTCCGCAAGAAGCTCGGCGGCCTGTTCCGCGAGCTGCACGGCATCAAGGGCGAGGCCCAGGCGCTCAACCTGAAGAGCATCGCCGGCCGCGTGCATACGCTCGAGGACATGGTGAGCGAGTGCAAGAAGAAGCCCGAGCTCAGCGGCAACGACTTCCTGCCGATGGTGCTGAAGCTCGATGACCTGCTCGCGCACCTGCGGAGCGTCCGCGAGATGGCCGCCCGCCTCACGGCGCTCAAGGACACCGCCCCGGGCGCGGCGGCGATGGCTGCCGCGGCGGGTGCCGCGGCCGCGAGCGGCGCCGACGCCGCCGAGCGCTCGCAGCCCCGGGTGGTGGAGGACCTCTCGCCGACGCTGCTCGCCATGGCGGAGCGGCTCGCCGCCGACAACTCCAAGCGCTTCCGGCTCACCCTGGGCGGACTCGCCGACGTGCCGCCGTCCTATGCCGTGACCATCAAGGACTGCATCATCCAGATGCTGCGCAACGCCGCGGTGCATGGCATCGAGCCGCCGGAGGCGCGCCGCGCGAACACCAAGCAGGACATCGGCCTGGTCAGCGTGCACTTCCGAAAGAATGGCGACGGCTACGAGCTGGTATTCGAGGACGACGGCGCGGGCATCGCCGCCGAGACGCTCAAGGCCGCCGCGGTCCGCAAGCAGCTGATCAGCGAGCAGGAAGCCGCCGAGATGGACACGCGCGCCGCGATGGCGCTGATCTTCCGACCCGGCTTCTCGACCTGCGAGGACGTGTCGATGGACGCCGGCCGCGGCGTCGGGATGGACATCGTGGCGCGCAGCGTCTACGCGCTCGGCGGCAAGATCGGCGTCACCACCCACCCCGGCCGATTCACCCGCTTCAAGATCGTGCTGCCGGCCGCGCAGGCGGCGAGCAGCGCGGTCGCCTGAGGACCCAAGGGCGAGCTTCCATGCGCAACGGCAAAGCGGTAGCGAAGAACGGCGGCAAGCGCACGCTCAAGCTGATGATCGTCGACGACTCGAACATCATGCGCCGGCGTATCGAGCGCTCGCAGCGGTTCGAGCAGCTCGAGCTGGTGGGCACCGCCGGCAACGGGCTCGAGGCGCTCGAGCTCTTCAAGAAGACCGACCCGGACGTCGTGACCATGGACATCACCATGCCGCAGATGGACGGCATCGAGTGCATCGCGAGACTCGTGGCCATGAAGCCCGCGGTGCGCATCCTCGTGGTCTCGGCTCTGGCCGACAAGGCGACCGCGGTGGAGGCGATGGAGCGAGGCGCGAACGGCTTCCTCAACAAGCCCTTCACCGACCGGCAGCTGAACGAGGCCATCGCAGAGCTGGTGCGCTAGGGCGCGAGGCAAGCATCCGACCATGCTGTACGAACAGGAGCTCAAGACCTTCGTCGAGGGGACCACGAACTTCTTCGAGGTGGCCGCGCAGCAGCCCGCCTCGATCGGCTCGCCGTACCTGATGGAAGGCTCTCCCGCGGTGCACGAGTACACCGGGGTCATCAACATCTCCGGGAAGCGCGAGGGGGTCGTGTACTTCACCGCCCCCAAGGCGATGCTGACGGTGCTGCTGATGAAGATGCAGGAGAACGACTTCAGCCACGAGACCATGAAGGATCTGGTGGGCGAAGTCGCCAACACCATCTCGGGCAACGCCCGGCGCGACTTCGGCCGCGACTTCGTGATCTCGGTGCCGAGCGTGCTGTCGGGCGAGAAGCCGCAGATACCCCAGAAGCCCGGAGTGCGCTCCTTCATCATCCCGATCAACTGGCGCAGTCACTCCGCCAAGCTGATCGTGTCGCTCACCTGAGCCGACGCCGGCCGCGGCGCGAGAGTCCCCCGCACGCGACACAGGCCTCGCTAAGCTAAGGGCCGTGAGGCGCGTCGTCCGCGCACAGCCGCTCGAACTGTGACGGCTGCACTGTTGTGAGGCTGCGCTTTCGAGCGTGATGAGGCCGATGCAAGCGCACGGCCTGGAGCTCATCACCCTGCGCCGCGAAGTCGCGGCGCGCTACGCGCGCATGACGCGGCGGTGGCGCACCGCAGCCAATACCTGCCGCCGGCTGCACGACGCTCAGGTGCCGGATCTGCCGGCACTGCGCGATGCCGCCCGCCGCCGCGACCGGCTCGAGCGCAGTCGTGCGGCGCTCATGTCGGACCTGAAAGCGCTCTCGGACTAGAGCCGCCCGGCTCACTTCGCGGCGCCGCACCCCGCCCCGTGCGTGCCTCAGCGACGCGCCCCCAGGGCCCGCGCGGGCAGCAGGATCAGGGCCCGGAGCAGCGCAAATACACCCTCGACGACGACCCCGACGAGCCGCAGCGGCAGCAGCAGCAGCCACACGATCGGGTAGAGCACCAGCGCCGCGAGCGCGAGCGGCCAGCACAGCACCAGCAGCAACAGCCACAGGAGGAAGGCGATCATTGACGATCCTTTTGGGTCGCGCCTAGAGTCCGCTGCGGCTCATTGTAGCCCCACGCCTGATGTAAGGGACCCACCGTTGATCGAGAGATTGAAGCCCCCTCCCGCAGTGCGTCCGCGCGACCGCGTGGCCGTGATCGCCCCGGCGAGCGCGTTCGATCGGGCCTCCTTCGAGGCGGGGCTCGCCCTGATAAACGCCCGCTACCGCGCCGAGCACGGGCCCGGAGTATTCGAGCGGCATCGATATCTCGCGGGCGATGATGCGCGACGCCTCGGCGAGCTGACCGCGGCGCTTCGGGATCCGGATATCCGCGCGGTTTTCTGTGCCCGCGGCGGCTACGGGGCGACGCGGCTGCTCGAGCGGCTCGCCACGGCGAGCTCACCCGGTCCGCCGAAAGTGCTGGTCGGCTTCTCCGATATCACGGCACTGCACCTGTGGATGCAGTCACGCGGCCGGATCAGCGTGCACGGTCCGGTCCTCACGCAGCTTGGCAGGCTTCCGGCCCCGACCTGCGAGCGTCTGTTCTCGCTGCTCGAATCCGCGGAGCCGCCCCCGCCGCTCACGGGAACGCTGACCCACGTCGGCGGTGTGGCGGAAGGGCCGTTGCTCGGAGGGAACCTCTCGGTCT
>Ga0209577_10001488_pt1 | contig 23157 bp, 19 predicted proteins | sample GraSoiAngelo_109_FD_185874 | JGI IMG/M metagenome (GOLD analysis project Ga0209577, IMG submission 185874) | Grasslands soil microbial communities from the Angelo Coastal Reserve, California, USA - 14_0903_12_20cm (SPAdes) (version 2) | ecosystem: Environmental > Terrestrial > Soil > Grasslands...
GGCGGAGTCCAATTCATTTCAACGGACGAACTCGAGGCAGAGGAGCTGCATCACTTGCGGACAGATCAACAAGCTGCGCCGGACGAAATTCTGGATGCTCGTTGGGCGGGCGTGCTGCTGGAGCGCGCACTGGAGAAAGTGCGTTTGGAGTTTGATGCTGAAGAGAAAGCGAAAACATTCGAACTGCTGTCACCTTTCCTGGCTGGTGAGAAGCCGACTACCTCTTATGACGACGTTGCCAAAGATCTTGGCATATCATTGGGCGCAGTGAAAACGCAAATCCATCGTTTGCGCCGGCAATTCGCGAGCGCGGTTCGGCGCGAGATCATGCAGACTGTGGCTGCGCCGCATGAAGTGGAGAATGAGCTGCGCCAACTGCGTGATGTCTTCATGCACCTGGCGAAACAATCGGCGCTGTAAAGACGATGGAACTTTTTGTTACAGGCAAAGTTTGCGACACCTGCGGCACGGCATTGGACGGCGAGATGCTGAGTGGATTCTGCCCCGGTTGTTTGCTGAATACTGTCCTCGTAACGGAGAGTGACCTTGCGCCCGGGAGCCGGATCGAGGATTACGAACTGCTCAGCGAAGTGGCACGAGGTGGAATGGGCATCGTTTATCGCGCACGCCAGCGGGTGCCCTCTCGCGTCGTCGCGCTGAAAATGATTTTGCCGTCGCATTTAAACTCGTTAGGTGCGATCGACCGTTTCCGTGCCGAGGCGGAAGCCGCGGCCAGTCTCGATCACGAGGCGATCCTTCCCATCTACGCGGTGGGCGAACACGACGGCGCGCCCTTTTACAGCATGAAGTTCGCGGAAAACGGAACGCTCTCCGCGCGGATCGACAACTATCGCCACAAACCACGCGAAGCTGCCGCATTGATCGCGAAACTGGCGCGCGCCGTCGCGTTTGCGCACGAGCACGAAATTCTGCATCGCGATTTGAAACCCGGAAATGTCCTCTTCGATTCCGCTGGCAAAGCGTTCGTGAGCGACTTCGGCCTTGCGAAATGGTTGCAGCGCGAATGTGATCTCACCCAAACTCTTGCGATCCTTGGCACGCCATACTACATGGCGCCGGAACAGGCGACCGATTCGCGCGGTGTCACTACGGCAGCAGATGTGTACAGTCTCGGCGCGATTCTTTATCACCTGCTAGCCGGTCGTCCGCCGATTTGCGGCGAGACGCCAATGGAAGTTCTGCTACGCGCTGGAAAGCAAACGCCGAAACGTATTCGCCTGACTAATCGTAACGTTCCGCGCGATCTCGAAGTTATTTGCCTGAAATGTCTCGAGAAGGAGCCGTCCGCGCGCTATGCCTCCGCCGATGCGCTGGCTGATGACCTCGAGCGCTTCGGCGCTGGGCGCACGATTAATGCTCGTCCTCTTGGCCTAACGAACCGTGGCTGGCGCTGGTCGCGGAGAAACCCCGGACTTGCGGCGTTGAGCGTCCTGTCCGTGGCCTTGCTGGTTGTGCTCGCCGCAATCTTTACGACCGGCGGCCCAAAGCGAGCGAGCGTCGCACCGCCGAAGACGATTGCCGTTCTCCCGTTCACAACCTCAAGCGGCGATACTGCTCGCTCCTATTTCACGGGCGGGATGCAGGAAGAAATCCTGGCTCACCTGGGCAAGATAAACGGGTTGGTGACGCTCAGCTCCCGAACCATCGCGCAGGCCGGCGAGAAGGCGAAGGATGTGCGCGAACTAAGACGGGCGGCGGGAGCATCGTACGTGCTCCAAGGCAGTGTGCAGCCTGCAAACGAACGGGTCGTGGTCACGATTCAACTGATCGACACCCGCACCGCCAAGCCGGTCTGGACGAAAAAGTTTGAAACCGAGATCGCCGGGATCTCGGCCGTCCAAAAGTCAATCGCGGAGGACGTCATTACTCAGCTCAAGGGGAAGCTTACCCCCGGGGAGAAAGCCGCGATTGAGCAGGGCAGTGTCCACGACTTACAGGCCTATGAGCTTTATCTCCAGGCGCGTTCGCTGTTGCGGTACTTTGGTAATCCAGGAAACGGGATCGACTTCACCCGCCCGAAGGCGATCGAGCTGCTGGAGCAAGCCATCGCACGCGATCAGAAGTTTGGCCTCGCTTATGCCTTACTTAGTGAGGCTCAGGCTGAGACGCTCTGGGCAGAGGATACGACCGCGGAACAAATGGCCAAAGCCATGGCGACCGCGGAGATGGCGGTGGAGGTTGAGCCTCAACTGGCTGAGGCCCACCTGGTCCTCGGCTCTTACTATTACCCGCTGCCTTTCGAAAAGAGTCGAGGCGCCTATAACTGGTTTAGAGACAAAGAGCGCGGGCTGGAAGAATGGAAAACCGCCGAGCGACTCGCGCCGAATAACGCAGCGGTCCTTGCGAAGCTCGCTGAGGCTGCAATCGATCGCGGTGATTGGAAAGGGGCTTTCCAAAAACTGGAGCGGGCACGGCAAGTAGAGCCACTCGAGCCGATGTGGGCGCAGCAACTAGCCGATCTTCATTTCGCATTCCGCCACTACGATGAGGCGGAGAAGATTGCCGATGGGATGATTGCGAAACTGCGTGAGGCCAATCCGCCGGAGTTCTGGACTTTGAAACGAAACATCGCGTTGGCCCGAGGCGATACCGCCGCGGCGGCTCTGGCGAATGAGAAGAGTGACATGATCAGGAGAGGTTATGCCAATATCTACCATTACAAGGCTGAGGTAGCCTTGATGCAGCACAATTACGCTGAGGCGGCGGAGATATTGGAGACTTTTCGGGGCAAGGCCTCGAAAACCGTCAAGAATCCGCGAGTGATAAAGAACTTCAATCCTTACGGCACCGGCACCTACAACCTCCGACTTGGGATTGCCCGACGCGCACTAGGAGAGAAAGAGAAAGCGTTGGCAGCCTTTACCGCATCGGAAGAAGGGTTTCGGGGATGGCTCCGTCGTTACCCGGAGGAAGCGGCAGCGCTTGGCAGGTTGCCCCTGGCTCTGGCCGGTCAGGGCCGGCGCGATGACGCGTTGCGCGAAATCGAAAACGCAATCGCAATCTTTCCGCTTACCCGCGACCCGCTTAGCGCGGTGGAAATCAGAGATTATGTAGCCAACGCCTATAGCTGGACCGGCGACCGCACACTGGCGCTGGAGTTACTACAAAAGATTGTGGTTCTGCCCGGCGGGCCAACCGCGGGCGACTTGAAACTGAACCCTCGCTGGGATGACTTGCGCGAGGATCCGCGGTTGAATGATCTCGTCGCGGAAGCGGCCAAGCCGATCTCTTTACCATAGGAAAGCTCACGGCTTCCTAAAGACTGCTTGGCTGTTTCCAAACGGCGAACAATATTGGCTGCGCTTCCTGATCCGCGAGCACGTTTCTTAGAATCTCTTCCTAAGCTGAACGTACCAGAACCGCCCTTTGATCGTTGCGAGCGATTCATCGTAGTTGTTCTCGAAAGCTCCGGCCACAAACGGTGGATCGGAATCGAATACATTTTGCATCCCCAACGTCAGCGTCGTGCCATTTAACCAGGCCCGCCATCCACACGGGTTGTACTCAGCGGTAGAAACAGGCATCACGTTTTTCTCATTGCCATCCCTTATCTTGACATTCTTACCGCCATCCTTGGCTAAGCCCGGGACCTCGGCTGCGGCTGGCGCTGGCAGGTTGAATATGTACGATGAGATTAGATCGAGAGTGACCGACTCTCGCACTTTTCGCGCGCGGAACGGAAAGTTCGCGGTGTTATCTCCCGGGCCGCCAGTCCTCGGCATTTGTGGTTTAGGTGATTGGGTCAAATCGATGTTGTCATCTTCGTACTGCCCGGTGTAGTGGGCGGTCGCGCCGATATCGAACCCAGCGAGCCACGTGCCAGTCGGCCCGTCGTAGAATGCGCTGGCATAGGCGCGATTGTGCGGCAACGAACCGGTAAACGTAAAATCGAGCGGTAGAAACATACCGGAGAGCCCAATTCGTTTGCTAAAGGGGGTTGCCTGAAACTCAAATCTGGAGAGGTACGTCCCATTTAGGGTGAAGGTCAACCTGCCAAAGTCGCCATGCCCAAAGATTGAACTATCCAAAATATAGATCGCTTCGTAATCTACACCTTCTACAACAGCCCGAGTAAGGTTTAAGTGGGGATCGATGATCTGCTCGATTGCGCCAGTGGTAGGATTACGTTCGACCAGTCCGGGGAACTGATTTTCAAAATCGACAATGAATTGCGGGCCGACGGATGCTGCGATCGACCGCAAATCAATGTGCCAGTAGTCGGCGCTTAAGGTAAGCCCCTTGATCCACTTCGGACTGTAAACAGTGCCATAGCTCCATTCGTACGCCACCTCCGGCTTTAAGTTGGGATTGCCAGTGAACACCTCTCTCACGCGATCGTCGTTGGGAGTTAAACCCCTTGGATCGCGAATAGTCCCGAAGCCCTCGATCCCGGCTGGCGTCAGGTCGGGGAGAGTAGGCGCATGAAATGCTTCGGTGTAACTGCCACGCAAGATAAGCGCGCCAATCCATTTGGGATCAAACGGCTGCCAGCGCACTGAAAACTTCGGCTTCTGCGCGTTAAACTGCGAATGTTGGGCTTTGAGCACCATAGTTGGCGACGTATTCTGGCTATACCATTCCTCGCGCTCGGCGATATCAAACTCGAGGCTGTACGCGCCGGGGAAGTTCCACGCCGGGCTGGTCACTGGAAATCGCACTTCCTGATAGGTCGCCCAAACATCCCGGTTCACCCGAGAAGCTTCGAAATCCTGAGCACCGATCGTGTCGAAGGAGGTATTTTCCGAAGCGGGATCGCTCCTCCATCGCTCCCCACGGTACTCGAGTCCGAGGGCAAATGACACTGGCCCGGCGGGAAGACTGAACAGATCGCCATCGAGATGGAAATAGCCCAAAGGCAACTCAAAGACGCCGGAGCTATGCAAAGTAACATAAACCCTGCTAATCGCTGCCGGGCTGTTACGGCCGAAGAATCCCAGGAAAGGATTGAACGCGGTCGCCGGATTAGTATCGAGCAGCGCTTCACGCAAGCCTGACTTGCTTGCAACTCCGCCAAGGAGGAGTTGTTGGTAGTTCTGGGAGTAACGAAACCCTGATTCCCAATTCCAATTCTTGAAGTAATCGCCAAGTTCTCTCAGCTCTCCTCTAAGGCCCGCATCGAACAGCGTATCCCGGAGCGTGAACTTGGCAGTTCTGACGCCCTCGTCGTTGATGGCGCGAAACCGTACCCCGGTGGTCACCGGCACAGGCTGACCGTTGTATATCAAGGTGGCATCCGCCGCTGTAAACGGATTAAATGGATTCTGTATTGGCACACTCAAACCGACTCCGCCAAACGTAGCGCCGTTTGGTTGCTTGAATGGATCTACACTAAATGGAGTAGCCGCGAGCGCTGAATCAAAGAATGAGCGCGTATATTTAAAGTCGGCAAACACCACGAGGTATTTGTCACAAATATCGCGCGTGAAGGAGCCGTAGAAGCTTTGGCGATCCGCCGCTGGAATTGACGGCGTCAAAGCTGCAAAGTTATACAAGAAATAATCCCCACCACCTTTATAGCCGTAGCCTGGAAGGGTCTGTGGGAAAGATACTCTTGGATTATTGATACCGGGCGGACCTGGATACGCATTGGGAGCAACCACAAATGGGTCCTTATAAAATGGAGAAGTTGCGACATTGGGCGCTGAGTGCGGCGGCGGCGAGTTCGCGCTGAAGAACAAGCGCGGGATCAAGCGCAAGCCGAAACGACCGCCGATGTTGCCCGGCTCAGCCGAGCTGCGAGAATCGAATCCACCCCAGGGAATCGCCCACGCGTTACGGCTAATGTCACGGTCACGGCTGTAAATGGCAGCCCGATCGTAAAAATCGGCAATCACGAGGATATCAGTCTTGTCATCTCCCGTGCCGGCTTTGATCCAACCCTCCAGCTCACGTGCATCATTGGACGCACCCAAGTTCGTGTTGCCATAGCTGCCTCCGATTTCGAGACCACGGAACTTGTGTACCAAAAAGATGTTGATCACACCTGCCACTGCATCGGTTCCGTAAACGGCTGAGGCGCCATCTTTCAGGATGTCTATGTGATCGATCATCGGGAAAGGAATGAGATTGATGTCGACCCCGAAGCCCAAGCCTATGCCTTCCTGGCCGCCGAGCCCAGTTATGGCAACACGTTTTCCATCGATGAGTACCAGAGTCTCTTTCGGCAGCAAACCCCTCAAGTTTGGTGTGACGCTGCCATCACCTCCATTGGCCATGTTCTGGTTGATGTTCCCGCCCATTTCCTGCGGCAGATTGGTGAGGAAGTCCGTGGCATTGCGGACTCCCAATTTCTCGATGTCGGCGGAGCGATATGTGTCGACTGGATTGGGTCCGACTTCTTCGGCAGTAGGAATGTTCGAGCCGGTGACAATGACACGCTCGACTTCAGCAATACCGGTTGTTTCCTGGCCAAATGTGACAGCTGCGAAAATCAACGGGCATATCGCAGAGCCGATGCTCGGCACAAGACCGACGCGACGGACACCTGGCTGGCATGGCATATTATTCCGAACCGGTCGTTCTCACAGTAGTAAACCGGCCCCGCCTCAGACCAGCAATCATTTATTCGACGAGTTCCCCAAAGAAAATGACAGCGCGCGTCATCTGCCCTAATAATTCATTTTGTAGCGAATCTGATATTGGCTTCCGCCAGAGGGGTGAGAAGACTGCTCGCCTCCTTTCGTTACAAAGTCCGGATTTTGCCAGTCAGACCAGGCGCGATATTTCTCTCTCATTGGATTGGCGGGCAACTTGAGTCGGAAAATTTTGTCTTCCTGGCCGGGAAATTTTAGGACGAAGAGGCGTTGCGAAGTTCGGAAATAAAGTTCGACGTAGCCCGCGCGCACGCCTGGGTCTTGAGGGGCGTCCGTGTGCCAGTAACCTGGCATCGGCATCCGATTGCGAGGTGTATCGAGTTCTGGCTGAACGTCAGCGAGAGTTTCGACGGACTGGCCAGCGGGTGGTTTCACTTGAAATTCCAGTTGCGGCGTCGGGCCATTGATATTCAGAACATGCGGTTGGCCCGCATACCAAATTCCAAAACCAGATACAAACCGCGATCAATCCGACAAAAAGGTAAAACCCTCTTGTTCCGCGCCAGTAAAGCGTGAGAAGAACCAGGCCCGGTGCGATGATGCAGGTGACGAGCACCGCGATCGCAGCGGCAAAATAACCGGCCCCGCCTTCAAACGTAGAAACATGAAACGCGGCTGCCAGGGCTGCGCCCAAAGCGAAGCCAAGAAAGAGTCCAGCCGCGATGCCAATAATTCCCGCTAGAATTCCGAAAAGAATTGCGCCGAGAGAAAATTTTTTCGTCGCTGGTTGCACCGGAGTGGTCAGGGCGAGGTCGCCTGCCTCGGAGCCTGAAGCAGATCGATCCGTCGATGCGTTTTTGCGATCTCCACGACGAGACCCGAATAGTTCCATCGGCCAAGCGATTTGTTTGCTGCCACGTAAATCGTCCCTTTGCCATGGGGGCCCGAAATGGGAATCGACAGGTTCGCTTCCCCGGACGCCCCGTTCACATTTGTGTTTCCAGAGACGAGAAATCCCTCTGCAATGGGCGAGCCGAGCGCTTCAATTACGGCAGAGTTCGCCTTGGCTCGCTCCAAGGCATCTTTGTAAACGTCAGTCGATTTCATCGCGCTGAACACAATCAACGCGATTGAGCCAACAAACGCGACGAACAATATCAACATGCTGAAGCAGCCAACCGGCACGAACCATTTCCAGTTTCGCGCCCACCAGTTGGGTCTTGGCGTTACACGAACCGCCGGATTCTGCTCCACCAAGTCTTTCTACTCGAATCGCGAAGCTTTCTGCAACCGATCTGTTTTCTGCAACCCTGGCTCCATGCCTTTGGCGAAACTCTGGTGAGATGGATGATACATCGTGAACGCGAAGGTAAACATTGTCGCGGTCACGATATCTGCCTCGCAAGCACCCTGGCAACGAAACGGGCTGTGGCTTCTCCCACTTCAGCTGGAGAATCTTCCTGCAAAAAATGTGCTCCGTTCACAGTGATCTCCTGCTGATTTGGCCATGCTCGACAGAATTCTCGTTGGGCACCGATGAGAAATCCGCCAGGACCCACGTAAAAAACGATTGGGTCTCCCTCTCCCACATCCACATAGGCCATGTTCGTATCACCTATTGAAACACGTTTTCGATACGAAGAGTCTTCTGTAGAAATTGCAGGATGTGTCATTTCACAGATTCCCCAGGGCGCAGTCACAGAAAACAGTGACTCCGCGTCTAATCATCCTTGCTCCAAGGCAGCTGCCGCTCTTAGACGCGATCCTTCAAAGCTGTTTTGCCGGCCGTGCGCGCGCAATGGACGCAGCAATAGATTTTCCCGTCGGCTTCCACACCGTGCCCCACGATCCGGCAATTGCAGTGCGGGCATACGGGCGCCAGCGCATGGATCGCGCATTCAAAGCTATCGAATGTGTGATGCTTTCCGGCTACGACCACTTCAAACGCCTTGTCATATTCATTTTCGCAAACTTCGCATGTAGCCATACACAATTCTTTCGCGCCTCGGCAGCTTTGCGGCGGTGTGCACCCCTACTTTTGAGAGAGTAGAGATCACATGGGAACGTGATACTTTCCTTCGGAGGCGGTTATGGAGATACCAAAGCAATTGATTCAGTGTTTAGACAAAAACAAAGTCTCTTATGAGGTACTGCATCATCCGGAGGCGGTAACCGCGCAACGAATCGCCCAGGCGGAGCACGTGAAAGGTCGTCATCATGCCAAGGTGGTTATGGTCAAGTCAGGCGAACAGCATTTGATGATGGTGTTGCCAGCGGACCACCATATTGATCTGGAGAAGGCTGAGAAAGCAGTCGGCAATGCTGTCTCGCTGGATACGGAGCAGGATTTTAAGTCGCTCTTTTCTGACTGCGCCATTGGAGGGATGCCGCCCTTTGGCAATCTTTATGGTCTGCCAACGTATGTGGACCAGAGTCTGGCGGAGCAAGACTACATAGTGTTCGAAGCCGGTACACACACCGACGCGATCAAAATGAGTTATCGCGACTACGAGAAGATCGTGAATCCAAAGGTCAACGACCTGGCGATCAAGCTGCAGCCGATGAAAGGAGCGTGACCTTGCGCATCGCCGGACGCCGGGCGGGGGGATGGACCGAAGATCCTCGGAAGAACCAATGAGATTCCCCAACTTTCAACGCTCAACGCTCAATGCTCAATTCAGAAAGCTGAACGTTCCGCGTTGGGCGCTGGGCGTTGGACGTTGGGCGTTTGCCTTGTTGTGGCTTGCTTGCACGTCCGCAGCTTTTCCAGCGGAGAAGGTCTCTCTCATTAATGTCGATGGAGCGATTGGGCCGGCCACGGCGAGCTACATTGCGCGCAGCATCGAGGAAGCCAAATCACAAAGTGCCCAATGTCTAATCATTCAACTCAATACACCGGGAGGTCTGCTCGATTCGACGCAGAAGATTGTGCAGAGCTTTCTCGGTTCCCCGGTGCCTGTCGTGATTTATGTCGCTCCGACGGGCGCGACAGCAACTAGCGCAGGTTGTTTCATCACGATTGCGGCTAGCGTTGCGGCGATGGCTCCGGCCACGACGATCGGCGCCGCGCATCCAGTCTCGATAGGCGGTTTTCCCAGTGGTGGAGAGGAAAAGACCGACGAAACAATGAAACAAAAGCTCGAGAATTTTTCTGTGAGCTATATCGAGACAATCGCTGGTAAGCGCCAGCGTAACGTCGACTGGGCCAAATCAGCGGTGAAGGAAAGTGCATCGATCACTGCTGAGAAAGCTCTGCAATTAAAAGTAATCGACCTGATCGCCCCGGATATCTCCAATCTGTTACAACAGTTGAACGGTCGGGTGGTGGATGGAAAAACGCTTAAGACAGCAGGCGCGGAAATTTCGGAGATCAAGATGTCGGCTTCCGAAAACATCTTTCAAAAGCTCTGGCGACCAGAGGTGATGTTCGTTCTCATGCTCATCGCAATCTATGGAATCATCGGCGAGATGACTACGCCGGGAGCGATTCTTCCCGGAGTCGTTGGCGCGATCGCGTTGGTCCTCGCGCTTTATCTGGCAGCCGTTTTGCCAGTCAACGTCACCGGACTGGTTTTGATCGCGCTCGCATTGATGCTGTTTATTTTTGACGTCTACGCGACCACGCACGGCGTCTTGACCATCGGCGGGATTATTGCGTTCCTCATCGGTTCGCTCATGCTCTTTAACCGTGGCGACCCGCTTTTTCGGTTATCGCTCAATTACATCATTCCAGCGACGTTGGTCACTGCAGCCTTCTTCATTTTTGTCATCGGAAAAGGTCTGCGCGCGCAACGATTGCCGCTGAAGGTGGGAAAAGAAACGCTTATTGGAAAAACGGTGACTGCACTGACTCCAGTCGATTCGCGCAACGGCCGGATTTTTGTCGAAGGCGAATACTGGAACGCTATTAGCGATACGCCAATCGAAAAAGACGAACAGGCTGAGATTGCGGCCGTGCAAGGATTAACTGTAAAACTGCAACCTAAAGGAACACATAGTCATGCAATTAATTGAAGCCTTGCCGCGACTGATCAGTTGGGCCATCCCGATCCTTATTCTCATCATCATTATTATGCCGCAGGCCGTTCGCATCCTGCGGGAATACGAGCGCGGCGTCATTTTTCGTTTGGGGAAACTACTCGGCGCAAAAGGACCGGGATTGATTTTTCTGATCCCGATTGTCGATCGAATGGTGCGAATGGATTTGCGCGTCGTCACCATCAGTGTCGAGAAGCAGGAGGTGATGACGCGTGACAACGTGCCGGTGACGGTCGATGCGGTTGTGTATTTCCGGGTCGTCGATCCACAGGCGTCTGTCGTGAAAGTAGAGAACTTTCTCAAAGCCACTTCGCTTATGTCGCAGACGACGCTGCGCAGCGTGCTCGGTCAGGCGCCCTTGGATGACCTGCTTTCGCAGCGCGAGTCGATCAACCAGAAATTGCAAGAGATCATCGATCGGCAAACCGAACCGTGGGGCATCAAAGTCACGGCGGTCGAGGTCAAGGACGTCGCGTTGCCCGACACGATGAAGCGCGCGATGGCCAAGCAGGCCGAAGCCGAGCGCGAGCGCCGCGCGAAGATCGTCAACGCCGAGGGCGAATTTCAAGCTGCGGAAAAAATGGTGCAGGCAGCGGCGATGATGAGCAAGGAGCCGATTGCGCTGCAACTGCGTTTCCTGCAAACCATGCGCGAAATTTCCAGCGAACATAACACCACTACTTTTTTTCCTCTGCCGATCGATCTCTTGACGTCGTTGATTAAGAAGAGCGAACCACCGAAGACATAGCAGGAAAAAACGTCCAACGCTCAACGTCCAACATCCAACGCCGAATTGGCAGAAATCGCCCAATCAAGTTCGAATGGTAGGGCGCGACCACAGCCTGCCCGCCGTGGCGGGGGCGCGCCGCAAACGGGGGACCAACCCGCTGCCCGTAATCAGGAACCGCTAATCGCTTTTCTCGAATCACCCGAGTCGTATCCGCACCGGCCAACCCACATTCGTGTAATTCAAACCCATATCTCATGGGTCTTCATCGCGTCGCCGTTTGTCTTCAAAGTGAAGAAGCCGGTGAATCTCGGGTTTCTCGATTTCAGCACGCTGGAGGAACGCCATCACTTTTGCCGGCGCGAGATCGCATTGAATCGACGACTCGCTCCTGAAGTCTACCTGGAAGTTGTCCCGATCTACAAAACAACTTCTGGTTTTTCCTTCAACCCGGAAGGCGAGATCGTCGAGTACGCTGTCAAAATGAAAGAACTGCCGCACGGCTGGTTCCTAAACGAGTTGCTCGAAAAAAATTTGGTCGGCGAAAAAGAAATCAACCGAGTGATCTCTGCGCTGCGCCAATTTTATCAGGCGGAAGCTCCGACGCCTGAGATCGAGCAGTGGGGTACACCAGACAAGTTAAAGATCAGCACCGACGAAAATTTCACGCAGGTCGAGCCATTTATTGGCAAAACAATTTCGCCCGCCGCCTTCGAGACAATCCGCCATTACACGGACCAGTTCTATGTGGTGAGTAAGAACCTGTTTCGCGAACGCATCCAGCAGCACCGGATTCTCGATTGCCACGGCGATTTGCATCTCGATCATGTTCATCTGGCTCCGGAAGCGGCCACCATCTTTGATTGCATCGAGTTTAACGATCGATTTCGCTTCATCGATATCGCCAGTGATCTGGCGTTTCTGGCGATGGATTTCGATTTCAAAGGCCGAAGCGACCTTGGAAACCTTTTTCTCCGAAATGCGTCACGCGAACTGGGCGACGCCGGAGTGCTCCAAATTGCGAATTTTTACAAGTGCTATCGCGCTTTCGTCCGTGGAAAGGTCGACAGTATTCAGGCGTCAGAGAAGGAAACGACAAATTCGCAGGAGCACGAAAGACAAGCGGCTCGGTATTTTCGCCTCGCGCTTCGGTATGCAACGGCAGGCTCCGAGCCATTGGTACTTGTCGTAATGGGCCGAGTGGGCACGGGCAAAAGCACTGTCGCGAAAAAATTTGTAGATGAGTTGGATTGGCCGGTCTTTTCTTCGGACGAAATTCGCAAGACGCTTGCCGGCGTTCCGCTTGCCCAACGAACGCCGACAGGGTTGCGCACCAAAATCTACTCGACGCAAATGACCCGACGAACCTACAGGAAGCTTTTGAAAGACGGATTCACAGCGATCGGCGGCTGTAGCCAAGGGCGCCGACCCCGGCCGCTTCAACCTCACAACGGCATCATTCTCGACGCCACATTCTCCAGACGCGCGCTTCGTAAATTTCTTCGCGACGAATGCAAGAAAGCGAAAGTGCCATTTCAGTTCGTAGAACTGGAGGTCGATCCCAACGAGATCAAAAAGCGACTGAAGGGTCGCGATGAAAAAACGGCGGAAGCGTCCGACGCGCGCTTCGAAGACTTCGAGAAGTTGAGCGAGGCTTATGAGCCACCATCCGAGCTTGCGCCCGATTTAATCAGAATTTCAACGGAGAGATCGCTATCCGACGCAGTGAAAGCAATCCTCCTCCGCCTGGCTGACAGGCAAGCCGTAGGGACGGATCGCCGAGCCATCCGTTAATCTTTAAGTCCTCAGCTCCTTCACAATCTTTCCGATTTGTTGCCGGAAGAGTTTCGCACCGCCAGAAGCGGGGTGACGAACCCGATGCGATTCGACGTTCAGTTCCTTCAGTTGTGATGCAGCGACGTTGCCAAGTGCGACGATTTCGTTGCATGGAAAAAGACCGAGGAAAGCTTTCAGCACCGGCAGGCCGGTGGATCGTTCTCTTTTCGTAGGCATCCGGTTGCTCAACATGCCGCGACGCTGATCAAAGGAATGCCAGGGGAAAGCATTCCATAGCACGAATTGCTCAGGCTTCAGACCAAGTCCAAGCAACGAGCCCCAGACGATAGTCGCTGTCGGCTCGGAAAAACCGTCCGGACATTTTTTTGGCTTGCTCGTCCGGCATGGCTTGATGCTTCCAATGATCTGTAGCGGCCGTCTATGACCGCCGCCCATGACCCTTCCGTGGAGATTTCGGCGCTCATAGACCGCCGGTACAACATCCCTCTTTTTCCCGAGCAGGATTCGCTCAGAGGTCATGGGGATTCCACTGAAATGGCCGCCGCGGTAACCGAGCGCCTCACCGATCACCACAAGTTTTTCTTTGCCAACTCGTTTACGAAGATAAGCGGCTAATTGTTTTCTTCGGATGGCGGGCGCACTGCGCACGACGTCGTTTTGCTTATCGACTTGCCACCACGGATTAAAGACCGCGCCGCTTGGCGATTTCTTTAACAGCCTGATAAATTTTTCGACTGAATCCGTAGGCACGGGTTCACTTCCGCTCCGCTTTGGCTACGATCTTTTTTGTCTCAACAAAGCGATCGGGATTGATGGAGATGGAATCGATGCCGCACTTGACGAGGAATGCCGCGATCTCCGGATAATTGCTGGGCGCTTCGCCGCAAATGCCCACTTTGCACTCTTGTTTATGTGCGTCGCGAATGACATCGTGAATCATGCTTTTCACCGCTTCATTTCTTTCGTCGAAAAGGTCGGATAGCTCGGCGGAATCGCGATCGACACCGAGCACCAACTGAGTGAGATCGTTGCTGCCAATGGAAAATCCGTCAAAACGCTCGGCGAATTTCTCCGCGAGCACCACATTCGACGGGATCTCGCACATCATGTAAACCTCCAATCCGCCACGGCCGCGCACCAACCCATTATCCGCAAGGAGATGCAGGACATTGTCGGCTTCGTCGAGCGTGCGGCAGAATGGCACCATGACGATCAAGTTTTTCAGCCCGATTTCGTTGCGAACGCGTTTGATCGCTTCGCATTCGAGGCAAAATGCGTCTCGGAATTTTTCGTGGTAATAACGGGACGCTCCGCGCAGACCAAGCATCGGATTGTGTTCAGGTTCTTCGAATGGTTCGCCACCAATCAGCGCCGCGTATTCGTTCGTCTTGAAGTCGCTCAATCGGACAATTACAGGGTGCGGATGCTGAGCGGCCGCGATGCGGGCGATGCCTTGCGCCAGCTCATCGACGAAATAATCCGGTTTGTTTTTGTAAGTGTGAGTCAAATTCTCGATCTTTCGGCGCACCTCTCGGTCTTCCAACTCATCGAAATGAACTAACGCCATGGGATGAATCTGAATGCGATTGGCAATGATGAACTCGATCCGCGCCAGGCCGATTCCATCAGACGGCAACTTCCACCAGCGAAACGCGCCCCCAGGGCTGGCGATGTTGAGCATGATCGGGGTCCGCGTGTCTGGTAGTTTTTTAAGGCTTACCTTTTCCTCGGCGAAATCGAGTAGGCCATTATAGACGAAACCTTCGTCGCCTTCCGCGCATGAAAGCGTCACCTCCTGACCGTCACGCAAAACTTTTGTCGCTTCGCCGGCGCCGACAACTGCCGGGATGCCGAGCTCGCGACTCACGATTGCGGCGTGACACGTGCGCCCGCCGAGATTGGTGATGATGCCTTTGGTCTTTTTGAAAATCGGTCCCCAATCCGGGTCGGTCATTTCAGTGATCAGAATGCTGCCCTCTTTGAACTTGCCGAGTTCGCGCGAGCTCCGAATTCGACACGCTTTCGCCGCCGCGATGGCATCGCCAATACTCAGACCCGACAGCAAACGTTTGCCTTTTTCTTTCAGCCGATAAGTCGTAAGCGAGCCGGCTTCTTTCAATGCCTGCACCGTCTCAGGTCGGGCCTGAAGAATAAAAATCTCACTTGTATTGCCGTCTTTCGCCCACTCGATGTCCATGGGCTTCTTGTAATGCTTTTCGATGGCGCAAGCCCATTTTGCCAGGCGCAAAATTTCATTGTTCCCGAGTGTGAATGATTCGCGTTGTTTCCTGGTAGTATTGACAGTGCGCGTCGAGCGACCAGTGCGTGCGTAAACCACTTTGCGTTTCTTATCGCCGAGCAACTTTTCCAGGATCGGCCGGGCGTTTTTTTTGGCGAGCAGTGGCTTAAACACCATGAATTCATCAGGGTTCGCCGCGCCCTTTACAACGATCTCGCCCAGGCCCCACGCGGCGCTGATGCGCACCACATTTGGGAAACCGCTCTCGGTATCGATGGAGAACATCACGCCGGCACATGCCTTGTCCGAGCGCACCATTTTTTGCACGCCGGCCGACAGCGCAATTTTGAAATGATCGAACCCTTTCTCCTCGCGATAACTGATTGCGCGATCGGTGAAAAGCGACGCGTAACATTTGCGGCAGGCATCAACGACCGCATTTTCACCGGAGATATTGAGATAGGTTTCCTGCTGTCCCGCAAAACTCGCTTCTGGCAGATCCTCCGCCGTAGCGCTGCTCCGCACCGCCACGTCGATTGTGCGTTTCTTGTAGCGCTTGCACAGGTCCCGATATGCCTCGCGAATCTGCTGTTCTAGTTGCTCGGGAAATTTCACTTTCAAAAAAAGCGTGCGGAGCGCTTTGCCTACAGCCGCCAATGATTTCGGGTGCTTCTTCAGCCGGCGAATTTCCGCGCGGATTTTTTTGTCGAGTTTATTCTCACGCACGAAAAGCCGGAACGCCTCGGCTGTTGTGGCGAAACCATCCGGCACGCGAATGCCTTGCTTTTTTAGTGTGCGAATCATTTCGCCCAGCGCGGCATTTTTGCCTCCTACCTGGCCGCCGTCTTTGGAGGAGACCTGATCGAACCGAACCACAAATAACTGGAAGGAGGATTGCCTGCCTCACACGGCGCACGACCAGCTAAAGCTCACGCTGCGATAGCGGAACGTGAGGATTCGGCTCAAGCGCGTTTACGACAAGCCAGCTAGGGCCGATGGTCGCCGTGTGCTTGTTGATCGGATCTGGCCGCGTGGCCTAACGAAAAAGGAAGCACAAATCGATGATTGGCTGAAGGAGATCGCTCCCAGCGCTCGTTTACGGAAGTGGTTCGGGCACGATCCAGCACGATGGAAGCAGTTTAAACAGCGATATGCCGCGGAATTGAAGGATCAGCGCGAAGCGGTCGAGCAGCTCGCGCGGAAAGCCAGAGAGCAAAGGGTCACGTTGCTCTTCGGGACCAGGGACGTAAAGCATAACAACCCCGAAAGGCTTTCGGGGCTGAAAGAAAACATTGAGAAACTCAGGTAAACGACCATGCCAGAGTTGCCTGACGTCGAACTATTCAAGCGATACCTCGATGCCACCTCGTTGCATCAACGGATCCACGATGTCGACGTGCGGAAGTCGCACATTTTGAAAGACGTCACAGCGCGGGAGCTTACGCGCCGATTGAAAGGCTGCCGCTTCGAAACGAGTCGCCGTCATGGCAAACATCTCTTTGTGCGCGCCGATGGAAAGATCTGGTTGCGACTCCATTTCGGCATGACCGGCTCGCTTGATTACTTCAAGGACGACAAACAAGCACCGCGTCATGCGCGGGTGATCTTTGTTTTCGCCAACCACCATCGGCTGGCGTTCGACGATCAGCGCCAGTTTGGCCAAATCGGATTGCTAAAAGATGTCGATGAATTTCTAAAACAACGCGCGGTCGGCCCGGACGCACTCGATCTCGATCTTGGAGAATTCAAGAAAATCCTGGGGAAACGTCATGGCGCGGTGAAATCGATCCTGCTGAACCAGCAGCTCATCGCGGGCATTGGCAATATTTACGCAGACGAAATTCTTTTCCGCACGCGCATGCATCCTGCGACAGAGATCTCCCGCTTGGACGACAAAGCCCTGACCAAATTGTTCCGCGCTACGCGCTACATTTTGGAAAAAGCCATCGCAGCGAAGGCTGATGTGAAGCAAATGCCAGAATCATGGCTTCTGCCGCATCGGGGAAAAGGCGGCAAGTGTCCCCGCTGTGGAGGAAAACTCAGATCGGCGAAGATCGGCGGCCGCACCGCGTGGTTCTGCGCGCGTTGCCAGAAGAAGATATGATTAACATCTGGCAAAGGGTGTAACGAACGCTTTCGGCGCGCGTGCCGATCCACCGATCACTAATCACCAATTACTTCTCACTTCTCACTTCTCACTTGTGCGTAGCGCAATTTTTCCAAGCGAGCCCGATTCCATCACCGCGCGATGCGCTTGGGCTGCCTCGGACAGCGGAAATTCTTTGCCGATCACCGGACGCAACGTCCCGTTTTCCAATCCGGCCACCAGCGCGGCGTGAATACTCGCCATTTCTGCCGGCGGCGTGTTTGGCAACACCATTCCGCGAAGATCAACATCGCGCTGCATCGTGTCGCGCGGATCGATCTCCACCCGGCCGCGGCTCCCGATAATCGCGACACGTCCGCCCTTTGCGAGAATGGTCAGATCTTTCCCGAGATTAACGTTCGCGAGCAATTCCACGATCACATCAACGCCGCGCCCGTCGGTCGCGTTCATGATCTGCTCGAAATGATCGGGCGCGTGATGATCGAACACTTCGTGCGCGCCCTGCTCCCGCGCGAGCTTGAGTCCTTCGTCACTGCCCGCGCTACCGAGCACGCGCAGGCCACGAGCGCGCGCCAGTTGCACCGCTGCCGTCCCGACCCCGCCACTCGCGCCGTGCACCAGGACTATTTCGCCCGGCTTGGCCTCGGCGCGCTGGAACAACCCGCGATACGCCGTCGCGTACGGGGTGCCCATGGCCGCGCCTTGCGCAAAGGAAACGTTTTCCGGTAAGGGATGAACTTGCTCCGTTTTGCACAACACAAACTCGGCATACGTCCCGCTTAATGATCCCGCGGTATAAACTCGATCGCCCGCTTTAAACTCCGTGACATCCGAACCGGCTTGCTCGATCACGCCGGCCCCGTCGTTGCCCGGCGTGTAAGGCAACGCCGGCAATCGCGCATATTTTCCCCCGCGAATGTAAGTCTCCACCGGGTTAACACCGATCGCCTGCATTCGAACCAGCATTTCACCAGAATCGGGCTGCGGCGTCGGCACTTCTTCCAGCCGGAGAACTTCCGGACCACCAAATTCATTTACTCGAATTGCTTTCATTGCGTTTGTCGATCTTAATTGAAACTCGCTCTCTTCCCAATTCGCTCGCCGCTACCCGTCGCGGTGCGGCGGCTGTTGTTTGATCCAAAAACGCACGTCGGCGCATTTTTTGGGAATGCCATTGCTGACTGGAGCGGCTCGGTTGTCATTATTCTCGGCACAAAGTTTCTTTATGAAGTGGGCTCGGCTGAGAGCCGGCCCGTCAAAGGAAAAGAGCGTCCCGCGTGGTTGGACACTCTGCGTCGACATTCGCTCTTGATCTTTATCATCGTGACCGGGATCGGGTGGGCGATTTTGTTTCTACGAATGAACGTAGACAGCAAATGGGGGCAGGTGGTGGGCAACATCGTCTCCGAATGGGTCCAGATGGCTGGACTTGTCTTCTTGACCAAGCGTCTGGTGGAGATCGGTTCGAAAGAAAGTAAGTGAATTACTTTGTGCGTTAATCCAGTTTGTGCTGTAGCGGCAGCCGCGCCGGCTGCAAATTAGCGACGTGTTCCATGTCGCTTATTCCATAAGCTCCATTCTCAATTCTTCCTTCTTACTTCTGCCTTTCACCAGTTCGCCCCGACTTTGAACGCTGATCGTGGTCAGCTTCATCAATGCCCTCCTGAACCAATTTCTCAGGAATGTTTTCCTCATCTTCGGGACGCACCGTCGGAACTTTCTCGCCCGACGACCCGCGTGGCGTGTACCAGTCGCGATCCGGTTCCCCTACCGTTCGCAGCTGTTCCGAGCGTGATGTAGGACCGACCAATTCCTCGCTTGCACGAGTTCTGTCGAGATCATTTACCTCCGCACGTCCGTCGCCGCTCGCAATCTCTCGCGCGCGCTCGTCGATCATCTGCGGTGTCACGGTTCCCAGCCCTTCAGTTCCACGAAGGATTTTCGGTTGTGCTTTATCCATAGTTTTTAGTTCGCGTCGTATGCTGATCGCGGCTGGGTTCTAATCTCTGTGGAGGCAGCCGTGTCGGTTGCGGGATCTTTTACAATCAAAAAAAGCGCCCCGCATTTTCAGCGGAGCGCTTTTGTGTAGCGCAGAGGCTGCGTTACTCGACTTCAATAAACTCCGGATCCCCGGCGCAGATCACCCGCTCCGAATAGACGAAGCCGTCTACGTCAACTGCGACCCAGCAGCCGTCCACGAACGCAAAGTACGTGTTGCCGATCAATCGGACGTGGTTCGCCCCGTATCGTTGGATGAAGAACTCCTTCGGATGCCGTCCAAGACTGAATACCTCGCTATGACGCGACTTGAACTCCTGCACGTTCACCCTGGTCGATTGATTCACGTTTGTCTGGCTCGTTGACTGATTCACGTTGGTCCGGCTCGTGCCCGAACGCATACCAGATTGAGTTCCGCCTGGCTCATTCTTGTTCACCCCAGGTTGTTCGTTCCTGGTTGGTTCCTGAGCGCGACCCTTGATGTTCGTTTGTGGTTGTCCACGTACATTTGTGCCTGTCTCAGGTTTTGCCTGCGGTTGAGCCTGCTCCTGCTCTGGACGCATTTTCTTCCCTTTCGCCGGCGCAGCAGTCTGCGGCTGATTCGTTTGCCCCTGCGTCTGCTGTGGCTCCGTTGTCTGGCCTAGCGCCATAAACGGTAACGCCAATGCAGTTATTGCTGTTATTGTCAGTATCCTCATTAATTTCCCCTTTCTCCCTATTAATTCGCATCTCCGAAAAGTTTTGGACCCCGGCCGATCGCGTGCATTCGAACAAGCAGTTCGCCGCGACTGGCTTGTTGCTTAATTTTATTTTTTTCTTCCCTTATTTCTTCCCGTCGTCCTTTTTAATTCTTAATTTTTACTTCTGCCTTTTCCTCGTTTCTTACTTCTCCCCTTCACTGAGGCGGAGTCGGGCGAGGCCGCGGACTGGGACGCGGCCGCGGTAATGGAGCGCAGTCCCGAATCTGAAGGCGCCAATTCGAGTGTGCCAGTGTACCAAAACGTGCAGTCATCACTCGGATCGACAGTCATCTGGCTGTAATCTCCGAAAAAGTTGTCGTTCAACTGGGTGCCATTGCCGTGGTAAGAGATTTTTTCACGGGGCGAATTCTTAGGTCAACCACGTGACGCCGCGCAAGTGGAATGTGCCGGGCGAACGGCCAACCAAGCTTGCTGTCACTCACGTATCAGACTGTGAAGAACCTCGCTCGTCGTCTCCCTGTTTTTGCCCGCCTATGATCAACGATCTTTGGTACAAGAACGCGATCATCTACTGCGTGTCGGTGGATGCTTACATGGACGCTAATGGCGATGGGATCGGTGATTTCATGGGACTCATGCGTCGCCTCGATTATCTGCATGGACTCGGCGTGACCGCGATTTGGCTGATGCCATTTCAAACTTCGCCTTGCCGGGACGGCGGTTATGACGTCGCCGACTATTACAATGTCGATCCTCGATACGGCACACTCGGCGATTTCATTGAGTTCACCCATGGCGCAAAACAACGCGGCATCCGTGTCTTGATCGACCTGGTAGTGAATCACACTTCCGATCAGCATCCGTGGTTCAAGCAGGCGCGCTCCGATCCAAATTCTAAATATCGCGATTGGTACGTCTGGTCGAAGAAGAAACCGCCGCGCTCGAATCAGGGAATGGTTTTTCCGGGCGTCCAAAAAACAACGTGGAGCTACGACCGCGAAGCCAAAGCATGGTACTTTCACCGGTTTTACGATTTCCAGCCCGACCTCAATACCTCACATCCCGAGGTGCGGGCTGAGATACTCAAGATCATGGGATTTTGGATCCAGGCAGGCGTCTCGGGATTTCGTATGGACGCCGTACCTTTCATCATCGGGACCAAGGGACCGAACGTGCGAAAACCAAAGGAGCAGTTCGCCATGCTGCGCATGTTCCGTGAATTCCTTCAGTGGCGACAGGGCGACTGCATTGTGCTGGCGGAAGCCAATGTCCTGCCGGAAACCGACATGGATTATTTCGGCGACGACGGCGACCGCATGCACATGATGTTTAATTTTCAGGTGAACCAAAACCTGTTCTACGCATTGGCGGCCGCCGATTCGCGTCCGTTGATCAAAGCTTTGAAAGCAACCAAACCGCGACCGGCGACTGCGCAGTGGGGCTTGTTCCTGCGAAATCACGACGAACTTGATCTCGGCCGTCTGCAAGAGAAACAACGGCAAACCGTGTTTAAGGCGTTTGGGCCGGACGAAAACATGCAGCTTTACGATCGCGGGATCAGACGCCGTCTCGCGCCGATGCTCGGAGGCGATCAGCGCCGGCTGGAGCTGGCTTACAGTTTAATGTTCACGTTACCGGGGACACCGGTCGTTCGTTACGGCGACGAGCTCGGCATGGGCGACGATCTCTCGCTCAAGGAACGCGCTTGCGCGCGGACTGCGATGCAATGGTCGAACGAACCGCACGGGGGATTTACCAAAAACGAAAAACCGCACACTCCAGTGATCAACAAGGGACCATACGGTTATCAACACGTGAATGCGGCGATCCAGCGACGCGATCCGAAGTCGATGCTCAACTGGACCGAGCGCATCATTCGAATGCGCAAAGAAGTTCCTGAGATTGGATGGGGCGATTTTACTGTGTTGAAAATCCGCGATCCTGCCGTTCTCGTACTCCGGTACGACTGGCGCAACAATTCGGTGCTTTTTTTACACAATCTTCACGAACAACCGCGTGAAATTGTCCTGGACCCAGGCGTGCCTCGCCAACACGGCAAGCTACTCGTTAACCTTCTTGCTGAGGACCACAGCCGGGCTAACGACTCCGGCAAACACCGCATTATGCTGGAAGGTTACGGTTACAGGTGGTACCGCGTCGGCGGCCTCGATTATCTGCTGCGCCGGACTGACATCGATCGAACGGATACCGGCGTACATTGAAAAGCCGCCGAGGCATTCCTGCGCCCGGCGGCTTGTCGAATCTTCTACGTTTTTCGGCGGCCTGACGGTCGGCCTAACGAATCGCCACTTATCCCATCCCAAGGGAATCGAGCGTCGGCTGGTCGATCGCTGCTGTCGTGGTGAGCCCGTTATCGCCTTGGTAGGCTGTGAGCGCCTCGCGGGTCAACGGCCCGAGCAATCCATCCACCTCACCCTTGTAATAGCCCATCTCTTGCAATACAGCCTGCACGTCGGCGATCACCTTATCCGGCGGCTCGGCGCGGTGACCGACATAGATCGGTCCGTCGTAGGCGTAATATTCGGCCGAAGGATCGAAACCCCATGCCGGATACCAGTAGCCGTTATTCCAATAGTAATAACCGCCACCGATCAGCTCTACGCGATTGTAATGCGATCGATACCAACCCTGATCGTGCCGTTCCGGATGATACGAGCGGAATACTTCGTATTGCGGACCCTGCCAGCTTTCGCTTCCCTCAATCCGACGGCTCTGATTAAATGTAACCGCCGGGACCTGCTGCGGCTTTGGCTGTGCACGGAAGTTCGCGTGCTGCGATTTGATCTGCTGCACCTTTTGCGGGTCCGGTTTCTTCGCTGCGCCTGCCGCTGTAAATTGCTTGCCGGCTGGCGGAGCTGCAGTTGCCTTCGCTCCCGCCGTTGCCGGAGTCGCATTCGGTGGTGCCTTCGCATTTGAGGGAGGCGTTTTCATTCCTTTTCTCCGCTCCTCCGCCTGTTGCTTTGCACGGGGTGTCG
>Ga0209577_10001489_pt1 | contig 23155 bp, 20 predicted proteins | sample GraSoiAngelo_109_FD_185874 | JGI IMG/M metagenome (GOLD analysis project Ga0209577, IMG submission 185874) | Grasslands soil microbial communities from the Angelo Coastal Reserve, California, USA - 14_0903_12_20cm (SPAdes) (version 2) | ecosystem: Environmental > Terrestrial > Soil > Grasslands...
CCCGCCCCGAGCGAGGAGCTCGCGCTGCTGCTTCGGGGCGGGGCTGCCGCGCCTCGCCGTGCCCGGACCGCCGTCGTCTCATGGCTCGAGTCGGCGCTTGCTGATTCGCAGCGGTGGAACATCGCTCTGATCATCAGTGAGCTCGTGACAAACAGCGTGGTCCACGCCAAGGTCGACTCCGAGAGGACGCTCGCGGTCGAGGCGGTGAGGAGCGGGGACCGTCTCTTGATCGCGGTCACCGATCCGGGATCCCAGCACGAACCGCACGTGGCGCCGCACGCGGACAGAAAACACGAGCACTTGGGGCTGTTCCTCGTCTCCAAGCTCTCGTCGGGATGGGGGTTCGAGCGCGATCAGATCGGGACCACTCGCGTGTGGTGTGAGTTCCCACTCGATTCCGTGGGTGTCTGAGCGGGTGCCGGATGTCGCCAGCACGAGCCGAAGAAGCGGACAAGCTATGCTCCTAGCAACGACCACACGGCGCTGGTGGATGCCGGGCCGGGGGGTTGTCGTTGTAGGCACGGAACGAACAGGGACGGTCGCACGCTCGGCCGTTCATCTCCGGTCCGTCACGAAACCCGTGAATTGGATCGGAGCCGTTCTTGCGTAAATCGACGTCCGCGGACACAGCAGCAGCACCACGAGCCGAGCGCCTGCAGTCGGACCATGGAGCTCCACGCCGGCGGGTGACGGGATCGCCGGTGGGCGCCACCCAGACAGGGGTCAACTCGGTCGGCGCCGAAACCCTCCCCGAGACGCTTCCGTCCTCTTTCTGGCGCAAGCGCCTGGCGGTGTACTCGAAGCCGTCCCTGCGACGAGCGCTGCTCGATCTGGCGACCTCGGTGCTTCCGTACCTCGCGCTGATCGGCGCGATGTACGTGCTCTTCCAGATGTCCATCATCCTCGTGCTGGCCCTTGCGGTGCCGGCTGCCGGCTTCCTGGTCCGTACGTTCATCGTGTTCCACGACTGCGCGCACGGCTCCTTCCTCCCGGCCCGAAGGGCCAATAAATACGTGGGCGTCGCCTGCGCGTTCCTGGTCTTCTCGCCGTTTGGGAGCTGGCGGCACGAGCATGCGGTCCACCACGCCACGGCGGGCGATCTGGATCATCGGGGCAAGGGCGACGTGGAGACACTGACGGTCGCCGAGTACCGCGCCCTGTCCAGATCCGGGCGGCTGGGGTATCGGGTGCTCCGCAATCCGGTCGTGCTGCTGGTGCTCGGACCGCTATGGGCGCTGCTGATCCAGCCCCGGCTGATCCCGGCGTGGGCCCGCCGAAGGTATTGGTTCGAGATCCTGGCTACCGACGTCGCCGTCGTCGCGGTGCTGGGTGGTTTGTGCGTGCTGGTCGGCTGGACCGCAGTGCTGTTGGTCCAGCTCCCGTGCGCGATGCTGGCGGGCGCGGCCGGGATATGGCTTTTCTACGTCCAGCATCAGTTCGACGGCGTTTACTGGCACCGCCACGACGGCTGGAGCTTCGCCAACTCGGCGCTGCGCGGCAGCTCCTACCTGAAGCTCCCGCGAATCCTGCAGTTCTTCACCGGCAACATCGGGCTGCACCATGTGCATCACATGAATCCACACATCCCCAACTACAACCTCCAGCGCGCGCACGATGAGAACCCCATCTTCCAAGCCTCGCCGACGCTCTCGCTGTGGGATGGGATCCGCGCGCTGCGACTCAAGCTCTACGACGAAGAGCTCGGCCGGCTGGTGGGCTTCTCCGCCGCCAACCGCTAACTGGCCTGTCAACCGGTCGCGCCGGGGTTCGGAGTGCTGTGCTCGGGCTCGAGCACGAACACTTCGACGGAGGACTCGCCGAGCGCGCTGGTGCCGCTCAGGAAGGTGCGAACCTTGCGGCCAGTGAGCCTCTCGACAGCGGCAACGAGCTGGTCCTTCATCGCGTGTTGCAGCACGTCACGCCCGAGACGCACCACGTCCGCGCGGCCCGCCGCAACCAGCTTCCGCTCGCCTTTGGTCGCGCCGTTCTCCAGTAGGCAAACGACCACGTCCCCGTCGATGAACGCGCGGGACTTCTCCGAGCCTCTGCCGGTGAACTCCGCGATCAGCTTCCCGAGCTCGTTCGCGATGGCCGCGTTCAGTTGCCCAGCGGGCAACCCGCCGTCGGCACCCGTGGTTCCCTCCATGGTCAGCGTTCTCTCCGCGTCTCTCCGGTGGGAGCAGAACCGCCGCGGGGGCAGCAGAGACGAGAGAAAACCCCGACGAAGGCTTATCGTGTCCGAGCATAGCCGCCGCGGCGTCCGCCGCATAGCGCCCGGCTTGAGCAGGCCCGCTCCCCGCGCTAGCATGCCGAGCACAGCGATCTCCTCTGCGGTCGTCGATCGTAGGCGGGGGTTGCCTCCTCAGAGCGGAACGAGCACCAGGTCACGACGTGGCCAGTGGCTCCCGGTCCGTAGCAGACCGATCAGCCCATGCTTGGGCGGAGGTGCTCGCTCGTGAATGACCCGAAGACAGCTCGGCGCTACCGGCGCGACACGGATCAGGCACAACCGCGTCGAGCGGGAGGAGCGCCACCGTGGTCGTGAGTGGCGGCCCTCCGCGTTCTCGATCAAGCAGCGGTTCGCCGATCTGGCACCGGAGCGCTGTCCGCCGTGCCTGGCGCGGCGCGATCGGTTGGCTCGAGCGCGCGTCGGCGTCGAGAGCGAAGCTCGGCGAGCGAGCGTCGCTGCCCGAAAGCTCGGCTGAGCAGAGCCGACGAGCGTCGTGACGGGGCATCAACGCCTCAGGGCCCGAACACGGTAGGACCGGCCTGGCTTTCGTTGTCGGTGCCGCTGCCACCCAGGGTCTTCTGGGCGCCACCGAGCAATGACGTAGAACTGCCGGTGCTGGAGTTGTTCCATCCGCCGCCGACCCAGGCGCCGTAGCTTCCGGAGGCGGTGTTGCTGTTGCCGCCACTGATCGCCGTGGCCGCGCCCTTGGAGGTGTTCGCCAGGCCGCCCGCGACGGTGTCCGACCAGCCGGGCGCGGTGCACACCCCCGGGTTGCTGTTGGGATTGGCGTTGGCGCCCGCCGTGTTGAAGCAGCCGCCGAGGACCGAGGCATACCAGTCCGTGGCCGCGTTGGCCAGTCCGCCGCTGACCGAGGAATAGGTTCCGGACGCGTCGTTGTTGTAACCACCGCTGACGGAGCCCCCCGAGCCGCTGGCGTGGTTGTTCAATCCACCGCTGACCGAGGCGTAATCGCTCTGGGCATAGTTGCCGTAGCCGCCCGATACCGAGGAGTTCCCCGCGCCGGTGCCGCCAGCGTGATTGTTCGCCCCGCCGGTGACCGACGACGCACCCCCGGATGTGGAGTTCAGGTCGCCGCCCGTGATGGTGTCATCGCCCGGAATGCCGCCGCAATCGGGAGCGCTGGTGAAGCCGTTGCCCTGACCGGTGGCGTTGTAGCAGCCCCCCGCGATCGAGCTGAAGGGCTCTCCCGCGAGGTTGTACTGGCCGCCGGTGATCGTGGCGGCCAGCGCGTTGGACTGGTTGGCCTCGCCGCCGGCGACCTCCGGGAACTTGCCGGTAGAGGTGCAGGCGCTTGGCGGCGTGCCCAGGGTGCCGGATCCTGCGAGGTTGAAGCAGCCGCCGTCGATCGAGGCGTAGTCGGCGGCGGTCTGGTTCTGATATCCGCCCTGGATGCTGCTGTAGGTCCCGTTCGCCTTGGAGTAGCGCCCACCGGTTATCGTGTCGTACGCACCTGAGGCGGTGTTGTTGGCTCCGAAGACCGCGCCGTAGCTGCCGGAGTCTGTGTTGGAGGTGCCCGCGATCAGCGAGCCGTAGCTCGTATACGTCTGATGGTTTCCGAGCACGAGGTTGTGTGAGCCGGTCTGCGAGCCCGGCGATTGGTCGTAGCCGATCACGAGGTTCCCGAGGCCGTTGATCGCCCCGGACGTGGAGCCCGAGCCGGACACGATCTGAACGTTCACTGACGCGAACTGCACCGTCGCCTTCCCGTCGACCCCAGATGCGACATAGGTCGGGGCCAGGACGGCCGTCGAACCGCTCGGGCACGATGGCGTGGTACTCGTGCCCCCGGAGAGCACCGCTTGGCCGGCGGTGGTCGGCACGCACTCCCATCCCGGCGTCACCGCCGCCCGTGCCGCGGATCCTCCGAGCATCCACGCCGCCAGCGTCACCACGGCGGCGCACAAACCCCGCATACGCATCCTCGCTCCCTTCAAGAGTTACTTCGGCCCGCGCGGAGACTACCGCGAGAGCGGGTGCCTCTCCAGCGTGCCGCTGGCACCGTCCGACCGCCGCTACGCCCCAGCGGGGCGCCGCTATCGCCCGGCCCACAATCGGCCGCCGCGAGTGAGCTCGCGCGCGCTCCTGCCCCCGGGGGATGACCGCGCGTGCGAAGGTCGTACTCGACCGCAGAGGTTAGGCTCGCAGTCCGTGAAGCTCTTCTTCGACGACGCGACCTTCGACGGGCAGCTCCAGCGCACGGTTGCGAAGTGCGACCACGGTATGGCGAACGCGGGCGAGTGCCTCACGATCGCCACGGCGATCGAGCCGGGCGATCGCGACAGCTGGCACCGCGCCTTCTCTGAGTTTGCCTCCGAGCTTCGTCGAAAGGCGGCCGAAGCCGAGCGGGCGGGTCACACGGTCACCGCCCGGGGGTACTACCTGCGCGCCACTGAGTACTTCCGCAACGCGTCCTTCTTCCACCGTGACGACCTGGATGCGGACGAGCTCCAGGAGTCATACGCAGCCAGCCGCGAGTGCTTCGCGGCAGCCCTCCCGAACTTGCCGTTCCCCGTCACGCGGTTCGAGGTAGAGGGAGCCGACGGGCCCTACGGCGGATATCTCGCGCTGCCCGATCCGGCACCCGAGGAGGCGGTGCCGACCGTGATCATGCCCGGCGGCTACGACGGCACCGCCGAAGAGGGCTATCCACTGCTGGTCGAGGCGGCGGGCCGGGGCTACGCGGCACACAGCTTCGACGGCCCAGGCCAGGGCGGGACGCTGTACGAGCAACGGGTGTTCATGCGCCCGGACTGGGAGAACGTGCTGCCGCCGGTGTTCGACGCGCTGGCCTCGCTCCCGCCGATCGACGAGTCGCGGATCACGTTGCTCGGGCGAAGCTTCGGGGGTTACCTCGCACCCCGCGCCGCAGCCGGCGAGTCGCGACTGGCGGCGCTGATCGTCGACCCCGGGCAGTACGACGTCGGCGGCGCGATGAAGGACCGCCTTCCCCCCGAGCTCGTCGAGCGCATCGCCGAAGACTCTCCGGAAGCCAGTGCCGCCTTCGATGCACTGCTCCAGGTCGAGCCGCTTCGTCAGCTGTTCCTCCCGCGGATGACGGCCCACGGCGCCGCCACCGTTCAGGACTACGTGCGGTCGCTGCTCGAGTACACCAACGAGCACTACGCCGAGCGGATCGGGTGCCCCACACTGGTCTGCGACAACGAGACCGATCTGATCTCGACCGGGCAGGGCCAGCGGCTTGCCGAGCATCTGAGGTCTCCAACCGACTTCGTCCGCTTCACGGCCGGCGAGGGAGCGGAAGGCCACTGCGAGGGCATGGCGGCCGTGGTGTTCTTCGCGCGGGCGTTCGACTGGCTCGATCGCACCCTGTCGCGCGGCTGAGCGAACGACTCGGTGGGCCGTCCGGCACCGCGGCTACGGTCAGGCGGCCATGGGGTGGATCAAGCGCATCCGGCTCCGCTGGGTCGTTGCCGCCTACTTCGCCGCCGGCCAGGTGTACGTCTGGTGGCAGTACCTCGCGATAACGCCGGGCCACACGCGGACCCCCGCCGAGGTGATCATCCCGGCGGTCCTCGAGATCGTCACCGCACTTGTGATCGCGGGTTACGTGATCCTGACCTACCGATCGCTTATCTGGGTCATGCTCGCCACGCTGAACGCGATCGTGCTGCTGATCGTCGACTTCGCAACCTGGTACGTCTCGATCGGAACGACGGCGAACTGGGCGCCTCGCCTGACGCGGTTCGACGGGCTCGCGGTCGCTCTCGGAACGCTGACGACCGCCGGGGCTCCCGGAATCGTCCCGCACTCGGAGCTCGCGCGCCGGATCATCACGACCCAGTTGGTCGTCGACATCGTCGCGGCGATCGTTCTGTTCGGGCTGCTCGTCGGCAGGTTCGCGAGCCGGTGGCAGACCCTCGGTCGTACATCTGTCGAGCACTAAAGCCGCACCGCCGCCCTCGCCGTTAGCATTCGCGACGGGGCACATGGCATCCGTCCTCTACCGGCTTGGCGGCTGGACCTACGATCACCGGCGCACCGTTGTCGCGATCTGGGTCGCGGTGTTGGTCGCGCTCGGGGTCTTGGCGGCCGCTTTCGGCGGGCACGTCAGCAACTCGTTCTCGGTTCCGGGAACCGAGAGTCAGCGCGCGCTCAACCTGCTGAACAAGGAGTTCCCCGGAAGCGGCGGCGCGACGGCACGGATCGTGTTCGCGGCCCCGCCGGGCCACACCCTGGCCGAGCCGCGGTACCGGTCGCTGATCGCGCCGACGATCCGCCTCGCAAAGCAGGTGCCGCAGTCCGTCGGGGGCTCCGCCGCATTCCGTCAGAGCTTCCAGCTCTCGAGCGACCGGCGGATCGGGTTTGCCGACCTACAGTTCTCGGTCCCCGTCGACAAGATCTCGAACAGCACGAAGGCTGCCCTGGCGAGGGTCGCCGGGCCGGCCCGCCGCGCCGGGCTGGAGGTCGAGTACTCGGGAGGGGTGGTCACCACCCACTCGAGCGGCGAGGGGTTCGGCGACGTCATCGGCCTGGCGGTGGCGTTCGTGGTGCTGCTGATCGTGTTCGGCCGGGCGCTGCCGGCGCTGCTGCCGTTGATCACGGCGATCGTTGGCGTCAGCGCTGGACTGCTCGTGATCAACATCGCGGCGAGCGCCGTCGACGTGTCCTCGACCACGCCGACGCTGGCGGTCATGCTCGGGCTCGCGGTCGGGATCGACTACGCGCTGTTCATCCTCACCCGGCATCGCCAGCACCTGCTGGAGGGGCTCGAGCCGCGGGAGGCTGCCGCGCGGTCGGTCGCGACCGCCGGTGGCTCGGTCACGTTCGCAGGGACGACCGTAGTGATCGCGTTGCTCGGCCTCGGCGTCGTGGGCATCCCGTTCCTGACCGTGATGGGGTTCGGGGCCGCGGCGACGATCGTGATCGCCGTGCTGATCGCGCTGACGCTCGCGCCCGCCCTGCTCGGGTTCTCGGGCGCCCGGCTGCAGAAGGGTAAGCACATCGACCCGCGCACCTCGATAGGCCATCGCTGGGCGGAGTTCGTGGTGCGCCACCGGATCTGGGCCGCGCTCGGCGTGATCGTGGTTTGCCTCGCGGTCGCGATTCCGGCCCTTCACATCCGCCTCGGGCTGCCCGACGATGGGACCAAGCCGAAGGACACGACCGAGCACAAGGCGTACGAGCTGCTCTCGCAGGGCTTCGGGCCGGGCTACAACGGTCCGCTGCTGGTGGTGTTCACCGGCAACCCGCAGGACATCGAACGGTTCGGAGCGCAACTCCAGACTGCTGCCCAGGGCTTGCGCAACGTCGCGCAGGTCTCGGATCCGGTCCCGAGCCCGAATGGAAGCGTCGTGATCGTGCAGGTGACGCCGCGCACTAGCCCCCAATCGGAGGCCACCAAGACACTCGTTCAGGACATCCGCGCCAGGGCCAGGCCGTTGAGTGAGTCGGGCGTGAACGTGCTCGTCACCGGCACCACCGCTATCAACATCGACACTGCGGACAAGCTCGCGGCGGCGCTGCCGGTGTTCCTGCCGCTGATCGTGATCCTGTCGGTGATCGTGCTGATGCTCGTATTCCGGTCCGTGCTGGTGCCGGTCAAGGCGGTGGTCGGCTTCCTGCTGACGATCGCCGCGGCGTTCGGCTTCGTCGTATGGATCTTCCAGGATGGGAACCTCAACGGCGTGCTCGGCGTGCCGGCGACCGCTCCGGTCACGAGCTTCCTACCAATCATCATGATCGCGATCCTGTTCGGGCTGGCCATGGACTACGAGGTGTTCCTCGTCTCGCGCATGAGGGAGAGCTACCTGCGCACCAAGGAGGCGGTTCCCTCGGTGGTCGAGGGATTCTCCGCGTCATCCCGGGTGGTGACGGCGGCCGCGATCATCATGTTCTCGGTGTTCGCGAGCTTCGTCTCGGGCGATGACCTGATCATCAAGTCGTTCGGGGCGGTGCTTGCGTTCGGCGTGCTGGTCGACGCGTTCCTGGTGCGGATGACGCTGGTGCCCGCCGTGCTGGCCATGCTGGGCGACCGCGCCTGGCATTTCCCGCGCTGGCTCGACCGGCACGTGCCGGACCTCGACGTGGAAGGCGAGCAGCTGATCGAGGAGCTCGAGCGCAAAGGGGACGACCGGCCGGACGTGGCGGCGCTCCCCGTCGAGCCCGCACCCGCCGCGGCCGACTAGTCTGGAAGCAGAGGGACCCAGGGTCCCGGATCGCGACCCACCAGCGTCCCTCGGGTGATCGCTTGCGTGCCGAACCGGTCGCGGATGCTGTCGAGCGTCTCGTCGAGCTCGCGCACGCGCTCGAAAGGCAGCCGCAGCTGTAACCCGCCCTGGTCGCTCAGGTTGGTGAGCGCGATCCCGATCAACGTCAGACCGCGGCGCGAGATCATCGGCATCGACAGGGTCAGGAGCTCGGACGCGAGCGCGAAGATCGTGTCGGTCCTGGCGGTCGGCTCGAGCATGGTCGAGGAGCGTGTGGCCCGCGAAAAGTCCACAAAGCGAAGGCGCAGCACGACTGTGCGGCAGACCCGGCGGGCGGCTCGCAACCGGCGGGTCACGCGATCGACGAGGATCATCAGCACCGCCTCGAGCTCCTCCCTGGGCCGGGCGCGGCGCCCGAGCGCGCGCTGGGCGCCGATCGATCGCCTCCTCCCGCGGGTTCTGACCGGGCGGGGGTCGCGGTTGTGCGACAGCGCGTGGAGGTGACGGCCGGCTGCGCGCCCGAGCATCGCGACCAGCGCCCCCTCGTCGAGGTCCGCCACCTGGGCGACGGTCTCGATGCCACGGGACCTGAGCTTGCCGGCGGTGACCCGGCCCACTCCCCACAGACGCTCCACGGGCAGCGGGTGCAGGAAGGCGAGCTCGCCGTCCGGCGGCACCACCAGCAGGCCGTCCGGCTTGGCGACGGCGCTCGCGACCTTGGCGAGGAACTTGGTCCGCGCCACCCCGACGCTGATCGGGAGCCCGACCTCCTCGCCGACCTCGCGCCGCAGCCGCACCGCGATCTGTGCCGGGGTACCCGAAATGCGCTCGAGCCCCCGGACGTCCAGGAACGCCTCGTCGATCGAGAGGGCCTCGACGACGGGCGCGAAGCGCTCGAATACCGCGAACACGGCCTTGCTCGCTTCGCTGTAGGCGGTCATCCTCGGGGGGACGACCGCCGCATGGGGACAGAGCCGCCGGGCCTGAATGCCGCCCATCGCGGTCTTGACCCCATGCGCCTTGGCCTCGTAGCTCGCCGCGAGCACCACCCCCGCCCCGACGATCACCGGCCGGCCGCGAAGGCGAGAATCGTCGCGCTGCTCGACCGACGCGTAGAACGAGTCGAGGTCGGCATGAAGGATCGTGGCCATCTCCGGCACGAACATATGTTCGTACTCGCACCGGACACCACGGTGAGCGGCCGAGCTGGAGGCCCGGCCGCCCGACCTTCTCGCAGGCTACTCGCGCAGGGCGCTCACGACGGTGGAACCGGGGAGTCCGTGCCGGCGCCGGCGCAGTAGCCCGTTCCCTCGTTGGCGGCGTTGCTCCATAGCGCCTGAACGGCGAAGCGGGAGCCAGCGTTCCCCCTGATGTTGCCCATCGCGCCCGGGATCGGCTCGACCGGCCCGGTGCCGGTGATCAGGTTCTCGCCGACCCACGCGCACTTGTCGCCGTTCTCGTTGGCGTCGACCGTGTCGTACCAGCCGCCGAGATACGTCGGGCTCGAGCCGACGACGTCCTCGGCGCCGGGGTCGGTCACCGTCTCCTCGATCTCGTGACCGAGGACGATCGAGTTGCCGTCAAGCTTGCCACGGGCGTCGGTGTTGACCGCGTTCTCGCCGCACACGTTGAAACCGCCCGAGTTGATCGCCAGCTGATAGGGGATGTTGCTGTAGGAAATCCCCTGCTGCTCGCCGTTGTAGGCATTGCTCTCGATCCCGGGCCAGGTGTAGTCGTGGAATGCGCAGTAGCCCTGGGAGAGCGCGTTCGGATCGCTCAGTCGCCGAGGCTGGACGATGATGATGTTGGCGTTGCTCAGGCTGGTGAGGCCGAAGTGGCGAACACCGGCCTGCGCCTCCTTGCCCAGGACGGTGAGCGTGTTCCTCGGGCCGGCCCGGTTGTTCAGCGACGTCTTCGGCAGCGTGTTGGGATCGGTGTCGTCGACCCAGATGCCGGCGAGCTGCTCGGTCGGGTTCCTGATGCGCTGCTGGGCTCCGGAGGAGGTCGTCTGGTAGTACTGGCCTTGTACGCCTGCCCAGCGAGTCCCGCCCATCTGCTGGACGAAGTCCGCCATGTACTTGCCGGCGCCGTCGGGATCACAGGGCAGGGTCGCGGTGAACGGACCCTCGGCGATGGTCTCGGGCGCGCACCTGGCGCTGTCCTGCCATGCTCCGCTCTGGCCCCAACCCCAGTAGACCAGGTACTCCTTGGGCGACACCTGGACGTGACCGCCGTAGTAGGCCATGTTCCCCGGCCACGGGAGCGTGGTCGCGAACAGCTCGGGCACCGGCGTGCACGACACGGTTGGGTACTGCGGACACGGCGGCGGCGGCGGATTGACGTCCCGCGCGGCCCGCTGCTGCTCCGCCTCCTTGGTGATCGTCGGCATGTAGATGGGGTTCGCCGAAGCTCCACCGGCCCATACGAGCGCCGTTGCGATGGCTACGACTGCGCTCCCACTCGCCATCCGAAGATGCTTTGACAAGGCTTCTCCCGTGGTCCTGGTTCCGTCGCCCGGCGCTAACCGGACGCCTGCTCAGTCAAAGAAACGTGCGTCGTGGCTAGAACTGTCGGCCATGGGGTATCTGCCTGCGCATGGAGGCGCCTTCGAGGCACGATCTGGCGCGCAATAGCGTGCTCCACTACCTGATGATCATCAGGGCGGCCAGAGCCTTCGGGCTCGCGGATGCCGAGATCGCGGCCGTAGCAGGCCGGTTCGACCCGCTACAGCCCCGATGCCTAGAGCTCGCCGACGCCCTGGCCGACCTGATCCTCGCCCGCTCAGAGATTTAGCCGGCGGGCGGGGTGTCGCCCCTCAGCCGGCCCGCGACGGCTTGATGTTCTGATTCAGCCGGAACAGGTTGTCCGGGTCGTACTGGTCCTTCAGCGCCACGAGCCGGGCGTATTTCACAGGCCCATAGGTCGACCGCACGCGTTCCTCGCCTCCGTCGGAGGTGAAGTTCAGATACACGCCGGTCGTGGCGTGCGGGGCGAGATCCGCCGACAGCTCCTTTGCCCAGGCAACGTGGGCATCCTCGGTCTCCTGACCGGGCTCCATCCACATCGACAGCGCGTGATAGCACCAGCGCACGTCGCGGCGGCCGAGAGCGGAGTCGTCCTCGCCCACCCTGCCGATCGCGCCGCCCAGCGGCTCGAGCAACAGCTGGACCATGGGGCCAGGACGGTCTGCCCCGTGCTTGACGAACTTCGCGATGGCCTCATCGCTCAGCTCCTCGAGGAACTCGGCCTTCATGTAGGCGCGGGTGCCGTACGGACCGCCGGCGTCGAGCATCGACTGAAGCGCCGCGTAGGGCATCGGCTGGACCATGTCCATCACGGGTTGCGCGGCCTCTCGGATTGGTGCCAGGACCCGCTCGCCCTCTTCGTGATCGCCCGTCCAGCAGACGATCATCCCCACGATCGGCTTGAAGTGCATCTCGGGCGGGACGAAGGGCTCCGGGGGAGCGCTGATGAACGCGATCGCGGCCCCAAGATCCTCGGGCGCCTCGCGCATGTAGTCGCGCATGAAGGCGACGATCGCCTGCGCGCGGTCGGGCAAAGAGACGAGCATCCCGCCGTAGATCAGCGGCCCCACCTGGTGCAGGCGGTATTCGAAGGTCGTGACGATCCCGAAGTTGCCGCCCCCTCCGCGAATGCCCCAGAACAGCTCGGGATTCTCCTCGGCGCTCGCGCGGACCACCCGGCCGTCGGCGGTCACCAGCTCGGCGGCGAGCAGGTTGTCCGCGGTCAGGCCGCACTTGCGCTCGAGCCACCCGCTCCCGCTTCCCAGAGTCAGCCCGGCGATCCCGGTGGTCGAGAAGCGGCCGCCTGTCACCGCCAGGCCGTGCTCCTGCGTAGCGGCGTCGAACTGACCCCAGGTGGCCCCGGCCCCGGCCCGCGCCGTCCGAGCCTCGGGATCGACCTCGACCGAGTTCATCTCCGAGAGATCGATCACGAGGCCGTCGTCGCACGTGCTGTGTCCGGCTGCGGAGTGTCCGCCGCCGCGCACAGCGACCGTAAGGCCCGCCTCGCGGGCGAAGTTCATCCCATCGACGACGTCCTCCACGCTCCGGCAGCGCGCGATCAGAGCCGGGCGGCGGTCGAACAGGCCGTTCCACACCACGCGCGCCTCGTCGTAGCCCTCGTCGCCCGGCTGCAACAGCCGGCCGCTGAATCGCGGCGCCAGTTCCTCGACTGCGCCTGCGAGTACCGTGCGCTCCATGAGCCCCTCCTCGTTAGATCGGAATCGCCGACCATGCCCCGCGATCGACGCTGAGGATTGTTCTGCGAGGACGGCCGGATGTCAAGGCCGGCGGCCGTGACCCGGGTCGAGATTCCCCGGCACGACCTCGCCGGGGTACGCGCCAACAACCCAGGGCCCTTCACCCTGACCGGGACGAACTCCTGGGTGGTGGGGCGCGACCCCGCGTGGCTGGTGGATCCGGGCCCCGCCCTCGACGACCACGTCGAGGCGGTCGGGGCCGAGATCGCCAAGCGGGGAGGGCTCGGCGGCATCGTCCTGACCCACGACCACGCCGATCACGCCGAGGCCGTCCAGCCGATCCGGGAGCGGTTTCCCGGCGCGCCGCTGGCCGCCGCCCGGGGCGAGGTCGACGTACGGTTGGCCGAGGGCAGCCGGATCGGTCCGTTCGAGGCCATCGAGACGCCCGGTCACGCTCCCGACCACCTGGCGTTCGTCGCAGGCGGTACCGCGTTCACGGGCGACGCGGTCCTGGGGGAGGGCAGCGTGTTCGTGTTTCCGTATCCCGGCGCGCTCGGCGCGTACCTGGACGGCCTCGAGCGGCTGCGCGGCCGCGATCTCGAGCTGCTTCTCCCCGGGCATGGGCCGCCGGTGGACGACCCCGCGGCCAAGCTCGAGGAGTACGTCTCTCATCGGCTGGAACGCGAGCGGCGGCTGCTCGCCGCGCTGGCTGCGGGCAAGCGCTCGGTAGACGAGCTGCTCGACGACGTGTGGGACGACGCTCCGGACGCGCTGCGAGGAGCGGCGGCGTGGACGCTCGCGGCCCACCTCGACAAGCTCGAGGCGGAGGGAAGGCTGCCCGAGGGCGTCGAGCGTCCGGAGCTCAGGCTCTAGCTTCGGCCAGCCTGCGCCGCGCGAGCTCCATCGCGGCAGTGAGCGGGGTCGCGCTCATCGACTCGGCGTCGTCGAAGATCTGCCGCAGCGTGTCGGCGATGCCCCTGACCCGGCCGCGGGCGGCTGCCGGCTCGTATCCCCGGAGCTCCTCCGCGATGTTGATCAGCCCTCCGGCGTTCACCACGAAGTCGGGCGCCCATAGGACCCCCCGGGCGGAGAGCATGTCGGCCACCCGGTCGTCGGCCAGCTGGTTGTTCGCCGCGCCGGCCACGATCTGGCATCGGAGTCGCGGCACGATCTCGTCGTCGAGCACACCCCCGAGGGCGCAGGGGGCGAGGATCTCGACGTCGGCCTCGAGCGCGCGCTCCGGCGGAACCCACCGCGCGCCCAGCTGCTCGGCGAGGCGGCGGCGGGACGCGTCCACGTCGGACACGATCAGTCTCGCCCCGGCACGATGGCACCGTTTGGCCAGCCGGGAGCCGACGTGGCCGAGCCCGATCACGCACATCGTCCGACCACGCAGCGAGCCGGTCGAGAACACACGCTCGCAGCAGGCGCGGATCGCGTACTCGACGCCGAGCGCCGTGAGCGGGCTCGGATCCCCGGACCCGCCGCGGCCGCGCGCGAGTCCGACTACGTGCTTGGTGCGCTCGGCGATCACCGACATGTCGCGGCTCGAGGTCCCCACGTCCTCCGCGGTGATGTAGCGGCCGCGGACTGCCTCAACCGTGTCCGCGAAATCGAGCAGGGCCGCGTGCCGCCGTTCCGACGGAAGCGCTCCGTGCGACGGCACCATGATCACTCCCTTCCCGCCGCCCAGGGGGAGGTCCGCGACTGCCGCCTTGTACGTCATGGTTCGCGACAAGCGCAGTACGTCGCGAAGCGCCTCGCGCGAGTCGTCGTAGGCCCACATCCGGCAGCCGCCGAGCGACGGGCCCCGCGACGTGGAGTGAACCGCCACGAACGTGAACAGACCGGAGCGGCGCCCGCGGCGGACGAGGACCTCCTCGTGATCGAGCTTCTCCGGGTAGCGGTCGATCGTCCTATCGGCCGACGGCCGGAAGCTGCCGTCGGTCGCCTGCCGGACCCGTCACTGGGGCGGGCTGATGCTCGCGCCGCCCGATGGGGGCGTTCCGGAGCCGGAGCCGGAGCCGGTGTCCGGCGAGGTTCCGGTGCTCCCGGTCGAGCCACCGGAGCCGGTGCTGCCACCGGAATCGGTACCGGCGCCCGAGCTGTCCGAAGAGCTCCCGGAGGAGGACGAGCTGCCCGTCCCGGTCGATCCGGACGAGGAGCCGTTCTGAGTCTGTGAGCCAGTCGTCGATGAGCTCGAGCCTGAGCTGCTCTGGGTGCCGGTGGTCGTCGAGGAGTCGGTCGAGCCGGGGCTCGTCGACGTGGTGGCAGACGACGAGGGGTACGAGCCCGCGTTGAGCGTCGCGGTAACCGAAGAGCCCGGATCGGTGAGCGTCGTGGAGCCGGGGCGCGAGGCCGCGGGCGTGGACGCGGCCGGCGGGGACGCCGACCCGGGCGCCGAGTGAGCGGGCCTCGGTCGCGCCTTGCCTCTCGTCGCCTGCGACGCCGGGCCGGCGCCGGCCGGCGCGAGCACCGAGACGCCCACTGCGGCGGCCGCGGCGTCCTGCGGAGTGGAAGCCACGGAGGACGCGATTCGCTCGAGTTGCGTGGAGAGCGTTCCGGCGCTCTGAACCTTCGCTGCCGCGCGCGAGGCCGTGGGCTGAGCCGGAGGGCTCGAGATCGCAACTGCGCCGCCGGCCGTCGCGACGGCCGCAGCCAGCAGCGTCGCCACGTGGCCTGAGCCGACCGCGATCGCACCCGATGCGACCGCGCTGCCACCACCGGCCGCACCGCCGAGCGCCGCAACTCCACCCCCCGCGGTCGCGCCGCCGGCGCCGCTGGCGGTGGCCCCGCTGCTCGCCCCGGCACCGCCGGAGAGCCCGAGCGTCTTCGCCAGCAGCCCGATCGGACCAAGCGGTGCGAGGGCCGCCAGGCGCCGGTCGACCACGCGCAGCTCCCGCCTGAAGCTGCGGCAGCCGGCGCAGTCACGCATGTGCCGCTTCGCTGTCGCGTTCGGTCGCACGCCGCGATCGTGGGCGCCCACTAGCTCCTGCTTGATCTCCGAGCAGGCCGTGTCCCTGGCCTCGGCCGCCTGGGCAAGGGCCATCCTCGCCCGCACCAGCAGCGACTTGACCGCTGGCACGGACACCCCGAGCGCGCACGCCAGCTCGGTGTAGGACATTCCGCCCATCTCGCGCATCAGCAGGGCGGAGCGCTGCTGCTCGGGCAGCCGGCGCACGTCGACGATCAGGCGACGCAGCGACTCCCGCCGGTCGGCTTCGGCGACAGGATCGTGAAACGCCCGGCCGGTGAGCTGCAGGACCTCGGGGGTCGGTGGGGAGGGCCGGCGCAGCTCGTCGACGCAGCGGTTGTGGGCCACCCGGAACAGCCACGCGCGGAGCGCGAGCCGTCGCTCGCTCGAGCGCAGTCCGGAGTACGCGCGGACGAACACATCCTGCAGCGCGTCTTCGGCATCCTGCCCGCGTGGGAGCATCTGCCGCGCGTAGGCCAGCAGCCGCTTCTCGTAGCGGTCGTGAATGACCCGGAACGCCTCGTCGTGCCCGGCCCGGAAGAGGGCGACGAGCTGCTCGTCCGAGCGCAGGCGAAGCAGCGGGATTCCGATCGCGATCCGGTGACGCGCGAGCCCAGCCGGTGCTTGAAGTGTCGAGGCTTCCACGCGATCTCCCCTAGAGCACCTTAACGCAGGCGCCGGAGGAAAGTTCTCTGTCTGGACGGAAATCCGGCGCGTGTCAGGATAGCGACACCATCACGTGCTTGATCTCGGTGTAGTCCTCGAGCGCGTAGACGCTGAGGTCCTTGCCGTAGCCGGATTGCTTGAACCCGCCGTGAGGCATCTCCGAGGCGAGCGGGATGTGGTCGTTGACCCAGACGCAACCGAACCGCAGGGCGGCGGAAACTCGCATCGCGCGACCCACGTCGCGCGTCCAGACGGAGGCAGCCAATCCGTAAGGAGTGCCGTTGGCCCAGGCGATCGCCTCCTCCTCGTCGGAGAAAGGCTGCACGGTGATCACCGGACCGAAGATCTCGCGCTGGATCATCTCGTCGTCCTGCCTTAGGCCCGCGACCACGGTCGGCTCGAGGAAGAAGCCCGGACCGTCGGGCTCGCTTCCCCCCGTGGCGATCTCGGCGTGGTCGGGGCGGCGCTCGAGGAAGCCCTCGACGCGCTGGCGCTGCCTCGAGGAGTTGAGAGGCCCGAGCGTCGTGTCCGGGGAGCGCGTGTCACCGAGCACGAGCCCGTTTGCCTGCTCGACCAGTCCGGACACCACGTCGTCGTGCACGCGGGCGCTCGCCAGCACCCGGGTGGCGGCGGTGCAGTCCTGGCCGGCGTTGTAGTACCCCGTCCCGGCGATCGTCTCCATCGCCGTCGCCATGTCCACGTCGTCGAACACGACCACCGGGGCCTTGCCGCCGAGCTCCAGATGGACGCGCTTCAGCGTGTCGGCGGCGTTCCGCGCGATCCACTTGCCGGTGTCGACCGACCCGGTTAGCGACACCATGTCGACTTCGCCGTGGGTCACAAGCGCTTGACCCGCCGGGTCTCCGTGACCGGTGATGACGTTGAGCACGCCGGCGGGCAGGATCTCGGCCGCGTACTCTGCGAGCTTGAGCGTGGTCAGCGGCGTGGTCTCGGCGGGCTTGAGCACGACCGTGTTTCCGGCCGCGAGCGCGGGCCCGATCTTCCAGATCGCCATCATCAGCGGGTAGTTCCACGGGGTGATCTGGCCGATGACGCCCACCGGCTCGCGGCGGATGATCGACGTGTACCCGGTGACGTACTCGCCGGCGGAGCGGCCCTCGAGCGAGCGGGCCGCGCCGGCGAAGAACCGCAGGTTGTCGACCATGAACGGGATCTCGTCCTCGCGGAACGCGGCGATCGGCTTGCCGGCGTTGTCGGATTCGAGCTCGGAGATCTCCTCGGAGTGCTCCTCGAGCGCGTCGGCAAGCTTGAGCAGCGCGAGCGCCCGTTCGCCGGGTGTCGCGGTCGACCACTCGGGGAACGACTCGCGGGCGGCCTTGACCGCTCGGTCGACGTCCTCGGCCGAGGACAGCGGTGCCTCTGCAATCGCCTCGCCTGTGGCGGGGTTGAGCACGGGCTCGCTCTGGCCCTCGGCGGGATCGACGAATTGCCCGCCGATGAAGTTCTGAAGGGTGGTGGTCGTCGACATTGCCCGACTCAAACCTACCACCGGCATTGCTGTGCGGGAAGGAGCAGGCGATACTCTCGATCCCACAAGATGGACCCTGCCTCTGGCATCGGAATCCCAGTGGCGTTCGGCGCGGGGCTGATCTCGTTCCTCTCGCCATGTGTGCTGCCTCTAGTACCGGGCTACATCTCCGCGGTCGCCGGCGTCGCCCCCGCGCAGGTGCGCGCACGGCGCGTGATCGGGCCGAGCCTGGCGTTCTGCGCCAGCTTCTCGGCGATCTTCATCGCGCTCGGCCTGCTCGGTCAGCAGGCGCTGCGCGGGGCGCTGACGGGCCCGGCAGCGCTGAAGGTGTCCGGCGCGATCATCATCGCGATGGGGATCCTGTTCGTGCTGGCCCCGTTCGTGCCGCGGATGTCCCGGGAGTGGCACGTCGACGCGCTGATGAAGCGCGCGGGGCGCGGTGGGCCGGTCGTGACGGGGGCCGCGTTCGCGCTCGCGTGGACGCCGTGTACCGGACCGACGCTGGGGGCGATCATCACCGCCGCGGGGGCCTCCAAGTCGGCGGCCCACGGCGCCTTCCTGCTGGCGGTGTACTGCGCGGGGCTGGCGGTCCCGTTCCTGCTGACTGCGCTCGCGTTCGGCTCGATGACCTCCGCGCTCGCGGTCGTGCGCCGGCACTATCTGGTCGTGATCGGTGCGGGCGGGGTCGTGCTCATCGGCATGGGGGTCCTGATCTGGACCGGCGAGTTCACGCAGCTGAACATCACCGTGAGCCACTGGCTCCAGGGGCTGGGGCTGCCGAACCTGAATTCGGACACGTAGGGGGCGGTCGCCGGGGGGCGCGACGGGGCGGCTCGGCGCGAGGTGAGGCGGTGCGCTGGGGCGGACAAACGTCACAATCGTGCGCGGCGCACCCAGGCGTGTGACGTAGTGCGCCCCTGAGCCGCAGTACGTCACAACCGCACGACTCGCGCGCGTGCTTGTGACGTTCTGCCGCTGGTTGGCGATGGTCGTTGGCTCCGGCGGGAGGCCGCCCGCCGGTCTCCGGCCAGGCCGCCCGCCGGTCTCCGGCCAGGCCGCCCGCCGGTCGCCGCCCCGCCCGCCCCGCCCGCCCCGCCCGCCGCGCTCCGGCTTAGGCAACCCTAACCTGGTAGCCTCATCCTCGTCCGACTATTAGGGTCCCCTAACTCTTCGTAAGGCATTGTCGTTCGCCGAAACCGCAGCGCTGGGAGCCCTCGCGGGGTTCACCATCTACTTGGGGCTGCCGGCGGGGCGGATGCAGCTGCTCGGAAGCCGGGGCCGAGTCGCGCTGGCGATGTTCGCGGTCGGGATCCTCGCCTTCATCTTCGTCGACGTCCTCTCCAACGGGCTCGGGATCGTCGACAACCAGCTCGACCTCGTGAAGCACCACCACGGGTCGGTCGCCTACCTGATCTGGCTGGTGGTCCTGCTCGGCGCGGGATTCGTGGCCGGCAGCGCCGGGCTGGCGATGCTGGAGCAGCGGATCCGGCCGGTGGGAGCGCGAACGCCGCCGATCGCCGGGGGGGCGGGGCCTGCGGCGCTTCCCGCCACGGCTACCGAGGCCGACACGCTGGAGCACGAGCTCGACCTCGCTCGGCGCCGGGCGCTCCGCCGAGGGCTGACGATCGCCGCCGCGATCGGGGTGCACAACTTCGCCGAGGGGCTGGCGATCGGGGTCTCCGCACGGGCGGGCTCGATCAGCCTCGCCACGGTGCTGATCATCGGGTTCGCGCTGCACAACGCGACCGAGGGGTTCGGCATCGTCGGGCCGCTCGGGGAGGTCACGCCCTCGTGGAAGTGGCTCGGGATCGCCGGGCTGGTCGCGGGTGCACCCACCTTCCTCGGCTCGATGGTCGGATACGCGGTCACCAGCGACCCGCTCGAGCTCGCGTTCTACGCGCTTGCCGGAGGCGCGATCCTGTACGTGATCGGCGAGGTGTGGAACGCCATGCGCCGGCATGGTCACCGGGAGCTGGGGCTGCTGATGCTGACCGCCGGCTTCATGATCGGTGTGATCACCGACTTGATCGTCACCTACGGCGGGGGTTGATACCTAGCCGGGGCGCCGGAACCGGGGCCATCGCGCTGCTCGCGGCAACCCCGGCGACGCTCGGCGCGGCGCGCCTGCGGCCGCCGCATGCATTCCAGCCGTGACGGCCGGTCTCAGATCAGACCCTGCGACCGGGCAGCGCTGATCGTCTCGTCGAGCGTCTCGGCCGCGTCGTGCTTGGGACGCCAGCCGAGCTCGCGGCGCGTCTTGGCGGTGTCCATCAGCACGGGCACCCGGAGGCTCTCGATCCACTGCGCCTGGGCGGGCACCATCGGCGCGCGGGCGATCACCTCGGCCACGCCGTCGAGCGCGCTGTCGGGAATCGGGACGCTGTACCAGCCGAGCGCGCTCGCGAGCTCGGACATCGTCAGCTCGCCCGTTCCCGCCAGGTTGTAGACCCCGGGCTCGCCCCGCCCGAGGACGGCGGCCCGAAGCGCATCGGCGACGTCGTCGTGATGGACGAGCTGGAACTTCACTCCCGGATCCGGGATCACTGGCTTCAGGCCCGGCATGCGCTCCAGGGCCTGGGCGATGACGTCGGCCAGCCCGGCGTTGCGCAGCAGCTCGCGGGCCTGGACGTACGGGATCAACCGGATCATCGCCAGCGCGTCGGGGCCGGCGACGATGCACGGCCGGAACACGTACGCCTCGGTGCTCGAGCCTTCGATCACCTTTGCCAGCGCGTCCTCGAGCTTTGCCTTCTGCCGCGAGTAGTAGTGGCGGTCGGTGCCCCGCGGCGGAACGTCCTCGGTGAGCAGTGGCGGGTTGTCGGCGTGGAATCCGTACGCCGCCACCGAGGAGGCGTACACGAGGCGCTTGGCGCCGGCGTCGACCGTGGCTCCGAACACGTTGCGCGACCCCTCGAGGTTGACCTGCTCGGTGTCCTTGAGCCCGCCCACGATCAGGAAGGCCAGGTGCACCACGACATCGGCGCCGGCGACGAGCTCGTCGAGCGCCTGGCGATCGAGCACGTCACCCTGGCGGTACTCGGTCCGCCGAAGCCCGTGGGCGGACGGGTCGAACGGGCGCCGGGCCATGGCCAGGATCCGGCCTACGGTGCGAGAGCGCTCCAGGCTTCTCAGCAGCGACCGCCCGATGTCACCGGTAGGGCCGGTGACCGCGACCGTCAGCTTCGGCGTGCTGGGTGTGCGGGACTGAGGCATTCAGCTGCGCCGCGCGAGCTCTCGCTTGGCCGTCCTGCGGAAGCGGCGCGCCTTGGCCGCGTTCTGGCGGAGCATCGCCAGCCGTGACTTGGGCGCCTCGAAGCCACCGATCAGCTTGTGCGGCATCAGCACCCAACCGTCATCGCCGGGGACGAGATCGCCTCGGACCTGGAAGTTCTGCTGCCAGGTGAACTGGTCGTTGTGGGAGTGGGCGGTCAGGCAGGCAAGGCCCGCCTGCAGGGGAACAGCCGTCGGCGCACCCTCGATCCGAACCCGGCCGGCCGCGCGGTCGGCGCGAACCGGAATGCGGACCGAGAACGGAAAGCCATCCGGGCAGACGATCGACAGGACCGCGGTCGGGTGGGTGGTGCCGAGCTCGTCTAGCCGCGGGTCCCAGGCGCGCCCACCGCCTCCGGGGTCGGCGTGGAAGCGCTCCTGCTCCTCCGAGTGACCCGAGCGCACCTCCTCCATGTGAGTGTCGTACAGCTGGGGCTCGGCCGAGACCTCGCCGCGGGGCCAGACGTAGACGCGCTCCGGGCGAACGTGGATGTAGACGCGCGTGAAGTACCAGGAGAGGAAGCGGCGTACCGGCTCGGGCGGCAGCTGCTTCGAGATCGCCGGCAGCTTCTCCGCGGACTCGCGCGCGTACCGAGCGCGGTTGGCCTCCAGATCGCGGTCGTCCACGTCCGCCGAGCCCTGCACCAGCACCATCGGGGGGTCCGCCAGCCCGCTGCCCGTCGGGTCCGAGAACAACAGCGACACCAGCGGGTTGCCGCGGGCGTCGTTGGCCTTCTTCGGATACCCGAGACCGGTCGTTACATCGATGCACGGGCCGCCGGCGGAGTAGTACGGGGTCACCGGCCAGGTGATCGGCTGGCCCTCGGCGTCGACGGTGGTCAGCTCGGTGGTGATGAACCGCTGAAACACCGACTGCACCTCGGCTGGGAGCGACGCCGTCACGGCGGGAAGGCTACTCGTCGTAACCCGCCTCGCCGGGGAGCACGACGCGGGCCTGCTCGCCGGACATCACCACGCGGGGCTCGACGGGCCGGATCTCCCTTCTGCGCGCGTGGTCGAGGAGCTGATCGGCGGACTCGAAGCCGGAAATCTGCTCGAGATGCTTCATCGTCGGGAACACCAGCAGGAGCTGGCCATCGGCGGCGGCCTGCAGCGCTCCGGCCGGGGCGTACCAGCGTGCATCGACGATCTCGCTGCCGTCGACCCGTGGCTCGGCCCCGGCGGGGAGGGGCGCCAGGTAGAACCAGGTGTCGAAGCGGATCTTCACCTCCGGGGGGGTGATCCACCTGGAGAACGGCACGAGCTCCTCCCCCGCGGGAAGCCGGATCCCGGCCTCCTCCTCCACCTCGCGGACCGCGGCGGCCCGTAGCGCACCGTCGCCCTCTCCTTCCTCGCGGTCGACCGCGCCGCCCGGGAACACCCATGCGCCGCCCATGAACCGAGCGTCCGGATTGCGCTTGACGAGCAGGACCTCGAGCGCGTCCTGGCCTCCCCGCAGCACGATCACCGTCGCCGCCGGGCGCGGCACCGTGGTCTCCCCGGAGAGGTTCAACTCCTCCCCGGGACCCGGGCGGTCGATCTCCACCTGGCCACCCTACCCGGCGCTACGCTTCCGCGCGTGAAGTGGATGTGCGAGTCATGCGGGTTCATCTACGACCCCGCGGACGGCGATCCGGACGGTGGGATCCCGCCGGGGACCGCGTTCGAGGACATACCGGAGACGTGGTTCTGCCCGGTGTGCGGGGCTCGGAAGCAGGACTTCACCCCCTTCGAGGAGTAGCGCCCGCCGCTCGTGAGGAGACGAATCGCTGTCCTCGGCAGCCTCGCTGCCGCATTGGTCGCGGCGGCCTGCGGTGGAGGCGGACCGCACCACGAGACCGGATCGACCGCTCCCCCGGCGCCCCCCAACGGCTTGCCCCTGATCGGGATCCACAAGATCCAGCACGTCGTGGTGATCATGCAGGAGAACCGGTCGTTCGACTCGTATTTCGGAACGTATCCGGGCGCGGACGGCATCCCGATGCGCCACGGCCGCCCGGCGGTCTGCGTGCCCGACCCCAGCGCCGGGCACTGCATCCGGCCGTTCCACGACCGCCACGACCGCAACCTCGGCGGGCCTCACAGCCAGAACAACGCGCTGGCGGACATCAACGGC